>Ga0181559_10003736_pt1 | contig 14898 bp, 14 predicted proteins | sample 011ome_21_FD_133752 | JGI IMG/M metagenome (GOLD analysis project Ga0181559, IMG submission 133752) | Coastal salt marsh microbial communities from the Groves Creek Marsh, Skidaway Island, Georgia - 011508AT metaG (megahit assembly) | ecosystem: Environmental > Aquatic > Marine > Intertidal...
GTTTTGTTACACAGTGTCCCGTTCGTCTAGAGGCCTAGGACACCGCCCTTTCACGGCGGTAACAGGGGTTCGACTCCCCTACGGGACGCCATTTTTACTCACTCTTGGTTGCAAAAAAGGCTGCTTAGAGAAAGTGCGGGAATAGCTCAGTTGGTAGAGCGCAACCTTGCCAAGGTTGAGGTCGCCGGTTCGAACCCGGTTTCCCGCTCCAATATAAAAGCGCAGTGCCTTAGGCATTGCGCTTTTTTTGTATGGCGCAGCTTTTTTATTTATTTCTCTGTTTTTACTTAGTTTCTCTCTATTTAGTTTTCCCGTGTTTCGTAAAAGTGATTTAGACTAGCAGTTTCGTTTCCTATCGAATTTGTTGATAGTGTTTAATCTGATCTCTGTACACCAAAATAGAATGTTGGAATATGACCACAGCTGCGCTCTCCATACGTAATTTACATAAACAATATGATAATGGTTTCAAGGCTCTCAAGGGCGTAGATCTTGAGGTTCAGCCTGGGGATTTTTTTGCACTGTTGGGTCCCAATGGGGCGGGGAAGTCCACAACTATCAGTGTGATTTGTTCATTGGTACAAAAAACCAGTGGTGATGTCCGGATTTTTGATATTGATATCGATCAGAACTTTTCTTTAGCTAAAAGAGAGATAGGTGTTGTTCCTCAAGAGTTTAATTTCAATCAGTTCGAAAAAGTCTTCGATATTGTGAGAACTCAGGCAGGTTATTTTGGCTTGCCTGCATCCCTGGCTGAAGAAAGAACAGAAAAGTACCTCAAGCAGTTGGGCTTATGGGATAAACGTGATCAGGCATCTCGTATGCTGTCAGGGGGAATGAAGCGCCGCTTGATGATTGCTCGGGCTTTGGTGCATGAGCCTAAATTACTCATTCTTGATGAACCGACAGCGGGAGTGGATATTGAGCTGCGCCGCTCTATGTGGCAGTTTTTAAAGGAAATAAATGCAAGGGGTACAACAATAATTTTAACAACACATTATTTGGAAGAAGCTGAGAGCTTATGCCGTAATGTGGCGATTATTGATCGTGGAAAAATTGTTCAAAATACATCAACTCGCGAATTACTGCGTAAGTTAAGCAGAGAGGTGTTTATTTTTGATACCAAGGAAGAAATTGACGACCTCCCTTCTATTGCGGGTTATAGCGGACAGCTTATCGATAGCCACAGCTTTGAAGTTGAAGTAGAAAAAAACCAATCACTCAACGAGATTTTTACCACGCTAACAGAGCAAAATATCCATGTTGTCAGTATGAGGAATAAGGCAAACCGATTAGAGGAGCTATTTGTTTCTATGGTGGAATCTCACGGTAATGAAAGTGTAGGGGAGAAAGGCAAATCATGAGTTTTCAAGAGCAGTGGATTGCCTTTACAACCATTGTTGTAAAAGAAGTTAGACGATTTACCCGTATCTGGTTGCAAACATTGTTGCCGCCAGCCATCACCATTGGGCTATATTTTGTCATCTTTGGCACCCTAATAGGGCCGCGTATCGGAGAGATGTCTGGCTTTAGCTATATTCAGTTTGTGGTACCAGGTTTAATAATGATGTCGGTAATTACCAACTCGTATTCCAACGTGGTGTCATCTTTTTATGGCACTAAATTCCAGCGTAGTGTGGAAGAACTATTAGTTTCTCCTGTGCCTAATTACATTATTTTAACGGGGTATGTTATCGGTGGTGTGGCAAGGGGATTGGCAGTGGGATTGATTGTGACCTGCTTGTCGTTGTTTTTTACAGATTTACAGGTAAGCCATGTTGTTATAACTGTTGCTATTGTTTTCTTAACAGCAGTGCTGTTTTCTTTGGCAGGGTTTATCAATGCAGTTTACGCTAATAGTTTTGATGATATTTCGATTGTTCCAACGTTTGTACTGACCCCTCTAACCTATTTAGGTGGCGTATTTTATTCCATTAGTATGTTGCCTGAGTTTTGGCAGGGGGTATCCCAAGCAAATCCCATACTCTATATGGTGAATACATTTAGATATGGGTTACTGGGTGTTTCGGATATTAATGTTGCGTGGGCATTCACCATGGTGATCGGATTTTGTATTTTGTTATACAGTTACTCGATGTATTTGCTTGGTCATGCTAAAAAGCTTCGTAATTAATATTTTTTAGTGTTCTAGGAGGCAGTTTCTGGTGGTAACAGACAATGACAAGCTTTTATTAGGTGAAGAGACCACATATCCGGCAGGCTATGCTCCTGAGCTGCTGTGTTCAATCTCTCGATCTCAAGGGCGTAAAGAACTTGGTATAGAGGTTGCTGATGTTAAGGGCAGCCCTTCTTTCTATGGCTTTGATTTGTGGACGGCTTATGAGCTTTCGTGGCTGGACCACAAAGGTAAGCCTGTTGTTGCTGTTGCCGATATCACCATACCTTGCGATACCGAAAATTTGGTAGAGTCCAAGTCATTAAAGTTGTATTTAAATTCATTGAATCAAACTACGCTTGCTTCTTTTCAGGATGTAGCTAGCTTATTGGAAAAAGATATTTCCAATTGTGTTAATGGAAATATTTCTGTTGCTATTCAGACTATGGAAGGTTTTAGGCATAGAGGTTTATCCTCTTTCCCTGGTATTTGTCTTGATGGTTTAGAAGTAAAAGTTGATACCTATGAGCCTGATCCAACCTTGTTGAGCCTTGATCATGAAGGAGGTTTGGTCACAGAATCTTTTTATAGCCACCTGTTGAAAACCAATTGCCCGGTAACCGGGCAACCAGATTGGGCCAGTATTTTAGTTCGTTATACGGGTTTACCTATCGTGCCCGAAGGGCTATTGAAATATATTATTTCTTACAGAAATCATCAGGATTTTCATGAGCAATGTGTAGAACGAATTTTTTCTGAAATTAATGAGCTTTGTCAGCCTGACGAGCTAGAGGTGTATGCCCGATATACCCGTCGCGGTGGGTTGGATATTAATCCCTACCGTAGTTCAAAAAATAGTGAACCACCATCCCTGCGACTTTCGAGACAGTGAGTTAGGTAAGAATTTGAGGTCTAGCAGAAATTTTAAAAAATATTTTTGTTTTTCAGTTGTTTAGCAGCACTAATGAGTGACTCTAAAATTTTATCTTTATCGTAATTTCTTACTCGATCCAAATCCATATAGAACGAGAAACCATTGGTAAGGTGTTCAAAATAGGTTTGATCTTTGCCTAAGTTTTTACGCATGTCTTCTACAGAATAGACACGAACTGGTTGTTGGTAGCCTTTGACTTGAATCTCACCCTTATCACGACACATGATTAGGTCTTTGACTAGAGAATAGGATTCGTGAGAGATAAGTATTTCACCTGGCTCTGCCGCCGATTCCAGCCTGCTTGCCAAGTTTACTTCGGTACCTAAAAGAGTGTAGTCCAAGCGGTTTTCGGTTCCAAAATTTCCTACAGTACAAAACCCTGTGTTGATACCCATTCGGATTTCCAAAGGTTTTTGAATCCCTTGGTTCAACCACTGCTGTTGTAATTCTTTCATGTGCTTTTTCATGGCGATGGCCATTGAAACAGCAGCAACACAATCTGCTTTTGGCCCTTTGGTACTTGGGTCACCAAAAAATACCATAATGGCGTCACCAATAAATTTGTCGATGGTGCCGCCGTGTTTTAGGGCAATTTCTGACATTTCAGTCAGGTAGTTATTAAGCAGCTTGGTTAAAGCATCTGCTTCCATTTCTTCGGATAGCTCACTAAAACCTTTAATGTCAGAAAAGAAGACTGTCAGTTGTTTTCTTTGAGTTTCCAGTTTGACGTCTTTACCTGAAGAGATAGCTTTCCTTAACGTGGGTGAGAGGTACTTGGAGATATGGTAGTTCTTAAGCTTCAGTTGTACTTTCTGTTTTTTTAAGGTCATTTATTTGCTCATGTAGGGTTTGCCCTTCGTTGAAGGCATTTAGCCCATAGATACAAACGTAAAAACCTAAGGCTATGAGTATGGCAAGGCTGGTGGTGAGGTTTGCATTCATTGACCACTGAGGTGGATACAATAGGCAAAGCAATGCAAAGCCAAACCCTGCGACTAAATTGTTTCTAACAATAACATTAGTACCGCCATTAATGCTGGCGTTAAATTGAAGGGCGATAAAGAACAATAAAATAGAAAGAATATCTGTGCCCAGGAATCCTACAAGAGCGCCTAGCAAAAAGGCATCAGTTAGCGATAGTAGAGAAGCGATAGGTGCGCGCTTCTCTTTCTTTGTTAGCTTGACCAGAAAATGGGCGAAAATAATATAAAGCGTAGTTACCAGAGTGAGGGATGCTAAATGATAGGCGTTGTTGTTTCCTGACATTGATATAGCGAAGGTGGCAATCCCTGCTAACCCTATGAGGAAGCGAAATAGCATCTGATAATACAGATTCTTTTCAGTTTCTTTATGGCTTAAGTTCGTCATCTTGTAAGATGGAGACCTCTGCGCAAATGGTAATGCGCATAATTACACGATGTCTGACCATAAAAGTCCATTCTTTATGTAGGGAAATGGCAAGTGCATTAAATATTAGGATAAACAAACTAGATTAAGTAGGTAAATATGATGGATGCACTAAGTGCATTGCATGGTCGAGTGTCTTGTCCAAGACTGATTGAACCAGCACCCCAAGGGGAAACCCTGAGAAACATTCAAAAAGCTGCTTTTCGTGCAGCAGACCATGCCCGTATGAGGCCATGGCGATTCCTTATGTTAGAAGGGGATAGTAGGGATAAATTAGGTGAGCTTTTTATTAAAGCTGCTTCCTCCAAATCTGAAGAATTAACAGACAAGCAAAAACAAAGAATTGCCAGTAAACCATTGCGAGCACCAATGATCATGGTTGTGATCGCAAGCCTTAAACAAAACCCAAAAGTCCCAGATATAGAGCAAATCATATCGGCAGGGGCTACAGCACAAAACATGATCACAGCTGCTTATGCTCAAGGAGTTGGCGCTATTTGGCGGACAGGCGATGTTGCCTATGATCAGATAGTAATGGATGGATTAGGACTTTCTGAAAATGAGCAAATAGTGGGTTTTTTGTATTTGGGGACTATGCCTGTTGATGGCTTAGAAGCACCGGTTTTAAAGGTGGATGATTACTTTCAAACCTGGCCTTGATTAATTGCTTTTTGATGGTCGCTTGTGTAGAGTTGCGACCCTCAAAAAAACACGGTGAGGTGTCCGAGTGGCTGAAGGAGCTCGCCTGGAAAGCGTGTATACGGAAACGTATCGAGGGTTCGAATCCCTCCCTCACCGCCATACAGTCTGCCGGGTTCCCATGTCTCTATGGGGGCTCGGTAAAACTCTTTAAAATTTAGCTAGATAGAGGTGACGCGGCCTAGTATTTTCACCTCAAATGTTACCGCAGAGACCAAAAAATACCCCCACCTATCTGATTTTCTCAAAGCACTCAATTCCGCTTCGCTTTTGTCTTTCTCTACGCCAGGATAATGATATCTGCTTTCAATCCGAAATGGATGTTAATAAAAAAAGCTGTTGAGTCGATAGCCTCTATCTAGTGCACAGAGGAGAACTGAACACTAAAAATAAATAACCTATAAATTTCCCCACTAAGAAGTAGGTCTATGGGTAAGCTAACGGGTTGTAACGGCATGATTTGAGTGAAGTGCATCCCTGCTGTTCCATACCCTATAAGCTATCTAGTGGACTAGTAACTGATCTAGTACCCTGCCGCAATACATGAGTGTAGATCATCGTGGTATTCAGGTCTTTATGGCCCATCAACTCTTGAATAGTTCTTATATCACAACCCGATTCCAGTAAGTGGGTGGCAAACGAATGTCTCAGGGTATGGCAAGTAACGCGTTTGTTAAGCTGAATCATCTTTACCGCTTTTCGGACTGCTTTTTGTAAGGTTGATGTCGAGCAGTGCCAACGCCTGTGAACACAGGCTTTAGCGTCATATCGTATCGCATTAGACGGGAATAAGTATTGCCACTCGAAACTGGTTGCAGCATTTTTGTATTTGCGTGCTAGCGCATCAGGAAGATGAACGTAGCCTGCTCCTTTATAGACATCTTCAACGTGAAGTTGCTTTCTACTTAATAAATGCTTCTCTAGTGGGTGAATGAGCTTGTTAGGAATCATAACGACTCGTGCTTGCCGCCCTTTAGTGTTTCGTACAGTAATCGTTTTGAGCGATAAGTCGATGTCTTGAACGCGAAGGGTCGTACACTCATTCACTCGCAAACCAGAGCCATACAATAAAGCCGCCATTAGCTTCGTTGTCCCTCTTAAATGAGAAAACAGTAGAGCTATTTCTTCTTTACTGAGCACCGTGGGTATGTTTTTAAACCGCCGTACATTCCTGAGGTAGTCTAGTTCACCAACATCCAGCTTTAGTACTTGTTTGTAGAGAAAGACGATCGCATTGAGCGCTTGACCTTGGGTATTACCAGAAGCATTACGGTTAGCAGAGAGGTGTGTTAAATACTGCTCAATATGGGCTTTAGATAGGTCTTTTGGGTGCTGTTTGTTGTGAAAATAGATGTACTGTCGAATCCAATAGAGATATGTTTTTTCGGTGTTTTGACTATATTTTCGCCGTTTGATTTCAGCGCGAACTTGGTCAAATAACCTGATTGGCTTGGAAGGGGTCCGTATATTACCCCATGAGTTTAACTCCTTTTGAATGTAACTAATTGATGATATGGTATTGACAAGTTAACGGCTCCTGATAATAAAATTCTTTAAAATTATGCAGTTACATAGCCACTGCATTATCCCAAGACGTAAAGGCGCGATGCCTAAAATAACGATAATTTTTAGCTGACACTAAATGGCGTCCCAGGTTAAATAAATTGTAAAGAGCAGCATGTGTATTCAAGAATCGTTGAGCTTGTTCAACAGATTTAAACTTTCTCATGCCTCTTTCTCTAACTCGTGTCGGTTGATGCGAAAGTTCAGAGCGATTATTAGCATACTGGTTTGTGTCATGTATTGAATCGGGAATAAGTTCTCTATGAGCAACACCATAACTTCTCATTTTATCCGCTACTATCTTCCTGGCTTCACCTTTGTTTTTTTTCAATAGCCTTTTAAAGAAGCGTTTTGTAGCGTTGCCATCTCTGCGTTTCTGGAGGTAAATATCAACTACCCCACCGTCTTGATCGACTGCTCGCCATAAATAATATTGAACGCCATTTATTTTGATAAAGACCTCATCTAAGAAGAACGTATCACCAAAGCCTTGATGCTTTCTTCTAAGTTTAGCGGCATATTTAGGGCCAAACTTATTGCACCAAAGCCGAATTGCTTCGTAACTGACTTGAATTCCATGCTTGGCGAGTAAATCCTCAATATTTCGGTAACTGAGGTTATATTTAAAATAGATCCATACGGCATATTGGATAATTTCAGAGGGGAAGCGGTGACGCTTGTAGAGTCTATTCGATATATCCATAAGTTAAATTATCAATGATAGGTAGTTAACTTGTCAGTACCATTCATTGTACTTATTTACTGGGTTTGAAACATCTAGGTCAGATAGTTTTGCAAGCGTGTAAATTTGGCCAAAGTCATTTTCAGCCTCCATGGGTTCGGGCAGGTTACGGTTTCTCTGGTTTTTTTAGCTACGTTTTGAATGACCAGTCAGACACATAGGGAGCAATGCATTTGCGGATGTTGCTTAGCTATCGGTTTACTTGCTCGATGCACTGGCAGATAACCTTTCGAAGTTGTCGGCGCAAAATTTATAAAACTAGGAAAGACACTAGGGAGGATAATTTTAATTATATCGAATTGTTTTACAGCTCAATACGTAAGCATAGTGCTAATGGTTTGCTGTCACCCCAGCAGTACGAAGACCGTTACAAATTGAATTGCAGGGTGGTCTAGGTTTATGGAGCTATTTAATAAAACTGTGCTAGCTTTAAAGTTTAACTATTGTTAAATATTGAGTGAATTTGCTGGTCGGATAAGGATTGATAGAAATGAGTGAAACACTAATTAAAAAAACACCAATAGAGGGTATTACGCCAAATGTTGGTGATTATGTTCACTGTTATCAATCGTTTAGCTGGGAGGCATGCCAGCCTCAAGGTTTGCCTGATGGCGGTATCAATATCGCCTTCGAAGCAGTTGATTTTCATTTGCATGATGGTTTGGCCGATAAACTGGCCTTACGCTGGATTAGCAAGCAAGATGAAGTTATTGATTTTTCTTATCATGACCTGGCAGAGCAAAGCAGTCGTTTTGCCAGCGCACTTAATGCTTTAGGTATTGAGCCGGGTGCGCGCATATTCAGTCTCGCCGGTCGCCTTCCTTCTCTCTATATTGCAGCATTGGGGACATTAAAAGCCGGATGTGTTTTTACCCCGCTTTTTTCAGCTTTTGGCCCTAAGCCTATCCGTTCACGAATGGAAATTGGTGAAGCCAATGTACTGATAACAACCAGCAGCCTTTACCGAAAAAAAATTGCCAGTTGGTGGCGAGAGTTGCCTCATCTAAAAGCTATTTTACTGATTGATGGTGTTACAGAAAATGAGCTTGGTTGTTATTGCCTTGATGATCTTATGCATCATGCTGATCCACATTTTCCTTGTGTGCAAACGCTGGCCGAAGATATGGCCCTGTTGCACTTTACCAGTGGCACTACTGGAGAACCCAAGGGAGTTGTGCATGTGCATCAGGCGGTGCAGGTGCATAAAGTATCTGCGCAATACGCACTTGATCTGCATGAAAATGATATTTACTGGTGTACTGCTGATCCGGGTTGGGTTACGGGAACTTCTTACGGCATTATTGCACCGTTATGCTTGGGCGTAACGATGATTGTTGATGAGGCAGAGTTTGATGCTGAACGCTGGTATCGTATTCTTCAGGAGCAACATATCACGGTATGGTATACGTCGCCCACTGCTATTCGTATGTTGATGAAGTTGGGCACTGATATTAGAGAAAAATATGATCTGTCAGCGTTGCACTTTATTGCCAGTGTGGGTGAGCCTCTTAATCCTGAAGCTGTAGTTTGGGGGCATAAAACCTTTGGAATACCTTTTCATGATAACTGGTGGCAAACAGAAACCGGCGGCATCATGATTGCCAATTATGCTAGCCAGGATGTTAAGCCGGGTTCTATGGGGCGGCCTTTGCCGGGTATTGCAGCCGGTATTGTGAATAGAAATGAACAGGGTGTTTATGAAGAGATAACAGAACCTATGCAAGTAGGGGCGTTGGCTCTAAAACCAGGCTGGCCATCAATGTTTTGCGCTTATTTGAATCAGAATGATAAATATCAAAACTGCTTTCAAGATAATTGGTATCTTAGTGGTGATCTCGCCATGCGAGATGAAGATGGTTATTTCTGGTTTGTTGGAAGAACTGATGATCTGATTAAATCATCAGGCCACTTGATTGGTCCGTTTGAGGTAGAGAGTGCTTTGATGGAGCATGAAGCGGTTGCGGAGGTTGGTGTTATCGGTAAGCCAGACCCTATAGCCGGAGAGATTGTAAAAGCCTTTGTTGCGTTAAATTCGGGTATAGAAGAGTCTGAAGGCTTGAGAAAAGAGCTACAGGGTTTTGCTCGAAAACGTTTGGGAGCAGCGGTGGCTCCTAAAGAGATTGTTTTTCGCAAAAATCTACCCAAAACACGCAGTGGAAAAATTATGCGTCGTTTATTAAAAGCGCGTGAGTTGGGGTTACCCGAAGGAGATATCTCTACGTTGGAGAGTGATGAGCAATGATCGATCAACAGTAGGTAACCAACTATGAATAATAAACTCTATATCAACCGGGATTATCTGCTTCGACAATTAAAACAGATGCTGCGTATGCGGCGCTTTGAAGAAAAATGTGCCGAACTGTATGCACAGGAAAAAATCAGGGGTTTTTTGCACCTGTATATCGGTGAAGAAGCTATTGCTGTTGGAGCAATGTCAGCGCTTTCACCTGAAGATGAAATCGTTGCTACTTATAGAGAGCATGGCCATGCCCTAGCGAGAGGTTTATCGATGGGCAGTATATTGGCAGAAATGTATGGACGTACTAACGGCTGTAGTCGAGGGCGTGGTGGGTCTATGCATCTGTTTGATAAAGATGCACATTTTTATGGTGGTAATGCGATAGTTGGTGGCGGTTTGCCGCTAGCGGCAGGTTTGGCCATGGCCAATAAGAAACTTAAGCGTGATGCTGTAACCGTTTGTTTTTTTGGTGAGGGTGCTGTTGCTGAAGGCGAGTTTCACGAAAGCCTGAATCTTGCTGCTTTGTGGGGTTTGCCAGTATTGTTTATTTGTGAAAATAATCGTTATGCCATGGGCACAGCATTAGATTATTCAGAATCCGAAATAAATATCGCCAAAAAAGCCGAGAGCTATGGCATTACCACGCATCAGGTTGATGGGATGAATGTGGTTGATGTTGAGGCAGCAGTACAAGATGCCGTTGAACATATTAAAAGTACCAGTCAGCCCTTTTTTCTTGAATGCCAGACCTATCGTTTTCGTGGCCATTCCAGCTTTGATGGTCAGCTCTATCGCGACAAGGAAGAAGTGGCAGAGTGGGAAGAAAAAGGCCCGGTAAAGCGTCTGATTCAATGGTTAAGGGATGATAACCATTTTCAGGATGCCGAGCTTGATGTAATGGAGGCAGAGGTAAAGCAGGAAATTGAAGAAGCTATCGCATTTGCTGAATCTGGAGAGTGGGAGTCGGTAGAAGATCTCTGTAAAGATGTTTATACACCATCAGAACTAACTTCTTTGTCGCAAGCTGAACAAGCTACTTCTCAAAAATTGACATATAGAGAAGCATTAAGGGCGGGCATTGAAGATGTTCTAAAAGCTGACGAGCGTACTTTTCTGATGGGAGAAGACGTGGGCCGTTATGGTGGCTGTTATGCCGTGAGTAAGGGTCTTTTTGATACCTATAGTGCAGAACGCATTATTGATACACCATTATGTGAATCCGGTTTTACCGGTGTTGGTATAGGCGCTGCTTTGGGTGGAATGCGACCTGTTGTAGAAGTAATGACAGTGAATTTCAGTTTGTTGGCAATGGATCAGATTGTGAATACTGCAGCTACCTTGCGGCATATGTCAGGTGGGCAGTTTAATGTGCCAGTAGTGTTTCGTATGGCCTGTGGGGCCGGTAAGCAATTAGCAGCCCAGCATTCTCATAGCTGGGAGAACCTCTATGCACATATTCCAGGTTTAAAAGTTCTTAGCCCTGCAACACATACCGACGCAAGATATATGCTGGTTCAAGCAATGGCAGATCCTGATCCTGTGATTATCTTTGAGCATGTGATGTTATTGAATGAAGAGGGAGAGATGTTTGATCAACCAGAGGCATTCATGGAGCAGGCGCTGGTAAGAAAAGAGGGAACAGATGTGAGCCTGATTACCTATGGAGGTAATCTGCGAAAAGCACTTGCTGCAGCAGAAGAATTAATCGCGTCAGGTATATCTGCTGAGGTGGTGGATCTGCGCTGTTTGCGTCCGCTTGATACATCAACGATGCTGGCCAGTGTGGCCAAAACTCATCGCGCTATTATTATTGATGAAGGCTGGTATACCGGTAGTTTAGCCGGAGAGGTGAGTGCCATTATTATGGAGCAGGGTTTTTGGCATCTGGATGCACCCGTTAAACGAATATGTACAGCAGAAGTGCCTATTCCTTATCCTGCGCATCTTGAACAGGCCGCCTTGCCGCAAACTGAACAGATTGTTAGTGCTGCTAAAGCGCTAATACAAAGCAAATAGTGGATGGCCTGTAATGGATCAATATTCCTACGAAATCACCATGCCATCACTCGGTGCTGATATGACCGAGGGGATACTGGTTGAGTGGTCAATTAATATCGGTGATGAGGTAAAAAAAGGCGATATCGTAGCAGTTATTGAAACACAAAAAGGCGCAATAGATATGGAGGTCCACCAGGAAGGAACGGTCTCTGAAATACTGGTTCAGCCTGTTGCCAAGGTGCCTGTGGGTACCGTGTTAGCCCGACTGAAAACAAATGTTGAGGTTGTTGAAGAAGCTGATGCTGCATCTTTACCGGCATCAGTCAAGAGTGAGTCGCCTGCTGAATACATGGAAAATTCTAAAATTGAGATGGTAATTCCTGCTAGTGTTGTTTCTGTTATATCTTCACCTGTAGTTAGAAAAATAGCGCAAGAGCAACATTTGGATCTCTCTAATATAAAGGGTAGTGGGCCATCAGGGGCCATTTTGTTAAGAGATATTGAATCGGCATTGAGTGTGAGCTCAGAGTCTGTGACCCCCGCAGAAGCCATGCGAGCTGCAATTGCCCGAGCCATGGAAAAATCCAAAAAAGAAATTCCGCATTATTACATTACCCTCGATATTAATATTAGCCATGTGCAGCAGTGGCTGCAAAACGAGAATGCTGATAAAGAGCCTGAACAGCGAATGTTATTACTGGTTGTATTATTAAAAGCGGTTGCGACAACTCTGATCAAGTACCCACAGCTTAATGGTTATTATCTTGATGGGCAGTATCGGCCGAGTAAGTCAATTAATATTGGTAATGTGATTAGTCTTCGCGAGGGTGGTTTGATGGTGCCGGCCATACATGATGTTGATCAGATGTCATTAACTGAAATAATGGATGCAATAAGGGGTATCAGTAGTCGCAGTCGAGGAGGGCATTTGCGCAGTTCAGAACTTATGGATGCAACCATAACCATCACCAGTATGGGTGAGCGCGGTTCAGATAGTGTGTTGGGTGTTATCTATCCACCGCAGGTTGCCATTATCGGTTTTGGCAAACCGCGACAAATACCTCAGGTTAGAGAAAGTGAAATTGTTGTATGCGATGTAATCACTACCAGTCTTAGTGCAGATCATCGTGTGAGTGATGGCATCGTTGGTGCAAAGTTCCTGAATGCTCTGGCCAAAAAATTACAAAAACCGGAATTATTATGAGTGAAGATGAATTAAAACAACTGATTGTTGCGGCAATACAGGAAGTAGCTCCCGAGATTGAAGAAAGTGATATTGACCCTGATGAAGATATTCGGGAGGAGTGTGATATTGATTCTATGGATTTTTTAAATTTTTTGGCGGAATTGAAAAAGAACAGTGGTGTCACTATCCCTGAGGCAGATTACCCCCAGGTAAATACTTTGACTAAAATGCTAAAATATATGGCCGAGAGGCTTGGTTAAACATTAAGTAGCAGCAAAATAACTATCGTTATGTCACAGCTTTCAGCAGAAATAAAAGATATTTACTGGTATGACAATTTAGGTCTGGTCAATATTGCACAGGTGGGCGGTAAAAATGCCAGCCTCGGAAAGATGATCAGCAATATGGCTGAAGAGGGGGGGGGTACGAGTACCGCTACTCGGTTTAATCGATTATTTTTCATCTCCGCCGCCAGCTGAGCGCGCTCGGCAAAGTGTTCCACGGGCCGCTCTATAAACGATAGGGCAATGCACGCTATGCTGCATTCTTCTTGATTTTTTGCATCGAGGAGAGCGTATCGAGAAAGCTGTCGACCCAGTCGTATACGTTCCAATCCTTCACTATTTGATGCAGTACATGCATGTGGGATCTGCGTTCGTTGACGTCCATTGTGCAGGCTTTATAGATAACGGTGGCCAGGGACTCTTCATCGTAGGGGTTAATGGTAACCATCAAAGATCAGCGAACAATTAAAGGGGCCGTAACGATTATTTTTGGTCAGTTTTCTTGTTGTGTGTTACAAGAAAGAGGTTGGTGACAACTCATAATTTATACGACTCTCTTTTTGCACAATTCCGTTTGAAATGTTATGAGAAAACTTTAGGTCAGATAAGTAATTCTAAGCGCTTCACCCGACTTTTGGGATTAACTTTTCTCTGATACAGTACCTTCTATCTAATAGGCCTTCAGGCTTATTAATTAACAGTTAGGTGAAAAGGTGTGTCAAAGGAATTGCTACTAATAGTCTTAGCAGATGCGGTTCTAGTCATACATGTATTGTTTGTTTTCTTTGTGGTATTTGGAATTTTTGCAATTTACTTGGGGCCTTTTCTAAAGTGGCATTGGGTCAGGAATCTACTCTTCCGAATACTCCATTTTTTCGCTGCTGGTATCGTGGTTGTTCAGTCGTGGATTGGTGTTATTTGTCCATTAACCGTTTGGGAAATGGCCCTAAGAGCAGAGGTCGGTTCAGAGACTTATCCGGAATCGTTTATCCAGCATTGGTTGCATACCTTGCTTTACTATAGTGCTCCAGAATGGGTATTTATTGTATTGTATACAGGCTTTGGCAGTTTGGTTTTAGCAAGTTGGTATTTAGTGCGCCCGAATAAATACACGAGGTAGTATGCATCTATCACCTAACAAAAATAGGCAGCATCGCCCACTTCGTGGGCAGGACCTCCTTTCAGTCGACCGCTGCTGTTAGCGTTATAAATCTAGGAGAGCTCGGTGCCAGAAGATAAGCGAATAGCACTTCTTATTGATTGTGACAATGTAAGTCATAATTCAATTGAAGGCGTATTGGAAGAATTGGCAAAGTACGGAATGGTCAATGTTCGTCACGCTCATGGCGACTGGAACAGCCCTTCTTTGTCAGGTTGGATTGAACGATTACATCCCCACGCAATAAGGCCAATGCAGCAATTTGCATATACAAAAGGGAAAAACGCGACCGATTCAGCAATGATCATTGATGCAATGGATTTGCTTTATAGTCAAAATGTTGATGCCTTTGCTCTAATGACGAGCGATAGTGATTTCACTCCGCTTGTGTTGAGAATCCTTGAAAGTGGGCTTCCTGTATATGGCTTCGGAGAAAAGAAGACCCCAAAGCCATTCGTAGACGCTTGCTCTCCCTTTATTTATACAGAAAACCTCGTTACCGAAAAAGAAGATAAACCTAGCGTAGTCAAAAAACCTGCGAGTAAAGACCGAAATAAATTAAAGGGCGATA
>Ga0181559_10003738_pt1 | contig 14897 bp, 16 predicted proteins | sample 011ome_21_FD_133752 | JGI IMG/M metagenome (GOLD analysis project Ga0181559, IMG submission 133752) | Coastal salt marsh microbial communities from the Groves Creek Marsh, Skidaway Island, Georgia - 011508AT metaG (megahit assembly) | ecosystem: Environmental > Aquatic > Marine > Intertidal...
ACAACCTGAACCGGATTACATAGATATGTACCCCGGGTCGGTTGTTAACAACCCCCGGTCAAGGTGATCATGTTTTGAAATAGGAGTCCTTGGATCAGGATTTCAGACCTTTGTATTGACCCTTACAACACCCCGTGCACCATCATCACTAAGGGTGGGCCAGCCAACCACGCCCACTTACCTACCCTCTACTTGCCACAAAAGCGGTAAAACCGTTCAACTGTAAAACCTGCATCAGTATAGCGACCACCAGCCACACCTTCGAGGTCCATATCGCTGAGGTCAGCGTCAGGGTCGCGTAGGGCTGGCAGGGTGATGGTGAGTTCGGCTGTATCGCCTTCACGTGCACTGACTGTGAACCACTCCGGTAGATCCAGCCCCGCCGCTGCCAGTACCGCTCTGGGGTCAGCAAGGAAACGTTCACGAGCATCCGCATCAGTCACAGCAGGGGTAAGCGCCGCCACAAAACCTTGAGCATCCATGCATCCTCCAATTGATAATTAGTTACTTTGAGACTAGCCCCCCCACTTGTCCCAACACCGCCCTGGGTTCCATGGCACTTTCCCCAACGGGAACCCATTCCAAGGAAATATCACCCACGACCTGAACTGGCTTACACATATATGTACCCCGGTTCAGGTTGTTAACAACCCCCGGCGCCAAGCAGAGATGTTCATCGACTTTTTGGGCAGTTAATGAGAACACCGGACACGTCTCTGGCACAGGCACCTCTGAACACGTGGAGAACGTTCACACAAATTGTTGAATCACTTGATCTAAGTGGCAACGACATCCCTGACGCCTGGCTTGCGGCAAGCTCTCACACGCTCAATGCAACTCTGGTAACTCGCGATGTTGGTTTTGTAAAATTCCCAGACTTAACTGTTACGTATCTGAGCAATAACAGTTGAGGCTATTTAATCTCACAGAGTGATGTTCCCGCGGGAACGGTAGTTCCAACCTCGGCGTTGAGCCCCGTGATGGTCCCAGCCTTATGCGCTGTCAGCGGTTGCTCCATCTTCATTGCTTCAAGAACAACAATGAGATCGCCGGCCTGAACTTCTTGGCCTTCGGCGACTTCGACCTTCACAATTGTTCCCTGCATGGGTGCGCTTACGGAGTCACCTGAGGCGGCAGCCGCTTTCTTGCGTTCGCGCTTCTTTGCCGTTGGCGCTGCAGCCTGGGAATTGCCACTCATGCCGAACTCACCAGGGAGGGAGACTTCAAGGCGCTTGCCATTGACCTCAACAACAACGTTATTGCGGGCTGCAGGTTCATCGATGTCAGCACCTGCGGCAACGTATGCCGGAATTTGATTATCAAACTCTGTTTCAATCCAACGAGTGTGAACGGTGAATGCTTGCTCGGGCTCTGCTGGTGCGAAGGCAGGATCAGAGACAACAACTCGATGGAAAGTGAGAGCGGTTGCAATTCCTTCAACATTGAATTCACTCAAAGCACGGCGTGAACGCTCGATGGCCTCATTGCGATCTTTGCCCGTGACGATTAGTTTGGCAAGGAGTGAATCGAAGTTGCCACCGATGACGTCTCCAGCCTCAAACCCCGTGTCCACGCGAACGCCGGGGCCTGCAGGAAGTTGCCACACATCGAGTTTTCCGGGGGCGGGCAGGAAGCCGCGACCTGGATCCTCACCATTGATGCGGAACTCGATGGAGTGACCTCGCAGTGCCGGATCGACGTAATCGATCACGCCACCTTGTGCGATTCGGAACTGCTCACGCACGAGATCGATGCCGGCAACTTCTTCACTGACTGGATGTTCAACCTGTAGGCGGGTGTTGACCTCAAGGAATGAAATCGTGCCATCGGTACCAATGAGGAATTCGCAGGTGCCGGCGTTGTAGTAGCCGGCCTCTTTGATGATCGCCTTGGATGATTCATAGAGCGCATCGCGCTGGGCGTCGGTCAGGAAGGGCGCAGGGGCCTCTTCAACGAGTTTTTGATGGCGGCGCTGGAGTGAGCAATCGCGCGTGGAGACCACAACGACATTGCCGTGTTGGTCAGCCAGCACCTGGGTTTCCACATGGCGTGGGTTGTCAAGGTAACGCTCAACAAAACATTCGCCCCGACCAAACGCTGCAACCGCTTCCCGCACGGCCGAGTCATAGAGCTCAGGGATTTCTTCCAAGTTGCGTGCAACCTTCATGCCGCGGCCGCCGCCACCGAATGCGGCTTTGATGGCAACGGGTAGGCCATGCTCTTGGGCAAATGCCACAACTTCACTGGAATCAGAAACTGGGTCTGGGCTGCCTGGAACCTGAGGGGCGCCGGCCTTCTGGGCAATATGACGAGCACTGACTTTGTCACCGAGCGAACGAATGGCGGCAGGCGGTGGGCCAATCCAAACCAGTCCTGCATCGATGACAGCTTGGGCAAACTCGGCGTTCTCTGACAGAAATCCGTAGCCGGGATGAATGGAGTCTGCGCCAGACTCCTTGGCGGCGTTGATGATCTTGGGAATATCAAGATAGGACTCAGCGGCCGTACTGCCGCCGAGGGCGAAGGCGTGGTCTGCCATGCGCACGTGCATTGCGTCGCGATCGGGATCGGCGTAGACGGCAACGGACTCGAGGCCCTCATCTTTGCAGGCACGAATAACACGGACGGCGATTTCGCCACGGTTGGCAATCAGTACACGCTTCACGAGTCAATCCTTTTCATGCGCTGTCGGTTTCTTTGGCTTTCGGGCTGAGCCTATCGGTCAGGATTCTTGGGGGGAGGCGCTCACTGGGATGTGGTTCCACAGGTCAGTCCACGTGAGACCGAGTTCAGTGACCAGTTTTCTCAGGGTTGGTAATGAAATTCCGACCACATTGGATGGGTCGCCTGTGACCGACTCCACAAATGCTCCGCCAAGAGCATCCAAGGTGAAGCCGCCCGCGACGGCAAGTGGTTCACCTGTCGCGAGATAGGCGTCAATTTCTCTCTCTGACATCGATCCCATGTGGACATCGGTGCTCGCCGTGGCTTGCGCCTGGTGGGGATTTCCTTGGGCATCAATAAAAGTCACGAAATGACCGGTGTGCAAAGTGCCCGTTGAGTTCATCATGTCGCGCCAACGCATGCGTGCAACCTCGGCGCTCTCAGGTTTGCCATAGGGCTTGCCACCCAATTCAAAGACTGAATCGCATCCAATGATGAGTTCATTGGGGTTGCCGCGAAGGGCGACCACTTTCTCACACTTGGCTTGAGCCAGCGCTTGAGCAATCTGAGCGGGCGTCGCATCAGGCATGGACGCTTGCAGCGTTTCCTCATCAACGTGGCTCACCTGCACGGTCGGGTCGATGCCAGCATTTCGAAGTGTTTGCAACCGCGCAGGCGAAGCAGAGGCAAGTACAACCGTTGTCATTGTGATGGAGTCCAAGTCAACCCGGTTTACTGAGCCAAACCGGATGCGCGCCAGGCGCCAGGTCCGGGGATGGGGAAATGTCGGAACATGCGTTCTTTACTGTTCCACGCATGAATATCGCTGGGTGCCTCGCTGACACCGGTCGAGGCGTTCATTGCGCTGAGCAGCGCAGTGAGTGCAGCAACGTCTTCCGGTGATGGCTCACCTTTGATGATCGAAAAAACCGGCCCGGTCATAGGGGAATGTTTCCATGCTTTTTGGGAGGCAGGGTGGCCCGCTTGCCGCGCAGTGCGCGCAGTGCGCGAGTGAGTTGCAGGCGCGTCTCATGCGGAAGAATCACACGATCCATGTACCCACGCTCAGCCGCAACATAGGGGTTGGCGAACTTTTCCGTGTACTCATCAATTCGCTTGACGCGTTCTGCCTCGGCGTCATCGGCACCTGCGATTTCCTTGCGATACAAAATATTGACCGCGCCTTGAGCTCCCATCACGGCGATTTCAGCGGTGGGCCACGCTAGGTTGATATCGGCGCCAAGGTGTTTGGATCCCATGACGTCATAAGCGCCTCCATAGGCCTTGCGCGTGACAACGGTCAACAGTGGCACGGTGGCTTCGGCGTAGGCGTAAATGAGTTTTGCTCCACGGCGAATGATGCCGTCCCACTCTTGATCGGTGCCGGGAAGGAAGCCTGGAACATCAACAAATGTAATGACGGGGATGTTGAAGGCATCGCAGGTTCGGACAAACCGTGCGGCTTTCTCTGACGCTTCAATGTTCAATGTTCCGGCGAACTGCATGGGCTGATTTGCCACAATGCCGACTGAGTGACCTTCAACTCGCCCGAATCCGCACAAGATATTTGGTGCAAAGAGTGCTTGAGTTTCAAGGAACTCGCCATCGTCGAGAATTGCGCTCAATACATCATGCATGTCATAAGGCTGGTTGGGTGAGTCGGGAATGATCGAGTCGAGGGCGTAGTCATCCTCGGTGAATTCCATGGAAATATTCGAAGGAATTGCTGGTGCTTCGCTCAAATTATTGCTGGGCAGATAAGACAGCAAGGCTTGAACGTATTCCAGAGCATCGTTCTCATCCGTTGCCATGTAATGCGCCACGCCGCTGGTCGCGTTATGCGTGTGAGCTCCACCGAGTTCTTCGAATCCGACATCCTCGCCCGTGACCGTCTTAATCACATCAGGTCCGGTGATGAACATGTGGGAGGTTTTGTCCACCATCACAATGAAGTCAGTTATTGCGGGGGAGTACACCGCGCCGCCAGCGCACGGTCCCAGGATCAATGAAATTTGTGGGATAACCCCTGATGCCTGCACATTGCGATAAAAGATTTCACCATAAAGACCAAGTGCAACGACACCCTCCTGGATGCGAGCACCACCGGAGTCGTTGAGACCGATCATGGGGCAGCCAGTTTTCAACGCTAGATCCATGACCTTCACAATTTTCTCACCGAAAACCTCGCCGAGTGAGCCACCAAAAACGGTGAAGTCCTGGGCGAATACGCAGACCGGGCGACCATCCACCGTGCCATAGCCCGTGACAACACCGTCACCATATGGACGATTATTTTCCAGGCCAAAGTTGTGCGAGCGGTGCCGGGTGAGGCCATCAATGGCTTGGAATGAGCCCTCATCAAGGAACGCTTCAATGCGTTCCATGGCCGTCATTTTGCCCTTGGCATGCTGCTTATCCACGGCCTCTTGGCGCTTGCCCGCAGCCTCAGAGCGTCGGTCTTTCAGGATCTGCGCTTTGCCAGCGGTTGTCCGGGGGTCGGTAGCCATGTTTCCTCCTGTGAATGCTCTTGCGTACCTTATCGGCGTGGGATATGACGAGTTTGGGGCCGATGCGAGTTCTGCTGCCGAGATCACGTGGCTGGAAACCTGCGATTCCACCAATAGTGAGTTGCGCCGCAGAATTGAGCTTGATCCGACTTTGCCAGCCGGGACCACGATCGTTGCCGCGGAGCAAACCGCGGGCCGTGGTCGTCTGGGGCGGGATTGGGCGAGTTCCCCTGGAGATGGCCTCTGGATGTCAACCCTGGTGAACTTGCCCGGCTGCCGGGCCACGAGCTGGTTGCCCCTTCTTGTTGGTTTGGCGGTCCAGCGGGTGACCAGTGAGATAGCACAGAGGCAGATACTCGTGAAATGGCCCAATGACGTTTTGTTCGAAGACCGTAAGCTAGCTGGAATCCTGGTGGAGGCATTGCCCTATGACAATGTGTTCATTGTTGGAATTGGGATCAACCTGACATCAACCGTGTACCCCGGTGCCATTGGGCTGCAGGAACTCGCACGGGAATCGACTCGCGAACAATTGATTGAGCAGGTAATGGGCCAGGTTCGGGTATTGATCGATCAATGGCAATCACAACTCTGGGCACCGGGTGACCTAGCGCAGGAATATGTCGCAGCGTGCGCGAGTATTGGGGCCCAGGTGAGTGTCACCGAGTCAAGCGGTGAGGTCTGGAGCGGTGTGGGGGTGGGACTTGATGCGGCGGGTCACCTTATGGTGAAGGCCGACACGGATCTGAGAACGGTCATCGCCGCCGACGTAGTTCATGCCACTATTGACCCATGTACCCCGAAAAACTCCTAGCACCCGGCGAGACAATTGCCTTTGAACTAAAGCCGCATTGGCGGGCGCTCATTTGGCCAGCATTCGTGTTGATCCTTGAGGTGTTCATTGGTGTTTATTTGTTCATGACATTTGAAAACTCGATTATCCGGTGGATCATTATTGGAGTCGGCGCCTTCATTCTCGTTTGGCAGACACTGTTGCCATTCTTGCGCTGGCTGACCACGCAATATGTATTCACCAGCCGTCGAATCATTGTTCGCCGAGGACTCGTGACCAAGCAGGGTCGCGATATGCCGCTGTCGAAGGTCAACAATGTTTCTTTTGAAGTTAGCCTCCTGGGAAGGATGATCAACTACGGCACACTCGAAATCGAATCGGCCTCTGACGACGGTGACTTGGTCATCAACGATGTCCCCAATGTTGAAGAAGTGCAGCGCAATGTTTATGAGTTACATGAACTCGATGATGTCCGCCGCCGTGGCGGCGGCAATGGCGCACCTGACTGAAGAACCCGACGACCTGGTCACACGACTTCATTTTTGCGACATTGCACCGGTGCAATGTCGCGAGAAAGGGGGCGAAACGCGGGCTGACTAAATCGGTGTTGACGCATCACGCTCAGCGACTTCACGCTCCACCGCATGTTCGGGATCATCGGGGATCGCGGGGAAAACGAACTTGCGGTAAGACCAGAATCGGAAGGCTGTTCCAAGCCCCAACCCGACCACGTTGGCGCTGATGTTGTCGGCCAATGCACTATCCCAACCCATGAGGTAGTGGCTAAACCACAGGCATCCAATGGCGATCATCATGGCCACGCCGTTGAGCGCAAAGAACATGATGTATTCGCGGCCCATGTTTGAGCGGCCGCGATGTCTGAATGTCCAATAGCGGTTGCCAAAGTAGGCGAAGGTTGTTGCGACGGCGACACTGACAATTTTTGAGGAAATCGGGCGGTCGAACATGGGGCCCTGGCCATCGGGACCATAAAAACGCAGAATATTAAATAGCCCGATATCAATGACGAGTGCGGACAACCCGACAATGCCGAATTTTGCTATTTCACGCCACAGATCGCTCAGAGATTCCCGCGCTTTTGCGAGCAGCGGCACCAATGGCATTCGCGCAGTCTAACTATCTCGCTGCACAAATAGGGGGACACACTAGATTTCTCTCGTGGCTAGTGCATTTGAGTTGGGTCCTACCGTCGGGTTTATTGGTGCGGGTCAACTCGCTCGCATGAGCGCGGCTCCGGCGGCCGCACTGGGCATTGGATTCTCGGTGCTGGCCAACTCAGGTGAAGAACCGGCTGCACTGGTCAGCAGTAATGTGACTATCGGCTCAAAAGATGATCCAAAAACTGTGCAGGCATTTGCTCAATCCTGCGATGTAGTCACATTTGATCATGAACTACTCACACCGGAAGTGATGCAAGCACTCGAAGAATCGGGGGTGCCGTACTACCCAAAAGCCGCTGCAGTCGTTTATGCCCAAGACAAATTATTGATGCGCCAGGCACTAACGAATCTAGGCATTCCATGCCCACAATGGGCGCACATAGAAAGCGAAGCCGATGCACACGAATTTGCATCGCGCGTGGGATACCCATTTATTCTCAAGACTTCACGCGGTGGTTATGACGGTAAGGGCGTCTGGATCGTCCGGGACGCCAACGCAGCCGCGCAGGTGTTGGCCGAGCCCCTGCCACAGGGATCAGCATGGTTGGCCGAGGAGTTCATTCCCTTTGAACGCGAACTGTCTGCCCAAATTGCTCGTTCACCCAGTAACCAGTGTGTGGCCTACCCCGTTGTCCAGACAACACAGAGGGATGGCATCTGTGCTGAAGTGATTTCGCCGGCGCCGGCCCTTGATCCACGTCGCGCCGAAAGGGCGCAGGAGATCGCATTGCGCATTTCACGCGAACTCGATGTGGTTGGAATGCTCGCGGTTGAGTTATTTGACACGGGCACCGACATTGTCGTGAACGAACTCGCCATGCGCCCCCATAACTCGGGTCACTGGAGCATTGAAGGTGCGGTCACGAGCCAGTTTGAAAATCATCTGCGTGCTGTCTTGGACCTGCCACTTGGCGCACCGCATGCGGTTGCACCGTGGTCGGTCATGAGCAACATCCTTGGTGGTGATGTCGGCGACCTCTATTCCGCGTACCGGCATGTGTTTGCTCGCGATCCGGGATTGTACGTTCACCTCTATGGCAAAGTTGTTAAACCCGGGCGCAAGGTGGGACATGTCACGGCTGTTGGCAGCGACCTGACAGACTTACAACACAGAGCCGCGCATGCCACCGCATATTTTTCGGGAGAAATCAATGAGTAATCCACGTGTTGCCATCGCCATGGGCAGTGACTCGGACTGGCCGACTATGAAACCCGCCGCGGAGATTCTTGACTCCCTGGGCATCAGTAATGAGCCAATGGTGCTCTCTGCTCATCGCATGCCGACCGAGATGGTCGCCTTTGCCCAAGGGGCTCGCGAACAAGGGTTTGATGTGATTATTGCTGGGGCTGGGGGAGCCGCGCACCTTCCGGGCATGATCGCCTCACTGACTACGCTGCCAGTCATTGGCGTTCCCGTTGCTGTTGGGACCCTCGATGGCATGGATTCGTTGCTCTCGATCGTTCAAATGCCCGCTGGAATTCCAGTTGCAACAGTTGCCATTGGTAATGCCAAGAACGCGGGGCTCCTTGCGGCGAGAATTCTTGGCGTTAGTGATTCAACAGTTGCACAAACTTTGAGCGATTACTCCGTGGAACTTAATGCGACCGCGAAGGCGCGTGGCGAAAATCTGAAGTAGTGGGCTCTGAGACAGGGAGGTTTACGCGTTGCCGAGTTTCCTAGCCTCAATAACCGGGCATCTGTCCATCACCATGGTCACGCCAGCCGATTCGACACGCTTGGCAGCTTCGATGTCAATCACGTCGAGTTGAAACCAGACAACTTTGGCCCCTGCTGCAAGTGCTTGATCAGCAAATTCACCAGCTCGATTGCTACGCACAAAGACATCGACAACATCGGGGGCTCCCCAGTGTGCGGTTGCATCGGCGATGGTGGCAAAACCTTGTTCACCGTGGACCGTTTGGGCGCGCGGGTAAATCGGCACAATCTGTTTCCCCGAATCTTGCAGAAACTTGGCAACACCAAAAGCAGGACGTTCGGGGTTGTCACCCAAACCCACGATGAACCATAAATGGGTGTCCCTCAGAATTTCAGGGATGTTCACGCCGTTGGTCGACCCAATGCTCGAATATTCCATCCGGCATCGCGCCACAGTTTCACATCAAGTTTATTTCGCGCATCAATGACATTTTTGGTGCGAACAATTTTGCCCAATTCAGCTGGGTCAATTTCGCGGTATTCGGCCCACTCTGTGCCGTGAAGAATCAAATCCGCATCAACTGCCGCCGCAGCGACATCCGTTGAATACTTCATGGTGGGGTAGACGCGTTCGGCGTTCACGGTTCCCTTGGGGTCATGGACGATTACGTTGGCACCGGCGTTGGCGAGTGCGACGGCAACATCAAGTGATGGGGAGTCGCGAACATCGTCGCTATCGGGCTTAAAGGTGGCACCGAGAACACAAATGTTCTTGTCGCGAACGCTTGCACCGAGTTCCTTGGTGACCAGGTCAACCGTGTGTGAGCGTCGTCGCAGGTTGATCTGATCGACTTCGCGCAAGAATGTCAGTGCTTCTTCAGCACCTAACTCACCAGCGCGCGCCATGAACGCTCGAATGTCTTTTGGTAGGCAACCACCCCCGAATCCAAGGCCGGCGGCCAGGAACCTGTTTCCAATTCGAGTGTCGTAACCGATGGCCTCGGCGAGCTGCACAACATCCGCTCCCGCAGCTTCACACACTTCAGCCATGGCATTGATGAATGAGATCTTGGTTGCCAAGAAGGAGTTTGCTGCGACTTTGACCAACTCTGCGGTGGGGAAGTCCGTGACAAGAAATGGAATGTCTTTTGCGATCAGTGGTGCATAGACCTCGCGCAGCTTTGCTTCGCCTTCGTGTGAACGCACACCGATCACAAGTCGATCAGGATTCAAGGTGTCTTCAACGGCAAAGCCTTCGCGCAAAAATTCGGGGTTCCACGCAATGTCAACGCCTGGCGCCGACTGGGAAAGTTCATGGGCAATTTGAGTCGCAGTTCCCACGGGGACGGTTGACTTTCCAACCACTAGATCACCAGATTTGAGGTGCGGTGCAAGTGAACGCACGGAACCGAAAACTTGGCTCATGTCCGCGGCGTAGGAACCGGACTGCTGGGGGGTGCCCACGCAAATAAAGTGCACGTCACCGAACTCGGCCGCTTCTTGGAAAGATGTGGTGAATCTCAGCCGGCCGGCTTTAATGTTGCGCTCGAGGACTTCATCGAGTTCAGGCTCGTAAAAAGGAACTTTGCCGGAGTTCAGCAGTTCGACTTTTTCTGGGACCACGTCCAAACCGATCACGTCGAAACCGAGTTCGGCCATGCAGGCGGCGTGGGTCGCACCGAGGTAACCGGTACCAATTACTGAGAGTCGAACAGTCATGCTCCCAAGGTTATCGGCTTGGAGCCCTCTCACGGGGCAGGGTCGGGCGCGGCAGTGCTAGGCGCATGAGTGTTGAAGTCCGAGAGGGAACCGCATGCCCTCGATCTGACCCCCTAAAGTGGCGACCGTGAAAGTCAATTCACGCAGGTCCTCTCACGTGGACGCCGAGCGAGCCAAGTTTCGAGTGCGAAACCGAGATGAACTGCGCTCACTCGTGGCGACCAGCACCGAATCTGAGCAGGTCGTGCAGGGTGTTGAAGTAACCATCGAGCATGCAAAGCCCCCTCGGTCGGGTTGGGTTGGTAGTCCGGGACTGCCTGTGAACTCGCTTGCGGCCGAGTGGACCGAGTCAGGTTTTCACGGACTGGTGACTTTCCCCGAGTCAGTCCCATTGGCTGCGGGCCTAGCCGCCGTGGTGCGCATGTGCACTCCTGTTCCCGCTGGAAACTCGCAACCGGATCTGATGTGGGCGCAAGGGGCGCTGCCAAATTCGGGGCTCCTGGCCGAGACCCTAAGGTCAATTGCGCAGCCTGGAGCCATTGTCGATCAACACCTGCGCGCAACAGATATCTTGATAATTTCTGAGCCTGTCGCTACCACGCAGTCACATGAGATTCTGCCGCACGGCTCTGCTTCAACAATTTCTATTTCACAGTCTCAATGGACTCGAGGCCAACATGGTGTCGAGGTATTCGTTGACCCGCTCGTGCATAGGCCACTTGGTCGAAGATCGAATTCACAGCAGAATGTGGTTGCTGCCACGTCTCTTGGGTTGCCGGAGTATTTGGACACCCCGGCAGTGCGTTCGCTGCGTGAAATCACGGGTATCACGGGTTCGGAATCTCTCAGTGCCCAGCAGCGCTCCCAGGTTCAAGCATGTGGTGTTGTGCTTGATGCGCCAGTATCCGAGCACGCAAGTGTCGCGGCCCGTTCAATTCAGTTGCGTCACCACACGGCTCAACCATTTGTTTATGGTTGGCCAAGCGTCACCATGGTGTTGGTCACGAACCGCCCAGAATTTTTGCACCGGATCGTTGAATTCTTGGCCGCCCAGACGTACCCGCAGCTTGAGTTAGTGTTAATCACTCACGGATTTGAGCTCGATGACCACATTGCTTCACACCTGGCCGAGCTCAGGTTCCCGGCCGTGCATCAGGCAATTCCGCCTGAGGTCAATCTTGGTGAGGCACTTGCAATAGCAACGTCACTTTCGAGTGGCGAACTCATAACAAAAATTGACGATGATGACTTCTATGGTCCCGAGCATGTGTGGGATTTGGTCGTCGCTCGAATGTATTCCGGCGCGAATCTAGTGGGCAAGACTCTGGACAATATCTATCTTGCCAGCCAGGATCGAACAGTATTCCGACCCACTTATGCAGCGGAAAAGTACGCAACATTTGTTGCAGGTGGAACTATTTTGATTTCGCAGGGTGATTTGCGTGAGCTGGGTGGATGGCGACCAGTTCCCAAGTCTGTTGATCGCGCATTACTTGATCGAGTCTTGGGTCACGGCGGATTGGTCTACCGCACACATGGATTGGGTTATATCTATGTGCGCCATGGGGATGTTGATTCCGGTGCGAGTCAGATCAATACCTCGCAAGTTTCCGATTCTCACTTTGAAACAAAGGTGGAGTCCATCGCCCAAGGTCTTAACCGTGAGGTTCTGCGCGGATACGGCCTTGATTCATGACCCACCCGACGGTGGCCATCATCATGGCGGTGCTCAATGAGGAGAAGCACATTGCACAAGCAATTGATCGGCTCCTCGCACAGGACTACCCGGGTCAAACAACTATCGTCATCGCGGTTGGCCCGTCACATGACCGCACGGCAGAAATAGTAAACGGGATTTCGGCACTACACGCAAACGTCCTGATGGTGGAGAACCCATCGGGGAAAACGCCCTCGGGTCTCAACGCGGCGATAGCGGCAACCGATGCTGAAGTCATTGTCCGGGTTGATGGCCACGCACTAGTTCCCAACGACTACGTCAGTCGGGGTGTGCAGACCCTTGAGAGCACGGGCGCTGACAATGTCGGCGGCATCATGGCCGCGGAGGGGGAGTCTTCCTATCAACATGCTGTTGCGGCTGCAATGACCTCGCGGTTCGGTGTTGGCGGCGCAGCATTTCACATTGGTGGTGAGGAGGGCCCGGCGTTGACCGTCTACTTGGGTTGTTTCCGTCGAAGTGCCTTGGATCGTGTTGGTGGATTTGATGAGACCATGATCCGTGCGCAAGATTGGGAAATGAATTATCGCATCCGCGCGACCGGGGGTGTTGTCTGGTTCACTCCAACAATGCTGGTGAAGTATCGGCCACGATCCAGTGCGAAAGCCCTGGCCAAACAGTATTTCGGTTATGGAACGTGGCGGCGCGAGGTGGCACGGCGCTATCCCGACACCGTTTCATTGCGCTATCTCGCGGCTCCCGTAATGGTCCTTGGGCTCGTGGTTGGGCTCATTTTCCTTGCGTTGGGAATGGCATTGGGAAATCTGACCCTATTGATTCTGGGGATAATACCCATTGGGACCTATCTGCTGGCCGTCGTTTTTGCAAGCTTGCTTTCCGGTGACCGAAAATCAATTGTGCGGCTACTCGCGGTGTTTCCCACGATGCACATTTCATGGGGATGCGGCTACCTTCTGGGTCGAGCGAGGGCATGACCATGCTGCTTCGCAAGAAGAAACAAAAGTGGGCGATAGTCACTTCAGCTCCCAAAGGTGAAGCGGGAAAGCAGTGGGGTGATTACTGGTTTGCCAGCGATCTTGCTGAAGCCCTCGTTGCAGAGGGTGCGCTCGCACGTGTTGTTTCCCGAGCTGGTGCTAACTCACCCGCCCGTGATGACGATGATGTTGTTCTAGTCCTCAGAGGCTTGCGCAGAGTCGTTCCCAGTAACACGAGTGCCACTTGGCTCCTTTGGGTGATTTCTCACCCTGAACTTGTTGAGCAGGGTGAAGCAGATCAATATGCGCACGCTTTCGCGGCAAGCGCTAACTGGCAGATGGGCGCTGAATTGGGCACCTTCACTCCGTTACTCCAAGCAACAAATACGGACAGATTTGTGCCCGTTGCTCACCCTCGAAGAGAAGGTGTGCTCTTTATAGGTTCCACTCGGGGTGAGTTCCGACCCATAGTGCGCGATGCAATTGCCCAGAAAATCCCCTTGTCGCTCTATGGAGTTGGCTGGAATGAATATGTTCCACAGGAGGCGATTGCTGGGGAGTTCCTGGACAACACCGAATTACCCGCTGCATACGGCAACGCCGCATTGGTGCTCAATGACCACCACAGTGAAATGGCCGAGTCTGGATTTCTGTCGAATCGACTCTTTGATGCAGTGGCAGCAGGTGCGCGTGTGGTCAGTGACCCTGCACTGGGATTACGTGAAGTATTCGGATCTACCGTTGTTGAATACACCTCGCCAGGTGAGCTAGCAGCGATTGTTTGCTCACCCGAGATGTATTTCGATGAAGCGCGCATGGTTGCTGATCGTGAAAGGGTGCGTCGTGAGAACAGCTTCGCGGCCCGAGCGCGAACCTTGATGGCTGCTGTGGCGGATCACAATGGTTGATGTCTCTATCGTTCTCATTGGTTACAACGATTCGCAGCGATTGCCGCGCGCATTGGCCTCATTACAGGCTCAATCACTGCACTCCATCGAGATCATCGCCGTTGATGATTGCTCAACAGATAATTCACTCGAAATTCTGCGCCAAGCGGCCAAAGGCGACCCACGGATACGTGTAGAGCAACTTGCGGTCAACTCCGGCGGCTGCAGCGCTCCTCGGAACAGGGGAATTGAATTAGCACAGGGCACCTACATCATGTTCTGCGACTCAGACGACGAATTTGATCGCCATGCGTGCAGGAACCTGTTCCATGCAGCAGAGAAAATGCGCGCGGATGTTGTGGTCGGTGCGGCCGAACGCATTGTCACCGAAGCCGATGGAAGAGTCGAAACAAAAATATGGTGGCCAGACCTTCATTCAGAGGTTCAAACTGTTGGGAGTCTGGCTGATTTACCGGAGTTGCTCTACGACACAATTTCAGTGAACAAGATTTACCGCAGAGAACTTTTGATTCAACGCAATATTGACTTCCCGCAGGGCTTACTTTTTGAAGACCAATTATTTACACTCAATGTCTACTTGGCCGCAGCGCGCATCGGTGTGATCCCAGAGGTTGTCTACCGCTGGTATGTGGATCGATCTGCTGCGTCCATCACGCAGTCTCGCAAGGAACTGAGAAATCTCAAGGATCGCATTGAAATAAATCGACGAATGGACCTACTCCTTGTGCACTTGCCCGAAATCGCGTTTCACAAAAATGTGAAATTTCTCAAGCATGAGGCCTCTCTGTATCTGACCAC
>Ga0181559_10003740_pt1 | contig 14894 bp, 8 predicted proteins | sample 011ome_21_FD_133752 | JGI IMG/M metagenome (GOLD analysis project Ga0181559, IMG submission 133752) | Coastal salt marsh microbial communities from the Groves Creek Marsh, Skidaway Island, Georgia - 011508AT metaG (megahit assembly) | ecosystem: Environmental > Aquatic > Marine > Intertidal zone...
ATAACTTCGGTACAATACAGGTCTCGAAAATATCTCTGTACTGCACATCAGTCAAAATCTTCCACAACGGCAACGGCGTCACTTTTCTCTTCAACTCCTTCAACTCTTCTTCCTTCTCTTCCATCTGTTCTTCCAAGTCTGCCACTCGTTTTCCCAGCCTTTGCTGAGATATTTCTCGTTGCCTCAGTTCCCTGTTCAAGTTTTGAAGCTCTCCGTCTTGTTTTCGGAAACGATCTTCCTGCGCTCGCGCGCGAACTTCCTGCTCGTCCAATCGATCGCGCAACGCGTTCACGACATCCGCGAGCTTCGTTTCGACATCTTTATCTTCTCTTTTGCGCTTCGACCAGTTGTTGTTCGCCATGCTTCTTCGCGTCGTTATTATACGCGCGCTACGTAGTATTTTTTTTTTTTTTGAGGAAAAGAACAAATCCAATCGAAAAGTGTCGAAACCCTAAACCCTACCCTAAATTTGTTTAACCATAAAGAGAAGAGAGAGGAAGAGATATCCTCCGCGAAAGAAACGACGACTCCGAACGCTTTGATGAGCAGATCGCGCTCCTTTTTATCATCTTCTCCTCGCTGGCTTTTCCAGCATTTCTTCGTCCTGATAGCGATAGCAGTAGCACTCGCCGCACCGGCGTTGTTCACATCTTTTTTCAGCGATGCTCAAAAATTCGGCAACGTCCCAACCTCCAATCCAAAACCAATCAAAGTCCTCGGATACCTCCCCGAATGGAGGCTCTCGACGAACGACACCGCCGAAGCGACGTCGGTAGTGCACGGCTTGTGCGCTCGGTTAAACGCGCTGATACTTTTTTCCATCGAGGTGGACGAAAAGGGCGAGTTGGATAAACTGGACCGCATTCCTTCGGAAGAGGTGTTGGAGCAACTGAAAGAGGCGAAGAAAAGATACGGGTGCGAAGTGTACGTGACCATCGGCGGGTCGTCGCGGACGAACGGTTTTGGTTTTGCGACCTCGACAAAGAAAATGCGAGCGAAATTCGTCAGATCGGTGTCCACTTTTTTGTACGAGATGCACGACGATATCTTTGACGGCGTCGATTTGAACTGGTCGTATCCGAACAACGAAACGGAGTGGCGAAATCTCGGCAAGTTCGCGAAAGCTTTGAAGAAGGATTTTCGAGAACACGACGAGACGAAGAAGTTGAGCATAGCTTACTATCCTAACGAATATCAGGAGCAGATTTTGGAGATGTTGGAAGTGACGGAGTTCGCGGACGGTGTGCACGCGATGGCGTACGATTTGGACGGCGCCGAAGGGCATTCGAGTTTGAAGTTTGCGACGAAGACGTTGAACTACGCGCAGGATTCGTTCACCGGAGGGAAGATTATGCGGCTCGGGGTGCCGTTTTACGGACGGTCGATACCGAAAGATTCGAGGACGCCGCCAGAATGGCGGCCGTATGGGGATTTGATGCGCGATAATAAGTACGAATTGAGCGACGAAACGAACTTGGCGAAATCGAAAGACGGCGTCGAGGTGTGGTTCAACGGCAAAGATTTGATCAGGGAAAAAGTGGAGAAGTGCCGATTGTTCGAGGACGTGTGTCAAGGGATATTCGTTTGGGAGTTAGGACAGGATGTGTCAATGAGCGATGTCATCGAAGACGATGAAGGAGCAGAGGAGGAGGAAAATAGCAGCAGCAGCAGCAGCAGCAGCAAGATTGATTTCCGAACGCGTCGGGAGATGAGTCTATTAGCGACGTTGACCCGAGCCGCGTGGGGCGACGACAAATACGACGAGATGTTAGCGAAGGAGATTCAATTCTCTCGAGAAGATGATGAAAAGAAGGAGAAGAAGAAGAAGGAGAAAGATGAGCTTTAATTTTTTATATTCTACATGTTTGTTATTATATGATACACTACTTATTACATCTTCCAATGCTTAGAGGACGCCTCGGAATACGCTTGCAAAATCTCTCTGACTTTCTTCCGGTACCGCTTCGCCTCTTCCATTCGTCGCGCAGACGTCGAATCTCCAGTCCCGTCGCCGTTGTTTTCCTTCTTGCCTAATTTCTCTTCTTCTTCTTCTAACTTTTTTTCGGTTTCATCTAATTTTCTCAAAGCGGTTTCAACGGCACGCTTTAATCCTCTATTTTCCAAGCGTCGATGGTCGTGGACGATTTCATCCGCGTCGACGTTATTTTGTGCGCCTCCCCCACCGAACGAAGAGAACAACCCTCCCGATCGCCTCCGTTGTCTCGCGCGTTCTTGTTTAGACGCTCTTTCCGCGGGCGTCAACGTCAGCGTTTCTTTCACCCCTAACAACGCTCTCAGCTCCATCGCTAATTGCTCGCCTCGCATGCCTAAAATCCTCAACGCCTCTCGCACTTCCGGATCGCCGGAAAACGTGCTCGCGCCTTTCTTGGCGTTTTCCAAATCTAACTGAACGATTTTCGGTAACCGTTTCAACTCTAAGCAACTCGCGTGCGCTTTCGTGTCTTCGTCGTCGTTCCAAACGAACGGTAAAATCGTGCTCGTCGCGTCCTCGTCGACGAATCCGTACGTGAAAAACGCTCGCTCTAAATTTTCAATGCCGTAGGAAATTTTAATCTCGTCTTCGCTCGTTAGTTTATCTTCAATTTTCGAAGGCACGCGTAATTCGACGGACTTCATATCGCTGGAAAGTTGGTAGCGCGCGTTTGGTCTCTTCGTGGAGTGATTGCAGCAGTCTATCAGCGGCACCAACGCTTCGACGATGACTCGGCCGTTATCTACGGGAATAGTCAAAGCTCTCGTCCAGAACAACGCCTTCGCCCACAAAAATTCCTCGTAAGAGAGCGGCGCGGTATCGTTGGCGCCGTTTCCTCCAAACACGCTCGACAACACTTTCAAAGGCGAGGACGACGACGGTATTATTTCTCTCAGTTTTGGTACCACGTGCATATCGAACGCGTTTTTAACCACACTTTCGTATTCTTCTCGCAATCGTTCCTTCTGCGTCTTCACCATCTCGTACAAAACCGTCCCTTTCAATCCTCTCTCGACCTCTCGCTCCGTCCAAAACACCGGCACCACATCCATCCTGCGCGGTAAGAAATCCACGTACGCTTTCCAACCGCTCTCGCTCCTCAACCGCCTCTGCGCTAAAACAAACATCTGCGTCGCTTGCCTCGTGTCGATTCTCGACGCGTCCAAGAGCTCCGTAAACGTCTCGCCCAAGTCGGCGTCGCTTGCGGCCGTGCTCGCCGATACGATGTAGGCATCCGGAACGTTCAAAACGATCGTTTCCCCGTGTTCTCTCTTCATAGTCGCGTGTTTCTCTTTCCTCGATATCGCTCCATCGCTAAAAAGTCCAAATTCCTCAGCGCACGATGAAGAAGAAGAAGACGTCAAAGGCTTCGCGTGCGCTAAAATACGTCCAGACTCGCCCACGAACGCGTGCAATTTTGCAATCCTTTCGTGCGGATTTAAAGCCAATCGATCGTCTCTCGGATCTTTCGCGATGAAATTCGACGACGAATCGTTCTCATCTTCGTTCGGTAGCGCGTAATACGCCAAGGCGGAGCACGACATCGCCGCCAGCGCGAGGAAAGAAGAAGAAGAAGATTGCTTTTGAGTTCCATTTTTGGAAACCGTTGAAGAAGAAGAAGAAGAAGAAAACAACAACGCGCGACACCTAGGAAGAGTGCCGGTAGTGGTACCTTCTCTCCTCCGCAGAGAACGAAGAAGAAGAAGAGAAGAAGCTGCGCGACGAAAAGACATGTCGTCGCTTTCCGGGGGTGGGGGGGGCTCTCTCGTCAGTCGCGCGGCGTTGTGCCGGTAAAAGTCACCATAACGAGCGCCGGCAAAAACTCAAAACTCACTTAAACCCTAAACTAAACAAAAGCAAGTTTTAGGGTTTAGGGAAGATGGTGGGAGGGAAACGAGCGCCACAAAACGTAAAAGAAGATAAAGAGGGAGAATGTTTGGCGCGTCGATTTTGAGCGCATCTTCTTCCTCCTCCTCCTCTTCTTCTTCGCGTTCATGGTGTTGTTGTCGTTGGCAGCAAAAGAGGAACGCGTTGGCTTTTGTTCTGCCACCGCCAGAGCTGCCGCAGAAGAAGAAGAATGGGACGGTGATGATGCATCAGTCGAAGGGGCGGCGACTCCCTTTTCTCGTCGTCGCTAGGGGTTGGCGCGACGACAGTCCGATCGCGCCGCGAGAAGGAGCGAAGAAAACGAAGAAGAAGAAGAGCGCGAAGAACGAGAAGAAGAAGAAGAACTTTGTTGAGACGGGGAAGAAAGGTTCGGCGGCTTCGGCGTCGTTTAAAACCATCGATCTCGGGAGAGGCAAGACGGTTGAGATTTTTTGCGACGACGAAGCCGAAAACGTAGGGGATGTGGATTTTGCGGCAAGCGCGGAGGAAGGGATTTCTTTAGCGCAACTTAACGGCAACTTGTACGGCGCGGGAGACGTGATATGGCCATCGAGCGAAGCGCTCGCGAGGTTAGTCGCGCACGTGCCGAGTTTGGTCAAAAATAAGGATTGCATCGATATCGGCGCCGGTCTCGGGTTGGTTTCGGCGGCGGCAATCATGAGTCAAGCGAAGAGGGTGTTGGCTGTGGATTACGACGCGCAAGTTTTGGAAATGACGATAAAGTCGGTGGAAAAGATGGTATCTTCGGTATCGTCGTCTGATTCTGCGAATAGTATTGATTTCAACGGAGCAGAGGTTAAACAATTAGATTGGACATGCGTTGACGGGGAATGGCCGAAACACGAGTTCGACGTGGCTCTCGCGTCGGATGTTCTTTACGACGAAAACTGCGCCCAGTGCGTCGCAAATGTCATCGATCGAGTTTTAAAGAAGAAAGCTGCAAATGGTGACGATGAAAGTAATATAACTGCGCTTTTGTGCGATCCAGCGCATAGACCGAATAGGGAAAAGTTTAGCGAGATGTGCGATAAGTTAGGTTTGGAGGCAATCGACGCCGAGTATCCAGGAGACAAAAACATGCGTTTAGTCCAAGTTCTCCGAAGATAAAAAATGTCGGACAGGTCGCTGCTCGTTCAATATAAATCCTGTGTTGTTAATTGTCGCGTGTTGCTATGTAATAATAATAAGAACGATTATAGAAATACAAACGCTAAAATGAGAACTTTTTCGTCGGCGGTTTAGGTTTCTTCTTCTCTTTCTTCGGTTTCACCACAAATCGCACGCCGTCTCTCGGTGATGCTCTCCTGCCGCACTCGAACCGTAAACGCGTGGTTTCGATCTTCTCCTTGGCTACTTTCCCGCGCATTTTTGACCACTTTTCGCTTTCTCTTCTCGTCTCGGAAACGATTTTAACGAGATTTTTCTTCAAACTATCGATGGTAACGCCAGTCGGCACGTTCTCAACCAACTCGGCGTTGAACAAAATCGGCGGCTTTTTACTCTTCTCCGAAGATTTTCGTTGAAGCAGAAGAGCGAAAGACGATGAGGATGAAGATGAGGAGGATAGCATCGCTTCTTTATCGCTTTTTTGCGCCAACTCGATTATTTTCCTCCAAAATAGCTTCTTTTCCTCGTCGGTGCACTCTGCTGTGACGGCATTAACCAACTCGCACGCGCCTGAAATATCGCCGAGTTCGGTGACAATCACGTCCAGTGCTTCCAGCACGCGTCCGTTCCTGGCCAGCGCATGCGCGTAGGCGTCTGGGATGTAACAGTACGCTTCGTTTGGATCATTTAAATTTCCAGAGAAGAATTTTTTCGTCGCGGCGTCAAAAATGTCTTGCTTCTCTCTTCTCGAAAGCTCTAAAGGTAAGTGGTCCGGTATAAACCTGGCGGATTTTACCAATCGCGACAACAACTCTTTCGGGTTCCTTTGCGCGGTAAGTCGACATAATGCTTCGTGGTGCATGTGATACCGATCCGGATCGAGGTCGCATAAGGCCTCCAGGTACTTCAGTTGTGCGTCTCGTCGCTCAGATTCGTCGGTGAACTCATCGCAACGCTCGAGTTCGGCCAGCACAATGGAGTCTGGGATGATGGCATCTTCCTCCGCAAATTGTTTATCGTTTGCATCACTGCTATAATTATGATGGCCCGAATGATTGGCCTTGCATTCGCACGCCGCGAAAACTTTTGCCGCTTTCACCGCATCGGCCACGAACAGTTCGCCAATTTTGTCGATTGGGACTGAGCCTCCTAAATTTCTTCGGTCGATGAAATCCAAAGCCGAAATCGTCGGCGGTCGACCGTTCGAGAGATACGCTTCCAACGCTCGATCGACTTTACCATCCATGACGTACAGTTCTGCCAAAGCTTCGTCTAGTATCGATTGCGTCTCGCCAATCATCGTGCAGTAAGGCATGACGTTGGATTCCTCAAAGTTACTCAAGGAAGACGCGACTTCTTGAATAGGATCTTCTTTGCCGCCTTGACGATAATGGTGATGATGCTCGTCGTCCAAGAATCCACCGACCGATTGTGCTGATATCATTCGCCTCACCCTTGCTGCTTTGATGCGAACCTCTCTCGTCAAAGCGCTAACGTCAAAACATTTCGCCGGCCACGTTTTCACTAATGCTAAAAACGTCGGTTGCGTCTCCGGGTCGCTCAAAGTCGCCATCAAGATGAGTTCGTACGTAGATCGTTTCAAAGGCGCTTCCCCATCCGCATCGCTACCAACAGAAGTGACGGGAACATAAAACGCTAAATCGCCGAGTTTTTTCACCGCGGCAAATTTTTTTGCCCAAAAGCGCCACTTCTCTGGATCTCTCGCCAATGCGCGCGGGCATCTTTTGGCTGCTAAGGCGTAGTTTTGAGCGTCGAACGCGCGCGTGACGAACGCTTCTGCGACAGCTAACGCAGCTCCTTTTCGAAGTTCACCCAAGCGCTCGTATTTTTCGCACATATCTATCGCTGAATCGTCATCGTTATCCTTTTGTCGACGGAGCGCGTCGAATACGGCGTCTTGCGCGGACCGCTGTTTAGCGATTAAAACAACCTCCGAAGACGCGACGAGGTACTCGTGCTGCTCCGCGGGTTGGTAATGTGTCATGCTCACCGTGTTTGGCGATTTTACGGGACCAAATACATCCGCACCCGAAGATGATGTTGTCAAAGGCAAGGCATCAATCCAAGACGCCTCGTCGCGCCAATCCGCGATGCGGAGCTCGACATTCGACGATGACGATGATGATTCGTCGTCCTCGTCGTCGACGTCTACGCTTGTATCTCCGTCTTCGTTCTCTTTGTTATTTATAGGAGGCCACCAAGCTAAAAGTGCCAATTTTTTGCTCTCATATGGCGCTATACCGCACACCAAATACGGCGTTTGGAAAGTTGCGCAGATCCCCACCCGTTTGACTGTATTCTCGCTCTTCAGAGGAGGCGTTCCACTTCTTAATAATCCGCCGGCTGCGTTTTTGCTGTTCCCGCCCGAACTGCTACTTCGCGCTATGCTCTCTATTAAAGCAGCCGCTGCGTTTTTACTACTGCTCGCGTTGTTACTATTGCTACTATTATTACTATTTCCTGCTGTTGAGTTGGCTCCGTTACCTCTTCCGCCTCCGTTACTACTTTGTCGGATCCGAAACACGACCACGGCGTCCGCCCACGCTAGCATTAACTCCGCAGACCCTTCTGTCGTGACGGTCTTATCATTCCACGCGAAAACTGGGTCTCTTTGCGCGAACCTCGCTTTTGATCCTGGAGGTTTCTCCCACCTCGCTAAACCAACCGGCGAGGTCGCGTCTCGCAGCCGCACCCCCGCGTTTGAGGCCCACGCCAAGACGTTGTGACGCCAAGCCACAGCTCTGATTGGACCATCGTTCTTTTGTAAAACAATCGTCTTCGCTTTCGTCATTTGCGAGGCGTTTTTCGTATTCGCGAAACAGTGTAAAACCAATTCCGATGATTGATGACCTCCAAACATGACGAACCGGTTCCTTCGACTGGCGAAATTCGGGTCGATGACGCAACAGTTCACGGAAGATTTGTGCGTGACGATTAAGCTCTCGCCGTCAACGTCGTCGTGCACGCGAATGATTTTTTTCTTTGACTTCTTTTTATTGCCATTATTACTCACTTTTGGTGTCTTTGGAGCGCTGTCATCTTCATCGTCCTCCTCCTCCTCCTCCTCGTCATCGTCGTCGACGACCACCACGTGTCTAACTTTCACCGTCCCGTTCGCCGAAGAGGAGCACAAAAACGTCCCGGTTGCATCGAACGAGATGCACGTGATGCGGTTACTACTATCAGCGTTCCCATTTTCGGAGGAAGAGGAATTCGCCGCCTCTTCTTGAAAAAGCGCCACCCGTTCGCCCGTCTTGGCGTCCGCGACGAGCAAGTCTCCGTTGTCGAAACCAAACGCGCACGCCGCGCCGTTTTGCGCCGCGCACGTTATCGTCGCTCTCGTACCGCTCGAAGAAGCGGTGGTGAAATCATCGCTTCGCAACGCTCTCGCGTATTTGAACGGTCGTCGTCTTTTAGTCTTCTCCACGGCTTCTTCTTCTTCTTCTTCTTCTTCTTCTTTCACCGTTTCCAACACCTTTAACTTCTCATCAACCTCAACTTGGCTATTGTTGTTACCATAACCGTCGCTGTCTCTGTTGTTGTTGTTGTTCGAAGAAGAAGAAGATAGCATCAAACTCCGGTTCGTCGCGTCTCTGATCGCGTTCAGCTGTTTCAAAAGCTCCATGTTGTTGTTGTTCTTTACTCAAAAGCGCGCGCGTCTCTCCAATTCTTCTTTAGGTGAATGAATCGCATCATCATCTTCTTCTCTCTTCCAAAAAGCGAGTGTATTCTGTGCGCACACTTTTTAGGACACGTGCACGAGAGAGAGAGAGAGAGAAAGCCACGGGACGACAGAAAGCGAACGCGTCCGGCTTCTTCTTCTCGCTCTCGCTCTCTTAAATATACGTACGTATCTCTCTTCTTTTCGCGCGTCGTGAATTTTTAGTGCAAAATTTTCCCCTCACGAGTAGTTGAAAGAGATTCAATTTTTAGGGTTTCGTCTAAACCCTAAACCCTCTCACTTCTTCTAACGGTGAGGTGTTGTGTTGCCGCAGAACAGAGATGAAGAAGAAGAAGAAGAGAAAGAGCGACGAGGTCGACGAGAAGGACGAGAATACCACGAACAGGAAGAATGACGCCGATGATGAGAAGCACACCACCACCACCTCGCAAAACAACCTAATCTTCGTCCCGAATAAAGAACAGGAACGAGTGCGAGAACGAATCAAAGCGCACCTCTCCGATTCCCGAACGTTTCCAACGATAATCGAAAAGCGACGAGGACGGACGGTAAACGTGTCTCGCTTTTCGAGCGAGTGCGAGGACGTTTTGCGAGAATTGAAAGAGAAAACAGAACGCCTCGTCGAAGGCGTGGAGGAGAAGCGGAGATTGGTTTTGAGCGAGAGTCGTTTGATCGAGTCGGAAAGAGAAGACCAAAAGAAGGGGAAGACGCTTTTCCAATTCCCACTGACTACGATCGAGGAAGATTTTTCGAGGCAGCAGTTTTCGACGACGACGACGAAGCGGAAGAAAGGGAGGAAATCGGAGGAGGAAGAAGAACGCGCGGTGAAAGCGAAAAGCAACGGCCGCGGTGGTGGTGCGAGTGCAAGTGCGCAGAAGATAACGACGACTTTATCCATGATTAAAGAGCACACGAAAGTTATGCCGCCTCGATTGAGGAGGGAGATCGATTTGGCGAGCGTCGTCAGGCAACCGGTGCGGGCGAAGCGGAGAGGGAAAGACGAGGACGCAGAAGAAGAGGAAGAAGAAGATGAAAACGCAAAGACGAAGAAGAAGAGAGGTAAAAAGAAGACGGGCGAGAGAGAGAAGGAAAAGAGTAACGTCATTCTTCAAGTGGAAGTGTACGATAACTGTAAACAGTTCGTGAAGTATCCTAAACTGAACTGCGAGGTGTTGGTGCACGGAGACACTCGATTGACGCAGTTGAAAGACGAGATCGAGTGTTTAGCGGATTACAGGCGAGCGGCGGTGAATTACGGGTTGGTGAATGATTTGAAAAAGAAAAAAAGCGACGACGAGGACGAAAAAAAGGACGATGGGAACAAGAGCAACGGAAAGAGAGCGAACAAACGATACATCGGTGCGAAAGAAGCGAACGAGGCAAACGAGAGCGGATTTTTCTTTATCGAGAACGTGTTTTACGACGATTTGAGGAGCAAGAACAGCGTCAGTTTATCCAAAAGTATCGTAGACGCGTCAAAAAAATACTTCATTCGATGTCCTGGGATGAAATTAGAAGATAGCGATGATGATGATGAAGATGAAGACGAAGAAGAGAACGGGAAAGAAAACGGCGCGTCGTCGCTACAGAAAAAGGAGAAACTCAAACCGTCTAATTTTACGAGCCGTGATATGCGCGAGACGACGTTTGGCGATTTAGAAATTGTCCCGGGAAAAGCGTATCTGTACAGACACCAAGGAACGTGCGATCACATCCTTCGCTTTCGCGACGTGCGAATGGCACACATGGACTCGGAAACTGCGAAACTCTCTGGTGAATACTATCCAATCGTCATCTCCGAAGCGAGAACGGTGCGGAAACAGTGCATGTGTTGCGAGACTCACGACGCCACGGTGACGGCGTACGGCGACGAAATGGCGGTATGCTCGCCATTTTTTTGGTGCGATTCGTGTTTTGACGTCGCGCATCCGACCGAAGAAGAGAAGAAAAGTACAGAAACGTACCCGTACTTCTTCGAATAGAACTCATTTAGTTTAGTAAAATATTTTAAAGTAGCGTAGCGATTTTGTAGTTTTTGCAAACGTAGCACTTCGTAAGGGAAAAGCGAAACCGGTCTTTGCACCATTGCCTATACAAAATTTTTTACTTCGCGTCCTCGATGTCATAATTTCCCTGATTGTCGATCAAACAAGGCGTCGCGCGAGGTTTGTGCGGTTTAATCCCTTCATCGGCCGCCACTGCCACCAAACCAACATTTTCGGTTATCCCGCAGTTCCCGTGCGACATGCCCGCCTTGGCGCACATCGATTTGGAAGAAGCGCCAAGTTGTACCACGCTTATAAACTGTACTTTCACGTCGTTCGGGTGTAAACCTGTCGCGGTACCAATTTTCCTCTTCAAATCGTTCTTCGAATCCGCCTCGTTCACGTCGATTGAAATGAGAGTGCCTTTATCGCCCCACGGGCCTTTGTGAATCATCTGCGCGTTCGATTGAACGAGAAGAAGAGAAGAAGAAGAAAAAAACGCTCCTCATCAATATCGACCGGCGGTTAAAACGCGAGATCTTTCCATCCGCGCGCGAGCGTGAAAAAAAGAGAGAGAGATTTACCCCGCCTCCTCCCCTTCGCATCTCGGCGATATCGCAAAACCCATCATCCCGCGCTCGTCGCCATCATCATTCGCATTAAGCAAAATCAAAAACAAACGCGATGTATCGGGGAAAAAGAAAAAAGGCGTTACATCGAAAAAACACAAAAAGAGAGAGCGCACCTTAACTTCTGTCTTCGCGCCCATCTCTCTCTCTCTCTCTCCGCTAGCTTCCCGAGCAGCAGGACCTCTCTCTTCTTCTCGACGCGTGCGTGCGTGCGGGGGGGGTGCGTCTGCTCTTCAAAAGTGAACGCGATTAAAATGTCTCGATTGATGATCTCACGAAAAAAGTGTCGTCGTGTATTTTTTACTTTTTTTTTTTCTTTTCAAAAAATTCTTCAAAAGAAATGACGCGCGTCGTCCTTTTCAGAAGAACACAAACTCCTTTCTTTTCGAAATCGTCGTCGTCCTCGACCGCGCTGCTCCTGAAAAAGACGACCACTAATAATAAGAGTAGCCAGAAAAGAGTTTCCTACTGTTCTTCTCCCGCTCGTTTAACCGGCGTCGTCGCGACTGCCGCTGCTGCTCCCAAAAAAGCCGCCGCAGCCGCGAGTGGGGGAATGATGATGTCGTCGAATGCGAAATGGAAGTCGTTGAACACGACGAGAGATGATTTGAGTTTAGATCGAACTTTGCCGACTGGTCAGTCGTTTCGATGGCTGAAAGTGAACGGTGGTGGTGATGAATGCGCGGAAGAAGAGAGGAAGAAGTGTCAGTATTCGACGTACGTGGGGGTTATCGGCCGGCGGGTGGTGAAGATTCGAGAGCGGCTGGATGCGAATTTGGAAGCTGGGAAATCTTCGATCGAGTTTTGCGTGTTGAATACGAACGCGAACAACGGCGAGAAGGAGGAGGAGGAAGAGGAGCAAATCACGAACGACGTGCGTTCGTATTTTAACCTGGACGATCCGGTTCCTTTGAAAGACTTGTTCGAGCAGTTTTCGAAAGCGGACCCGCACCGGTTCGGAGCTCTGAGCGAGTACGTTCGAGGCGCGAGGACGCTCCGGCAACCCCCGGTGGAGTGTCTGATATCGTTCGTCTGTTCGAGCAACAACAACATAGCGAGGATTAAAAAGATGGTTGAAAGTTTATGCGAAAAGTACGGGGAACAGTTAGTTTGCGATGACGACAGAAGCAATAGTGGTGGTAGTAATAGTAGTAATAATAGTAATACTAGTAACGGAGATGAGAACGGCGCCGCGGAAAAAGAGGAGAGTAAAATCTATTATGCGTTTCCAACCGTCGAGCAGTTGGCAGAAAAATGCGACGAACAAACGTTGCGCGATTTAGGATTTGGATACAGAGCAAAGTTCATTCCAGCCATGGCGAAAGAGCTCGTCAAACGCGGCGGCGAATCGTACTTATTGAAACTAAGAGACGCGCCACAAACGGAAGAAGAAAAAGACAGAACGATTGCGGAATTGACGAGTTTACCGGGCGTCGGACCAAAAGTCGCCGGGTGCGCGGCGTTGTTTTCTTTGGATAAGAAAAGCATCGTGCCGGTAGACACGCACGTCTGGCAGCTCGCCAGAGAACATTTCGATCCAAACGGCGAGTTAGCGAGCATGGAAACTCCAGCGTCTCCTCCGTCAAAAAAAATGTCGTCGCCCACCACGCCGACGAAAAAACAGAAGGACAAACCACTCTCCATAACTCCAAAAATGATGAAGCGATGCGAACAAATACTCGTCTCCATCTACGGCGCGTACGCCGGGTACGCGCACACCGCGTTATTCGTCGCCGAGCTCCCAAACGTCCGCGAAAGTTTACCCGAACATCTGCGCACGCCGACGAAAGCCGAACGGAAACAAAATATGAAGGAGAACAAGAAGAGACGGTTAGCGACAGCGAACGACGACGACGTCGAGTAGACGTACACATAGAGGAAGAGATAAATAGAAACAGAGAGAACCATCGAAAAAACAATGTCCCTAAGCTTGTAACATTAAAATCTTTAATGCGCGTTCACATTCGCTCTCGCAGTCCTTTCGTGCTCTTTTTTCAGATCTCTCTCTGCTGTTTTATGGATAGAACGCACACTCTCGACGTCACACCAAATTCGAAGAAGACGATGATGATGATTACGAGATGCGTTCCGAATGACCCGATCGTCGCGATCGGAAGTAAAAACAGTCGCTCTTCTTTTTCTCTTCGATCGTCGAAGCGCGGTGCGAAAGACAGCGCGGACGGAAGAAGAAGAAGAAGAGCAGGAGGAGTCGCGGCGAGTTCATCGACCAATCAACATCATCGCTTTTTCCCCGAAGAAGGAAGAAGAAGAAGACACAGAAGAACGTTGTTGTTGTCGTCAAAGTCGAGACGGGTCGTCCCAACGATGGGGCCTGCGCTTCGCGCGATTTCCTCGCCGCCGGACGTTCAGGACGTTCTGAAATCCATGGACGATGTTGATATCGATGATGAACAAAAAATTCTTTCCCTCGAAGAGGTTGTTTTAGATTATTCGTTGGGGTACACGCAAAAGTTGTTAAAAATTAACCAATTTTTCAAGTCAAATCCGATCGAGTTAGCGACGCGATGCGGCGAAGTCATCGCGTCTTTTTCTTCGGTGGTGGCGGTGTGGAAGTACGAGGAAGCGATGAATGTTCCGCTCGAGTCGAGAACGCGAGCGACGCGGTTGCGGGACGTGGTGGCGAAGCTCGGGCCGGTGTTTGTGAAGTTGGCGCAGACGCTGTCGACGAGGCCAGATATTATCGGGGAGGAAGCCGCGGACGCGTTGATGACGCTGCAACAAGACGTGAAGCAGTTCGATTCGGAGGTGGCGTTTCAGACGATACGGGAGGAGTTGATTAACAGAGGGAGTTTGAGGTTTATTAAGGACATCGTCGGCGACGATCCGGCGACGAGTTTGTATTCAGAGTTTAACAAAAAGCCAATCGCGGCGGCATCGATCGGTCAGGTGTACGAAGCTCGGTTGCACGACGCGCAAAAGACGAAAGTGGCGGTAAAAGTGCAACGACCTGGGATGGTGCGAAGGATCGCGTTAGATTGCACGGTGATTCGATTACTGTTGACGTGGTTGGAAGAATCCGGCGCGAACGGGAGCGAGGATTTACCGTTCATCATCGACGAAGTCGGCTCTGGGATTTTCAGAGAGTTGGATTACACGTTGGAGGCGAAGAACGCGAAAGCATTCGCGAGGTCGTTGAAGTTTTTACCGTACGTGAAAATACCTCGCTCGTGGGATAACTTGACGACCACGAGAGTCTTGACGCAAGAGTTCATCAGCGGGAGACCGATGAAGAAATTAAACTTGGACGAGCAAAGAAAAATGGTTCGCATGGGCGTCGAGTGTTCGTCCGCGCAGTTGTTTCGAACGGGATTAATCCACGCCGATCCTCACGAAGGGAACATGTTGTATACGGATCAAGGCCAATTGGCTTTGATTGATTTCGGTTTGATTTGCGAAGTGAACAAAGAGCAGCAAGAAGCCATGGCGTCGTGCATTTTGAACATCTTAAACGCGCAGTGGGACGATATAATCGATAACTTACGCATCATGGGTATGCTCCCCGATAAAGCGCAAATTTGGAAAGATGAAAACGGAAACGTGGCGGATTACACCTCCGACCCGGGAAAATG
>Ga0181559_10003742_pt1 | contig 14893 bp, 17 predicted proteins | sample 011ome_21_FD_133752 | JGI IMG/M metagenome (GOLD analysis project Ga0181559, IMG submission 133752) | Coastal salt marsh microbial communities from the Groves Creek Marsh, Skidaway Island, Georgia - 011508AT metaG (megahit assembly) | ecosystem: Environmental > Aquatic > Marine > Intertidal...
CTCCGCCGGCGCGGCCGCGCGCGCCGCGTCCGACATCGCGCGCATCGAAGCGCTGGAGGAGGAGCTCGAGGGCGCGCGCGGGGCGATGCGCGCCATGGGGACGCGACACGATGCGATCGCGGCGAAGCTCGCCGCGTCGGAGGCGGCGAACGCCGACCTCGCCGCGCGCCTCGCCGCGGCGGAGGGCGCGGTCGAGGCGGTGCGCGAGAACGCGCTCGACCAGGCGTCGAGGGCGCGGCGGGAGGGGCGGGAGCAAGGCGCGCGGCGCGCGTGTGAGATGTACGGGAGCGAGCTCGCGACGGTGGCGATCCCGCGCGCGACGCAAAAGATCATGGAGCGGGTCCGCGACGAACGGTAGTGGTAACCGACACGATGCGGCCGTTTCGATGAACGGGCGGACGGACGGACGATTCTTTCTTAATAATAATACGCTAGTAGCTACGATAGTGCTCGTCGTCAGTCTCGACGCGACGGCGGCGACCCCACGGCGCGAACTCTTCTTCTCCGATTCCCGACGACTCTCCCCGCCGCCGCCGCCGTCTCGTCTCCGTCGTCGTCGTCGTCGTCGTCGTCGTCGTCGTCGTCGTCGTCGTCGTCGTCGTCGTCGCTCGAGCTGCTGCTGCTGCTGTACGAGCTCGAGGACGCGCCGTCGTCGGACGAGCTGCTCGACGACGACGACGCGATCGAGGACGACGACGAGGAAGAACTGTAGGACGACGACGTGCGGCCGTCCTCTTCCGGGTCGTACCGCAGTCCGTCGCCGCTGCGCGCGGATCCGGCGTCGTCGTCGTCGTCGTCGGCGCGGCGCGGAGAGGGCGACCGCGGCGGCTCGCGCGCCGCCTTCGTCCCGGACGCCGCGCCGCGCTCGTCGAAGGACCCGGTCGCCGGGTCGGGGATCGAGAGGTGGACGACCTGCGTCGCGGCGAGGGGTGAAGAGTTGAGGCGAGGTGAGCGCGATGGCGAGTGATGAGTCGTCGTCGCGTCGTGATTCGAAATCGATCGGGGCGTCGACGGCGGGCGCGGCGTCGCGACGCGCGCCTTCTCGCCGTCCTTCTCTTCGGGTTTACTCGCGCAGCATCCCATGGCGACGGCGTGGGCGCGGCGCGGCGCGACGCGCGCGGGGGGTCGGCGGTCTTGGGGGAGCCGAAGCGACGACGCGCGCGGTCGACTGGCGCGGATCTGACGAGCAATGCAACGCGCGCTCTCGGAAAATCCACTCGCGCCAGCGGTCGCAGCGATACGCGCATCGCGCGAAGTCCGCGACCGCCGCCACTGCGACGCGCGCCGGCACGACGACGACGTCCGTCCGTCCGCGCGCGCGCGATGTCGAAGAAAAACAACAAGGCGACGTACCGCCGCGCGCAAGAGGAAGCGAAGCGCCTCGAGCGCGAGGCCGCGGAGAAGAAGGCCGCGAAGGCGGCGAAGCGCGCGGAGCGCGCCGCGGAGGAGGCGGCGGAGCGCGACGGCGCGATGCTCACGGACGACGACGCGCGCGCGAACGCCGCGGCGGCCGCGGCGGCGGCGGCGAAGACGAAGACGAAGACGAAGACGAAGGGCGCGGCGGCGAAGGGCGGCGGCGGCGGCGGCGGCGCGCTCCTCGGGGTGGCGCGCGGGGGCGTCGGCGGCGTCGTGAAGCGCGAGCGGAGGGCGGGCGCGAGCGTCCGCGGGTCGAGGAAGATGGTGAAGGGCGTGCCCGTCGGGAGGGTGGGCGCGAAGATTAAGTTGAAGCTCGGATGCAGCGTGCGCGGGATTAAGATCGTGGACGCGGAGTCGAGGAACAAGGTCATCGCGGAGCTCAAAGCCGAGGCCGCGATGAAGATGATGGAGTGACGACGCGTCTGATGCCTAGGGCTAAGAAGTCGTCGCCGCCGCCGTCCGCCGGCGGCGTTCGATGAATTAAAAAATTAATCTAGAGTCTACTCGTAACGATGATTCATTTCATCGATCCCCGCCCTTCACCGCGCGTAAGACGTGCAGGCGTTCCTCGTCCGCGGACGCGCTCCTCACGACGTCGCATCTCAGTCCGGCTCTCTCCAAGACCGCCATCACCTCCCTCGGCTTGTTCTGCTCCAATAGTATCATGAGCATCGTTCCCCCGTCCGGCGATAAGACGTCGGCGACGTCCGGGAGAAGGCGGTCGACGACTTCCCGGCCGTCCTTCCCACCCGCCCACGCCGCGGCGATCCCGCCCCTCGTAACCTGGGCGCGTCGAGGCGTCGAGGCGTCGGACGTCAGTGGATAGATAGATGATGTAGGGTTTGAAGGCTTATTAGGGTTATTAGGGGTAGGGTTTATTAGGGTTCGACGCACGCGCGCACCTCTTCGGACGGCGTCAACACGTACGGCGGGTTGAACAGCAGCAGGTCGATTTTCCCTCGCAGACGCTCGCGCAGCGGGCCCAGCAGGTCGCCGCGCGTCAGCTCCACGCGTTCGTCCGCGATGCCGTGGTTTCGCAGCGTCGCGCGCGTCGTCGCGAGCGCGTCCGGGTTGATGTCCGTGGCGTAGTAGGCGAAGGCGGCAGCGGCGGCGGCGGCGGCGTTTTGGACGCGGTCGATCTCCCCGTCCCCGCCGTCCCCGGGGACGGCGACCCCGGGGACGATGCCCGACGGTGACGCGAACAACGCCGCGGAGGCGATGACGTACCCGGTCCCGCATCCGACCTCGACGGCGACGCGCGGGGGTCGCGTCCGAAACGTGGTGTCCCACTCCGCCGCGAGCGCGTCCACGAGGAGGAAGCTGTCCTGCAAGGGACAGAGCGCAACGGCGGGAGGGAGGGGCGGATGGTGTCGGCACGCGCGCGCGAGGGCGGAAGGAAGGAAGCGCGGGATCGTCGAAAGCGACGACGGGAGGGGGGGGGCGGGCGGGGAATGATTCGAGGATAGACGCGGCTACGCACCTCCGCGGGCTCGTAGACCTCGCCGTGGAAGCACGTGTCCTTGATGCGCGCGATGTTTGGCGGCATGACGCGCGCGCCCGCGCGGCGGCGGACTGACGACGACGGGAGGCCGATCCAGTCATGCATCAGGTCGCTTTTTCTGTCTCTCTCAGGGCCATTCCATACAAAAACAGTGCACCGGTCAGTTGAAAGGGGGAGCGATCAAATGTTGAAACCGAGCGGTGGGTGAAAAACGTTTGTATAGAACGCACCTGAGCTGAGACGACCCAATCGGATTGTTAGTTCAGGGCGCCGCGCCGCCTCCGTCGCGCCGCTCCGAGGATGGCGTCGCTCGCGATCGCGGTCGCGGTCGCGGACGTCCACCGCCGTCGCGCGTCCGCGGGCGCGGGGCCGTCGTCGTCTCGGTCGACGGCGACGAAGACGACGGGCGCGTCGTCTCCACTGGTTCCCATACGACCGCGTTCGCGTGGTGAACGCCGTTCCTTAAGGACTTCGTCGTCGTCGTCGTCGACGTCCTCCACCTCCTCCTCCTCCTCCTCCTCCTCCGCGGTCGAGCGCGACACGCGCGCGTGGCTCGACGACATCGTCGTCGGCCTCAACCTCTGCCCGTTCGCGCGCGCGGCGATGCCCGGCACGTCCGTCGTCGTCGCGAACGCGCGCACGCTCGATGCCCTCCGCGCAGAGATCCGCGCGGAGCTCGACGTCCTCGCGGCGGCGCCGACCGCCGCCGCGGTCACGACGCTCGTCGTCCTGCCCCCGGACGCCCTGGACGCGCTCGACGCGAAATCGTTCGGCGCGTTCATGGAGGGCGCGGTCGCGGTCGCGGAGGACGAGAGCCGAGCGCTGACGGCGAGACGCTGCGACGCGGCGACGCGAGACGCGCTGGTGGGGGAGCTGATCGAGATCGTGCCGTTCCATCCCGAGGCGCGTCCCGTCTCGCGCTGACTGGTTCCCGTACGACCGCGTCCGCGTGGTGAACGCCGTTCCTTGAGGGCTTTCTCTCCCGGCGTTCGTTTCTCTCCTCTCACCCCTCGCTTTCAATCCCGACACACCGCGACGCCTGCCTTTCAACTCCATCTGACGCCTTTCAACTCCACCCCGACGTTCGTCGCTTCGCGCGGACCGTCGACCCGGAGGCGACGTTCGGCGCGTTGGACTCCGCGGAGGACGAAGAAGACTCCGGCGGGTACATATGCACGTATCTGGACGTCCCGGACAACGAGGAGGGGGAATATGGAACGTCAACCGGCGGCGCGGGAGGACGCGTACCGCCGGACGAGGCGGCGGTGCGGGAGATGATCGCGAAGCACGCGGAGACGAACGGCGGCGCCGACACCCGCGCGGATTTTTTAGCCGCCGCCGCCGCCGCCGCCGCCACCGCCGCCGCCGCCGCGGGGGGTGAATCTGAAACGTCGATCGACGCGGCGACGGCGACGGCGACGGCGACGGCGATCGCGACGGACCCCGCGGATTACACCGGGAGAAGCCCGCACCCGGTGCTGCATCTCTTGCGGCAGAGCGACGTCGACGCCGCGGACGACCTGTGGGAGAAGACCCACCCGGGCGACGACATTCGACGACGCAACGCCGCCGCGTTGAGAGGCATGGGTGAGCAGACCCTGCGCGCGATGCTTCGCAAGTGCATGACGCGCGGGTAGGTAGTTCTTCGTTAACATCCATAAAAAATCAATCCACAATATATCCATCATAGAATGCCACGCGGCCGATCACGTCACGGCACGCGCCACGTTTTGACGCACGCGTCGAACCCGCCCGTCACGAGCGCGTTTTCGTCTTTCCACTCCAAACACGCGCACCCGCCCGCGTGCGCGTTCTCGATCTTCACGTGGCCGCTCATCGCGGGCTTCGCGAGGTCCCACACGATCACGCCGCCGTCTAACGACCCCGTCGCGAGCCGTCTCGAGTCCGGCGACCACGCGACGGCCGTGACGCGCGCCTTGTGGAACACGGCTTTATCGTAGATCACCTCCCCGGAGCGCGCGTCCCAGACGACGACTTCGCGGTTGCCGTCGCACGTCGCGAGCTTGCCGCCGCACGGGGAGTATCGCGCGGACGTGACCTCGCCTCTGTGCCGCGACAAGACGCGCGTCTCCGTGGTATTCAGCGAGCCGCCGCCGCCGTCGTTCGTCGACTTCGATATCGCGAAGACGTGGACGGCGCCGTCTTTGCATCCGACGGCGACCTTGGGGTGAAGCGTTAAGCGCGCGGGGTGGACGTGTCGGTCAGTCTCGCGTCTCGCCGGTCGAACGTTGAACCGAAAGCGCGGGTGAAGGATGCCGACGGGCGGGAAGAGTCCTTAAGAAACGACGTTCACCGCGCGAACAGGATCGTATGGGGAGGAGTCTCACGAGTCTCACCTCTCCGCCGTCCGGCGACATCCCCGCGGTCAGCACGCGCTCGGCGCCGCCTTCCGGCGACAACGCCGTGTACCCCGCGCTCTGTAAAACGGCCGCAGGCGAAACGTTTCGCCGTGTTTTATCCACGTGGACGAGTTCGAACCCGAGCGTCGTCGCGACGACCGCGAGCGCGCCGGAGGCGTCCGCGTCGACGTCCCTCGGCTGCTCCGTCAGTTTCAACGCCGCGCCCGGGACGTACGCGAAATCTCCGACACCACCTTCCGTATTTTCTGACACCATTATAACCCGCAAAGTGTCGTCCATGCCGACGGTCAGCACGCGCCCGCCGCCGGCGCCCTTGGCTGTGATCGCGACGACCGATTTATGGCCGTGCTTTTCCCCCGAGACGACCGCGCTCCAGTCGCCGCCGTCGTCGCTCTCCGACCACCGAATCACGACCGCGTCGCCCCCCGCGAGCGACGACAAACTCGCGGAGAACACGTCACCGCCGCCGTCCACGTCCACGGCGAGGCACGACACGCTCTTCGGGTGGCCCAACAGCGCGCGCGACGACGGCGCGCCGCACGGGTCGTCGAGAGAGAGCACGTTGACGACGCCGCTCAGGGACAACGACGCCATTCTCTCGCCGACGAAGACGCATCCCACCTGCATCGCCTCCGCGCCGCCCTCGAACGCGAACGTCGCGAGCTCGACGCAACTCGGCGGCGCTTTCGCGGCGGCGGCGGCGGTTGACGTTTCAGATTCCGAGGATGGATCGGCGTTTGGATCGGAAGGTGTAATCGTACTTTTTTTCCCGCGCGCGGTCTCGAGCGCCGCCGCCGGAATCTTTGTGCGTGACGTCGGGGTGGAGTTGAAAGGCGTCAGTTGAAGTTGAAAGGCGTCGCGCGCGGGGATTGAAAGCGAGGTGTGGGCGGAGAGATGCGCCGGGAAAGTCCTTAAGGATCGGCGTTCACCACGCCGACGCGGTCGTATGGGGACCAGTGTGACTCGAACGCACCTCCCACAACCGGCAGGTCTTGTCCGCGCCGCACGTCAACGCTTTCGTCCCGCACGGGCTCCACGCCAGCCCGTACACCGTCCCCGCGTGCCCGCCGCCCGTCTTCCCGCCTTTTGGTATCGACGCGAGCGCGTCCCCGCTGTCCCCGTGGAAGATCTTCCCGGTGCCGTCCGAGCTGACGGACGCGAAGAGTTCGCCGCTCGGCGAATATCGCACGCAGTTGGCGTAGTTGGCGTGCTGTTGAAAGGAGGGGTTCATCGGTCAGCAAGGAGGGGTTCATCGGTCAGCCGCGGGTTCATCGGGTCGCTGAACGACGACGAACGACGTACCTTGTGGACCGACCGCGCGAATCGAAACGGCGGCCCCGCGAACATCGACACCGCGAAGTCCTCTGAGGGCCGTTCCATACAAAAACAGTTCATCGGTCAGTTGAAAGGGGAAGCGATCAAATGTTGAAACCGAGCGATGGGTGAAAAACGTTTGTAGATTAGAACGCACCCGACGCGGTGACCACCTTGAACGGCCGCGCGGGGCGAAAGTCGCACGAGTTGACGCGCTTCGTCTGCCCGCTCACGTCGCCGATGCCGGAGCCGCCGTCCCACGCGAACGCCTTGGCGAAGACGCCGCCCTTACCGTCGCCTGCGACGGGCGCGACGCGTAAGATGAAAAAATACCAGCGGTCAATTTGAAAGGCGCCGCGGTCGATCGCCAGACGTTTGAAAGGAGCGAAGGCGCGCGCGAAAGAAAGTAAACGCGCACCGGACGCGACGATCCGCTGCCCGTCCGCGCTCCACGCGATGTCGTCCACCGCTCCCGCGATCGGTCGATGCTCCGCCTTGAGCGTGAAGTCGTCGTTCAACCCCCACACCCTCACGCGTCCGGAGACGTCCCCGGACGCGATCCACTCGCCGTTCGGCGACGGCCGCGCGCACGTCGTCGAGTACTGATGGTCGTGGTAGAGCCGAGGCGCGACATCATTATTTTTCGCGTCGTCGTCGAGCGCGCGCACGACGACGGCGCGGCCGCTGGCGTAGACGAGGACGCCGCCGTCGCGGGCGGACGCGCCGAGGAGGACGCCGCGGCCGCGCTCGGTCGCGGGCGCGCACGGGCGGCACCGCGTCAGCGTCGGGGCGGACGGCGCGCTCATCTGGAGTGATGGACGGAGTGGGCACGCGCGCGGATCCTGAGGGCCATTCCATACAAAAATAGTTCATCGGTCAGTTGAAAGGAGACGCGATCAAGTGTTGAAACCGGGCGAAGGGTGAAAAACAACGCACCTGAGGCGACAGCGACAGCTCGTCGCGGTCGATCCGACGAATTTTTGAAAAAACCAACCGCCCGAGAGATCAGATCCTCGTCACACCCGTCAGCGCGCGCGCGTCCGCGACGACACGATGACCGACGTGATGAGCTCCCCCGCGCCGCCAGGCTCCAGCGACGACGCCGCGCTCGACGCGCGCATCGCGTGGGCGAACGAGACGCGCAAGGCGGTCACGCGAGCGGACGCGCTGTGCGAGGACGGATCGATCGATCAGCGCTTCTTCAAGCCGAAGAAAGTGGTGTTCGCGACGGAGAAGGCGAAGTGGAACGACGACGACAAGGAGAACCTGTACCGAGGGATCGCGAAGCACGGGATCGACCCGAGCTCGTGGAGGAAGATCATCGACGAGTTCTGCCCGGGGAGGGAGGTGCTGTTCATCCGCATCAAGGCGTCTAGGCTGATCGGCAGCCAAGGCTTGAACCGGTACCACGGGTGGTCGGGCACCAAGGAGGAGATGATCGCGGAGTACAACAGGAACAAGGCGATCGGGGAGGCGACCGGGTGCTGGAAGGGTGGGATCCTCGTCGAGAACGATCACGGGCACGCGATGGAGGCGATCAGGAAGCGCGACGCGGAGGAAGAAGCCGCCGGGATCGTGCCCCCGGGGAAGCGCGCGAAGAAGCATTAGACTAATAGGAGGTCTGAAGATTCAAAACACGGCTGAGCGCGCGTCGACGTCGACGCGAACGAACGGACTATCGAACGACGCGTCGCGTCTCCTCGCGAGCTAATGTCTACCTACTGTGCGGGACGCTACCGCCGCCGCCGCCGCCGCCGCCCGGCGCGCTAGAAATCCCCCAGGAGCGTGTCCATGTCCTCGAACGGGTTCTTCCCGCCCTGGCGCCCTCTTCGTCTCTTTCCGCCGCCGGCGACGCCGGCGTTTTGCGTCTGTTGCGACTGTCGCGCGGCCGGTTGCGTCTCGACGACTTCCGACGTCGCGGCGGCGCTCGGCGTCGGGTTCAGAAGCGACAGCGGGTCGTCGTCCGACGCGTCGCCGCCGCCTTCGCCGACGGGGTTCCCGACGGTCGCTCGCGTCCCCCCCAATCGACTCGGCGGCGGCGGAGGCGGCGCCCGCGGCTGCGACGGCTTCGCCCCCGCGTCCGACAGCAGGTCGTCGAGGACGCTCCCGGACGCTCCCGTCCGCAGGGAATCGCCGCCGCCCTCGATCGGCAGCGTCGCGGTCGCGTCGTCGTCCGGCGCGACGGGCGGCGGGTCGGTCGGTCGGTCGGTCGCCGCCGCCGACGCGCCGCCGGCGACCTTCCGGCGCTTCGTCGTCGTCGTCGTCGTCGTCGCCTTCGCCTTCCGCGCGCCTCCTCCTCCGCGCACCTCCGCGTACCTCCTCGCCGCGGCTTTCGCCTTCGCGGCTTTCATCGCCTCCCGCTCGTCGTCCGTGTCCTCCATCCCCTCGTCGCCGCCGTCGTCGTCCGAGGACGCGTCCGACGACGCGCCTCCGTGGCCGCCGCCGCCGGATTCGACTCTCGCGCGCAACGCGTCGTTCTCGTCGCGAGCCGCCTCCAGCGCCTCGTCCAACCGCCGCAGCTCCGCCTTCTTCGAGTTCATCAGCCGCGCCACCTTGCGATGATACTCCCTCTCCCACGCGTCCTTCGCGTCCGTCCACGCCTTGATCTCCTTCCGCGTCTCTCTCGCCTCTTCTTCGCGCGCCGCCGCGTCGCGCGTCGATCGAATAATCTTTCGCCGATGCGACGTCTGCTGCGTCGCGTACGCGCACAGGACGCGGCCGACGACGTGACGCGCGCCCAGCGCGTCCGCGGGCGCGAGTCGCTTCAGGGTGACTTGGCCGACGCGGCGCGCGCCCTTCGCGGTCGCGGGCGCGGCGACGCGCGCGGGCGGGGGCGGCGGCGTCGAGATGGTCGTAGTCGCGGCGTTCGAAATCTGGGCACCCGCAGCCTCGTGCCATCGCCAGCGCAGCGCGCCGTCGTCGTCGCCGAACGCGAACTCGAACGCGAAGCGCTCGCTCGCGTCGATCCCCGCCAGCGCCATCACCGCGCGCTCGTGCCAGTCCAGGAACGGCGCGTTCGCGGGCTCGCGCGCGGTGCCGCGCCACGCCCTCGCGCCGTCGCCGTCGGTCGCGAGGACGTCGAACGCGCGATCGCGGTGCCGCCAGTCGACGAGGACGTACAGACGGCGCGTTTTCGGCGGCGGCGTTTCGGAGTTTGGGGCGTCGTCGACGGGGGCGGCGACCTCGAGGAGGGAGACGGTGGTCTCGTCCGCCTCGCTCGGCGCCGGCGCGGCCATGGCGGCGGGCGGGCAGCGCGCGCGCGCGTCCGAACTGGCTCGTGAGAGATCCAGAGCCGAGAAAATATTGGGTCGCCGGCGCGAAGGAAAAGTCCGCGAGGCGACGTTCAACTTGGTCTAATAAAGTAATAAACTACGGGTCTCATCTCTCGTTTCGACCAAACCCCGCTCGCTAGCTATATCGCGCGAAGAACGAAAACGCACCACCACACCAGTGCGTTTCCCCCTGGCCTCCCCCGCCCGCTCTCGTCGTCACGCGATGAACACGACGAAAAACGTGAGGAAAAAAATCAACACGCCGAAAATCTTCATGATCAACCACCGGTTGCTGCTGATCCGATTCAGATACTTCAGCAGCTGCGTCTGCGCGCTGTCCACGTTCATCACCGCGTCGTCCACGTTCTCGTCGATCCGAACCGCCATCTCGCCCTGCTCCGCGACCATCGTCGCGAGCTGTTGAAAGATCCCGCCGAGCTCGGTGATGGTCCGCTCCACGTTTTGCAGCGCCTCGGTCCTCGAGTCTTGTTGCCGGCTCGACGAGTGCATGAGCATCTGCTGGCTCTCGTCGCCGTACATCCCGTACGACGACGACCCCGCGCTGTACGTCGGGAGCCCGCCCGCGCCGCTGCTCTGCAGGTTCCCTCCTCCGGACGACGACGATTTGGACGACGACGACGGGATCCCCAGCGCCGCGTTCATGTCGTCCATTCGCGGAAAGTTCCCGCCGTCGGCGTCCGCGCGCGCGAACGGGTTCACGACCCTCTCTCTCTGCCCTCCCGCTCCGCCGCCGTCGAACATCGCGCGGCGCGCCTGCTGCTGCTTCACGCTCTCCGCGCGCTCCGTGAGCGTCTCCTTGAAGCTCTTCGTGGCGCCCATCAAACGGCCCTTCAACGTGTCCACGATGGTGCCCGCGTGCGCCGCGCTCTGCCTCGACGCCGCGCCGTCTTCCCTCTGCGTCGCCGCGCGCGTCTGCAGCTCCGCGATCGCGGTGTTCAGCGCGGTGATGTCCTGCTTGATGACCGCGGAGAGCTCCGCGATCTCCCTCGACGGGTCGTCGAACGCGCCGGTTCGCTTCGCCAGCTGCGCGAGTCGTTCGAGTTTTTCGCTCGTGCCGTGGATACCGTGCCCGACGCGCGACGCCATCTTCGCGAACTCGCTGTTCGCGCCCGTCCGCGATCTCGCGCCGTCGACGATCGGGTCGCGAACGTGCGAGGAGTTCGCGGAATGCATTCCGAGCAGCGGCGCGGACGTCGAGGGATCGTATCCGTCGGCCCCCGTCGACCCTCCATCCCGGGGCGTCGTCGATCCCGCGCCTCCGGGCCCGCCCGGGCCGCCGGCGGCCGCGAGCGTCTTCGCCGCGCGCTCGCACGCGGCGGCGAACTCTTTCGTGCGGTCCTTCACGCCCATGCCGACGCCGATCGAGACGTAGTTGGACGGCGCGCCCATCATCGAGCTCATCATCGTTCAGTTCGCGGTTCGCGCGCGGCGTCTTCTCTTCGCGAGTCGTTCTCGGCCGCTCGATGCGAGGCTCGGCTGCTGGCGAGATCCGACCAGACGACGTCCGCGCGGATCCGCCGGGACGCGAAGGAGGCGGGGCTCTCGGGCGGGCTGGCGGCGGCGGCGGCGGCGACGACGGCGGCGGCGACGCGCGAAGACGCGAGGACGGCGAACGGTCTGACAGCCCGTGCGTGCCGAGCGCGCGGAGGAGTGGCCGCGGCGCGGCAACGGAACTTTTTTTCTGGTATCCTATTCTGGACCTGCTCACTCACAGCAGTCGCGGCTCGAGAACTTGATCATCATCACTCGCGCCTCGCGCCGCGCTATACACTGGTTCCCATACGACCGCGTTCGCGTGGTGGACGCCGTTTCTTAAGGACTTTGCCCGGCGCATCTCTCCGCCCACCCCTCGCTTTCAATGCCGCTCTCGCGCGCGGAGATCGATTACGTGCGCGATGGCATCGACCAGAACATGCGCAACGACGGCCGCACGCGCGAGGACTACCGCGAGCTGACGCTCGATCTCGGCGTCATCCCTCAGGCGACCGGATCCGCGCGCGCGCGATTGGGCCTCGACGCGTGGAGCACGGACGTCATCGTCACCGTCAAGGCGGACATCGGCGCGCCGTCCGCGGAGCACCCCGGCGACGGCCGGCTGCGTTGCGCGGTCGAGCTCTCGTCCGCGTCCGACACCGCGTACGGAGGCCGCGGCGGCGAGGCGCGCGCGACGGAGCTGAGCCGCGCGCTGGAGCGTTCGCTCCTCGGCGCGACCGCGGGGTCGTCCGCGTCGCTCTCCGCGGTCGCCGCGGGGGAGCGCAACGTCACCGCGCGGACGGCGAAGCACGGCGAGGGGTGCGCGCTGGACATGTCCGCGCTGGGGATTCAGAGGGGGAAGAGCTGCTGGATCTTGCAGGTGGACGGGCTCGTGCTCGCGGACGACGGGAACGTGTTGGACGCGCTGTCGATGGCGACGCGCGCGGCGCTCTTCGACGCGAAGATTCCAAAGGTCACCGCCGTCGCGGGGCCCAATCCGGACGACCCCGCGGAGCTCGAGCTCGACGACGACCCGGAGGAGTGCTCGCGTCTAGACGTCAGCGGCGTGCCGGTCATCGTGACGCTGACGCGCGTCGGGAAGCACTCCATCGTCGACGCCACGAAGGACGAGGAGAGCATGCGCGATCCGCGGTTGTGCGTCGGCGTGGACGCGACGGGGAAGGTTAGGTGCGTTCATATGATTCACACTGGTCCCCATACGACCGCGTCGGCGTGGTGAACGCCGATCCTTAAGGACTTTTGCCGTCGTCTCTCTCCGCCCACCCCTCGCTTTCAATCCCCGCCCGCGATGCCTTTCAACTCCCAAGTCTGACGCCTTTGAAACTGACCCATAGGAGCGTCGGGAAACGCGGCGGCGGCGGGATCGATCTGAACGCGATGTGCGCGATGACGCGGACGGCGTGCGAGTGTGGGAAGCAGCTCATCGCGGCGTTGGACGAGGCGCACGCGAAGGCGGAGGCGGAGGCGGCGGTTCAGGCGGCGAAGGGCGACGACGACGACGACGACGCGGACGACGCGATGGCGGCGTGATAAGGAGGGGCGGTCGATCGGCATCTTTATTATTAGCTTTTGTTGGTACAAACGCGTGCGCGCGCGGTTGGGGTATTATATTGTACACGCGCGACGCTCGCTTCATCGATTCGATCATCGAATCATGGCGAGAGGACACGTCATCACATGTCCTCTTCGTCGCCGCCGAGGTCGTGCGGCATGGCGTCGGACAGCCCGCGGTAACTCTTCATCGGCGAATACGCGACCAGATTGCGACAGTGCGACGTGTACAGACACGCGTACCGCTCGAGCTGATGCGCGAACCGCGAGTTTTGGTTCCCGGCTTTCATGAGCTGCCCCCAGACCGGGTGGAACCCCGCGTGCAGCGCGCGCACCGCGTCGCGGTGCGCGTCCCTCGCGGCGTCGGACTCTTTTTCCAACGCCGCGATTTCCGCGTCGGTTATATACTCCGATCGGGCGAACGTCGCGTTTTTCCCGTGCCGCGCGGCATCCTCCGCGAGCTGCAGCGCGTCCGCGAGGTCGTCGCGCCGCCGTCTTAACTCCTTTATCTTCGCGTACTCGTTTCGCGCGTCGCTCTTTTGTAAGCATCGCATCTCGTGCGCGAGCTCCGGGACGACGAGCATCGTCCTCCACCCGAGCGTTTTTTTACTCCGTAAGATGTCCCCGTAGATGTGATCTCCGACGTATAACACCTGGTTTCCGACCGTTATTCCCAACATCGCGTGCAGATGCCGGTACGACCCGCCCTGAAACGTCTTGTGCTGCTTCTCTAAGCCTTTCCTGAGCTCGCGAAGGGAGTCGTCCGCGGCGACGGCCGCCGCGGAGGCGCCGATGGGCAGCATCGGCGCGCCGTCGTCCGTGTTTTTTAAAACGCTGCGATATGATTGGCGGGGGAGTCGGGAGGAATGGACGTGATTGGTCAGTGGCGTGATGACGTGGACGCGAATCGCGTGTGGCACAGACGAGAGAGACGGAGCGGGCGGCGGGAAAAGTCCTTAAGGAACGGCGTTCACCACGCGGAACCCTGGGGACCAGCGCGGCGCAGAAGGAAGCGCACCTCGTGACGCGATCGACTTCGAAGATGGCGGCGCGTTCGTTCTCGAAAAAACCCGGCTTGCAGCTCCCGGTGACGACGACGTCGAACAAGTCCAGCCACTCCGCGCTCTTGTCCTCGCCGACCGTCCCGGTGCACAGGTAGTTCATCACGACGTTCGTGAAGTCCCACAGCGAGTTCGTGAGCAGGAAAACTTTTTTCCCGGAGGCTTTCAGCGACTGGAGCATGGGCACGAGCGCGTCGTCGGCGTGAATGAACGCCGCCGGGTCGTTCGCGACCGCGCGCTTCAGCGTCCCGTCCCTGTGACACAAGTCCACGCTCGCGCGGATCTCGTCGTAGATCTCGTCGAACGCCTTCGCCGTAAACGGATGCGACGGGTCCGTTTCTTTCATCGCGTCGCGTAATTCGACGAGCTGGCAAAACAAATAGGTCTCCCCGAGCGCGAACAGCGTGTCCACGTTGGCGTAATTCCCGCCGTCGAACTGATCCACCTTCGCGGTGTCGCAGTACGTCTTCAGCCGCGTGTCCGCGTCGAGCTCCTGGAACCCGTGGTGCGCCACCTTGACGTACTTGTGCCGGTCCATCTTCAGGATGTTCCCTCGCTTCTTGTCAACGACCAAACCTCGCACCATGTACGCGTGATCGTACCTAAACGCGGTTATCTCCTCGGGGTATCCGTACACCTCCACGAGTTTCTTGCACGCGCTCTCGTACGCCAAGACCTCAAACGTCTCCGGCTTGTACATCGCGAGGGTGTAGTCCATGTCGAACCCGACCGCGGCGATGTTCGCCATGTTCAGCGACCGGTTGCAGAAGACGCGCGACGCGGGATTCACGCTGAGGGTCAAGGGTCCATACGAGCGAACGTCGGGGTGGAGTTGAAAGGCGTCAGTTGGAGTTGAAAGGCATCGAGGGCGGGGATCGAAAG
>Ga0181559_10003744_pt1 | contig 14890 bp, 7 predicted proteins | sample 011ome_21_FD_133752 | JGI IMG/M metagenome (GOLD analysis project Ga0181559, IMG submission 133752) | Coastal salt marsh microbial communities from the Groves Creek Marsh, Skidaway Island, Georgia - 011508AT metaG (megahit assembly) | ecosystem: Environmental > Aquatic > Marine > Intertidal zone...
CGCGCCGCCGGCGACGGCGACGGCCGATCCCGATCCGCCGCCGACGCCGGTCGACCCCTTCTCGCTCTTCCCCGCCGCGCCCGTCTTCCGCTTCCTCGCGCCGCCGCCGCCCTGACCCCGCCGCTTCTTCGCCGTCGCGGTGACGACGCCGTCGTCGCCGTCGTCGTCGCGGCCAGTCGCCGCGCCGCCGATCAACGCGGCGAGGCTGCCGTCGTCGTCCCCGAACGCCGCGAGCTGCGCGTCGATCTCCGCGCGACGCCGCGCCTTCTTCGCCTCCTTCTCCTCCAACTTCTTCTTCGCGGCGTCCGACTTCGCGGCGAGCGCGGCCGCCTCCGCGGCGCGTTTCTCCCGCGCGGTCGCCTCCGCGGCGTCCTTCTCCTTCTCTCGCGCCGCCGCCGCCGCCGCCGCGCGCGACGCCGCGTCTCCGGAGTCCTTCGCCGCTCTCCGCGCTGTCTCCTTCGCGCCCGCCGCGGAGATCGTCGCGTTCCTCTCCGCTTCCTCGGACTTCGGCGCGAACGTCCTCGCGGTTGCTCGCGCGGCGCGTCCCCGCGCCGTCAGCAACGCGGCGTGCGCGGCGTTGCGCGTCTCCGGGTCGGGGTCGAGCATCTTCCGCACGAGGGCCACACTCTCCGGGCTGAGGTCCCTGCCACGTTGCCGTTTTGCCAACTTGCCAATCTTCGTATGGTTCCGTATGACTTCGGAAGCATACTCGTCCGCGATCGCCTTCGCCGCCGCCCCCTCGACGCGCGTCTCCTCCTCCTCGCGAATCGCGCGCGCGCTCGCTTCTTCCGCCTCGCGCGCCGCGCGCTCGGCCGCCTCGATCGCCCGCCGCGCCTTCTGCGCCTCTCGCTTCGCCTTATCTTTCGCGGACTTTTCCGCCGCCGCGCGCGCGGCTTTCAGCGCTTCCGTCTCCGCGCGCGCCTTGGATCGCTGCGCCGCCTTTTCCGCGGCGGCGGCGGCGGCGCGCTTCGCGGCGTCGTCGTCCTCTTTGGCGCGCGCGGCGCTCTCTTCGTCCGCCCAGGACCCGGCGATGATCTTCGTCGGGAACCCCGGCGGCGGGGTTTTCGTGAGCTTCGGTCGCTCCGCCGACGCCGCGGGCGTCGGCGGCGCGCAGTCGCCGTCCCCCCCCGCCGGATACGCCGGCCGCGCGTCCTCCTCGGCTTTTACTTTTTTCCTCGTCTCCGCCTCTCGCTTCTTCTCCTTCCTCGACTCCTCCACGCGCCGTCTCTCCTCCTCCGCGCGCACCAGCGCCTTCATCGCCTCGTTCGCGGCGATCATCCGCGCGATGGACTCGGACACGACCCTGTCGCCGCCCGCGACCGTGAATCGCTCCGTCGGCGTCGGCGTCGGCGTCGCGTCGTCGCGCTTTTCGCGAATGGCGTACTTTGGCGGCCACACCGAGACGTCCACGCTCATCACCTCCGCGAGCGTCAGCTTCGGCGCTCGCTTCGCGGTCTTCTTCCCGCCCTCTCGCGCGCGCGCCGCGACCGCGGCCGCCTCCGCCGCGGGCGCGCCGTCTTTGGCGTAGAGCACGCGCTCGTCGAGCGCGAACCGAGGCGCGAGGTGCTCGCGCGGTATCGCGGACGTCGTCGGCCTCGCGACGCCGTCGACGGCGATGTCGTACGCGCCGTCTTCCCTCACCGCGGTCACCTGAGGGACGGGATGGCGCGGAGGCGCGTCAGCGGAAGAAGAAGAAGAAGAAGAAGAACCGCGGGCGAGGATCGACCGTCGAGCGGGACGGCGGCGAGAGGCGCGAACGATCGATGGAAGATCGCCGAAGGTGGTGTCGGCATCGATCGATCGGCCACGACACGGCGGTCGCGCGCGAGAGAGGCGAGCTCGCGCGACGACGACGACGACGACGACGACGACGCGCGCGCACCTCCGCGGGCGCGGGCGCATCCGAGGGCGTGGGGCGATAGAACACGCGCTGGCTGCGGTGATACGCCATCGCGCGTGGTGGCGCGGCGCGCGATCTGCCGACGACGGAGGCCGCGGCTCGCGGATCGGCGTCGACGTAACCGCCGAACCGTCGCGTCGCTCGCAGCGCGTCGCGTCGCGTCGGCCGACCGAGTCGCTCATCACTCGTCGCGACGCGGCGCGGGATACGCGCGCCGGCGTCGACCGAGGAGGACGATGACGTGCAGGCGCGTCGCGAGCGCGGCGTGGCGAGCGTGCGCGAGCGCGTCCGCGGCGTCGATCGCGGGCGGCGGCGCGCGCGGCGCGAGCGGCATTCGCGGCGGCGGCGGCGAATCATCCTCGTCGTCGAAAACGTCGTCGTCGTGCCTTGTCCTCCTCCGAAACGCGGCGGCGAGGAGCGATCTCGCGCGTTGGAGCGCGCCCGCGCGAGGCATCTACGGCGCCGCGCGCGCGCGCCCGCAGCCGCCGAGGAAGGAGGTGGAATCCAGGGGCGCGCGCGCAGAGCGCCTGCGCGAGGCGCGCGTCAAGCACGAGGTGCGCTTGTACAAGGAGCGCGCGAAGAACGAGGTGGCGAACGAATCGTGGGTGCGCGACAAGGAGCGCGAACACGCCGCCGCGTACGCGCACGATCTCTGGGCGGAGGACGACGACGAGCTGTACGGCACCGACGGCGCGATTCAGGACCCGGAGGAGGAAGCGCGGAGGATCGAAGCCAGGCGCGCGGCGAAGGCGGCCGCGAAAGCCGCGCGCGCGTACTACGACGCGATCCCGATCGAGGCGCAAAAGACCATCACCGTCGGCATCGTCGGCGTGCCCAACGCGGGGAAGTCGCAGCTCACGAACACGCTCGCGGGGTCGCAGGTGAGCGCGGTGTCCCCGAAGACGAACACGACGCGTATTGAGACCCTGGCGACGATCACGAAGCGAGAGACGCAGGTGATACTCGTCGACCTCCCCGGCGTCGTCGGCAGAGAGCACTACCGCAACGGCGTGCACGAGAAAAAGGTGAGCTCCGCGTGGAGCGCCGCCGCGGACTGCGACGCGCTCGTGTTCATCGTCGACGCGCACCGACAGCTGTCGCGGCCGGACCCGAGGGTAGTGCGGTTGATCGCTCGCGCGCGGGAGAGCTTGGACGCGATGAAGACGGAGGCGGAGAAGCTCGAGGGCGACGGCGCGCTTCGGGTGCCGTCGTTTCTCGCGTTGAACAAGCTCGACCTGTTCGAGCCGTGGGAACGCGACCGCGTCAAGGCGCTCGCGCGTCAGCTCTCGAAGCTGCACGACTTCGCGCGCGTCTTCCCGATCAGCGCGAAGCGAGGGAAGGGAACGGACGCTCTGCTGAGGGGGCTGATCGAGATCGCGCCGACGAAGCCGTGGGCGTTCGACCCGACGCAAGTCACGGACAAGACGTCGATCGACCAAGCGATCGAGGTCGTCCGCGAGTGCGTCTACCAGCGTCTGCACAAGGAGCTGCCGTATAACATCGTCCCCATACACGACGATTGGGAGAACCGGCGCGACGGCAGCGTGAAGATCGAGCAGTACCTGGTCGTGGACAACGTTGGTGTGAAGCAGATCGTCGTCGGGCGGAGAGGGAGCACCATCGGACAGATTGGGATTCGCGCGCGCGTGTTGCTCGAGAAGATGTGGGACAAACGCGTGCACCTCATCTTGAACGTCAGGGTCAGGAAGAAGAACAACACCGTGCGAGGGCGCCTTCGCCCGGAGGAGTTTGAGAAGTACTAGTAGATCGTTAGTTTTAACACAATACTATCTCGTTCTAATCACGCGGTTCGCTAACGACTCGAAAGTTGTTGGCTGGGGCTAGGGCCGCGTCGCGTCGTCGTCGTCCGGATCCGTTCACGCGCGAATCAGTCCTCGTTTTTCCTTCACCGTCGTCGAGGAGGATCGAATCGCGTCCTTCCCCTTCTTCCCCGCCCCCGGCGTCTTCGTCTCTCTCTTCCCCCCGCCCCCCTTCTTCGCGCCCTCGCCCACCTTCACCACGCACGGATCCACCCACCCGAGCGCCTTCTTCGTCGCCTCCAACGCGCTAAAGTACAACGTCCCGCCCAGCGAGATCTCGAGCATCCGCGGCAGCGACCCTCGCACCAAGACGCCCGGGCCGCCCTGCCTGACGAGCTCGACGAGGCACATCACGCCCGTGCACTTCACGCCGTTTAGGCCCGCGCACACCTCCGCGGTCCGCGCGACGTCCAACGGCGTCGTGACGAACCCGGTGAACGCGCCCGCCGCGCCGCCGAGCAACGCGAGCTCCTTCGCGGTCCTCGGGCGTCCCGGATCGAACGCGTCGCAGTGCCACCGCTTCAGAACCTCGAACGACGTCATCTGTATCGCGTCGAACGGGAGGTCGCGCAGGAGGAACTGCGGGTACCCCACGAACATCGTCTTGAGCGGGTTCCGCGAGGTCGCCACCGCTTTCAGCTCGTTCGCGAGCGTCGCGCTCGCGTTGACTTGGAGTCGTTGTTTAATCGCGTCGCACGGCGCGGTGATCAGCGACGCGACGCCCGCGGCGCTCGCGGCGCCGACGAGCGCGGGAACTCTCCCCGTGGCCTTGATGACCTCGTACGACGCCATGAACAGCCCGGTGCCGGGGATGGACCCCGCGGTGTCGATGATGAACCCCCGGTACAGGTTCTTGAACAGCGTCTCGCGGATCGGCGTCCCGACGACGCGCGCCTGCAGACGCGTCTTGATCGTGTTCAGCGGGAACAGGCACGAGTTCACGGTGAGCCCCGCGGCGGCGCCGCCGAGGAGCCCGACGCAGAACGGGTGCATCTGCCCCTCGGGCGCGCGCGACTCGACTTTCGAGTCGTGATGCCGCCCCATCGCGCCCGCCGCCGAGTTCACTGATGAGCGCCGCGTCGCTTGGCGATCGAGAAAAGCGCGATCGAAATAAAGCGGGCTGGTCGTCGATCGACGCCACGTCACCAATTGCCAACGCGAACTACAGAACGACAGACGTTTCGAACCTCGCGAGCTGCGCGGCGCGACGCGGAGGCGTGATACAGTAGTGATTAATCACATCACGCGGTCTAATCACCGCGACAAAAATCACTCTAACGACTTGGACACGATCTCGAACACGTTCTCGCTCAGCCCCTCCACGTTCAAGATCCTCTCCAGCTGCGCCTTCATCAGCGCCCGCCTCTCCTCGTCGTACTTTTTCCAACGCGTGAACCCGCCTACCATGCGCGCCGCGACGCTCCCGTTGACGGCGTCGAGCTCGATCACGATGTCGCCCAAGAACTCGTACCCGCTGCCGTCCTTCGCGTGGAAGTTGGTGGGCGTGCCGCCGACGAACCCGCCGACGAGCGAGTACACCTTGTTCGGGTTCTTGATATCGAACGCGGGGTGCTTCGTCAGCGCGACGACGTTTTTCACGTTGCCCGGCAGCGCCGCGCCGGCTTGGATCCCGAGCCACTTGTTCATGATGAGCGGGTCGTGCTTCCAGCGCTCGTAGAAGGCGTCCAGGGCCTCCGCGCGCTCGGGGCAGTCCCGGGACGCGAGCGATGCGAGCGCCGCGATCTGATCCGTCATGTTATCAGCCGCGTGGAAGCGTCTCAGCGCCTCCGCGTCGATCGCCGGGTCTTCGAGGCGAGACAAGAGACCGAGCGCGGCGATTTTCAGCGTCCGCGCCGCGCGCGGACCGGGCTCGTTGCTGTACGCCTCCGCGGTGTTCTCCGCCATGATCCGCTCGAGCTCGGGTCGGAGCTCGCGCGCGAGCGACTTCACCACGAAGTCCCTCGCGGCGTGAATCACGTCCGGGTCCGCCGGAGACACGAGCTCGCTGAGTTCGCCCTCCGACGGGAGCGTCATCGCGCGCGCGATGAACGCCTTGTCGGCGTCGGCTTCGAACGCCCCGGACGCGATCTTCCGCATCGCGTCGACGATCGCGGCGTCCATCTGGAGCTCCCGCCCGCTCGCGGCGTCGTCGACGAGGCCGAGCAGCAGCGCGCGCGTCAGCGTCTGGCCAGCTTCCCAGCGGTTGAACGCGTCCGAGTCGTTGGACATCAGGAAGATGAGATCCTCTTGCGTCAGATCCGTCGTGAGCTTCACCGGGGCGGAAAAGTTCCGCAGGATGGACGGCGTCGGCTTCTCCGCGACGTTCGTGAACGTGAACGTCTTGGACGCCTCCTCAAGTCGAAGCGACTTGGTCGTCTCCGGCGCGGCGTCCGCGTCCCTAACGTCTTCGCCCTCCAGCGTCAACGGCATGTCGACGCCGTCTGGCCCGACGAGGCCGACGGCGATCGGCATCAGCGTCGGCGTCTTGTTCGTCTGCCCGGGCGTGTCCGGGATGCTCTGCGTGCATTTCATCTCGAACGTCTTCTTCGTCGCGTCGTACTTGGTCTTCACGTCGAGCGCGGGGGTCCCGGCCTGGGTGTACCACGGGAGGAACGCGTCGAGGTTGACGTCGTTGGCGTCCGCCATCGCCGCGAGGAAGTCGTCCGTCGTCACCGCCTGGCCGTCGTGCCTCTTAAAGTACAGGTCCATGCCTTTCCTGAACCCGTCCTTCCCGAGGAGGGTCTCGTACATGCGCACGACCTCCGCGCCTTTTTCGTACACGGTGACGGTGTAGAAGTTGTCCATCTTGATGTACGACTCCGGGCGAATCGGGTGCGCCATCGGCCCGCTGTCTTGCGGGAACTGCGCGGCGCGGAGACGCGAGACGTCGCCGATGCGTTTGACGCCGCGCGAGTTCATGTCCGCGCTGAACTCCTGGTCGCGGTACACCGTGAGGCCTTCCTTCAGCGACAGCTGGAACCAGTCGCGGCACGTCACTCGGTTCCCGGTCCAGTTGTGGAAGTACTCGTGCGCGACGACGCCCTCGATGGCGGCGTAGTCGGCGTCCGTCGCCGTCGTCGGCGTCGCGAGAATCAAGCGCGAGTTGAAAATGTTCAGAGACTTGTTCTCCATCGCGCCCATGTTGAAGTCGTCCACGGCGACGATGTTGAACAAATCGAGGTCGTACTCGAGCCCGAACACGTCCTCGTCCCACTTCATCGACTTGATCAGCGACGCCATCGCGAAGTCAGCCTTGTCGAGGTTGTGCGCCTCGACGTAAATTTTCAACGCCACGTCGCGGCCGCCGCTCGTCGTGAACGAGTCCTCCACGACGCCGAGGTCGCCGGCGACGAGCGCGAAGAGGTATGCCGGCTTCGGGAACGGGTCCTCCCACACGGTGAAGTGTTTCCCGCCGTCGAGGTCTCCGGACTCGACGAGGTTCCCGTTGGATAGCAGCACCGGGTACTTGGACTTCTCCGCGACGATCTTCGTCGTGAAGACGCTCATGACGTCCGGTCTGTCCTGGTAGAACGTGATCCTTCGGAATCCCTCCGCCTCGCACTGCGTGCAGAAGTTCCCGGAGGACTTGTACAGGCCCTCGAGCTCGGTGTTGTCCTGGGGCTTGATCTCCGTGACGATCGCGAGCTCGAACGGCGTCGTCGGCGGCGACGCGATCGTCAGCCCCTTCGCGGTGAGGACGTACCCGCCCTCCCCCGGCTCCAGCGCGACGCCGTCGACGGCGACGGACTTGAGCACCACGCTCGGGTCGCCGTGGAGGAACAGCGCGCGCGCGTCGCCCGCGCCGTCGAACGTCGGCGACGTTCGCATCGTGTTCGTCACGATCGTGACGTCCTCGCCGAGGTAAAAGTCCAGCGACACCGCGTCGAAGCGGTAGTCCGGAGGGGCGTAGTCCTTCAGGTAGACGGGCTTCGGCGCGTCCGCGACCGCGGGCGCGGCCGCGGTCGCGGAGGTCTGGACGCCGCGCGCGCGCGACGGCGACGGCGCGGGCGCGGGCGCGGGCGCGGGCGCCGTCCCTCTCGCCGCGAATCCGCGAACGATCGAAGACGTCGACGACGACGTCCCCGGATGGCGATGGCGCGACGCCGCGACGCGGTGGCGCGACGCCGCGCGCGCGACCGCGTTCGTGCACGCGCTCGCGCGCATGACCGCGCGCGAGACCGAGGGCATGCTCATCTCGTGGGGTGCGCGCGTGCCGTGAGAGAGGCGCGCGGTGGCAGAGTGCCGTCCTGACGATAAAGCGACAACTGGCGGTCGACGTGGACAAAAGCTGAGGCTGCAGTGATGATCGAAGACGTCGGCAGACGTAGACGCGCCGCGGTGCCGACTCGTTCAACGCGTGTTATGTTACTCAGACTACGTCCACGACGCCATCGCGCGCGTCTTCTATCTCTCCCGCACGTCTACGAGTTATCATAGAACCCCGGGTTTTTGTGCTCTCCGTCGTCGTCGCCCCACGAAGCATCCACGTGGCGTCGTCGCGCGCCGCAGCACCCCGCCCTCCCCGTCTGACGCGTTTTCCTCTGCCTCCCTTTAATCAGACTCCTCCCCGCCTTGCCCGACTCGAGCCTCCCCAGCTTCATCGGCGTGCTCTTCGCGAGCTCGCCCAGATCGAGCGGCGGCCCGAGCGGTTTGAACCACGCCTCGCACTGAATCATCCCGCGGTCCACGCCCTCGAGCGACAGCGCGTACTCTTGCGTCGCGCCGTCCTCGGGGACGTCGGAAATTTCCAGCGTCGCGTTGCCTAAAAAGTCATCGGAGCCGATCGCGTCGCGGTCGCGGCATTCGAACAACACGCGTCCGGACAGTCGCTGCAGCGGCGAGACCGGGATCTCGAACGTCTCGCCCCACCTCGGACTCAGCGTCGACGACTTGACCTTCGTCTTGTGCTGCGCGGAGCCGCAGCGGACGACGAGGTACGGATCGCTGCTTCCCGTGAGCACGTCGGCGACTTGCAAGTCGGCGGCGCCGACGCACTTGACGTAGATCACGCCGTCGCGCGCGGCGACTTTGCTCTCGAGCATGAGCTGCGAGACTTTCTTCGTCCGCCCCTCGCCCCAGGACGCTCTCTCCATCTGCAGCGCCTGCGCCTCCGTGATGTGCTCCTCGACGTCCCACCCCCCGGGCGGGGCGTCCACCGCCCCGCGCGCGAATTTGAACCGCAAGTGCACCTCGCCGCTCTCGCTCGCAGCCAGCTTCACCCACTTGCTGTGCAGCTCGCCGTCTAGGAATTCGTCCGGCTCGATGTCCGCCCTGCCCATGAAGTCGTCTTTGGAGAACCACTGCACGTCGCGGTCGAACACGCGAAGGACCATGCGGTCGTTCAACCCGGGCGGGAACGCCGGGAAAAACATCCGATGTTCCCAGACGGGCGTCAGCGTTCCGGCCCTGACCGCGGTCGTCCCGACGCGGCCGTTCATCTTCAGCTTGGCGTACGGGTCCGACGTCCCGGTCGCCGCGTCGCGGACGGGGAGATTCCGCGCGCGGACGACGTCCACCTGAAGGATCCCGCACGTCGACCCGACTCTCTCCTTCTTCATCGCGCCAATCGTGGACTTTCTGATCCGCTCCGCGATGCTTCTTCCGCGCGAGGATTCTTTCGCCGCGGCGCCCGGCGTCTTACCGTCGCTGTGCGATGCCCCCGCCGACGACGCCGCGTCCGCGACGCCGGCGACGGACGCTCTCTGTACTGTCGTGTGCCGATCCCACTTGAACTTAACGTCCAGAGAACAGCACCCCACGGTCGGGTGCTTCGGGCCGCTCTGCGTGTGCAGTCCGAGAATCACGTTGGCGCTCTCCGACGAGCTCAGCGTCATGGTGTCGATCTTCATGTCCTTAACCGGGGCGTGGATCCAACAGTGCGTGTGCATCGTTCGCGAGCACCACTTGAATCCGATGACGCCGTGCGCGAGGTACCCGCCGTGATGCACTAAGATGGAGACCTTATCCGACTTATCGGTCAGCGGGAACGACAACGTGAACTTCTCGTCGAACGCTTCGATCGAGTCGACGACGACGACGTCTTTTATCAGCCCCTTGCGCGAGCTGCTCGCGCCGACGAGGCCATCGCGCACGGGAACGCCCGGGGGCCTCTCTTTATCGACGACGAGCTCCACGAGCGTGCCTTTCATCACTTTGAGAGTGTCTTCGCCGCTCGGCTCTTCCTCTACGTCGGTGACGTCTCCCTCGTCGGAGGAGGCGTCGGACGAGTCGCCGCCGTCGCCGTCGCCGCGGCTCACGTCTTCCTCGTACTGTCGCTTTCGCATCAGTTTATGGATGAGTCCGCTCTTCTTCTCCGTCTTCTTGAGGTTCTTATCTTTCTCTGTCTTCCATCCGTTCCACAGATCCGCCCAATTAAACTTAATCTCGAGCGTGCCGCGCCGCGGCTTGACGATCTTGTCCCGTCTCCCGAGCTCGACGGGAATTCCCCCCGGGAACATGAGCTTCCTTCCCAGCGCCTCGGAGATGATGTCGCCCACGAACCGCTTCAACGCCGGTATGGCGGTCATCGGCACGCCGCTGACCGCGAGGTCGAACCGCACTTTCGGCATCTCCGCGAACTGAATTATCGACAGCGGGTGATTCACCAGCGGGACGTACCGAATCCGTCCCTCGATGAGCAGCGAGTGCGCGGTGATGTCCACGCCGCCCTGGAGGTTCGCGCCGCCTAAAAACGACGGCAGCTTCGTGAGCTTCTTCAGCACCAGCCTGAGCGTGATCTTCTGCGTGTCGCCGTCGAACGCGATGTCCGCCTCGCACACTTGCCTCCCGAACTTGTTCTGCATGACTTGAAAGTTCCCAACCTTCGGCGCGTTGGCGCCCAGGTCCACCTCTTTCACCGCCGCGGACGCGATGAACCACGGGAGCTTCACGCCGTGGATCTTGTTCGTGATCAGCGACCGAATCTTGTTCGTGATTTTCGGCGCGATCGTCTCCTCCCACAGCGACGCGACGGTCCAGTTCACATAAATCGCAGTCTCCGTCGGGGATATCGGCGACCACTGCAGCGCGGAGTCGTGCACGGCTTTCAGGCGAGACGTCGCGCGTAACAGTCGCAGCTTGTAGTACACTCGGCTGCCGTAGAACGTGAAGAACACCGCGGCGAGGGTGGGGAGGTACTCCGCGGAGCGCGACGTGACGATGTACAGTATCAGCGCGAAGAGAACGACCGCGACCGGGTCCCCGCTCTTCAGGGAATTCACCATCGGAAACGAGGTGTTGTAGTCCTTGAGCTCGCTCTTTCGCACCGAGTCCCATCGGGAGAGTTGGTCTCTCCCGTGCTCCTTGCCAGCCTTCTCGCCGAGCCCGGCGGCGCGGCGCCATTTCCTACGGAAGTACGACGTCCTCCTCGCCGGCGTCGCGTGAGACCCGGGGGTCTCGGGGACGTCCCCCATCGCGAGGAATGTGTGTGGAATGTGCCGAACTCTGGATGGGCGGCAATTCCGGCGTAATTGATCACGACGGGCGGATGGATCCGTCCCCGCTCGCGGGGTCCCACGCCGCCGCGACGTATCCACCGTTCGCGCGCTTGACGTCCGAACGCGCTCGACGGACTGGACCGGTCGCGGACGCCGGCGCGCCCGCGGTAGGTGCGCGCAGTTAGTTGTGAAGCCTCTCGGGCACGTGCCCATTCGGGTCGTGCACGAGCGCCCGCGAACTCCTCCGGTGACTGCTGTGGATGACGAAACGTTTTCATCGACAGACGACGAAATTTCTATTGAAACCGTGCCCGAGCCCGACCTCGCGGAGACGCGCGTTCGCGGCCGCGCGTCGTCGCGACCGCGCGCGCCTCGCGCGCCTAAAAAATCACGTCCTCCTCTCCGCGCGCGCTCGCGTCGCGCCGCGCCGTCTCCGCGCCTACGTTCCCCCTCCACCCCCCCTCCCCCCGCCCCCGAGCGACCCCCGCGACAGCCCGTCCGCGAGCCGACTCGACGCCTCCACGTGCCTCGCCAACGCGTCCGGAACCGCGCACCCGCCGTCGCGCAACAGCGCGCACAGCGCCTTCGCGTGCCTCGCGTCCGCGGAGGTGAAGAACGAGTGCGCCTCCCCGCGCGCGCCCGCGCGTCCCGTCCGCCCGACGCGATGCACGTAGTCCTCGACTGATGAGGGTCGTTCCGTACGAGCGAACGTCGGGGTGGAGTTCAAAGGCGTCAGACGGAGTTGAAAGACATCGAGGTGTGTCGGGATCGAAAGCGAGGGGTGCGCGGAGAGATGCGCCGGCCGGGAAAAGTCCTTAAGGAACGGCGTTCACCTCGCCAACGCGGTCGTATGGGGACCAGTGTGAGATAGGACGCGCCTGACGACGGGAAGTCGTGGTTGATCACGCATCGGACGTCCTTCACGTCCAACCCGCGCGCCGCCACGTCCGTCGCGAGCATCACCGGGGACGTCCCCGCGCGAAACTCGCCCAAGACCCACTCGCGCTCTTCCTGCGACTTATCGCCGTGGATGCTCAGCGCGGGGAAGCCGTCCGTTCGCAGCCGCCGCGTGACCGCGTCTACTTTCGCTTTGCTGGCGAGGAAGACGATGATCCGTCGCGGCGACGCGGCGGCGTATTCGGCGTCTTCGGCGCTCTTCCCGCCGCCGTCCAACTGCCGCTCGAGCAGGGAGACCAACTTCCCGTACTTCTCGTCCTCGTCCATCACGTCCACGCTCTGCGCGATGTTCACGTTCGCCTTCAGGCTCGCGTCCCCGACGCGCACGGTGACGGGGTTGTGCAAGAAATCCGCCGCGACGCCCTCCACTTCCTTCGGCCACGTCGCCGTGAACAGCAACGTCTGCCGGTCCGGTCGTATCCGGTCGCTGATCTTCCGAATCTGCGGCTCGAACCCCATGTCTAGCATCCTGTCCGCCTCGTCTAACACGAAGTACGTCACGCGTCGCAGGCTCACCGCGCGCGTCTCGATGAAGTCGATCAACCGCCCGGGCGTCGCCGCGCAGATCTCGACGCCGTCCCGCAACGCGCTCACCTGCGGCCCCTTCGGCGCGCCGCCGTACACGCACGCGCTCTTGATCTTGCTGCTCGCGCCGAAGATGGCCGCCTCGGCTTGTATCTGCACCGCGAGCTCGCGCGTCGGCGCGAGGACGAGCGCGATCGGGCCGTCGCCCGGCTCCAGGTACGGCTGCGCATTGACGTGGACGACGGCGGGGAGCAAAAACGACAGCGTCTTGCCGCTGCCCGTCTCCGCGACGGCGACGACGTCGCGCCCGCTCAGTACCGTCGGCCACGCCTGCGACTGGATCGGCGTGGGCGTCGGGAACCCCGCGGCGCGGAGCTCAGAGAGGACGTAGTCCGGGAAGGACGCCTCCTCGAACGTGGTGATCGGCGACGGGGGGTCGCGCCCGGAGACGGCGATGGCGTGTTTCGCGCGGTGCGACGCTACCGCGGCGGCGTCGCGCGACGAGACGTCGGGGTGCTCGAGGTAGAAGTTCTTCTCGAAGACGTCCGCGTCGCTCCAGTCCTCCTGCATGGGGTGGACGCGCGCGCGCGGATCGAAGCGGGGAGCGTCGGGGACGGAAGGGAAGCGCGACGAGGGCGACGCGCGTCGATTATTCGAAGATCGCGGTCGCGGTCGGCACCGTGGGGACGGGAGCGTCGAGATGAGATGAATTCGCGGCGCGTCGCGTCGTCGACGGGACGCGGGCGCGCGCGCGACGCGGACGACGCGTCGCGAGCGGGTTCGAGGCGCACCGCGGGCATCTCCTTCTCCGTGAAGCGCGGCATCGCGTTCGTGACGCCGCGCGCGATCCGAACGCGTCGCGGGGCGCGCGAAGATGACGCCGAGTGCTGATTGGCTCGGCGTTTATTTTCGCGCGTCGTGGTTCGTCGACGCTGACGAAGACCGGTTGTTGTTCGTTCCTCCCCGCCCGCGCGCTGCCGCCGCACTCGCGCGACGCGCGCGACGCCGCACGCACACGCCGCGCATTTCACGCCGCGCGAGGATTCAGGGTGGAACTAGGTCGCGAGAATGTCCGCCGCGATGACGACGCGCGTCGCGTCCGCGCGCGCCCTCTCGAGCCGCGCGAAGATCGCGCCTCCTCGCGCGACGCGCGTTCGAACCGTCCTCTCGCGATCCTCGCGCGATCGATCCGCCGTCGTCGTCCGCGCCGCGTGGGTCCTGAAGAACGTCGGCCCGAAGACGAAGGACCACCTCGACGAGGACGACGAGGTGGTGACGCCGGGCGATCTGCCGCTGACCTCGCCTCGCATGGTCGTGGGACGCGCGGCTTCCGAGTCCGTGTCGCTCGAGATCGCGGTCCCGACCGTCAGGTGCGTTCTATACACTGGTCCCCATACGACCGCGTTGGCGTGGTGAACGCCGATCCTTAAGGACTTTGCCCGTCGCATCTCTCAGCCCATCCCTCGCTTTCAATCCCGACACACCTCGACGCCTTTCAACTCCATCTGACGCCTTTCAACTCCACCCCGACATCGCTTTGTATGGAACGACCAACAGCGGCGCGCACGCGATGCTCGAAGTGAGCGAAGACGCCGTGCGCGTCGTGGACTTGTCGAGCACGAACGGGACGTTCATCGACGGCGAGGAGCTTCAGGCGGGGGTGGCGTACGCGCTCGACGAGAACGGCGAGGTCGTCTTCGGGGACGAGTTCTTGGCGTGCTACCAGCTCGTGAAGGAGTAGGCGCGCGGGCGGCGCGACGACGCGCTCTCCTTTTGCGTTTTCGATAATATGAAGCAAGCGATCTCGAGCCGCCGATCCGTCCGATCGCTCCTACTCACTCCTACTCATCACTCCCTCGGCGCGTTCCTGCTCTGCACCGCCCACACGACGCCGTCGCCGTCCACGCACCCCTCCACGATCTGCGCCGCGCCGTCGAACTCGTGCTCGAGCGCGACGCCGACCGCGGCGAGCTTCCTCCCCGCGTCAACGCGCGCGTCCGCGTCCAAGCTCAGCGGTTGCTTGCTGTAATCCGCCGCCTCTCGCCGCAGCCGCGCGCCGCCGCCGCAATTCTCGTCGACCGCGCGCAACGTCAGCGACGTGCTCAGCGACGCGAACGCGCACGTCTCCACGCTCCCGTCGCGCTTATCCACGCGCAGCCGCCACGGCGACCCGCGCGCGCCGGCGCCGACGCGCGCGTGCGAGTGACCGAACCCGACCACGACGTCCGCGTGGAGCGTCGGCGACGCGACGC
>Ga0181559_10003745_pt1 | contig 14889 bp, 9 predicted proteins | sample 011ome_21_FD_133752 | JGI IMG/M metagenome (GOLD analysis project Ga0181559, IMG submission 133752) | Coastal salt marsh microbial communities from the Groves Creek Marsh, Skidaway Island, Georgia - 011508AT metaG (megahit assembly) | ecosystem: Environmental > Aquatic > Marine > Intertidal zone...
CTAAATTCTGGCAAATGAAATAAAGTAGTTGTATCCTCCGCTTCTTCTGTTCCACAGTATTTGCACAAAAAGGCTGAAGTAATGAGTATTTTTTCAAAGTTTTTCATAGTGTTAGCTGCTTTTTTACTTGCAAGCTGCGCTTCCCGATCCGACGCAGAAAGTATGCCATCGAACATTACTGAAGCGGGTGAGACGGTAGCAGCCAACATAGCGGATGATAATGATCCCAATGAATTAATTTGCCGCAGGGAGCAGGTGACTGGAACTAATTTCAGAAGAAGAGTTTGCCTGACGCGGGCACAACGGGAAGAGGCGCGGACATTGACCCAGCAAGAAATGCTGCAACGCCAGTCAGCGACTCTTGAAGCCGGACCTACCCAGTAATATGAAATCTGATGTCGTAAAACAGCTATCAAGATCCAATGAAATTTCACAGTGAGGCTTTAACAGGGAGAGAGATTGAAGATCTGTTTTCCACCTGTTCAGAGGAATGATTTAAATGAAAGTTAATAAAGTAAATTTTCGCGTGAAGAAGACCCTGGCAATGCTTTTTCTGTTGCCATTAATCAATTCAGTTGATGTGCTGGCGCAAGCCTCCATGGCTGAGTGTGCTGAACTTGAAGACAGCCTGGAAAGGCTTCGTTGCTATGACTCTGTGATGGAAAACGCTGCACCATCGAGCATGCCAGTAATTGACGTTCCGCGCGCCAAATCCCAGGTACAAGCTCAGCCACAGCCCCGGCCAGTGACAAAATCAGTCCCGGAGGATGATTTTGGCAAAACCGTTTCCAAAGAAGCTGTTGCTGAAACCCGTAATGAGGAAACCCGTTCACTGGGGCTCGATGATATTAATGGCGCCGGTGAGATGACACAGAGAGTGATGACGGTGGCTGCAGCCAAGCAAAACGACTTTACCGGATGGACCATTGAATTTGAAAATGGACAGGTATGGCAGCAGATTGGTACTGATGGTTACCGGATCAGAAAAGGGGAACAATACACCATAAGCAAGGCATTAATGGACTCATACTTATTATCAAACTCCTCAAATAACAGAAAAATCAGGGTAAGGCGAATCAAGTAACCTGGGATTAGTCAAACTGATTGCAAGCCTCTGTTAAACGTTTGATTTTCCCAGAGCATAAAAAAACCCGCCTTTTTCAAGGCGGGTTTTTTTGTGTCTTACTGTTGGTTTATAGAATCCAGAAGGATTTTAGAAGCCCCAGTTAACACCAACACGAAGCATACGTCCACGTGGGTCGTAAAGTCCGGAGTTGCTGGTGGTCAGACCATTGGCTACCAGAGGTGGCTCACGGTCACCAACGTTCAGCAGAGCAACAGTCGCTGAGCTCTGACCTGCAGTTGGCAGGGTGTAAGTATAAACCAGGTCCACCTGGGTGTAGGACGCCTCGGAAGAGCGACCTTGCAGTGGGTCCGGGTTAGTGATTTCAGTACCGTCGGTATAACGTACAGTACCGCGCAGATAGTGATTACCAGTTCGATAATCAGCGATCAGGTTGGCACGCAGCTGCGGGTTGGTACCCACACCGGCAACGTTAAAGCCGTCAGTACCTGCAACATCCTGAAGCTGACCCTGCTGGTTGGTCCCGGAGTACTCATGCACATAGGCACCTGCCAGCATAAGGCCGGCATTGCCGCCCATGAAGTCAAAGTCATAATCGATGGTAAAGTCGAGACCGGATGTTTCAACCGAGTTCTGGTTAACAAAGCTGGACTGGAACAAGCGGATGTCAAAACCAGTCATACAACCAGCTGGAAGAGGATCAGCCGTGTTGCCACTCCAGCGTCCGGTTACCTCACACACTTCGTTTGGACGACCAGGGAACAGCGGATGCGCCGCAGTATCGGTGACAAAACCATCTGCCAGGTCAGCACGCAGAACCTGATCCGGGTTTGTGCTGGTTACCAGGTTAGTGAAGGTGTAGTCCCACCAGGTGGCTTCCAGGGTCAGGCTTTCGTTGACATCCCAGGTGACACCGACGGTCCAGTTATCAGACTCTTCCGGTTCCAGGTTCGGGTTACCCACTGCACGACCGGTAGCCTGGGTTACCTCACCACCGATAGTGGCACGACTTACCGCACCGGAGCTGATACCGTTTACGTTATTCTCGGTAGCCAGACGGAAAGAAGAACCGGCACTGGCACGTACAAACAGGTTGTCAGTAGGTGTCCACAGAGCACTGATTTTTGGCTCTGTGGAGCTGGTGCCTTCGGTATCTTCATAACGGGCTGCCAGACCAACTTCCAGAGTATCAGTCGGGAACATGACCATTTCCGCAAAGAACGCATCGGTTTCACGCTGTGAATCCCATGCTGTCAAAACTTCAGGTGAGAAACCGAAACCGCCGTCTTTTGCGATAGGGCCGTAGTCGATGCTCAGGTTTTGCTTACGATACTGGTAACCAACCGCAACACCGGTTGCACCACCAGCCATCTCAAACAACTCGCCCGTAACAACACCTTCCAGAGTAATCAGTTCAGAATTACCGAAGGTTTTGGGACCAAACTGCATCCATTCCAGCAATAAGGGGTCGTTATAGAATGCATCACCCGGCTGAGCCAGCAGACGGTTGGCCATCGGGTTCCAGTACTGACAGTTGCCAACACCAGGCTGTACAAATGGATCGGCTTCAGCACCGGTAGTGAAATCCCATTTACAGTCAGGACCACCATAACCACGCAGGGCGCGGGCATAACGGTCAGTAATGGTATCAACGGTTTCGTCAATCTGGTCGTTCTGTGACCAGGTAGTATTGGCTCGCCAATCCCATGCGCTATCGCCAAACTGGCCATCCAGAGTGGCAGCAGCACGATAAGTGTACTGTGCGGCAGTGGAGTCAAGATCACCTTCCACCGGACTTACCTGACGGGTAAAGATGGTGCTGTAGTCCTGTAGAGGAAATGCTGCATCGCCGAAAACACGATTGGTTTCAATAACGCCAGGATTGGTACGCGGCAGTAATCCACCCACTGAAGGCAGAGCCAGGAGAGGTACACCCGTACCATAACCTGCTCGAACTTCTTCACGGGCAAAACCGCCTTCAACAACCAGGCTGTTTACCCAGTCAGTGTTAAACTGATGGGTCATCACACCAAAACCGGTCAGACGCGACATTTCCGGTATCAGCGAGCGTGAATGGGTAAGTGAGCCACGGCAGAATGGGTCAAAACCAACTTTTTCACCGGCACTGTTATGATTGCGTGCGCCAGCCCTGTTGGTAATACTGTCAGAGCCATCACCACCGATAGAGGGGTCACCGCATAAGGGATCCGGGAAAAAGCCGCCAACATCACTGCCGCCACCATAGGTGCCCGGATTATAAAGTGCTGTCACCAGGCCTTTACTGCGACGCTCAGCGCTGCGGATATCGGCAACATTCATGGCTTCGGCGCGGTTCATATATTCCATGGAGAAAACAACACCGGTATCGTCACCCTGCACACCAAAAATACCGGAAACCAGTACTTCCGGAACAGAGGATTGTGCTTCTGCAAACTGGGAAGAAACCCTGAATTCAGCGCCTTCAAAATTGTTACGGGTAATAAAGTTGGCCACACCGGCAACCGCGTCAGAACCGTACAGTGCTGAAGCACCGTCAAGTACCAGCTCCATACGCTCAACCATAATGGAAGGGGCCAGATTATTGATGTCGACCTGTGATGCAGAGTTGGCATCGATGGTCATACGCTGACCGTTCAGCAGGATCAGTGTAGCTCTAGAACCCAGACCACGCAGGTTGATGCTGTTGGTTACAGCAGTAAAATTATTGGTGGTATTGGCACTGGAAATCTGCGGCATATCACGGACAGCTTCGGCAATGGTGACACGCTGCTGTGACTGAAATTCTTCGTTGTCCATGACGGAAACAGGCGATGGCCTGTCAGCAGGACGCGAAATGAAGGAACCCGTGACCTGGATTTCTTCGATGTCCGATTCCTGGGCAACCAAAGAGCCGGATGTAGTCGCTGCTGCTGCAAAAGCAACCGCAGTGGCAAGCTTTTTATAGCTCATTTCGACCGATTTTTTCATGTAAATCCCCTTTATTGATTTAACGTTAAAAACTACAGTTTTCGCCAAAAAACTCACTATTCTGGCCGTCAACTTAAGGGTAAGTTGAGCATGCCAAGCCATTGGAATTTATTAACGAGAATGATTGAAGAACCAAAAAAAAACACAGGCAAACGGAACAAGCCGTAATGACGCTGGTTAATGAGATGAATCCCCCTTTTTTTGCCTGGAAACCCTTTAATTTGAAATTTATATACAGAGTTAACAAAGCACCGAGGCATGTTAGTCAAGATAAGGTAACAGTGCAAGCGCTTAATTTGCTGATGGCAGATCATCTATCTTATTGTTTATTAAGGGATAAAAAAAAATTTATGGAGGGTTTTTAGTTCTCTAAAAAGACCTTTACCCTTGAAAGTTGAGGTTTTACTTCATTATTTTGCTTGTCCAGGCTGCCGGAGACGAACACTTAAATTACGCATGCCAAAAAAAACCCGCCTTTCGGCGGGTTTTTTGTAACTGCTACTTACAACTGATACGACAGGAGCTAGAAGCTCATGTTGTAAGACAGTCGATACATACGACCACGTGGATCAAATAAATCTGGTCTGTCAGTGGTCAATGTGTTGGCATTCAATGGTGGTTCCTTGTCACCTACGTTCAGGATCGCAAGAGTCACACTGGACTCATTGGCACCTGGCAAAGTGTAGGTATACAGGAAGTCATGGAATGTTGCGCTGCCTTCAATGGTGTTTGCCTCATTTGGCAGGTCAGGGAAGGCATTTTCGATACCGTCAGAATAACGTGAAGTCCAACGCATGGAGTGATTGTCACGTGCATAGGTCGCAACAAAGTTCACACGGTTCTGGGCATTTGCCCCAACACCGTTGATGCCGTCACCGTCGGTACCGATGCCATCAATCCTGACGCCCTGCTGGTTGATACCAATATACTCATCCACGTAAGTTCCCTGCAGTCTAAGACCGGCATTGCCGCCCATCAGATCAAAGTCATACAGGATGGAGTAGTCCAGACCGCTGGTTTCAACAGCTGTCTGGTTGGCAAAGGATGAAGTGAACAGGCTGAAGTCCAGACCGGTAATACAGCCAGCAGGTAATGGATCTCCACTTGCTACACCAGCCCAACGACCAGTAATCTCACACACTTCGTTTGGGCGACCAGGGAAGATGGCGTTGCGTGGATCATCCACGAAGCCGTCTGCAATGTCTGCAACCAGTACATCGTCCGGGTCAATCTGGGCAACCAGGCTGGTAAAGTCGTATGACCAGTAGTTGGCTTCCAGGGTCAGATTGTCGTTGACGTCCCAGGTAACACCGAGAGTCCAGTTATCAGATTCTTCTGGTGCCAGATTCGGGTTACCAGCGGCAATAGCACGGGCCTGGGTAACTTCACCACCAATTTCACGAACTGTTGTACCGGCAGCACCGATACCGAAGCTCTGGAATTCAGTTGGCAGTCGGAATGAAGAACCGGCAGAACCCCTGATAAACAGGCTGTCTGAAGGTGTCCAGAGGAAGCTGGCTTTTGGCTCAACTGAGCTCTGACCATTGGTGTCTTCGTAACGGGCAGCGAAACCCAGTTCAAAGGTATCTGTAGGGAACATCACCAACTCGGCAAAGACCGCTTCAGTGGTTCGAGTTGAGGACCAGTCGCTAACAACCTGGGGAGCAAAACCAAGACCACCGTCTTTCTGGATTGGGTCAACAACAAAATCCAGAGTCTGACGTCGATACTGGGTGCCCAGAGCAAGACCGGTAGCGCCGCCACCCATTTCCCATAATTCGCCAGTCACAATGGCTTCAATGGCATGAAGTTCTGCCGCCCCCTTGTCTTCGCCACCAAAGGTCATCCATTCCTGCAGTTCGCGAGAGTTGTAGGTGGGATCGCCAGGCTCGGCCAGAAAACGGCTGGCAAACGGGTTCCAGTACTCACAGTTACCCACACCAGGCTGCAGTGCAGCTTCATTGGCGAGACCCTGAACCAGGCTGCCTTTACAGTTTGGACCACCGTAGCCTTCCAGAGCGCGGGCATATCGATCGGCAATGGTATCTGCAGTTGCAGAGGTCTGCTCATTGAAAGACATGGTACCGTTTAACTGCCAGTCCCAACCATCAGTCAGCATACCTTCAAAAGCTACACTGGAACGGTAAGTATTCTGTCTGGCAAAGGAGGTCAGGTCACCTTCCAGCGGGCTGGCCTGGCGAGTAAAGATTGTCCTGTAATCCTGAAGCGGGAAAGTGCCACCGCTACGGGCGTGGGCATCGATAACACCGGGATTGGTGGCAGGCATCTTGGTATTGATACTACTCAGTGCCAATAGAGGTACACCGGTACCAAAGCTGGACAGGGTTTCAACACGGGCAAAGTTCATTTCAATACGTGCACTTTGCAGGAAGTCATTGTCGAACTGCTTGGTAGCAACTGCCATACCAGTCAACTGATCATTCTGGGGAATAATGGTTCGCTGCAGTGAAAGCGTACCACGACAGAACGCATTGGTGCCGTCAAACAGACCATTACCATCATGCAGAGTGGCACCAGCCGGATCCCAGATTACATTTTCTTCCAAACCCCCAATTAACGGGCTGCCACACAAGGGGTCAGCAAAGAAACCGCCTCGTACACGAACATCACCTGGACGCGGTGGCCCAAGTGCACCAAAGGTACCAGGGTTATATAGACCGGTAATCAGGCCTTCACCCAGACGTTCGTTGCTGTAACGTTCTTCTGCGTCCATACGATCAGTACGCTTCATGTATTCAATACCCATGACCAGACCCATGTCATCACCCTGAACACCGAAAATACCGCTGACCACCATTTCAGGTACTGACATCTGCGCATCGGCGTGCTGGGATGAAATCTGGATTTCAGCGCCTTCGAAATTGTTACGGGTAATAAAGTTGGCTACACCGGCGACCGCGTCGGAACCGTAGAGTGCAGAGGCACCGTCAAGTACCAGTTCCATACGCTCAACCATGATGGAAGGCGCCAGGTTGTTGATGTCTACCTGTGATGAGCTGTTGCCATCGATAGTCTGACGCTGACCGTTCAACAGAATCAGGGTAGAACGAGCACCCAGTCCACGCAGGTTGATACTGTTAGTAGGTGTATTCCAGTTACCAACGGTGTTGGCGGATGAAATCTGCGGCATGTCACGTACGGCTTCAGCAATGGTGACACGCTGGTTGGCCTGGAGTTCTTCGTTGTCCATTACAGAGACAGGTTGTGGCCTGTCGGCAGGGCGCGAAATAAATGAACCCGTTACCTGGATTTCTTCGATGTCCGATTCCTGGGCAAGCAGAGAGCCGGAGGTAGTCGCTGCTGCTGCAAAAGCAACCGCAGTGGCGAGCTTTTTGTAGCTCATTTCGACTGATTTTTTCATATAAATCCCCTTTTAGATTTAATGTTAAAAACTGCAGTTTTCGTCAAAGAACTCTCCACTGGGGCTGCTGACTTAAGGAAAAGCCTTCCATACCAAACCACTGGAATTTATTAACGATCATTTGGGAGAGTCAAAAGACAAGCGCAGATTCACGAGAGAGACAGTGATGCTGCAGGTTAGTCAGATAAAGCCCCCTTGTTTATGCCTGGCAAGCCCTGAACTGAGTGTTATTTATACTGAGACTGCTCAAGCCGACAGCATACTAGTCAATTTATTTCGAAATCGCAAGTTAAACGTCCACATTAGATGAGGATTCCATCCCACTGATTATTATAAGGAATAAATTTATAATTTCGGGGGAGAGGAGGCTTTGGCAAGGGGGAGGACACAGGGTTTGATGAAATACAAAAACTCTGTTCTGGGAAGGGTTACCTAGGGGGGGGCACAGAATACGACAGGCATTCCAGGCTCGCGCCTGATGCTGGAGAAGATGTGTAACCTATTGAAAAATAGCTACTTTATTTCCCAGATATGACCGCTGTTGAGTAAGTCTTCCAGTTTGCCCTTGCCACGCGTTTCCCGCAATACAAGGCGTTGTTGTTCCAGATCCGTCACGTAGGCGGTTACCGGGTTGTGGTAAAGGATGCCAACAGCTATCGGAAATTGAGGACCCTGCATGGCTGCAAGCAGGTTAGCCTGGGTAATATTGGTCTTGTCATGGATCAGAATTTCTTCCAATGCTGCGTTGTTACCCAAAGTCACTACTTCCAGCTCAAGGCTTTCCCGGTTCAGGCGCAGGCCCTTGTTGCTGTCCTTGCCAAATAGCAGCGGCTGACCATGTTCTACCTCAATGCGAAAATCCGCGGCTATTTTCTTGTCTTTTACCTGTTCGAAAATACCATCATTATAGATCGGGCAATTCTGGAGAATTTCCACGAATGAAGCACCTTTATGGAGATAGCCTTCCTTGATGATGGCGCTCAGATGTTTCATTTCTGTATCTATTGACCGGGCTACAAAAGGGGCGCCGGCACCCAGTGCAATCGCACCTGGGGACAGGGGGCGATCTATTGACCCTTCTGGCGTAGAAGGTGAGCGAGTGCCTACTTTTGAGGTGGGAGAGTACTGTCCTTTTGTTAATCCATAGATCTCGTTATTGAACAGGAGTATATTCAGGTCCACATTTCTGCGCAGGGCATGCATGGTGTGGTTACCGCCTATACTCAGCGCATCACCATCGCCGGTAATAACCCACACGTCCAGTGCCGGATTGGCCAGTTTGACGCCAGTAGCAACGGATGGCGCACGGCCATGAATCGTATGGAAACCATAGGTATTCATGTAGTAGGGAAAGCGTGAAGAGCAGCCAATACCCGAGATAAAAACATGGTTTTCCCTGGGCTTGTCCAGTTCCGGCATCAGCTTCTGAATAGTCTTTAAAATGGCATAATCACCACAGCCCGGGCACCAGCGAACCTCCTGGTCCGAGGAATAATCAGCTACTGTTAGCTTGTCCACTGCCTGATTCATCTTGCTGCTCCAGGGTTACTCGTTTTTACCAATAAAAAAGTGACTGAAAATGTTACTGAAAATAGTTATGCAAGTTCAGCCTTGATGGCATTGCTGATTTCGCGAATCTTGAAGGGTTGACCGGAGACCTTGTTGAGCCCTTTGGCATCAATGAGAAATTCCGAGCGTAGTATTTTCACAAGCTGTCCGGTATTCATTTCAGGTATCAGTACCTTTTCAAAGCCGGATAGCAAGGCCTTCAAATTAGCGGGAAAGGGGGACAGATAGCGCACATGAACATGACTTACATCCAGGCCTTCCAGGCGACATCGTTTTACGGCTTGATGGATAGGACCAAAAGTCGAGCCCCAGCCAACCACTGCCAGTTTACCCTTGTTTTCACCAAGGGCTACTTCCTGCTCCGGAATATCTGCACTAATGCCTGCCACCTTGGCTAGCCGGGTATCCGTCATCAGTTGATGGTTATCCGGATCGTAGGAAATATTGCCTGTTTCATAACTCTTTTCAATCCCGCCTATGCGATGCTCAAGCCCCGGGGTGCCTGGCTTGGCCCAGACCCGTGCCAGTGTGTCCGAATCTCTTAAGGAGGGGTTGAAACCCTCAGGGTCGGTGAGAAACTCTACCGGGAAAGAAGCAAAATCCTTGATATCCGGAATCAGCCAGGGTTCCGAGGCATTGGAAATATAGCCATCGGAAAGCAGCATGACAGGAGTCATATACTTGGTAGCAAGACGAACTGCCTCTATTGCTACTTCGAAACAATCAGACGGTGAGCTGGAGGCAATCACCGGTAAGGGCGTATCCCCATGTCTGCCATAGAATGCCTGAAGCAGATCAGACTGTTCTGTCTTGGTTGGCAGGCCAGTTGAGGGGCCACCGCGCTGCGTATTCACCACAACCAGCGGCAGTTCGGCGGATACCGCCAGTGAAATGGCTTCTGTTTTCAGGGCGATACCGGGTCCGGCGCTGGAGGTAATACCCAGACTGCCGGCAAAGGAAGCACCTATGGCGGCGCAGACCGCGGCAATTTCATCTTCTGCCTGGAAGGTGGTGACATCAAATTCTTTTCTTGCGGCCAGGGCATGCAAAAGGCCTGAGGCCGGGGTAATGGGATAGGACGCAAATAACAGATTGATGTCCGCCAGTTGACCACCGGCAATCAGGCCCCAGGCCAAAGCCTGCGTGCCATTAACATTTCGATAGGTGCCGGGAGCTACTTTGGCTTTGGGAACTTTATAGACATTGACGCCGGTGGGCAGTTCAGCCGTTTCACCATAGGCATGGCCTGCATTGAGGGCGGCTATATTGGCATTGGCAATTTCAGGCTTGCCCGCAAACTTTTTCTGCAGGTTTTCTATTGTGGTATCTTTTTCCCGGTCGAACAGCCAGAGCACCAGGCCCAGGGTCCACATATTTTTGCAGCGCAGGGCGGCTTTATGGCCAAGCTCGAATTCCTCAACTGCTGCCAGCACCTGGGAATGGATATCGATAGTCAAAAGGCGATAGGCATCCAGCGACCCGTCTTCAAGAGGGTTGCTGTCGTAATTGGCTTTTTTCAGGTTTTTCTCATTGAAGGCGCCGGCATCGGCAATCACCAGACCGCCGGGTACGACAGTTTCCAGATTGGTGGTCAGTGCAGCCGGGTTCATTGCGACCAATACATCTACGGCATCCCCTGAAGTGGTGATATCTTCAGAGCCAAAGTAGATCTGGAAAGCAGAGACACCAAAGGTGGAACCTGCCGGCGCACGAATTTCTGCAGGGAAGTCAGGAAAGGTAGCCAGGTCATTGCCGAATAGAGCGGTAACTTCGGTGAAGTTTGAGCCGGTAAGCTGCATGCCGTCACCGGAATCACCTGCGAAGCGCACCACAACATCTTCCAGCGCCTGACTCTGGGGTGAGTGGCTTGCGTTAGCAACTGCTTCTAGGGTTATTGCACTCATCCTTTGTTTCTCTGAAAAATCGAAAAATGTTTAATGATGTTGAGAGATATTCAGCCAGTTTGTCGGGGGCTATATGCCCTTCTAATTATTCCCTTTATTGCTGGTGTCTCTGTTCAATGAAAAGAGTCAGATTCCATCAACAAGGCAACAAATCCGGCTGCAACACACCTTGACCGGTGATCACTCTGCAAATTTCACCGGGGCCAGAAATTCAGGGCGCGGATTATAGCAATCACGATTGGCAGAAGGCTAATAAATTATCGGGATAAATTCTTGATTGTGCAGTTAATAAGTAAGCTTAGAGCTGGCTGGCAACCGTTTTAATGCGCAGATCATAGAGGAAAGGTTCAAGTCTTGTGCAACTCTTGTGCAACATGGAGTCCTGCATTATGCTTGTTCGCTTTCGGTCGTCTGCAAAACCATGAAATAAATCCGATTGGCGACAGTCAATTTTTTTCAATAGAAAAATTCCGGTTAATAAAAAATAATCACAATAAGGATCTTTTATGTCCAACGGTATTCTGGCGCTTTTATCTCTCTTGCCGATCATTTCTGTGGCGGTCTTTCTGGTTATGCTGCGCTGGCCAGCAAGTCGTGCCATGCCTGTTTCCTATGTCGTGGCTGCACTGCTTGCGCTTTTTGTCTGGCAGATTCCGTTCGTCAAAGTGATGGCCGCCTCGGTGAATGGTCTTATTGATGCGATTGAACTGATCTATATTATTTTTGGTGCCATCCTGCTACTTAATACCCTGCAGGAAAGTGGCGCGATTCAGAGCATTCGAAAAGGCTTTTCGGACATCACGCCGGATCGAAGAATCCAGGTCATTATCATAGCCTGGTTATTTGGTTCTTTTATTGAAGGATCCGCAGGTTTTGGTACCCCGGCGGCAGTTGCAGTACCGCTGATGGTGGGGCTGGGTTTCCCGGCCATGGCGGCGGTTGTATCCGGTATGATCATCCAGAGCACGCCAGTGTCTTTTGGCGCCCTGGGTACGCCCATGCTCACAGGTGTCTTCACTGGTCTGGCGGATGATGGGACAGTAATGGCCTATGCGAGTCAGCTGGGCATGGACCATCTGGAACTGGTTTCCTTCATCGCCGCCAAGGTGGCGCTACTTCATGCTATTGCCGGCACCTTCATTCCATTAATTCTTGTCTGTGTCATGACCCAGTTTTTCGGGAAAAACAAATCCTTTATCGAAGGTATGAGGATCTGGAAATTTGCCATCTTTGCGGCTTTCTCCATGACTATTCCCTATGTGCTGGTAGCACGTTACCTGGGACCCGAATTTCCTTCACTGTTCGGTGGCCTGATAGGTCTTGCTATTGTGGTTACAGCGGCGCGCAAAGGTTTCCTGATGCCAAAAGAGGATGACATTTGGGTTTTCCCCGAACGCAGTGAGTGGGATTCGCTCTGGGTTGGTCGTTTTGAAATGGAAGAGAAACAATTCGACGGGTCAGGAATGAGTCTTGTCAGCGCCTGGATGCCCTACATCATCGTTGCCGGCCTGCTGATACTTACCCGTTTGCCGCAGTTGCCTTTGCTGGATATGCTGCGCGGCAGTGTTGCTACATTTACTATCAGTAATATTTTTGGCACTACCATTGGTCAATCAGTACAGCCCTTTTATTCACCTGCAGCATTGTTCATTACTGTCTCCATAATTACCTATTTTCTCCATGGCATGGACTCTCGTTCCTATGTGAATGCCTGGAAAACCTCCGCCAAAACCATGCTTTCAGCGGGCGCCGCACTGGTATTTACCGTACCGATGGTTCAGGTGTTTCTGAATTCAGATGGGGGCAGTGCCGGCTATCAGCAGATGCCTATTGAATTGGCTGAAGGCGTAGCTGCCCTGGCAGGTGATGCCTGGCCATTTTTCTCTACATTCATTGGTGGCATGGGGGCCTTTGTCGCAGGCAGCAATACTATCAGTAATATGATGTTTTCATTGTTCCAGTTTGGTGTGGGGGAGCGTATTGGCGCTGATCCTACCTGGATTGTTGCACTCCAGGCAGTGGGCGGTGCTGCCGGCAATGTCATCTGTGTACATAATGTTGTTGCGGCATCAGCGGTGGTTGGTCTGATTGGCAGGGAAGGGGAAGTAATCCGTAAAACCTTGATGGTATTTGTCTACTATGCACTATTTACAGGAGCAATCGGTTACGGCATTGTAGCCACCGCAAATGGCAGTATGTTTAATATAGGTTATATCCTGGCCGGGTTAATAGTGCTGTGCGCCATAGCGATTATCGCCAGATACGGGGCTGCCAAAGAATCCACAGCGGCGAATTAAATAAACTTTTTGAAAACCGGGACATCATGTCAAAGAAAGAAGAAAGGCAAAAGATAAAGGAAGAAAAGCAGGCAGCAGCAAAGCGTAAGGAAAAAGTAACTTCGCTTATGATTAAAGCTGCTCTGGTTATTCTGGTTCCAGTGGCGCTTTTTGTGTTTTACCAGGGCTTGTTTACCGGTCCGCCAGTGTTACCGCCGGATTTAATCGGTGAAGCTGATCATGTCAGAGGGCCGGAGGATTCTGAAGTGGTTATCACCATGTATGCTGATTTTGAGTGTCCCGCATGCATGACTGAATTTCAGCTTATCGCACGAACCTGGCCCAGAATCAGGGATGATGCAAAACTGGTATTCAGGCATTTTCCCCTTGATACCCATCGTTTCTCGTTTCAGGCCAGTCGATATGCAGAAGCTGCGGGAAGACAGGGGCGTTTCTGGGAAATGCATGATCTTCTTTTTGCCAATCAACAGGCCTGGAGTCCGATGAATGACCCGACTCCTCTGTTTGAAGAGTATGCTGTCCAGCTTGATCTTGATATTGAACAGTTGCGGGCAGATATTGAATTGCCTGAAGTACGTGCCAAGATTGTATCGGATCAGCAGGGTGGGATACGTGCCGGTGTACGCTCGACACCATCTTTGTTTATCAATGGCCGCCTGGTAGGGAACCCACAAAGTTCAGCGGCCTTGATTGAGCTGGTTAACGAAGCTAAGGCTTCCGGTTAGCTGCCTGTCACACGCTTACCGATTAAAGCGTTCTTATTTTCTCAAGCAGTTCAACGTTGGCGTAGCCATCGGTGGGTATTCCCGATTTCTCCTGAAAAACGCGTACTGCGCTTCTGGTTCTGGAGCCCATTATCCCGTCAGGTGTCCCTGCATCGATGCCCTGGTCATTCAGCAGTTCCTGGAGCTCAATGACTTCGCTTCTGCTCAGGGGGCGTTCTTCAGCTGAAGGCATGTTGATGATAGGGCCTCCTCCGACAAAACGATCAGCAAGATGGCCAACAGAAATAGCGTAAAAAGTGGAGCGGTTCCAGACCATAGTTGTGCGGAAGTTGTCATAGGTCAGAAATGCCGGGCCCTGTGCGCCTGCAGGAAGCACAATGGAGCCAAGCATATCGGCGTTGCCCAGAGGTGCGCTATTGACACGGCGAATACCAAGGTTATTCCATTGCGTGACAGTTTTTCTAACGCCTGTCCCGGTCTGGGTAAAATCAAATCCATCCGGTAAAATTACTTCCCTTCCCCAGCGTTCATCATTTTGCCAGCCGTTTTGCGAGAGGTAGTTTGCAGCTGAGGCAAACACATCAGGGATGCTGTTCCAGATATCAATACGACCATCGCCATCCCCATCGCGGGCATAGGCATAAAAAGTAGATGGCATAAATTGGCACTGACCCATCGCGCCTGCCCAGGAACCTGACATTTGCTCTACAGGGATGTGCCCTTCCTCAATAATACGCAGTGCCGTCAACAACTCACTGCGGAAAAAATCGCTGCGCCGAGGATCGTATGCCAGGGTGGCCAGAGCATTAACCACGGAAAAGCCGCCGGTAAAATCACCAAAGTTACTTTCCAGTGCCCAGAAAGACACCAGGTAATGAGGTTGAACACCATATTGCTTTTGGATGCTGCTGAAAAGAGCTTTGTGTTCTTCCAGCAATCGCCTTCCGCGTTCGATGCGGGC
>Ga0181559_10003748_pt1 | contig 14883 bp, 13 predicted proteins | sample 011ome_21_FD_133752 | JGI IMG/M metagenome (GOLD analysis project Ga0181559, IMG submission 133752) | Coastal salt marsh microbial communities from the Groves Creek Marsh, Skidaway Island, Georgia - 011508AT metaG (megahit assembly) | ecosystem: Environmental > Aquatic > Marine > Intertidal...
AGGGCATGGGGCCAATTTCTCCTGACCTGTGGCATTCGGTGCAGGCATTATGGATAATGGGCGCTACATCTGCGTGGTAAGTGACCTGGGCATGAAGATCCATACCAAGAAAGCAGAGGAGGGGCAGCGCGAGAAGACGTAACAGCATATGGCGAAGCTAGAATGAAAGGGCAGTCAGGATCATCAGGCGAGATCAATCTATTGGCAACGGAACCTTGATTCCCTCAATGGGACAACCTACAGCTTCGGTGACAGAGACGCTGACTGGCTTTCCTGCGGTTAACTCCGCCAAGGCCAATCTCAAATCCCGACGCCGTGTTTTGTTCTTTCTCTTGCCCGGGGCAAAATACCGGTCATTGATGCGCCCGCGATAGACCACCGAGTCATCCTGATCCAAAACGAAAACTTCTGGAGTCCAAAGGGCTCCGAGCCTGACCGCCCATTGAGCCGTGTCGGGCATTAATTCCATGGATAGGTCGTACTTCGAATCGAATGCCGCGATCTGCTCAGGGCGGGTCGAAGCATTTGGGAAAAGCCCCACGAATTCTACTGGCTCACCTTCGAATTCGGTTTCCAGTTGTCGCAAGTCAAAAGTCATATCCTGGCAGATGGGGCAGAGCGGGGCCAGGAAAATCAGAACGCGGTAAACCGCGGTGAAAGGCGGGAGGAAATCCATCATTCAACAGGCGTCACCAAAATTGCCGAGCAGGGTCAAAATATCGGAGACGGTAATGGCCCCATCCCCATCGACATCCTCCGTGCAATCCAATAGACAGCCGAAGTTGGCGAGCAGCATGAGTACATCGCTGACGCCGATGATGCCGTCACCGGAAATGTCGCCAGGGCAGTCCTGGGCATCGGGACCCAGTTCAATGTTCTCATCCCCCGCCTGGTAGGGAACCAAGTCCAGGAAAACGAAGAACATCTCGTCATCCGTAGCTTCTCCGAAAGTGACCCATTGGGGAGGGTCATTCGGGTTAAAGGGGTTGCTGGACGTGTTGTCGTAGGTCGCTTCCCCGTGCAGCGTGTATCCTTCCGGAATCTTTGTCAGATGTGGAAAGGTGAAGAACCCTTGCCAATTGAAATCCCACGACGGAATGGAAATCAAAGGAATGGTGTCCTGTTCGTCCGGCGAGGTCGCGTAGACCAGCCAAGACGAACCGATCAAGTGGCAATGGGGCGCAATGCTGATGAGGCTCACGTCAGCGGTAACAGGAAGGGTGCCGTGAAAGTGGGAGACCTGACCCGGCGGTAGGATGAAAGGGGCATCGAGGTGTTGCGGTCCCATGATGGCCGTAATGACCTCTCTTTCAATCGGCACGTCCGATAGAAAGACATTCACTTCGGTCAGGTCTGTTTCCTCTATCGGCGTTGGCCCATAGTGCATTTGCATAAGCAGGTCTGACCCTGCTGGAACCGTGCGTCCTATGCCCGGCGGGTATTCTACGGTCAATGCCCCGGGGACCCAGGCCCCGAAAAACGAACTTTCTGCATCAAAGCCGAACCCACCAAAACTCTCGTATCCCGGCTCAGGGTCCACTGCATCCAGCTGGGCCGCCGTGCCGGAAACATCGAGTCCCAAGATGGCGTGGTGGGCGATATTACCATTGCCGGGCTGAACCTCCAGCGCTCGGATGGCGACATCAGAACCATAGTCGGTAGGCAGCACGAACACCTGATACTGATCGGTCATGTCGCCCTCGTGGGTGTAGGATTCGGGCATGGCCAAAACCGCATCCGGTTCGCCAAGCAGGCTGCCATCCGGGAAATCGGGGAGTCCGGGGTTATCTGCAGGATTACCTTCCGGCTTGCCTTGGTCTACCCAGGCCTGAAGCGTGGCTTTTTGATCCGGGCTCAGCACATTTTCTCCGACGAAGTGACTGTAGTCAGCATCGGGAGACCAAGGAGGCATGTATCCGGTGGAAGTCACATACACAATGAACTCTCCGTATGCGGCCACCTCGGAAAAGGAAGTAAACGGCATGGGAGCGATCTCACCGGGCCGGTGGCAACCTGTGCAATGGGCATGGATGATGGGGGCCACATCCGCATGGTAGGTCACACTTTGGCCCTGCCCATCTAAAATCGGACAGAAAAGCAATAGAAAAAGGAAAGACAACCCACGCATACTTGAAGATAACGACTGGAGAGTGGATGGGTTTATTCTCGCGCGGCTCATTGCCCAAGTGCTACATTGAGGGCCATGCAATTGACCACATTGGATTGGGCCATCATCGCCCTTGTCTTGCTCGTCGTGCTGGGCATCGGTTGGTGGAGCGGAAGGCAGGGCAAAGACAATGCAGACGACTACTTCCTCGGAGGGCGCAACATGCCGTGGTGGCTGCTTGGCACCAGCATGGTGGCCACCACCTTCAGCGCAGACACCCCCAACCTGGTCACCGACCTGGTGCGTCAACAGGGCGTCTCGGGCAATTGGGCCTGGTGGGCCTTTCTGCTGACGGGCATGGTGACCGTGTTTGTTTATGCCCGTCTTTGGCGTCGCTCAGGAGTACTGACCGATATCGCATTCTACGAGTTGCGCTACGGAGGCAAAGCCGGCGCATTCCTTAGGGGATTCCGTGCGGTCTATCTGGGGCTGGTTTTCAATGTGCTCGTGATGGCCACCGTCAGTTTGGCGGCCATCAAACTGGGCAGCATTCTGCTGGGATGGCCCGGATGGTTGACCTTGCTCGTGACGTGTTCGGTGACGCTGCTTTTCAGTGTCTATGGTGGCTTGAGGGCGATTCTCTGGACGGACCTGTTCCAGTTTGTCCTTGCCATGGGAGGTGCCATCGCCGCCAGCGTATATATCCTTGGACTTCCCGAGGTTGGAGGGCTCCAGGGCTTGATGACCCATCCTTCTGTGGTAGACAAACTATCCGTCTGGCCGGATTTCAATGACCCGGATGTGTGGATTCCCGTTCTGCTTGTCCCGTTGGCCGTTCAGTGGTGGGCGAGCTACTATCCGGGGGCGGAACCGGGTGGGGGAGGTTACATCGCACAGAGAATGTTCAGTGCGCGAAGCGAAGACGATGCAGTTGGCGCGACGCTTTTGTTCAATGTGGCCCACTATGCCTTGCGCCCCTGGCCCTGGATCCTGGTCGCCCTTGCATCTCTGATTGTGTTTCCGGAGCTCAGCGACATCGCCTCGGCCTTCCCGGATTTGGCCGCTGACAAGGTGGGGCATGATGTCGCCTATCCTGCCATGTTGAGCCTGCTTCCAGCCGGACTGTTGGGGTGGGTTGCCGCGTCACTTCTGGCGGCCTTCATCTCCACCATGAGCACGCAGGTCAATCTCGGGGCGAGCTACCTCGTCCACGATGGCTGGGCCCGTTTCGTTCGGCCGCACGCCACAGAGGCTGCCAAGGTCCGTGCCGGTCGATGGGCGAGCCTCTTGTCCCTGCTTGCCGGGGCGCTGCTCAGCCTGTCGCTCACCTCCGCAACACAGGCTTTCAACTTGCTGCTTTTGCTTGGTGCTGGAACGGGAGGACTGTTCATTCTGCGGTGGTTCTGGTGGCGCATTTCAGCCAGTACGGAGATTGTGGCGATGGTCGTTTCATTGGCTGTTGCCGGTTACTTCACTTGGGTGCACGACGTGCTGGCTGCAGAACCCGTGGCTTTGGTGCCGGTGATGGCACCATGGGCCAAACTCGTCGCGGGAAGCTTGCTGACCACGGCTGGTTGGTTGCTGGCCGCCTTTACCCTCCCTCCAGAATCTCCAGAGGTTCTGCAGCGCTTCGTGGAGAAAGTGCAACCTGGCGGCCCGGGGTGGAAACGATTCCGCACCGTACAAGACCAGGAGGAAGCGGATTGGAACGTTCCCCGGTCCTTGCTGATGGCCTTTTTAGGCTGTGTGGGTGTCTATGCGCTGTTGCTTGGTGTTGGGGCAGTATTGTTTGATGGGGGATGGATCGCCCTGTTTTATGGCGCACTCGCAGGCATTTCCATCAATGGGCTCATCCGGCTTCAGAAATCAGCATGATCCAGTCGTTTCGCACTTCTGCACCCGGACGTCTGTGCCTTTTCGGTGAGCATCAGGATTATCTGGGATTGCCGGTGATTGCCTTGGCCATGAACCGCAGGTGCCACTTGCATTTCAAGCCCCGTGTCGACCGCAAAGTCCAATTGAAAAGTCAAGCCCTGGGCATGATGGCGACGTGGGATCTCGATGCTCGACAAAAGCAAAACTCAATGGACCCCCTGCAGCACGCCTTGTGGGTCATGATCGACGAATTCGGTCCGGCAACAGGCGCTGGCTGGGATGTCGAAGTGATCAGCGATGTCCCCATACAAGCCGGTTGCAGCTCCTCCACGGCCCTGATGACCGCCTGGATTGCGGCCTGGCTTCAGATTTTTCAGGGTGGTTTTGACACAGCCGACGTGGTCAGGAGATGTCACCAATATGAAGTGCTGGATTTCACTGGGGCTGGGGGGGATATGGACCAATTCGCATGTGGACACGGCGGGTTGCACCGTTTCGGAGCGGGTACTCCCCAACCGCTCATCCTTCCGGAAGGTGTGTTCATCCTTGCAGATTCCGGTCAACCTAAGGACACCCAGGGCCACCTGCGCAGGTGTAAGGACGCTCGCTTGCCCCTGATGCCTGATCTCGATCGGAATGACATTCAACGCACCGAAGACGAGGCGCTACTGGTCAATGGGACACGAACCAACCGAGACCTCGAAGCCCGATGGGGCCAAGTCATGTTGAGAAAGGCAGCCGACGGAATTGAATTCGGTCGGGATTTGACCCTTCATCACGAAGTGCTGCGCGACGCCCTTGGACTGTCCACGCCGCGAATTGAGGCCATGCTGAAGGCCGCATTGGATGCGGGCGCATGGGGCGGCAAAATCAACGGTTCGGGTGGGGGAGGCTGTGCGTTTGCTCTGGCACCGAAAGAGCGGGCTGTTGAAATTGCTGGAGCGATGAAGCGCGCCGGTGCTCTAGGTGCGTGGCCTGTTGAAATTGACCGCGGTGTTACATGTCTGATTTGAACCCGACCATCATCATGGCTGCCGGTAAAGGCAGCCGCATGAAAGCTGACGCGGATGTGCCCCCCGAGACCTTGGAGGAAGTGCGTTCACGACCCAAGGCGATGATTCGAGTAGGCAGTAATCAACGCCCCCTGCTGGAACATCTGCTCCTTCAATTGAAAAATGAAGGCTGCCGGCAAGCCTGCATCGTCATCGCTGAAGATGATGAGCTGACACCCGCCCATTTCGCAATGAATCCCATTTCGGGCATGGAGCTGTCCTTTGTTCGTCAGGGAATACCCGAGGGGAGAAGCAAGCCATTGGGAACCGCGCATGCTGTCCAACTTGCCTTGGAGGGCCATCCTGAATGGCGGAAATCATCCGTGACCGTTGCCAATGGCGACAATTTACCTCCCCGCGGGATGTTCGGTCAACTGTTTCAGCAAACGGCCGCACTCCCCGCGTTCCACCCCCAACACCTGGGCCTCCCCATGGACAGGATTCGCGCCTTTGCGGTCATTGAAGCGGACGAACATGGGCGCATGTTGGGCATTGTGGAGAAGCCCAGTACAGAGCAGTTGGAAAAAGCCCAATGGAGCGATGGAGAAGTTCGGGTAAGTATGAACTACTTCCGCGTTCCCTATCTCGACTTGCTTGAAGCTGTTGTCACCGTACCTGAGCATCCCCATCGACGTGAAAAGGAAATTCCCACCGCCATTTCCATGCTCCAATCCAAGGGAAAATGTGAACTCGCTGCCTTGCCCATGGAGGGTGCATTCCTGGATATGACCCATCCACATGATGTGAAAAAGGCCGGTGAAATCGTTGACCACGGTGGATTTGCGCTGAATTTCCGAACTTGAGGCTTCACCCATTGTTTTGTCGTCATGGCCCAGAACCTCCTCTACACCTTCTGTTTTCTTTTTGTGTCCATAGGTTTTCAGCTCGGATTCAACCCTGCCCTTCACGCGCAATGTGACTCCCTGGACTTCAATCTCTTGTGTGAAGATGGAGCCATGGTCAACGATGCGATTTTCTCCTGTGGGTTCGATTGCATTTTCGCGGGTGACCTCAACGCGTGCTTTTCCAATTGCATATCCACGGCGATCACGACGATGAGCGAGGGATGTGTGGGCTGTTTCGCGGAGCAAAGCACCTGTGCACAGGACAATTGCTTTTTCGTCTGTGGTTTTGGAAGTGCAGAGGACTGTGAGGCGTGTATCCTGGCCAATTGTCAAGCTCAATTCGAGGACTGTGCAGGAATCGTGGACATGGATGGCGACGGAGAGAGCATCGTCTGTGATTGTGACGACAGTGAATCCAGCATATTTCCGGGTGCTCCCGGTACCGCTTCCGGTTTGGACAACAATTGTGACGGCATCATCAGCTTGGAAGAGATCCTCTGCTCCCTCAACCTGAACCTGGACCTGAACGAAGACCTGTTCATCACAGTGGCAGATGTCCTGCTCGTTCTAGCAGACTTCGGGTGTTTGGTAGGGTGTGGATCAGATGTCAATGGGGACGGAGCCGTCACCGTTAGTGACGTTCTGGAGCTGCTGGGGGGCTTCGGAGAAGGGTGTTGATCTTCTATTCAAACAGCCCACGCTTTTCTTCAGCCCTGGCACGAAGCAGGGGGCTGCATCGGTAACGCTCCTCGCCGTAGCGCGCTTTCATTCGGTCCAGAGTTTCTACGCATTGGTCCAGTCCCACCTCTTCAGCCCAAGCCAGTAGTCCTTTGGGGTAATTGACTCCTCCTTGCATGGCGCGGTCCACATCCTCTGCAGAAGCTACCCCCCAAAAAACAGCATCTGCAGCCTCGTTGATCAACATCACCAGAATACGCCATAGAATGTCCTGCCCAAGGTCCTTGTCCATTCTCGGCTTTGGAGGCTCGACGCCCTCTCCGTAGTCATACCATCCCTTTCCCGATTTTCGACCAAACCAACCGGCGTCCACATTGCGCTTTTGGGCAAACGACGGCCGATAACGCGAATCGAAATGAAATGCCGTCCAAACGCTATGCGATACGGCATAGTTGATGTCATTTCCAATCAGGTCCATCAGGGTGAAGGGCCCCATCCGAAAGCCGCCCAACTCCGTCATGGCCCAGTCGATGGTGGCCACATCAGCCAATCCCTCCTCAAGTATGCGTATCGCTTCACCATAGAACGGTCGAGCGACACGGTTCACAATAAATCCCGGGGTATCCCTTGCAATGGCAGGCTTCTTACCCCATTGACGCAACATCGATGCCATCTCTTCGACAAGGCCTGCACGTGCTTGCAAGCCGGGGATGACTTCCACGAGGGGAAGAAGCGGAGCAGGGTTGAAAAAATGCAACCCGATGAACCGCTCTGGATGCTTCAAGCCCGAGGCCAACGCCGTGATGGAAAGAGAGGAAGTGTTCGAAGCCAAGACGGCATTGTCGGTAACCACAGCTTCAATAGACTGGAAGAGTGACACCTTCACGTCTTCCTTTTCTACGATGGCTTCAATAACCAAGTCGCAACCCGATAAATCTTCGACTTGGGTGGTCAGTGCCACATTGCCGAGCAAAGCTTCCGCTGCATCCTCTGTGGTGCGCCCTTTCGCTATGGAGCGATCCTGAATGCTTCTCAAAAATGACATTGCCTCTTGCAACTCACGCTCGCCTCGGTCCAACATCCACACCCGGTTCCCCGCGGCAGCGGCCACTTGAGCAATGCCCCGGCCCATGGTTCCGGCGCCAACCACGCCAATGGTGAATCGATCCTTCATAGCGCAAACAAAGGAAAGGCGAACGCAGACGAAAGCCACACAGGAAGAAGGCGGTTTTCCTCAAATACATCGACATCATTGCTTCAGATCTGCTATGCTTATGACCAAATGTTTGACTTGCAAAGGGCGTATATCTGCGCGCGCATCAAGACTCTACACCGGAGACTTCTGCTCTGAATATTGCTTTTCCAGCTACCCTGGCCAAACGCGAAAACTGCTCCCGAGTAGAGGTAGGCCATACCAACCCGAGGCACCCCGTGAGGCCGTGGCGCAAATTCTGGAGCGGAACTGCCATATCCTGAAGGCCTTTGGTCACTGGCGTCAACAATCGCCCGTGATGGACGACATAGGCGCGCTCCAATGGATGAGGGAAAAAGGATTTGATTTCGACTACCACACCCGAGTCGCTCAATTTGGCGATGGCAGTACTGAGGTGTGGTGTTATGAAGTCGGGTATCGCCTTGAAAAAGACGGTCGGGTTGAACCTTTGCCGCGCCCCAGCAGCTAGCGTCTTTTGGACCTTCCCTTTCCGCCAGACTTTCGGTTTCGAGACCCTGGGGGTTTTCTTTTCTTGTCGTGAAATGCCCCTTTGAAGGTGGGGTCAGCCTTGCGCTTTTCCCGATCAATGGCCCGAGCCATAGCCTGCGCTTCCCACTTGGGTGTGGGGACCTCTGCAACTCCTTCGGGCATAAGCTGGAAGTCCAAGGGGGCCCCCAGCAATTCTTCGACCCTTGTTACGGCCGCTTTTTCGCTGGGGTCCACCAGTGTTACGGCTTGTCCTGAACGCTTGGCCCTGCCGGTTCGACCGATGCGGTGAATGTAGTCGTGCGGGTCGCGTGGAACAGTCACATTGACCACGAGATCAAGCTGTGGAATGTCTATGCCCCGGCTGGCCACATCCGTTGCCACGAGATACCGGATCTCGCCCGACTTGAACAACTCCATTGCATTGATCCGGCTATTCTGTCCCTTGTTGGCATGAAGGGTGCGAACCGCAGGGGACAATTCCTCTTGGATCTTTCGCCCAATCTGTTCCGCCTGATCCTTCTCCCGCACGAAAAGAAGGGCCTGAACTGGGGTGTCTTCCCTCGAGAGCAGTTGAACCAGAAGGTTCAACTTCGTCCCGAAATTGGGTGCACGGTATGCAGACTGTTCAATGGCTTTGACTACTGTGGATTGCGGAGCAGCCTCTACGCGGGTAGGCCAAAGAAGAAACTCACCTGCCATCTCCTCCGTCTTGGGCGGGTATGTGGCCGAAAACAGAAGGTTTTGCCTTTTGTGGGGGAGGATCTCAAGCAACTTTCTCAGCTGGGGCATGAAGCCGAGGTCCATCATCCTATCGGCTTCGTCCAGAACCAAGTGGGTTATTTCCTTCGTTTGAAACGCTTTTCGGAGATAGAGTTCCATGAACCTGCCCGGAGTGGCTACAACGAGGTCGCAACCGGCCTCCATGCGTTCTTGTTGCGCGCGATGGCCTACACCTCCGTATACCACTTGAACCCTGAGATCTGTCCCAGAAGCCAGTCTTCCTGCTACATCTGCAATTTGCAATGCAAGCTCCTTGGATGGGGTGAGAACCACGCAACGTGGCCCCTTGCCTTGAGCATGTGATAACATCGCCATCACCGGAAGGAGAAATGCCAAAGTCTTCCCGGTTCCGGTTTGTGCAATGCCAATGACATCCTGCCCAGCGCGTATGCGGGGGATGGCCTTTTGCTGGATTTCAGTCGGCTCGGTGATCCCCATGTTTTCCAGAACATCGAGATACTGCCTTGTGACCTTGAGATCGCCGAATGTCATGTTGCAAGATTAACGCATGCACGACAGCAAGGGCGGTTTAAGTCATCATCCTTTCCTTTGCAATGAATGGCGTCCACCGAAACCCGTTTTTCTCCAATGGAAGGTGTGCAGCGAGTTCATGCCTACCTCAAGGGCATGGGGCTGCATCTGCCTTTGGAGCCAAAGGATGTCCAAGAAGATTGGAGCCTTCCCTTTATGCGATGGGTTGTCGAGAACACATCTTCGGGAATGGAATGCCGCTTGCCTGACACGGATCCGCCAGGCATTCGAATCGGAACCCACCGGGACATCGTTTGTGACCCCGCACTGTACAACCTCGCCAGGGTCGAGGCAGGGCGCCCGACGACCCATATCGTGCTCGGCAGCAATCTGGCAGGAACCGAATGGGTCAGGAATTTGATGGTAGCCAACCGTGCGATTTTCATTGACCGGACGCTTTCCGGACGGGCTGCACTCCATCAGCAGTTGGAACTGAGCGCGCAAATCAAGGAAATCGTGGAGTCTGGAGGGCACGTTTGGATTGCGCAAGGTCCGGGCCGAAGCAAGGACGGGAAAGATGAAACCAGTCCTAGTCTACTGAGAATGCTCGGATTGGCGTGGGGCGGCGAAAATGATGGCCCCGCTGTTTTACAGGGCTTGCTGCGTCCTGTTGTCATCCGGTATGACATCAACCCCTGTGACATGTTGCTGGTCCGGGAAAAATTGACCGGAGAAAAAGAAGAGAGAGAAGACGAGCGGAGCATGAGGTTGGGATTGGAAGGGTGGAAAGGCCGAGTGCAATGCCATGAGTCCGAAGCCATTGACATTTCGTCAAAAGAAGATCCCTGGGATTGGGTGACCTTGGCAAAGGCCGTGGATCAGGCCATTCGCGATGCGGGAATTCACGGTCAATGGGCCCACGACGCCCTTCGGATTTTGAAGGCGCCAGAAAGGTCGTCCTTACCTGAATCCTTGGCCGAAAGGTTGCAATCCGTGAAAGAAGCGTTGGGCCCTTTATCGGAATCAAAATCAGAACAAGAGCTGATTACTGCACTGTGCGAGGTCTACCGGGAGGGTGTGGGTGCTGCTGATGAGGCCGGTTGAACCCTCAACCGATACTCCAATGTGCCAGAACGATACCTGCCGCGATGGCGGCATTCAATGATTCCATTCCGCCGCCACCAGGGATGGTGATGAAGTCAGTGCATGCTTCTTTGATGGATGGGCTCAATCCATGACTTTCACTCCCCAACACAGCCATGACATGGGTCTCGGACCAACGGTTTCTCGCTTTAGGGAGGGGCTCGCCTTGCAGATCCAATCCTGCCACCGTCACCGATTTCTGATGGCAATCCAAAAGGAATTCCTTCAGGTCAACGACCGTGATTCCCACCCTAAAAATGGCGCCCATGGTAGCCTGTACTACTTTGGGGTTGAATGCATCGACCGTGTCCCCGGACACCCAAATTCGTTGGCATCCGAACCAATCTGCCGTTCGAATGATGGTTCCGAGGTTCCCCGGATCCGACAACCCATCGAGGGCCAGCGCAAGCGATGGGGGAGAGGCAGTGAACGACTCCAGATCTCCCGCTGTTGTTCCCGGCATCCCCATCACCGCCAACACGCCTGGCGGAGAAGAAAAATGGCTCATTCGCTCCATTTCGCGGGAAGACACCCGTTCCGCATTCCAATCGTCAGGAATTCCGGAATCCGCGGTGGCAAAGAGGCCATGCACGGGCCATCCGCTGGCCAAAGCCTCCGAGACACCTTTTCGGCCTTCCACCGTGAATTTGCATTCGATTTGCCGCGTTTTGCGGTTTCTCAATGCGCGCACAGCCAGAATCTCGTTCTTCGTAGGCATAATGGTTGACCCCCGTTTCAGCGCAAGATGGGCCAAGTACCTCGCATTTGTCTTATGCGGGGTGGGAGCCATTCACGCACAAGAGCCACAAACTGGAGGTGAGAAGGTCACGCCTTCCTTGATTTGGGACATCCAATGGAGCTCGAGCGAACCCAGTGCGAGCAGAAAGCTGATCGACGATCAAGCATGGCGGGATTGGTTGGAAGGAGCCATCGTGCTTCGGTCACCGGAACGTTGGGCAGGGGTTCCTTTTCGCCACATCTGGTCCCAATGGAACGGACGATGGAAAAAGTCTTGGGAGGCAGGGCTGCCATTGCCGACAGGCACAGCGACACCCTTCGATGCCGTGAGCCTCCAGCGCAGTGAGGCGCTCCTGCAATCCAGACTGGTCAGAAGAGGATACTTGGACGGTGCGGTTTCCCTCGACACCATTCCCCACAGAAGGAAGGGACACGTTTCGCTGATCGTGGAATTGGACGAGGGTGAACAAAGGGTCTGTAGGACAGCCACCGTGCATGCTCAAAAGTCCGGGCTCTCGTCACAGGAAATCCTGCGATTGGAATCCGATTGGAAGAAGTGGGAGGGACAGCCCCTCGATCTTGATGAAGCAGATCGCATGAGGGAGTCCATATCCGAGACCTTGCAAGAAAACGGGTGGTTCGGGTTAACACCAGGCTATATCGCCATTCGCATTGACACGACAGAAAGTGCCGTGACCGGACTTGTAGACATGTCCTTGCACGTCGCTCCCATCATTTCTGGCCTTGATACCCTTCCCCACAGTCGTGCCCGCTTGGACAGCATCAGTTTCCATTGGCACCCCAAAAAATTGGAGTCACTGGAGAATCGCTCGGAGTATGGGATACAATGGCGCGTACCCAAGGAGCGGGACATGCGGGGAGTCCAGCACCGAATGCACCTGAAAACCGGGGCCAGGTACATTCCGTCCGATCTCGCAAAAGCCAGACAGTCCTTGAGGCAATTGCCGCTGATTGAGAATGTCCGAGTAGACATCCGCCCGTTAGACAAGGACTCTGCAGAGAATGTCACACCCTTGCATGTACATATCGATGCATATCCTTCCGACCGCAGGGTCGTCCGGGTGAATGGGGCACTTACTTCTCGGCAAGGGTTAGGCGGTGAATTGGCCTTCTCCCTTTCAGATCAGGATTTCAGGAGCCGAGCGGAGCAGCTCACCCTTGACTTTGGTATGGGATTGGAAACGGTCACGCCTGTGGGGGTAGAAGAGGATGGCACACCCTTGGTGGCGACACCACTGAACTCACGCACCCTCAATGCTGGCTTGACCTACGATACAGGCCGCCTCATCCCCTTCGGTCCCAACAGATTTCCTAAATCAAACAAGCCTGAAAGCTTGATTTCTCTCACTTTCAGAGACGAAAATCAGCCCCAATTCAGCAGGACCTTTATCCAATGGGGCATGGTCGAACGGTTCGTCGAAAATCCCAAAACCGGCTCCATCCTGGAATTACGCCCCTTTGAACTGGCCGTCACTTCAAGCAGGTTGGATCCCGATTTTCAAAATAGGCTTGACACTTTTGGTTCAGATGTGGTCACTTCCTCTTTCCAGTCCAGGGCCCTGTTCAGTTCCGGTTTGAGCTGGCGTGTAGGACGCGGCAATCAAAAGCTGCAGGGGTGGAGATGGGACCTCAGATTCGAGTTCGAAGGGGCAGGAAACATGTTTCATTGGCTTGATTCGCGGACGCCAGAGGAAACAACGGTGCCGATTCCCAGTGCATTCGGCGCGAAGTCGGATGTGCAAGTCGCCCGTTATACCCGTTGGCTCTTTGAAAGCAGAGGAGGGTGGTCATGGAATGGGAGGTCAGGACTTTATGGACGGTTGTTTGCCGGTGTCGCAGCCTCCTCCATAGATGGTGTGGCCGTTCCCTTGGAAAAGCAATACTATGTGGGCGGTCCGAACAGCATGAGGGGGTGGCAGGCATTGGGATTGGGGCCCGGATTGGCCGGCGCTACAGGCTTGAGGGTGAGGGGAGACATCCGATTGGAATGCAATGTGGAATTCCGACAATACATCAACGAATGGGTGCAGCTGGCTTGTTTCGTGGATGCCGGGAACGTTTGGATGACCCGTCCAGAGGAATCCCGTCCTGACGTTCATTTCGAGTGGAGCACCTTCCTGCCCCAAACAGCATTGTCTTCAGGAGGAGGAGTTCGGCTGGATTTCGGCTATTTCATGCTTCGCTGCGATGCCGGAATCCCCATCCTCGAGCCCGGAGGAACGAAACCCACGGACCGGCGTTGGCGGATTCATCCCGCTGTGGCCTTGCCATTTTGAAGCCACACTACATTTGAGCCCCATGGCAGAAAACGAAAAGCGTCCACAGGCCAAGCCAGCAGAAAACGGCCCAGATGCCGGTTCAGGTCTGGGCTGGTTTCGCCGAATGAAGGAGGGGATCACCACGAAAACCGCCGAAAAGAAGGAGATTCCCGAGGGCAATTGGTACAAGTGCCCTTCTTGCAAGACAGTCATCGCGAGTGCTGAACACGAGGCCAATCTGTGGGTTTGTGGTCATTGTGACCACCACGAGCGCGTGGGCTCAGAGCAGTATTTCGGTCTGTTGTTTGACGAAGGCAAGTACAGGGAGTTACAGGCAAAGATGACTTCAGCCAACCCGCTGGGATTCAAGGATACCAAAGATTACGAGGACCGACTTTCCTCTTCCATGGAAAAGACGGGGCTCAAGGATGCCATTCGGACGGGTGTGGGTGAAGTCGGCGGGCGCTCTATGGTTATCAGCTGCATGGACTTCGGATTTATCGGAGGATCGATGGGTTCTGTGGTAGGGGAGAAAATCGCGAGGGCCGTGGATTATGCGATCAAGAATGGATTGCCCTTTGTGTGCATCACCAAATCAGGAGGTGCGCGCATGATGGAAGCCGGATTGTCATTGATGCAAATGGCCAAGACCAGCGCTAAGCTCAGCTTGCTCTCCAAAGCAGGGCTGCCGTATATCTGCATTCTCACCGACCCGACAACCGGAGGCGTGACCGCTTCATTCGCCATGCTTGGAGATGTGCACCTGGCCGAACCCAATGCATTGATTGGATTTGCCGGCCCGAGGGTGGTCAGGGAAACAATAGGCAAAGACCTTCCGCCTGGCTTCCAGAAATCAGAATTCCTGCTGGAACATGGTTTTGTAGACCGCATTGTTCATCGCTCAAAGCTCCAAGAAGAGCTGTCCCACCTCGTGGGCATGCTGATGGATTGAATGAAGGGTTGTACACCTTTGCCAATCACCGGACACTCATTACTTTTGCACCCCTGAAAATCAGGTCGCATCAAGAACATCCAAGAGATTTCCACATGTACCTCACACCCGAAAAAAAGCAGGAGTTCTTTGCCAAGTATGGCAAGAACGCCGAAGACACCGGCAGCGCTGAAGGCCAGATTGCCATGTTCTCCTTTCGCATCTCCCACCTGACGGAGCACCTCAAGAAGAACCGCAAGGATGCCAACACCCAGCGTTCGC
>Ga0181559_10003750_pt1 | contig 14881 bp, 7 predicted proteins | sample 011ome_21_FD_133752 | JGI IMG/M metagenome (GOLD analysis project Ga0181559, IMG submission 133752) | Coastal salt marsh microbial communities from the Groves Creek Marsh, Skidaway Island, Georgia - 011508AT metaG (megahit assembly) | ecosystem: Environmental > Aquatic > Marine > Intertidal zone...
AAAGCGCCTGCGGCGTCGCTCTCGTTCCGCGTTCACGGGAAACGAGAACTTCCCTGATTTTGCGCGGCGGGCGTCGTTCTGCGATTCGCGACTCCAGAACGAGTGTTTATTTCGTCTCGACTCCGTCAGCTTTTCCGAGAACACGAAAAAGCGAAGAGGACCGCAATCCCGCATGTGGCTCCGGCCTCGGCACAGTTCACGCGCGGCGACAGGCGCGAGGAGTGTCCAAGGCTCACTTTAGGTGTGCGACATCGAACGACGACCGTCGTTCCGTTTTTTCGACGCACTCTCGCGGCGCATTGCTTTGCGCGACTCGAATCTCGAGCGTTGCACGGAGTCGTGGTCGAATTTGTCGTGGTCGCTAGCGCGCGTTGGGAAGCCCTAGACGCTGCACCCCCCTCGCCGGGAACGACCTCTCCCGGCGTCTCTCGAGGATCGTCGGGAGCCCCGGAGGTTGGGTTGGAAGGCCAAGCTCGTGAAGCATCTAGACAGCCCGAGAAAGGGCGCGTTCGTCAACATGTCTGCCGCCGACGCCGCGCGTAACACGACCGTCCGGTAGCGCTGACAGCGACGACCGAAGCGCTTCTCGTGGCGCGGGGAAGATTTGCTGGGATACTAGCACACACTTCCCGTGGAATCATGGCACCCGCGGAGGGGTCGGACGATAAGGCGGAGCCCAACGTCGCGGCGCAGGCGCTGCAGAGCAGCGACGGCAGCGATGGTGGGGCGAGCGACGGCAAGGAGGAGGAGGAGGAGACCAAGTTCGTGGAGTGGGACCCCTCGGGCCGATTTGGAAGGGTGAGATCTCGGCCGCCCGTGTTTTTTTCGGCGCAGAAAAACGCCACGCCGCGCGTTTCGCCGCCGCGGATGAAAACGCGGCGACGGCGGCGCCCCGGTGCCGCCCCCGCGCTCGACGACGCGTTCGGTTTCCGCGCGCGAGCGCGACGCGCCGGTCTCTTTCCCCCCTCGCGCGCCGCGCGCCTCGCTGACGCGTTTCTTTTTCCCCTTCTCCGCAGACGACGAAACTGCTCGGCCGCGGGACGTACAAGAACGTGTACATGGCGTTCGACGAGGAGGAAGGCATGGACGTGGCGTGGAACCAGGTGAAGGTGAACGGCTTGCCCCGCGAGGAAAAGCAGCGTTTGCTCTCCGAGGTTGAGATCCTCAAGGAGCTGGACCACAAGAACATCATCAAGCTGTACCACTCGTGGATCGTGACGGAGAAGGATGAGATCAGCGTCAACTTCATCACCGAGGCGTGCGCGCAGACGCTCAAGAAGTACGCGGCGAAGCTCAAGACCAACCTGGATCTGCGAGCGGTGAAGAGCTGGTCGAGGCAGATTCTTCGCGGGCTGGACTACCTGCACTCGCACGAGCCGCCCATCGTGCACCGCGACTTGAAGTGCGACAACATCTTCGTCAACCAAAACCAGGGCGAGGTGAAGATCGGCGACTTGGGTTTGGCGGCGGCGCTAGAGAACCAGCGCACGAAGAGCGTGATCGGCACGCCCGAGTTCATGGCGCCCGAGCTGTACGACGAGGACTACGACGAGCGCGTGGACATTTACTCCTTCGGCATGTGCATCATCGAGCTCGTCACGCACGAGTGCCCGTACAGCGAGTGCTCCAACCCGGCGCAGATCTACAAGCGCGTCACGGGCGGGGTCAAGCCCGAGGCGCTGGACAAGATCATCGACAGCGACCTGCGGTCGTTCATTCTGAAGTGCATCTCGCCCATCGAAAAGCGTCTCACCGCGAAGGAGCTCATGAACGACCCCTTCCTGGACAAGAGCCTCAAGCCGAAGGTTGTGGAGAAGCCCGCGCGCGCGACGGTGGAGGAGGAGCCCGAGGCGGAGCGGCCGGGCGGCACCGCGAAGTACGCGGTGGTGAACGGCGACAAGAAGGAGCGGGAGGAGGATGGCGGGAGGCCGGGCGCGCGCTCGGCGCGCGAGTCCGCGGCGGAGGGCGAGCACAACCCCGACGCGGACGCCGGCGCCGCCGGCGACGCGCGCCTCGGGGGGTTTCCCCGCGACGACGGGTCGCGGCACGGGAGCGAGAAGGGCGACGCCCCGGGCCCGGGCCCGGCGGCGGCGCTCGCGGCGGCGGCCGGCTCGACGCACGAGGGCTCGACGCACGGCGGGAGCGACGCGGGCTCGAGGGCGGAGTCGGAGACCACCTCGCCCACGAGCGGCGGGGCGGCGGGGGCGGCGGCGCGCGGGGACCGAGGCGCGGAGAACGCGTCGTCGGGTCCCGGCGACGGCGAGGGTTGGGCGCGCGGCGATTTGCGCGACGCGGGCGCGCAGATCGCGGGCGTCGGGTCGGAGAACCCGTCCCCATCGGGAAGCCGCGACGAGCTCTCCTCCGAGGCTGGCGACGCGCCGAGTGGCCTGCCGCGCCCGAAGAGCCGGCTCGGTCTCTCCTCGAACTCCGCGAGCAGGGATAACCTCGCGGCGATGGCGGAGCCCGCGGCGGATGCCGCGGGCTCGGAGCCCGAGCCGCGGCGAAAGGGCGGGTCGCTGGATTTCCGCGTCAAGGGCCGCATTCTGGAGGATAAGACGCTGCGTCTGCGGCTGAAGATCGGCGACGCTTCCGGACACACGCGCACGGTGGAGTTCCCGTTCAACACGGACACGGACAGCTCGTACAGCGTCGCCAGCGAGATGGTGGACGAGCTGCAGCTCGCGCAGAGCGACATCCGCACCATCATGAACGAGATTGAGAACGAGGTGAAGTTCCTCAACGAGGGGAAGAAGAAAATGGAGGAGGGCGACGCGCCGGCTCCGGCGCAGGCGGCGGTCTCGGAGACGACGTCCGCGCAGAAAGCGCGGTCTTCCGCGCCCGATCTCGGGGGGTACTCCAGCGGGGACGGTGCCTCGGGATCGGGGGGGGGGTCGCGACCGATGACCCGCTCGCAGTCGCACCACGCCGTGCAGCCGTCGCCGCCGAGGGCGGGGTCGCCTGCGCCCGCCGCGCCGCCGGCGGGGCCGGCGTTCCCGGCGACGGCGCCGCCGGCGTATCCGGACGCGACCGCGATACCCCCCCCGCCGCCCCCGGCGGTCATCGAGGCGGCCGTCGAGGCGGCGGCGCGCGAGGCGGCGGCGCGCGCCGCGGCGGCGGCGTCCTCCGGCGGCGGCGCTGACTCGCCCGCCGGGGGGCAGCACTCCCCCCCCGCGTCGTCGGCTGCGGCGCCGGCGAGTTCGCACTGGACGCTTCCCCCCGGCGCCGGTGGCGCCCCGGGCCCTGTGGCGCACCTGGAGCACCAGATGGCGCACGCGCACCTGCACGCCCCCCACGACGGCAAGGCGCACCCTTCCGCGCACCACGGCCATCACCACGGCCATCACCACGGCAACCACGGGTGGCCGGCGCTGTCGCACGGCGCGCCGTCGTCGACGGCGTCGTCGGTGATTTCCGAGGACCTGACGTACATGACGTCTGTGCATTTTGAAGAGGAGGACGTCGAGGAGGAGCGCGAGATGGAGCAGCTTGTGGCACTGCAGCAGCGCGAAGCCGCGGACATGGCGAGGCGGCACAACCTGCAGATGGCGGAGAAGCGCGAGGCGATGACCCGGCGCAAGCTGGAGCGCAAGTCGCTGCTTGGCGGCGCGCACGGCGTCGGCAGCGCGTCGTCGATGTCGTCGGCGGGCGACGGGCACGCCTCGGCGCCGAGCGGGCGCTCGTCGCACGACGGCGGGCACACCGGCTCGCGGCCGATCCGCACGCATCCGATCGGCGCGACGAACCCGATCGACCACGGCGTCGCGCCGGCGCCGACGTCGTACTCGGGCGCGACCGTCTCCGGGCGTCCGCCGGTGGCGAAGCCGCCCTCGCACCAGAGCGCGGGGCCGCTGCCGCCCGGGAGCACGCCGCCCACGTCGCCGGCGTTTCACAAGCCGGGCGCCCCCCGCCCGCCGCCGCCGCCGCAGCAACAGCCGCAGCCGCACCTCGCCGGGCCGCAGCCCCACGGGGGCGCCCCCGTGGCGGGTCCGGGCGGGTCCCACCCGCAGGCGCACGCGCAGCACTCGCTCTCGACGCCGCCGCAGCCTCCCTCGCGCGCCCCGACGCCGTCGCCGCAGCAGCAGGCGGCGCACCCGACGCCGGTGCAGCAGCTCTCGCAGACGACGTCGGCGGCGGCGATGTCTCGCTCGGCGAGCAACGGCTCCGTGGGCGGCCACCAGAGCAGCGGGAACAACAGCGACGACGGCAAGCCCAGCGAGAAGGCGGCGAAGCAGGCGAAGGCGAAGGAGAAGCTGCTGATGATGGAGGCGTCGGCGCTGCTCAATCTGGACGGCTTCTCCAAAGCCGCGGGGGGGGGGAAGAGCGGGAAGGGCGAGGGCATGAAGAAGAAGGAGCCCAAGCCGCCGCCCGCGGCGGCGGCGGCGAACGGCGACGCGAGCGCCGCCGGAACCGCCGGAAACGCGCCCCCGGCGCAGCAGCAGGCGCAGCATCAGCAGGTGCAGCAGCAGCAGCAAGCGCATCAGCAGCAGCACGCCGTGTCTTCTTCTCAAGCGCCGCCCCCCGCGATGCAAGCCGCGGCGGGCGCGGCGACGCTGGGCGTGCAGCCCGCGGATCGGTGCGTGAAACCCACGACGTACGCGGGCGAGGCGCCTCTGGGCGCGCACGCCGCGCAGGGCGCGGCGCCGTACAACGGGGACATCCCGCCGAGCACGGGTGTCGCGCAGGCGGAGGCGATGCGCGCCTCCGTGCAGCAGCAGGCGCAGCAGGTGCAGCAGCATCAGCAAGCCCAGCAGGCGCAGATGCAAGAGGCGTCCAACGCGTTTTGAGGCGACGAAAAAAAAACAACCTTAGAAGAGACGAGCCCTCGGCGGCGGTGCGTAGAGCGCGCGACGCGATGTGCGCATGTGATACGACACAGAACACGTAGAAAACGCAGTCGTCGCGAGTTACGTCGCGTGTTACACGCGACGCGAAGAGAACGCCGACGAAAAAAAGAATGTGCGCTCGGCGCGTATTTCAAACCGGCTTATTGTTGTCGCGTCGCGCGCCTCGTTGCCGCGGCTTCGCCTTCCCCCCTTCCCGCTTCCTCGCTTCCTCGCTTCGTGCGTCGCGCTCATCCGACGCTCCCCTCGAGTTTCAGGCTCATGAGCTGGTTCACCTCCGCGGCGAACTCCAGCGGGAGCTCGTTGAACACCTCGTTGCAAAACCCGGAGATGATGATCCCAACCGCCGTCTCGGGGTCGACGCCCCTCTGCTGGAAGTAAAACAGCTGGTCCTCGCCGATCTTGCTCGTGGACGCCTCGTGCTCCACCCTCGCCGAGGGCTCGCGCACGGCGATGTACGGGTAGGTGTTCGCGCCCGCCTTGTCACCGATCAGCATGCTGTCGCACTGCGAGTAGTTGCGCGCGCCGGTCGCGGTCGGCGCCACCTGCACGAGCCCGCGGTAGCAGTTGCGGGACTTCCCGGCGCTGATCCCCTTGCTCACGATGCGCGAACGCGTGTTTTTCCCCACGTGGATCATCTTCGTGCCGGTGTCCGCCTGCTGCATGTTGTTGGTGAGCGCCACGGAGAAGAACTCGCCGACGGAGTTGTCCCCTTTCAGCACCACGGACGGGTACTTCCACGTGATGGACGAGCCCGTCTCGACCTGCGTCCAGGAGATCTTGGAGTTATCGCCCTTGCACAGCCCGCGCTTGGTGACAAAGTTGTATATGCCCCCCTTTCCGTTTTCGTCCCCGGCGTACCAGTTCTGCACCGTGCTGTACTTCACCTCGGCGTTCTTCGCCGCGGAGATCTCCACCACCGCGGCGTGCAGCTGGTTCTCGTCGTACGCGGGCGCCGTGCATCCCTCCAGGTACGACACGTACGAGTCCTCCTCGGCGACGATCAAAGTGCGCTCGAACTGGCCGCTCGACTCGGCGTTGATCCGGAAATACGTGGAGAGCTCCATGGGCGACTTCACGCCTTTGGGGATGTAGCAGAAGGAGCCGTCGCTGAACACCGCCGCGTTGAGCGCGGTGAAATAGTTGTCCCCCACCGGAACCACGGAGCCGAGGTGCTCCTTGATCAGCTCGGGGTACTCCTTGATCGCCTCGGAGATGCTGCAGAAGATGACGCCGACCTTGGCCAGATCTTCGCGGAACGTCGTCGCGATGGACACCGAGTCGAAAACCGCGTCGACGGCGACGTTGGACAGCCGCTTCTGCTCCGAGAGCGGGATGCCGAGCTTGTCGAAGGTCTTGAGCAGCTCGGGGTCCACCTCGTCCAGGCTCTGCTTCTTCTCCATCACCTTCGGCGCGCTGTAGTACGACACCGCCTGGTAGTCGATGTCGGGGTACCGGTTGTCGCTCCAGTCGGGCTCCTCCATGGTGAGCCACTTGCGGAACGCCTTGAGCCGGAACTCCAGCATCCACTCCGGCTCGTTCTTCTTCGCGGAGATGACGCGCACGGTCTCTTCGGACAGACCCTTGGGAATGGTGTCCGTTTCGATGTCCGTCACGAAACCAGCCTTGTACGGCTTCGCGAGCATCTGCTGGATCTTGTCAACCTGTCGTCGGGAGAAGATCGTTTTTTAGCAAAAGGGGGTGTGTCAGCGCGCGTGTTGGGCATCGTTCTCCGAGAGGATTACGTCACGCGTGCGGCGGATCACGGGGGTCGCCGGGTTCGGGAGAGGCACATCACGCGAGCGCACCTCTTCGGCCTTGGCGTCCATCTCGGGGGCGTCGGTGATCGCCTCCGCGCGCGCGGCAAGGCGCGCGCCGCGAGCGGCGCCGCGCGCGTTTCGGCCACGGAAGGTTGCCGACGTCGCCTTGGCGTGGAATCTTTTACCCGAGAGACGCGTCGCGTTCGTGGGGGCGCGGGCGGTCGCCGTCCCGGCGGCGAGCGCGCCGACGCTCGCTAAAGCGCTCGACATGACTTTCGAACTGGGAGCGTGCGTCCCCTCGCCGACCAACGCTGCGCGTCAGTGAGTGGGGAGGGTGAGCGAAGGGGGGGAGACACGTCGCCCGCTGGATTTCCGAGCTGTGGCGGCCGCAGAAGATATCGATCTGGACGAAAATTTTCGTATATAGGAAGCCAGTCTTGAAAAAAAACGTTGAGCTCTCGATCTTTGTTTGTCGGCTGCCACGGGCGACGCCTTCTCTCGTGCGAGACCAAAAAACACGCCTTGACTCGTGTGCGTTTTCTCGTTCGCGACTCCGCCACATCTCGCCGCGCCCGCGGCCGGCGCCGCCGCGTCGCCGCCATGGTCTCCGCGGCGGCGCTCCGCGCGTTCGCGCTGGTCTCAGCCGTCAAGCTCGCGCTCGTGCCGTGCTACCGCTCCACGGACTTCGAGGTGCACAGGAACTGGCTCGCGGTCACGGGTACGCTTCCCATGCGCGAGTGGTACGTCGACGCGACGAGCGAGTGGACGCTTGATTACCCCCCGCTCTTCGCGCACTTCGAGCGGTTCCTCGCGGTCTTCGCGCGAATCGCGGACCCCGAAATGCTGACGGTCCAGGCGGCGCCGTACGCCTCTTTCGCGTGCGTGGTGTTCCAGCGGTGCTCGGTCATCGCCGCGGACGTCGTCTTAGCGCTCGGCGCGTTCCGCGCCGCGAACGTCGCGACGCGACCGAACGCGGTCGCGGTGAACGAACGCGGTCGCGGCGTGAAACGAACGACGAACGACGACGCGAACGACGAGCCGAGTCCCGTCGCGTTGGCGGCGCTGTTCGTGCTGTTCAACCCCGGGTTGTTGCTGGTGGACCACGTGCATTTCCAGTACAACGGCGTCGCGCTCGGCCTCCAGCTGTGCGCCGTCGCCGCCGCCAACGAAGGCGCGCCTTTGCTCGCCGCGTTTCTCTTTTCCGTGCTCGTGCACTTCAAGCACGTCTTCGCCTACGCCGCGCCCGCGTTCGCGGCGCACCTGATCGCGCACCACACGCCCATCCCGCGAACGCGCCGCGCGCGGCGGAAACGCGGCGCGACGCGCGACGTCGCGGCGCGGCTCGCCGCGTTCGCCGGCGTCGCCGCCGGCGTCACCGCCGTCTCGCTCGGGCCGTTCGCCGCGTTCGGCCAGCTCGCGATCGTCGCCGGGCGTCTGTTCCCGTTCGGCAGAGGCCTGTCGCACGCGTACTGGGCGCCCAACGCCTGGGCGCTGTACAACGCGGCGGACAAAGTCGCGGCGAAGGCGCTGCGCGTACAATCGCCCGTCGCGCACCTCGCCCGCGGCATGACCGGGCACGGCGGGACGGGCGCGGCGACGCACGTCGCGTTGCCCGCCGTATCGCCGCGGGTCACGTTTTTTCTCACCCTCGCGGCGTGTGCTCCGGGCCTGTACGCGCACACAGTCGCGCGGACGACTTCTCTGCGCCCCTCCGCGTTGCCTCGCCTGGTCGCGTACGTCTCTCTGTGCGCGTTCGCGTTCGGGTGGCACGTGCACGAGAAAGCCGCGCTGATGGTCTCGGCGCCGCTGGGCGTCGCCGCCGCGCTGGACGCCGCGGACGCGGCGGTGTCTCCCGACGCGTTCGCGAAGAGCGCGGGCGCGTTCCTGTTCATGACCGTCACGAGCACGTACGCGCTGTTCCCGCTGCTGTTCGAACCGAGGGAGTGGCCGATCAAGGTGGCGGCGCTGGCGCTGTGGAGCGTCGCCGCGCTCGGCGCGGCGCGCGACGCGGCGGCGAAGAAGCTGAAAAAAAACGCTCCGCCGAGGGGCGCGAGCCCCTCGCGCCCCTCGCGAATCCTCACCGCGTCGCAGACGGCGTACCTGTTCGTGCTTCTTCCCCTCGTGGAGATGTATGTGGGTTTCGCGCACGAGCGCGTGTTCGGCAAAGACAGACTGGCGTTCCTGCCTCTGGCGCTCGTCTCGGTGACCTGCGCGCTCGGCGTGTGCGCGGCGTGGGCGGAGCAGGCGCGCGCGTACGCGGCGGAGAGCTTTCGGGCGCCGAAGGCGAGGTAGGTGCCAGGCACGCATAGCGGTCGCGAGGCGTGTTTCGTATCGAGCTACGTGGATGTTCTAGTATATTCATAGCTCTATATTCATAGAAGAACGTTCCATGTCGAAGTCTAATAAAAGATGACACACTCGCCGCGCGACGCGAGAGCTCGATTCTCTCACTGTGAGGACTCGCCCGCTTCTCGCGCGACCGCCGCCTCGGCGCGCTCCTTCTGCTTCTCGCGCCCGAACGCGAAGGCGCCCAGCGTGGTGATGGTGTACCCGAGCACGCCCTGCGCGCTGACGGGGTTCTGGAACACGAACACGGAAACGGTCGTGGTGAAGACGTTCTTCACGTTCCCGAGCACCTGCATGGAGAGCGCGCCCACCTCCCCGGTCACCGCAAACTGCGTGAGGTTCACCAGAAACGCGCCCGAGCAGTTGGCGAGCAGCGATATACACAGCTTTCGGTTTTCCCGCACGAACGCCAGCTTCGTCGCGATCACGCCCGGACCTTCCAGCACGCACGCCATCGGCAACAGCGTGGTCATGGAGAAGAGGCTCATCCAGCGCAGGAGCGACATGGAGTCCAAGCCCGCCTCCTTGCCGAGCAGCAGCTCCTGCAGGCACGACTTGACGCCGCGCGCGACGTTTGACGCGAACACCAGGCACACGCCCAGCGCGTGGAACCGGGGCTCGCCCCCCGCGGCGAGCATGGCGCCGCCCATCACGGGCACGAGCGTGATCCAGATCTTCGTGCGCTCTCTTTTGCCGAGGATCACCACCCCGGCGGCGGCGGTGAACGCCGGCGAGGACGCCGCCAGGGCTTGCTCCAAACTCACCTCGACGTACTTGAACGACGCCACCGCGAGCGCGACGGAAACCGCCAGCGTCTGCGACAGCGCGAACACCTTCAACGCGTCGCGCCAGGATTTGAGCGGCGCGCGCCTGCTCCACCCCGCGTTCGCGCTGAACTCGCACCAGCAGAACGACACGAGCATGTGCAGGAACGTGAGGAACACGGGCAGCCCGAAGTCGGTGCTCATCAGGAGCTTGTTGGTCGTGATCAGCACCACGGTGGAGCAGTACCATCCCGCCACCGCGGCGACCGCCCTCAAGGGAACCCGCGCCTGTCTGCGCGCGCCGGAGGACTCGCCCGGAGCGAGACCGCCATCCGGCTTCGACGGCGCCATCCTTGCTCCGTCGCTCCCACCGGCGAGCGGCGCGTTGTGATCTTCGGTAACCTCGTCGACCGACGACGCGCTCGGCTTGAAACCGAAAACGCGAAACGATCGGCACGTTCGATCGAGCGGTCGCGTTTTCATCGCGTTCATCGCGTTTCAACGATTTTTGCCGCGAAAAAGCACATTTATTTTCCAAGCGAGGCGCGAGGGTTGGCTGGCTGGTCTTTGGTTATCTTCGCTGTGGCAGGTTACCAGGTACGCACGCTTTGGTGGTCTTTTCGACACGACGAGAGGCGTGGCGCGTCACAGCTGTTCGCGCGCGTCACCATGAGCGACGCGCCGAGCGCCCCACCACGCGAAGGCGTCACGGTCACGCCACCGCGCGCCACGCGCATACCGCCGCTGGACCCCGAGACCCCCGAGTCGCAAGCTCCCAACCCTCACCACGCCTCGAATAATGCGGGGCCGGGGCAACAACCCCAACGCACCGGCGGTTTCGGGGCGACCGGCGCGGCCTCTTCCGAGGCGATGCCGCCCAAGCGCGACGACGAGGAGGACGCGGAGCAGCAGGATGCGCTCGTGAACGACGTCAACCGGACGCACGTCTCGTCCGATACGCCCGCGGCGGACGTCGCGGCCGTGGCGCGCCTCGCGAGCGACGACGACAGAACCCGGGCTGACGCGGACGAGCAGCGCGACGAGCCTGCGGAAGATGAACCCATGGCCGAGTCGGGCGACGAGCGCGAGGCGGGCGACGGGCGCGAGGCGGACCTCGCGGACGAGCCCGCGCACGACGAGTCCGCGGAGGATACGGACGCGGACGAGCGCGACGTCGGGGACGAGACCGAGGACGAGGACATGGCGGACCCGGGGCCCGAGCGGTGGTCCTTCCTCGACCTGCGAGGCGGGCATCACGCGTTGGATGTGTACCACGAGGTGCGTCTCGTGGTTTCGCGTTTCGCCTCGTTTTCGCGCGCGAGCGCACCAAACGACATCGGTTTTCGTCCGACTCGCGCGAAACACGAGACCTACACAAAATCTGACCACGAGAAAACCAAACCCTTTCCCGAATACTCCGCGTCTCGCGACGGTCCGACAGAGCGGCGGCCTGGACGGCTCCTCCTACGGCGACACGACCGCCGCGCAGGCCTCGCGCGGGCGCGACATCCAGGGCATCCCCTGGGACCGCCTGCAGTTCACGCGCGAGCGGTACCGCGAGAAGCGGGTCTCCGAGTACAAGAATTACGCCAACCTCGAGATCGACGTCGCGCGCCTGGACGCGGTGTGCACGCCCGTGCGAGAGGTTGGTGAGGACGACGCGCGCGCGTTCGACGCCGGGTTCGACGAGTGTTTCGGGGTGGAGCACGACTTCGCGACGCATCACGGGTACGACGAGCGGACGAACGCGCGGACGAACGGGAAGTACTACCAATTCGCGCACAACACGCGCGCGGTGCGCTCCAACTTCGTGCACTTCCAGCTGCGGAACCTGGTGTGGGCCACGAGCAAGAACGACGCGTACGTCATGAGCGAGAACCGGATCGTGCACTGGAACGCGGCGACGCGGCGCGCGACGACCACGCTGGACCTCGACGGCGGCGGCGGCGGCGGCGGCGGCGGCGGCCCGCCGCAGGGCGCGCGCGCGCGTGCGCGCGACGAAGACGGCGGCGGCGGCGGCGACGCCGGCGGCGACGAAGACGACTCGGAGGAGGAGGATTTGGACGGCGAGAGCCGTCGCGGGGCTTCGGGTTCCGGGGGAGAGCGCGAACGACGCGCCGACGGCGGCGGCGCGTCGTTCGCCCTCTCCGGAAACTTCCCGCGCATCCAGGTGAGCACGACGTGCGCGCGCGACTCGCTGGTTGCCGCGGGCGGGTTCGCGGGCGAGCTGGTGGTGCTCGACGTGGACACGGGCGTCAGCGCCAGCACGCGCGTGACGCGCGACGACAACGGTATCACCAACGCGGTTGATTTCTTCTCCGCGCCCAGCGGCGCCGAAGCGTTGGTGTGCTCCAACAACGACAAGGCGACGCGTTGGTACGACATCGCCACCATGCGATGCGTCGCGCGGCACGAGTACCCGTGGGCGGTGAACTACACCGCGGTGGGCCGCGACGGCACGCTCGCCGCCGTCGTGGGCGACACCAAGGAAGCCTGGGTGGTGGACACGCGCACGGGGAAGTTGGTGCAGACGTGCGAGGGGCACCTCGACTTTTCCTTCGCCGCGGCGTGGCACCCCGACGGCGTGCGGTTCGCCACCGGGAACCAGGACACCACCGCGCGCGTCTGGGACATACGGCACACGGGGCAGAGCCTCGCGGTGCTTCGCGGTCGAATGGGCGCCGTGCGCTCGCTGCGGTTCTCGTCCGACGGCGCGTTTCTCGCGGCGGCGGAGCCCGCGGATTTCGTGCACGTCTACGACGTCAACGCTTCGTTCACGAAAAAGCAGACGCTGGACCACTTCGGGGAAACCGCGGGGGTTTCGTTCTCGCCCTGCGGCGAGGCCCTGTTCGTGGGCGTCGCGGACCTGACGTACGGCTCCGTGCTCGAGTTCGAGCGGTCCAGGTGGGGGCACGGCGCGGCCGCCATAGCGTGAGGGAGGAGGAGGAGAGACGAGACGTTTTGACATCGAACATCGTGATCGACGCGTTTTTTTTTTCGCGCGTCGTCGCGCGTCGTAGATGCGCGTAGATGCGCGAAAAGTGAATCAATCTCTTGCAAAACACAGACGTCATCTCTTGCAAAACGCTCCCGAGGCTCACGGCCAGGAGGTGAACTGGAACACCTTCCCAACGATCTCGAGGCCGGTGGGGATCTGCCAGGTGAACAGCGCGAGGTTCACGCAGTTGAGCGCGATGTGCGCGCTGCGCGCCTTTTCGTTGCCCTTCTGCATCTCGGGCACCAGGCCCGCCGCGGCCGCCCAGAGGCACACGATGCCCATGCCCGCGTAGAGGTGGGGGCCGGGGAAGAGCTTACCGACGCGCATGTACGTGTTCATGCCACCCTCCACGGCGAGCACGGTGCCAAACGCGAGCAGGAGCGACCCGACGTTGAAGTGCTTGTCCTTGAACTGCCCCGCGACGAGCTCCTTGCGCGTCGACGCCAGCTCGTCGATCTTGCCCTGCGTCTCCTTCTGCGCGGGCGTCAGCGCGACCGCCTCGGTCTCGCCGGAGGCGGTCACCATCTCCTTCACGGGCACGGTGGCCTTGAGCTCGACGATCTCCTCCTGGATCGTGCGCACGCGGCGCCACTGCAGGCCGGTGTACCCCGCGTACACGGTGGCGAACCACAGCACGGCGAGGCCGGCGGGGTGCACGAGCGCGGCGGTGCGCCCCTCGAGCAGCCCGTACTCGCCGCCCTTGGCGAACGCCTCCTGCGCGCCGAAAAGGATGGGGTTCGAGGCGACCGTCGCGAGCAGCGCGAGGCGGCCGGCGTCGAAGGTCTTCTCCTCGGAGCGGGGCTCCGCGGACGCGCGCGCGGCGACGGCGCGGCCGCGGGACAGGGACATCTTGTTCCCGGGCGCGCGGAGCGCGGCGGTGCCGCGGACCACGCGGGTCTTGCGCACGCCCACGGGCGCGACGCGGAGCGACATGGTGGCGGTCATGGCGTTCATGACGGAATGTGACGTTCGGGGACTCGGGGTCGCGGGACGAAGTGGGGCGGCGCGAAGGCGTCGCGCGTCTATCCGAAGATTTCCGGAGAAAGGCGAAGGCGGAGACGAAAGTGCGACGTGGCGAAATCTCGTCGGTGAACGCGAGGCTCAGGTTGCTCGTCGCGCGCTTTTTCAGCCTTTTTCAGCGCTCGGCCGCGTGTCAGTTTTCTGAGCAGAGCCGATTTCCCGGTAAGGCGAGAAAGAGCGCTCCTCGGCGTTGTTACGCGTCACTTTGAAAGTCGCGGAGCGGCCATGGCGTCCGCCCCCCCCCGCGTGGCGGATGACCCCCCCGCGCCTGTCTCGAGCCCCGCGCGCGACCGCGCCGTGGAGGAGGTCGATCGCGTGTTCCGCATCGTCAAGGAGGAGCTCGGCGTGCTGGTCAAGACTTCGACCCCGACGACGAAGCTCATCGCGGGCGCGCTCGCGTGCTCGTTCGTCGCGCACCTGCTCCTCGGCCGCTGGACCGCGCCCGTCCTCGCGCTCGTCCCCGAGAAGACCGTGCCGCGCGTGTGGAACGTGATCACGAGCGGGTTCTACGAGATGAACGCGCTCTCGTTCGCGGTGGACGTCCTCGGCGTGCTGTACCTCGGCAGGCTCCTCGAGCCCATCTGGGGCACCGCGGAGTTCGTGCGCTTCGTCGCCGTCGCGCAATGCTCGGTGGGCGTCGCCGCGTTCGCCACCATGTACGCGCTGTACGTGTGCACGCGGAGCCAGTTCTTTCTGTTCGCCCAGTTCGGGGGCTTTCACGGCGTGCTCGTGGCGCTCACCGTCGCGCTCAGGCAGCAGCTCCCCGAGGAGCGCGTGCCGCTCCCGCCGCCGCTGGGCGCCGCGCTGCGGCTGCGGAACAAGCACCTGCCGGGCGCGTACCTCGTCGCCGCAGGCGTCTGGTCCGTCGCCAACGGCGCGAAGCACCACCACATCGGCCTATGGCTGTTCGCGGCGTACGGCGCGCTCGCGGGCTGGTGCTACCTGCGGTACTTCCAGAGGGTGCGGCGAAGCCGCCGCGGCGACGGCGCGGCGGCGGGCGAGGCGGGAGGCGCGCGCCCCTCCGACGGTGACGACGTCGCGTTCGGGGACGACCGCGAGGAGTTCGAGTTCGCCGCGCAGTTTCCGGACGCGTGCGCGCCCGCGGTGCGCTTCGTGACGGACCCAATACACGCGCTGGTGTTCGGCGGGAAA
>Ga0181559_10003756_pt1:2500-14869 | contig 14869 bp, 8 predicted proteins | sample 011ome_21_FD_133752 | JGI IMG/M metagenome (GOLD analysis project Ga0181559, IMG submission 133752) | Coastal salt marsh microbial communities from the Groves Creek Marsh, Skidaway Island, Georgia - 011508AT metaG (megahit assembly) | ecosystem: Environmental > Aquatic > Marine >...
CTAATTCGATTTTACCCCCTGGTAACCCTTTGCAGTTAATTCTGACCGGTGGGCACCCAGTTCCCATGGTACACTCCGCGTCTACGCCCAACTGCACTAACCCGTCGACTAAATCTTGAATCGGTCTCTCTCTCATTCTTTGCACCCCGTCCAAAACGAACGTGCCTTGGCCTGCAGCCGCAACCGCTGCCGTCAGCGGCCGCATCGCCGTCCCCGCGTTTCCTAAGAACAACTCCGTGACTTCTTTCCCGGTCTTTTCGAATTTACCCCCGCACCCGGTGATCTCCAAAATATTATTAGCTCGATCTTCCGTGAAACTCAAGCCTAGGACTTTTAACGCATCCACCATGTATCGGATATCATCCGAATCTAATAAGTTTTCGACTCTGGTCGTCCCTTCCGCCAAAGCGGCTAACAATAAGATTCTGTTGGATAAGGACTTCGACCCGGGAAGGCGAACGGTGCCATCAATTTTCTTGATTGGTTTTAAAGTTAACGTTTCCTCGACGGCTGCGGACGATTGTGGCTGCGCAGTGAGCGTGCATCTTCTGTGTCTTTGTTGTTGACTCTTCTTCAGCAGGCTTCTTCTCTCGCTCTTGTTGCTGGATGACGAAGCGACGAACGCGAGTTGTTGACTCGCGGCAGCAGCAGTAGTGGCCATGTTTACTCTTCTTACGCGGGTGTGTGTGTGCAAATATATATGTGCTTGAGCGCGTTGCTCAGCTGCGGATATATATTTTGTTTCTGAGGAATAATCAACAACGTGTGGAGTCTAAAGGACTCTCTTTTTGGATAAAGTGTGAGCGCTTTTTGAACAAAAAAAGTTAACAACACAAAACAGTGCCACTCAAAAAATCTAACTCTAAACTCGTTGTAATATCAAAAACTACGCAATATAAATAATCTATTTTGTGTTAAACTTCGTCTTCGTGAGAGAAGAACGCTCTGGATCCGGTGAAAACATACTCTAACAAGCGAAACTCTTTCTCGTAGTGTTCGATTCGTTTCAATCTCAACATTTGTTCTTCCTGGTCCTTCTTTGCGGAGGGCGCCGCCTCCTTCTCCGAGCGGTAATAGTTTTCGCAACTTTCGAACCAGTGCAGAGCATCAAATTTTGAGTCTTGGTTCAAAACTTTCAAGACGTACGCGATGCCTAACGCGAACCCGTCGTCGGTGAAACAGGATTGGTTGAGGAGCATTTGCGTTTCAATCTTCGAGGACGAGGGGGATGCGATCGTTTCTGAAGCTTTCTGAAGCTTTTGCTTGGAGACGTACATGGCATCAATGATGGAAAGACATAATGCCGGAACGATCAAGAAGAAAGCGTTCAAGTGCTTGTTCGTGTCACTCTGAAGCTCGCTCGAAAATATATTCGTCAAAACTTCGAAATAATCGGTACCTTCCGTGCTGTTACTTCGGAGAGATTCAATTTCTGCATCGAGTTGCTTCGAAGCGTTCACTGTGAAGTCGTGAAACCCAGATTCCCGGGCCAGAGATTCAAAGTTTGGATGTTTGTTCTCGTCGTTGTTCTCTTCACTTTTCATCTCTGGATTCATCCGCGTGGCAAACTCGTTCGCTTTGGAGGAATAACGCATCGTACCGAGCCGTATCATGCGCACAAAGCCGAGTGCGTTTCCCATTTCAGTCACGAGGCATCGAAACTGGTCCAGGAAACTGAGACCGTCATCTGCTACTCCAAGTTTTCGCATTTCTTGGAGAAATTGAATGCCTCGAACTACCGGATATTCTTCATACTTCCCTTCCGAGTGAGCTTGCTTCTCTTTTTGAACCAGGGACTTCACGTGGTCTTCGTACAGAAACTGCGAAAATATTTGGAACCTTTGGGCGAGGTATCGAAAGACGGAGTTGATGACCGCATGGGTGACCCCCGTACCGTGCGTTCGAATACACTCTGAGACGTGCTGTATGGATAAAGTACTCAACAAAGTCTTTTCCTTAGCCACGGCGGATTTTTCGATGAACGTTTGCGTGTTCATGTTGTAGTTGTATCGAACGCAAAATGACCGAATATCTCGCACCACATCGAGCACATCGATGGCAGACTTCTTCGCAACAGCAGTTCCATCTTTAACAGAAGTTATCGTCGCAGGAGGAAGCTCATCGATTTCGGAGAGATCCAAATTGTACTTTGCCAACGCTATGCTCCGAATGTCAGAGTACATTTTCCATTCGGTGAGAGATGAGGCTGCTTTTTCATAGAGCGACTTGGCCAGTTGTGCTTGAACTTCCTTTTTGACGGAGAAAATAGTAGCACCGTTCAAGTCCATCAGCGGAATACCGAGGAACACGTGTGCGTACGTGTTCTTGTTCACGTCAGAACTTTCGCTCACATTCGAAGAAGCCTTTTTTTTCCATTGAATCGAAACGGTTTCGCGTAAATCACTCTCAATGTCTTGCACCAATCGCTCGACTAGTTCTGTGCGCAAACTTTTCACCACGACTTCCTTACAAAACTCTCTCGCACTCACTTCATCTGCTAGCAAATATTTTATCGGGGACGCAAACGCGCTAACAATCGTTGGTAACCGGTAGCACTGCTCTGGATGATTGTAGATATCATTTAGCATTGCTGGAAAGGCTTCTTTGGCTATGTCAAAGAAACAAGACGAATCACAGGAAAATTTTATTGCACTTTTTAAATCCGCAACAATCTCCAAATATTCCATTGTTTGAAATATATTTCCCCAAAAAACACGTTCTTTTACGTTAATTGTTTTTATCACGTCTATTGTTACTTTTAATAGTCCAATTTTCGGGAAATTCAAGAAATCATCAGCTAATAATCGTTCTGAGAAAAAAAAATAATTCATTTAATTTTTTTAATGGGATTAATTTAATACTTACCCCCTAATAAACACGCATCTAATGCATCGTATAAAATACCTTCATGTCCCCCAGATCTTAATAAATTGGAATTTTTCTCATCTAGGTTAATTTCTTCGAGTAAGCTAGATTTTGCTTTTTTCTATTTTTGAAAAAATTAATTAATATTATATTCCCAAATGAGATATAAATCTTAAAGTAATTCACGTACCACAATTAAATCTAAGGAATTCAAATTTTCTGTAAAAATTTGGGAAATCTGTCAGAAAAAGTATTAATATTAAATTTGATGACAGACAGTGAGTTATTTTTACCTCCAAAGTGAGTTCGTTTTGTTTGGATGCATAACACTTTCGAATCGTCTCAAGAAGCTCCGCGAGTTGCCCATACGCACGCATTCGAGCTCGTCTTTTATTATCCTGTGCTTTATTTTTCTTATTCGTGGCATCTCTCGAAAATGTGTTGTCCAAGTGAACAAAAAGCTCTAAAGTGGCTTTTACGTCTCTCGCTATTCGAACACCTCTGGTGATAATTTCAAGAGATACTCCTCCGGTCGCGCGATCGGTGGTATCTCGTTCAAATTCGCTCGTCCAACTCGTCACTTCGGCTACAAAATCGATAACTATTCGCGAGAGCTGCACGTTCATGTCGTTAAACCTTAATATTTTATTTTCCAAGTGGGTTTGCCATTTTTTCTTGCTCGAAGGCAAAGCGCTCTCTGGAAGCTGTACCAACAGAAAGTGCAACGGATCAATCACAATCCCAGTAGATACGGCTAAACCAGCCACGTTTTCTGAGAAAATGTGCCTGAACATCCTCTCGATCAATCTCGTATCTGAGCTATTCGGTTCTAGGCGCACTAACAAAACTCCCAACGCTAAAACGCCGACGTCGTTTCGTTGGACAAAGTCAACTTCAAACATCTCCAAACCATAAGAGTGCAACGCGCGCAAGAGTCGCATCGGTACCTCCTCTATTCCATTCTTCTTACTTTTTCGATTCTCTTCGTCCGTAATCTCTCTCACGATGGTCTCAAAACAGCTTTTCGAGCACAGTTCAAACTCTAACGTTTGCGTAGTTTTCTTCAAAGCGAGTAACTTCTTCCGTTCTTCTTTTCCTTGTTCTTGTTCTTGTTCTTCTAAAGCTTCTTTAATGGCTACTTTCATCGCTTGGAACGATCGTCGCAGGTTACCGTTCGAGGCTATCGCTTCGTCTGTTTTACACGCGATGGATAAACACTTCGTCAAAGTCTCGAACATTATCGTCAAGTTTACGTGACTCAGCGGTCTGTTCTCCTCCACCGACTCGTCCGCGTACTGAAACTCCAACTGTCTGAAGGCGTTCACGGCGACTGCTTTCAATTGTTCCCGAAACATCACTGAATCTTGTAGCACGGTTAATTTTTCTGCAAACTGTCCCAGTATAGCGTTGCTATTACTACTGTTGTCCTCCTCCTCCTCCTCCTCGTCGTCGTCTTCCTCGTTGTGAAGAGGAGAAGGACGAGGAGGAGGATGGAACCATCCGAAAGATATCACGTTCGGTAAAATCAAGTCGTAGCTCAAATTTTCCAAGCGTTTCGCTTCCACGTACAACGAGCTGAACGCGACCGCGAGCTTAGAAAATAACAAGTTATCCGTCTCGCCCAAGTCTTCAATTCGTATTTTACTACTTTTCTTATCCTCATCGATGATGTTTACCACTCCACCATCTTGATGTTTATTTGATGATGACGAATCGGTTGAAATTACGCAACACTCTTTCAACAACTCTAACGGGGTGGCGTCCTCCTTTTTGTTGTCTTCTCCTTCCTCCTGTTCCTGTTCCTGTTCCTCCTCCGCCCGTCCTCTCGTCGTCGTCGTCGTCGTCGAAGGTCCTCGTTTCCCCGTCATTCTTCCAATGCGTATGTGTATATGTATAAAGACAGCGGAGGAGGAAAAGGGAGTGAGAAATGTTTTTCGTTTCGCAGCGTGTTGTTTTGTTTGTGCACTTCTCACTCAGCTTCTTCTTCTTCTTTTTTTTTTTTTTGCTCCTTTTTGTTTTGGCGGGCGCGGAGGACAAACGCTCCCCCTCGCGGGGCCCTTTGTTTCTTTTTTTCGAGAGTCTCTCGAGACGACCCCCCACAGACACACGCGAGATCAATCGAGAGAATCAATCCGCTTTAAATAAAATCCACACTTCCCTTGACGCGTAAATATTTTCGTCATTTCACGCGTCTCCAAAACACACAGAGAGAGAGAGAAAAAGAGAAGGAAAGAGAGAGAGAGACAGGGCGCGCACGTTCACGCGCGGCAATAAAAATTAGCAAAAGAGAGATAAAATAAAAAGATGTCGTCGTCGAGAATTTTCTTCACGCAGCAACAAAACCGATTTTTGATGATTGCGAAAATCGTTCTCCTCTTCGGCGCGCTCTTCTCGAAGAGCGTTCCCACGGTGGAGGCGAAAAGAGGCGACCCGGATAAACCAAAGTATTTACCGTCCACGATATATTATTCCATCCGCCAAGCGCAGCAAATGTGCGACATGCCGCTGCCGAAAGGGCACGAAAACGACGGAGCGCCTTTGTTACCCAAGGCTAGAGTTCAAGGAAGAGTCGATCAGAGAGCGTTGCACTTGTGCCAGCAATGGAACTTTGTCGTCGCAAACAGACAAGCGCAAGGGAAAATGCAAGGGTATAAATTAAAACCGATTATCCCGCCGGAACATTTTCACGATGGGTACGTCGCCGATATGGATAAATCCGCGGATTATCCGGAAGCGGCGCAAGCACAAAATCGATTAGGCTACGCGAACGGAGATGAATACGACGAGGAACACATGGCCATGTCGAGAGAAATACACGACGCGTCTGGACACGTAGGGACTGGGACTGGAAACGCGGCCGCGTTTGCGGATGATGTTTTATTAGTTGCCGGTGCCATTTTGTTTGGTGCTGCTTTGAAACACGTGTACGACTCAAAGGCTGATCCGTTCAAACCAATGGCCAACGTGCCGAAATTTCCGTTGAGACCGGATCCGGAGAGTGGAGAAAAGCCGCCGCAGAAGCACGATCCGAGCGGATGGGAGAAGCAAGGTTAGAGAGAAACATAGACAATTACTACTATTATTACATTACTTTGTGATGGATGAAAAAAACTTAATCGTACCATACTTTTATAAAAATATTCAAACTTTTAATCTTCTTTCTTGGACTCCTCCCCGCCGGCGATCAGAAGAGCCTTTGCGATTTGCTCGAGAAACGTATCCACTTGCTGCGCAGCAGAACTTTGCGCGACTCTCATTTTCAACGCGTACGTGGTCATCTTTTTATTCTCAGAAGCGGCGTTGACGCAAGGAAACGTTACGCCCTTCCCGCCTTCCATCTTTGCAAACTTTTGGCCCTTAAACATCGAAGCGTTCAAAATCAAGCGAAAGTTACCTTTTGTGCGCATGATCATTCTCACATTATCTTTTTTCTTCGTAGAGTTGATTCTGAATTCACCTCGTCCTCGTTCTCGCCATCCAGGAGCTTTTCCGTCCTCTTCGGTGCTGACGTATTCGTACAAAGCGCCGTCCGTTTTGAACATTAAATCTTCGTCTTCTTCGCCGGTTTGCTGCTCGATCTCCTTCATCTCTTTCGCAACTTTGAATTCCTTCTTATTTTCCTCTTCTTCTCCTTCTGTTTCCTCTTTACTTCCTTCTCCGTTAGAGGTGGTTGTCGTCTCGGTTTCCTTCTTCTCGCTATCATTTGCTATTTTATTCCCGCCAAACACGGCGCCAAAGACAGACGCGCCCCCACCGCCGCCTTCTTCCGTCTTATTCTTTTCGCTGGTTTCATTGTCTTCGTTGTCTTTCTTTTCTGGTTTCTTCCCGAACGCTCCGAAGCCGCCTCCTCCGCTCGTGACTTGGGCTTTCAAACCACCGAAACCACCGCTGAAACCTCCAAAGGATTTCCCAAAGCCAGCACCGAATCCTCCGCCAGCACCTCCGAAACCTCCGGCTCCCGCCGTCGTCGACGGCGTCTCTTTTTCTTTTTCTTCCTCTTCTTTCGCTTTCTTCGCTGCTGGAGGTTCTCCCTCTCCCGCTCCGTCTTTTTGCTCTTCTTCTATTTTTTCCTCTTCTCGTTGTTGTTGTTGTTCGTTATTCTTCTTCTCAACGTCGTCGTCGTTGACATTTTTCTCCTCCTCTTCCTCTCTCGGTCGCTTTTCTCCTACTTCCGTCATTGGGTGCGCGCGTGAGTTCCTTTTCTGTTTCGAGACAATAATACGACGACGACGACGACGATGATAAAAACGACGAGCTTCTTTTCTCAAGCGCGTCGTAGTGGAGAGAGAGCAGAGAGATCACCCTTTTCGTTTGTGTAAGTGTGTTGCGACGATGTTTTTTTTGAAAAAGAAGGTCCTCGCGGATTCCTCGTTCGTACATAACGAACTCTCTTTACTTCTTCTACGCGCACTCTTTTGTCAACGCAACGCTCTCGCGCGAGAGGAAAGGAAACATGGACCCAGACGAGCTTCTGGCTCGTCAACTCCAAGAGGAAGAGATGCAACAACAACAGCGTAATAATAGTAATAAGCAGCAGCAGCAGCAGCAGCAGAGAGAGTTTCTCGGCAGATTAAACTCAGGCTTGGAAACGATGACGAAGTTTGAAGACGAGATGCCGCGCGCGATGGCTTTATCGGTCGTCCCTATCGAAGAGTTGGAAAAGAGGACGAGAGAAAGAGGAACAGGAGAAGAAGGAAAATCTTTATCGTTCAAAGACGCGTTCATCGTCGAGCTGTTGAAGTGGTTCAAGGAAGAGTTCTTCTCTTGGTGCGATAAACCAGAGTGTTGCGTCGAGACGTGCACATTCTCGAAAATAAAAGACAAAACAACAACAACAACAACGAATAAAACAGTCAGAACGAACCCGGCAAACATGCAATGCGTTGGCATGGGGTATCCGAGCGGAGAAGAGCGTTCGTTTGGCGCTTCTAGGGTAGAACTGTACACGTGCACCGGATGCGGTTGTCAAACACGTTTCCCGAGATACAACGAAGCTGTGAAGCTGTTAGAAACCAGAACAGGGCGATGCGGCGAATTCGCGAATTGCTTTTCGCTCATATGTCGCGCGTTGGATTACGAAACGAGATACGTTTTGGATTGGACGGATCACGTCTGGACGGAGATTTGGAGCCCTTCTCAAAATAGATGGATCCATTGCGATTCGTGCGAAGCGGCGTTTGATGAACCGAGGTTGTACAGCGAAGGATGGGGAAAGAGTTTGTCATTCGTCGTCGCGTTTTCGATTGACGGCGTCGCAGACGTGTCGAAGAGATATCAAAAGATGGACGACGAGATGGTAGGAAGAAGGCGCGCCATCGTTCACGACGAAGCGTTTGTGTCCGAAGCAATCGCAAGGTGCTCAGATGTGCTCGAGACGCGCATGGACGTCGCAAGACGAGAGCTCATAAGAAAGAGAAATGAAGAAGAGCAAGAAGAGTTGAGGATGCTAGACATGAGTGAGGTAGAAAAGAAAAACTTACCCGGTAGAACCACGGGATCGTTGGAATGGAGGAAAGCGCGCGGAGAATTAGGAGATCAAAAATAAGTTTGTTAGAGGGGTGTTCGCTAGAAATTGCTACAGATATACACTACATACGAAATAGACTAAATTTTTATGCTGCTGCTGGTTTGTGCGCCCACAAATCTTTCACGAATACGAGTTTCTTTGGTTTCCGCGCTGAATGCATCAAGTTCAAAATTACGGTGAAGAGCAACAATGCGTTTGCTTGGTGCGCGCTCCCTAACTCAGCTGGAACGTGATAAAGCAATGCGGTGATACCTAACCCGACTTGTGCGACTGTTACTCCCATCAGTGCGTTTAGATGTAACTTTGATTGAGAAGATAAAGCTGGATTACCTCGAAACATCGCGTACACCGCCGATACGCTCGCCAACGTGGTCAACGCTAACACGCGATGGTTGAACTGAACGGCAGCGGTGTTTTCAAAGAAGTTTCTCCACCCTTTCGCTTCCCAATCCTTCAAATACTCATCTGGAACTATTTTACCGTCCATTAACGGAAAAGTGTTATATGCTCTTCCCGCGTCCATCCCAGCGACGTACGCGCCGGAAATCGCCGTTAAACCAATCAAACCAGCGAGAGGGTGTGCGGCTTTACGTAACTGTTTCGTCGCCGAAATTAATGCCTCCGATGCCGCCGGTAACTGCGCCTGCGAGACTGGGTTCATGACGTTCAAGGTCGTCCACACCATTCCTGTGTATATGGTGAACGCTCCCGCTAAGTGCGTGGCTAACCGATACGGACTCACGCGAGGAACCTCGAATTTTTGCTCTTCCGTTTGCTGCAATCCGCTCTTCACCATCCACCACCCAATCATGCCTTGCGTCGCGCCTAAAACGAAAAAAACGCCCAATCGTCGCATGAGCTTGCTCGTTATATATCCTTTGTAGCTAAAATATGCCAGCGGAGCCGCGAAATAAATCCCTAACACTCTTCCCCACATTCTGTGTCCGTACTCCATCCAGTAAATGAACTTGTATTCCTCGAGTGTCATCCCAATGTTGGTTTTTTGATACTCTGGAGATTGCTTGTACTTATCGAATTCGCGTTCCCAATCTTCTAAAGTTAGTGGAGGATGTTCGTATTGAAACTTCCAATCCGTCATAGAAAGTCCCGATCGAGTCAATCGAGTCATTCCTCCGATGACTACCATTGAAAACACCCACGCGCATCCACCGACGAGCCAATACGTGACTTGTTTTACCGCTCGCGGGCCGCCGAGAACTAAAGGATTTTGATGCTGCATCGTTTCGGAAGTGGAATACAGTCGCCGCCGATGATGTCGGAATTTAGGAAAAGACGACGTTCGACGCGCGGCAACAGGCATCGAGGACGATGAGAACGTTCTGAACGATGTTGTTTGTATCGTTTCCATCGCTGCCATCTTCTTTTGCATTTTAGTCAGAGCGTTCCACACGTATCCCGAGGACGGATACGACGACGTCGAAGGATGGTTGCGACTACGAAAACCACCACCGCCCGCGCTTCCAAAGAGTCTTTTACTATTATGATAACGCTTCATCGCACGTTCAGCCATCATCATCTTTTTCGCCTGGTGAGTAAAAGAAGCACAGGTAAAAAGCGTTCTTCGGACGATGGTTGTTGTCGATGACGCCGATGACGTTGTTGCTCCTGCCGCGTTTTGTAGCGCGGCGCGTCCCAAAAGCGCGCCCGTCGCGAACCCTCGACGAATAACCGTCATTGTTTACTACTATTATTGCTGTTATTTCTTCTTCTTTTCAATAGTAATAATAATAATTGTAAAACGGCAGGGATATATGACGCGCGTGTGACGGAAGAGTTGTGCAGAGAGTTTTCCAGTAGGGGCTGTCTACACAAAAGCTCGTTGTGTGTGATTTTTGAAAATTCTCCATTCAGAGAGAGACTACTAAACCAAGAGTGATAAGAATCACGACGCGCTCTCGCGGATGATGGCACCAACATATCAAATATCAACGACGCAAGATAAAAAGAAATAAAATGACGTATTTCAACGTGATGGAAACCGGAGCTCAAGGCGAGGAGTTCCGTAAACTTCCCTTTCGAGATTTGCGATTGAAGTACACGGAGTTGTCTGGGCTGGAGTGTCGGTCGAAAAACCGAGAGTGGATTGTCGGGAAGTGCGTGCAAATGAAACTGTACGGGACGCACGAAGCGTTGGGGAAGCGAACTCTGAAAGCCGCAGTCGTTGGAAGAGAAGTGAATTTAACTCTCTCGAACAATACCCTTCTCAACGAAGAGGGAGAAGAATCCATGTACCATTACAATCCGAAGCACGTGAAAACTATCATAAACAATCAATACAACAACGCAACTGCCGGAGGAGGAGGAGGAGGAGGAGGAGGAGGAGGAGGCATGGTGTATTTCCAGGAAGATTTGCTCTACGGAGACGGAGAAAATCTGAACGAAAACGGAAGGAAAGTGTTGCGGACTTTTCTATCTCTCGAACGAAAGAAAGGACAAAACAACTTGACGAGGAAACAGGAGATGAAAAAGTTACGAAGCGCAACTTCGCATCCGCTGTTGAAGCATGAGACGTGGACGATAGATAAAATTGACAAGATACTACAGTCCTTCCTAGACGAAGAGTTCAATGATGATGAACACAAGATTGTCATGATGCGAGTTGCTAAAGGCGTGGTGACGATGAAGAAGGAGAAGATGCAAGAACTGGGACGAGGTGACGGTTTCACCGTGAACGTTGCGCGGGGGATTTGCAGATTTGCGTTACGCATGGCGACGAAGAACTTGTTAAGGAAACAAAATGAATTGAGTAAACAGTATTTTAAGTTGTTTATAGTCGTATCGGCTTTATCAATAGAGGACTTTCCCGTTCGAGAAGAAGAAGGAGGAGAAGAAGTAGGAAGAGACAACGAGGCGGCTGTGCAGCAACCACCACAAAGCACAACAACAAATAGCGGTAGCTGTAAAATGAACGCTTGTGAATTTGTTTCGAAATGCGTTCGAGATGAACTCGCGCTTTCCCCGACGCTCGCAAAACTATTACTGAAGCGACCGAAAGGGTTTCGAGATTCGTTCTACGACGATCGCGATAAGATTTGGCCGGCGATTTTATTTGGCATTTGCGCTTCTGAAGAAGTTTCAAAGGAAATCCGAGACGAGTCATGGATTCAGTTCCAGAAAAATGCTCGGTGTTTGAAAGAGGAAGATTTCGTTGCATTGATGACAAACACTTTCGCGATGAACGCTAGTATTAGCGAAAAATATAATAGCATATATGTGGACGAACGGTCGAAACGATACTTTTTGAACGAATGTATTGCGCATGTGCAGCGAAAGGGTTCTCAAGAAGTATCGGCCTCGCTTATTCGCGTCGTTTTCCAGATTTGGTCGGAATATAGGCGAGAAATTCTCGAAATCCTCGGTCGCGAGTGCGCAAAAATAATAGAAAATAGTAACAGCTCTCACGGCATCAATGGTAACGACAACACGCAAAGTAGTGGGAAAACAGCGTGGTTGAGTGCGTTGGAAGCGGTATCAACTTCGTGCGAATTGACAAGAAATGAAGTAGACGCTAACCGTTCCATGCTTTTACAAATGTTGTCACATTTCAAAACGTCTCGGGATTTCGGAAACCCCGTCGCAAAGCGCTTCGTTTTTGCTATGAACAGATTATTCGTCAAGTCGAATTTCTTTGAAGGTAAGAAAGAGGCGAAGCGTCTCATAAAAGATATTTACGCAAATGCGAACGAGTTAGACGAGGAGGACGAATCCATGATCCCAGTATTAAGTTTGCTTGACGCCGAAAGAAGTATCAAAACAAGCAGTGCTTTAAGAATTATCGATGTTATACTCGGAGAAAACGAAGCGGCCAAGTTAGAACTAGAAGACGTCAAAAGTGACGCGATAGAAACGTTGTGTGCGTCGCTGAAGAGAATCGCACCTCCAACAGATGCGGAGGCGTTGAGTTCATCGTCCTTAATTTCAAAATGCGGGACACTCGCGATACAATCTCTTCAGAA
>Ga0181559_10003759_pt1 | contig 14863 bp, 13 predicted proteins | sample 011ome_21_FD_133752 | JGI IMG/M metagenome (GOLD analysis project Ga0181559, IMG submission 133752) | Coastal salt marsh microbial communities from the Groves Creek Marsh, Skidaway Island, Georgia - 011508AT metaG (megahit assembly) | ecosystem: Environmental > Aquatic > Marine > Intertidal...
AGCAAATCCTTGAAAGTTTATATTTCCGTGATTATTCTTGGATATTGATATCTGAGTAGTAGAGCTACTCGTTGATATCATATCTCCTTTCAAATCTAGAGAATCAATGAATTTTATAGACATAGGTAGATATTAAAAAGGGCAGGGTTTTTGGCCCTACCCTTATTCTAATTTACAATAATTTGTGATTGTTATACGACAACTCCTTGTGCAACAACAGCTAAATCATAATCTAGTGGAGCTGCAACACGAATGCTGACTTCGTTACTTAGAGGATTGTGCAATACACTAACCATGTTCTCTTCTCCTGTGTCAACATTATAAGCCGCAACTACAGCAGTTCCAAACCTCAAGACACCAACTACTATAGTAGTCTCACCTCTAGGCATGACTACATCTATAAATGCATTTGTGTTGGAGATAGTTATAGTATCGCCAGACTCTGAAATACCAAGACCACTAACAGCAATGATGATGTCATCGTTTGCTCCACCACCACTTAATCGTATTTTCTTCTGAGAAGAATTAGCACCTGCAAGAGTGCTAATAGAGTATGTATAGTTGTTGTACTCACTAGGTACAGGGATGTTATAGTATTGGTCCGCATTATTAAATGTCCAACGGTCTGTTGTCTCATTCCAAATAAGCTCTGACTCTACATCGTTTCCACGATTAACAATAATACCTGCATCTTGAGTAGGGTCTGTTGCTCCGTCAATATCAGAATTAATATTAATGATATTATCAGCAAGGTCAATTTGCTCTGTATTGATAGTTGTGACAGTTCCATTAACTGTTAAGTTGCCACCAATGATAACATCATCAGAGAATGTTTTTTCTCCACCAATAGTTTGGTCACCGCTAGTTCTAACAACTGTGCTATCTACAGATACTGCACTAGCGTTAACAGAAATACCGTCTCCTTCACCAACACTAAGGCTGCCGCCTGTAGTTATGTTACCTGTAAGACCGTTACCTCCAACTACAGAATAAACTGTTCCAAATCGTACCCAATCTGTACCATCGTGGTACATAGGGTAGTTATCTGTTGAGTTAAAATATACAAGTCCCTTAGCCCCTGTAGGAGATGTTGCAAGCAAGTGAAGCTTTGCGTTCTGTAACTCTAAGTTACCTAAGTCAATATGGTCAGCGTACTTAATTGCCATTTTAGTTTAAAGTTGCTGTTCCGCTAGTATCACCTGCGAAACTGATTGTTATTTGGTTTAACGAATTGTATGTTATGCTACCCATGATGTTGCTGCTTGCAGAGTCAATTACATTTACGGCAGGGTATTTATTTAAGTTGTGGTTTATAGTCCAACTATCAGAGCTAACGCCTTGGTAGTGTGTGTATGTTTTATCTTCAACTACAGGACTCCATGTTCCATCACCTTGCAGAAAATAGTATTGTTCGCCACTTGCAGGTCCAGGAACAAATCCTGCTGCACCGCTTGATGCAGGAGGCCCTTCCTCTGTGTAGTCTACAGCTCCTGTGAAGTTAGCGTGACTATGTATACCGTCTGCTTTGCTGTTCCAATTTGAAACATCATTAAGCGTAATAGAACCTGCAGGAGAAGCAGTAAATACAGGGTCAACCTCTTTACCTAACTCTCCTGTTTCAATTTGCGACTTTACTAAGTCTGCATCAATCTTGGGGTTCTTAAACTTTATGCTCATTCGCAGTCTGATGTATTATCAAAAGGGTTCTTGGAATAAAAAACATTGCTGTTGTAAACATCTTCATCGCTGAAGATATCGTTATTGCTTTCCTCGGCCTTAGCCTTTAGGGTTGCATCAGCTTTAATAAACTCAATGATTCTTTTCTTGAAGTATTCTATCTTAGAATCTATGCTTTCCGTAAGTGCATCAAATGTATATTGATTGCTTTTAGCCTCCTCGCTTTTATTGTACATCACATTACTGCGTAAAAAGTTATACGCAGAACGGACAGAATATAAACAAAGTATGTATTGTACTTGCTTAAATAGATTTTCTTCACTACCTTCGCTTAGTGCTTGTGTATCAACCTTAGTTGTTAAGTCATCGTACAACGATGAACCTAGCAAGTCTTGAATTGAAGTAGACTGCTCTAGCATTATAAGCGAGTGCATCGCACGGCTATCTATCCGCTGAGGAAGCGGAAAGTTATCATAAATGTAGCCGTCATTAATAAATAGAACTGTTACCATCTTACTCCTCTGTTATATCAGTTGTGTTTGCACCCTTGATTGATTCAAGGTTTACTTGCTCTTCTTTAATTTTGATGTCAATCTTGTCATAGCCGACAGTCGCAAGGATGCGATTAATCGTATCAAGAAGAATTTGTCTGTTAGGTAGCGTCTCTGTCGCTCTAAATATTTGATAAGCCGAGACAAGTTCGTTCCCTGTTCCTCCGAGTTTACCGCTAACCATAACCCCAAACAAGGTAGGGCTAGTGACATTATGAGCAGTAAGGATTTTAGCGTCATTAAGCCTTGATAATACATCTATCGTTTTGTCTAGGTTTTGTACATCTAGAGGCGTAAACTTAGGTGCGTCTTCTTGTTTCTTTACCCAAGAGACAACAAAGTTGTCACCTTCAGAACCTGTAAAAGATTCTTTGAATTTTAAATACTCTTCTCGCTGTTGCTCAGAAGACATATTGCGCCCAATAAAAGTAGCTAGAACTTTTGGAGTAAAACCATTTGCAGCTGAGTTCTCTATGTGTTTTCCGAACTCGTAGTCAGCCGTGATATAATGGTAAGCGGAAACATAGGAAGCAATACCATAGTAGTCATTCCCTGAATACGGGTTTTTAACATACAAGATTTGCTCTCTGCTACTTTTGTTGAATTTATCAAACGATTTTACTTTTCTAGGTTCGTTGTGCTGAACAGCGTCTGCCCCAACACCAAAAAATCTTCTTACTATGTACTCGTTAACTTTGCCCTGCTCGTTTGGCTCTGCAGCACGAACACCTTTTATATCTAAAGATGTAAGCTGAACAATCTTAGAATGCTGTGCATTCCATTTTACCAAAAGGGCCATTGCTCCATGAAGCTCATACTGAAATGCAGCGTGAGTCATTACATCATGCAATCCTGCATGCTTTCCAGAACAGTTTTTAATAAATGCCGAAATCTCAGATTGCTTAGGCTTAGACTTAAAAGCATCTGTATTGTAGTCAATGCCAATTCCAGAAACCATCTTTGACTTCTTTGAAATAATCCCTGCGTGTACAGGAGATTGCTTTAGCATCTTCTCTATGATAATAGGAAAGTCATCGCTGTTACCAAACTTAATATAATTACCCTCGTTTGTTAATCCTAGCTTATACTTACCGCTGAGGTTCTCTATAGAACGCTCTAATGCATTTGTAGGCACAGTCGTAGCTTTTGCTACAGAAGTACTAGATGCAAAATATTCTGTGATTGAGTCAAATAAACCCATAGTTCTTTTTACTAATTTACAATTATGGAGTGGTCGTTACCATCTTGGTAACATTATAATACACAGAAGTGTTATCTTCACTTAATCTTTGTCTATCGGTGCTTTGCCCTAAATCTACTAGGTATGAAGCATGCTTTACCTCGCCAATATAGACATCTAAAACACCACTCCCATAGTCACTGTCGCTGTTGCTACTAAGGTCAACAGACAATGTAAGGAAATCAGCATTATCTCTAAAGCTAACTAAAGTGTCTGTAAAGGAAATAACATTACTTGTATCCGACTTAGTAATAGTGATATCATACTGAGCATCACTAGACATGTTAGCTGTCTTAATAACAGATATATAATTGTTGCTTCCTATCTTTAGTTTCTTCATAGTAAAAAAAAAGGGGAGGGAAATCCCTCCCCTTGATTAAGTTAATCAATTAAGATTAAAGAGCTTTAATAGCAGTCCAAAGAGCAGAGCTTACACCGTAAGACAAGCTGTTTTCTTCTCCTGTTAAAGTCAATTGGTAACGGTTCTTGTCGGTACGAGAAGCACCTGTAGCACCATCAACAGTCCCTGCGTACAATCCGAACTCAGTTCCGATAGCGTGTACAGTTCCTGCAGCAGTTTCTACGATAGCAACCATCTCGCCACCACCTGTAGCAAGAGCGTCAAGGTCGTTACGAAGTTGTGCGCTCATACGAGCAAACTCAACCTGTACAGTTGGCACAGCAGAAGCTGAACCATCAGCGTTTACAGTTTTAACATCAGAGAAGTTAGAGAAACCATCCTTGTTGTTAAACCCTAAAGTAAGTACATCAGCAGCAGTGATTAGCGAAATAGCACTCACACCTGCCGCAAAATCAAACTGAGCGGGAGACCCGACTACAGGAGGAGTTGCGGTAGGGTCAGCTGCAACAGCTGCAGCAAACTCAATCTCAGGAGTAGCATCTTCAATAGCGCCATCCCACTCTGATTTTTCCATTAATTTGATGGTCTTTAAACCACCAGTGAAATTCAAACCACAGTCATAAGTCATGTCGTTCAAATTTGTAAAGTCAATTACACATCCAGGCATTTTCTTTTTATTTTAAATAGTTATAAGGAGGGGTTTCCCCCTCCTATAAATTATGCGATGTCCTTAGCATAAACGATTTCCTCACCTTTTAGGTAAGAGAACCCTAGCTTGAACTGACCCCAGATATTGTCTGTAGACTCTTTTGCTTCGTACTCCATATCAATGGCACGAGTGTCGTTGTAGTCATCAGTCAACATAACCAAGTTTTCTGGAGCAGAAATGAAGAACTCATTATCAGCCAAAGAAGACAACAATACTACCTCCATACCAAAGTAGTTAGGAACACCACCATCAATGATACCTTGAGGAGTTGTAGTGTGCTTGTCAGCGATAGCGATTTGGTAGTGTTGCATAGCTTTAGTTCCAACAAAGATTGCAGGACGCAAAGCACGGTCAGCACCGCCATAAATTTGAGACAACATTTCAGCAGACATAGCTTGGTAAGCACCTTCAAGGTGAGTCAAGATGTTTGCATCGCTCAATACTGCATCAGTATCGTAAGTGATTACATCAGCGTCAGCTGCCATTTCAGTAGTCAATTCAGAAGCAGCTAGCTCTAGCGCTTTTTGAGCAGACAATTTTGCGAAGTAGTCAAATACCCAATCCTTGAACTCACCGTCCATAGTTTCTGGGTTGTGTTGACCTTTCTTCAACAATACTGAACGGTAAGTAGTCTCAAGTACATTCTTACAGTTTTTAAAAGCCCACTTGTAAGTAGATACAGTCATCTCTTTTTCATCAATAGAAGCAGAAGATTGTGGGTCAAAAGTACATAGGTCAGAACCAAAAGTCAAAGAAGCATCAAAGATAGGTACTTGAACTTTTGATTTTACACCATCAATAAGGCGAAAACGCTCCAATACGGCAGCGCTCTTTACCATAGAGTCAATAAATAAATCGGGAGTGCGGTTTCCCCAATCTAATGTAGCAACAGTTACAGCCATTTTTTTTTAAATTTATCTAGTAGTTAAACTAATTTACAATTCTTAATATAGTCGTTTGCCAAAGAAGCTGTCAATCATGCTTACTTTAGCCTTGTTAATTTGCTTGAACTCAAGAGCTTTAACCTCTTCAACTTGTTCAGCAACTTCATCTTGTTCTGCACTTAATTGCAGCTCTGCTTCCTCTTCGGAAACTTCGGGTTCAACCTCAGAAAGTTGTTCTTCAACTTCAGCTACTACTTCGGCAGGTACTTCTTCCTCTACTACTTCTTCAGCAACAGGCTCTTCAGCAACTTCCTCAACAGGCTCTTCAGCTAATTCTACAACTTCTTCTGGCTTAGATTCTTCCTTAGAAGAAAGTAATTCTTTGAGTTGAGCGATTTCTTCAGACATTTCAAGAACTAGTTCAGTCAAAGTTTTTTGGTCCTCAGACTGAGCGTTTAACTGCTCTTGCATTCTTACTTTAAATTCGCCAAACATCTCTCCAAATTGAAATTCAGTCATTTCGTTTACTTTTTTGATGTCAGCATTTATTTCAATTGAGAAGCCGTTGAACTCTTTGTTCTTTATAGCATCCCAAAGATTTTCGTCCTCAATTTGAGCCTTCATGAACAATGTACCGACAGGTAGGTCAAATCCATACTCATCAGACTTGTCAATGTCAGACTCTTTAATCCACATCTCAAGCATTACTACAGCATCGGTGTCATACTGATGCTCAAGATTAAACATGTTAAAAAATCCGTCCTTACTGTATTTGTAAACAATCTGCTCTATTGTCTGAGCAGAAAAACGGACATAATATTCACCGATTTCTTCGTTTCGTCTGTATATAGGAGAATCTGGAATTAACAGAGGTCCTACGACCTGCTTTTTTTCCTCATCAGTTGCCTGAAACTTAATCTCCTTTTCTTTATTGAATGCAAGAAAGCCTTCCATAATAGCAGGCTTGTCTACAATGCTTATCTTAAACATTCCCAGACCTTCTTTGCCTTCAATGTTAATATCGTATAATGGTAGTTTATCCATCTAAAGTCCTATTCTGCGAAGAAATTCATTTTCATCAAAATCCTTTACTTCTGATTTTAGTATTTGGATTTGCTTTTTAGCAAGCTCCATCCTATTACTTTCGTCTTTTATACTCTTTAGTATGTCAACAATTCCGTCAATCATTTCTTTGTCGCTATACTCTTCCTTCTCTTCCCTGTTGCCCCAAGGCATCTCTGCAGATTCCACAGATGCTTTTACAGTTCCGTTGCGTATTGATTCGGCTTTTTTAATAGCCCAATTAACTCCGCTTGTTCCTCCCCATCCTAGCCAAGCAACATATCCTCTATCTTTCCAAGGTTCGTTTTTGTACTTAGGGTTTATTGCAGCATTCTTGCGATGTCTAGCAAAGGCAGCCATACGAGCAATAGTAGAGTAACTTAATTTTTGTCTGCTTGAAAGCTGTCTTGCACGAGTCCATCCTACGGATGTCATGCCTTTTACTTCTTTTCCATATTTCTCCTTCCACGCAAGAACTCTCTTTGCGTTGTTTGAAGCTGAAGCAGGGTAGTCGTTGTAAGTATTTGCCATTATTCTAATTTACAATATTATCGCATCTACCGTTCCATATATCCTATCATTTACAATATCTCCCTTTAACGACTTGATATATAAGGTATTACTGTTCATTAAAGAAATGGTAATTGGACTAAAGTTTTGATACGGATTACTTATATAGTCAGAGTTTAAAACAACATTGAAAGAAACCGTTGGCTTATATAAAGATAAAACTCGGTCATCATTTAAAAACTCAGTAACATATCCAGATGGATTAGAAAAGTCTAGGTCAAGAGAGTCGCTAGTCACAGTTTTTAAAACACCTCCTAAATAATATGTTCCGAACCTCCTGTGTGAGCCGTCTCTATCTTGTTGATAAGAACCTATAAATCCATCCGCAGCGACTTGATTGGATATTGAGTACCCTTTTACATAAAGTTTAGGACCATATATATATGTGTCTCTAGTTGGTCTGTCTAAATATCCGAAACGAACGCCAATATCCTTTACAGAGGTAAATTCTCTTTTAGAATACCCCTGTTCCGCAATATTGTAAGACGCTCTAGCGTCACTACTTATTACCTCAACATTTTCATTTCCACCTAGTCCATTATTGTAAATAGCAGAGCCTAAGCTCAAGTCTTTTTCACCCTCTCCGTCAGCTACAATTTCATACTGAGATAGGTCACCATATGTAACTCCATCTACAGTGTCTTTTTCCAATCCGTAGTTTTCGTTTTTTATATTTAAGTATCTGTTCCTGTCTCTATTTAAAGAAACTTGAATCTCCATAAGGTCATCAATGTTTCCATCAAATGTCTGCGAGGTGTTGCCTCTTATGTTCTTTAGCGTGTCTAAAACAAATGTATCATTCTCGTAATCATAAACTATGTTTAGATTAAACCTTCTGGAAATATACTTTAAAGCGTCAAAAGGATTTAGGTTTACAGTCTTTTCAATAGAGAACCAAACATTTACCTCATCATTGTATTTTATCGGTGAACGGCCATCACCTATAGAGTCTATAGTAAGCGTAAACTTTGTGTCGTGATAAGCGCCAATATATCTTCCAAATAAATAGTCAAATCCATTCTCTTGAACTGTGATTGTTTGCTCATCTCCCATGCCCCAATAGTTGCCCATTATTGAGATAGTCCTGTTGTATGTTTTTAGAACAAGGTCTCCATCAAGTGGTTCAACATAGTAGGCTATTGAATACTCGCTATTTGCGAAAAGAGATACAGGTATTTCTGGTATGTAGAAAGATGTATTTGCAGGAAGCTTTAGCGAATTGTTCTTTGTAGTCAAATCATCATTAGCGTCATCTACCCATTCAAATATATCTTCGTTTCCGTTTCTAGCAGTTGTTGAATAGTTGTTTCCATATGATGCATTAACCACTGAATACTGCATTGGGTATCCCTCAAGCTTTGTACAGTTAGATGAAGAAATCTCTAATCTGTCTCCATTTGAATTATTGACATATGAGTCGTATTTAGGATATCCGTCCTCGTAAATAACAAACCTCACTGCAAACTTCATCGTTGATGCAGATAGGTCAATGTCATAAACAGGATTCAATCGGCTAGTAGTGGAATTAAATACGGCAGGTATTTGTATTGCAAAATACTCGCTTGAGTTGTTTGGTATGTTGAAGTTCTTAGCTACAACCTTAGCGTTATAAGTAACATTAGGCGCAACGAATCCACCAATCTCGCCAAGGGTTGCAGCATAGCTATGAGCCATTCTGTACTCAACATATTTGTCATACTCATTAAGAACAACATTGTTGTTGTATCTTATATTGTGACCCTTGTTAACATTTTCTTTCCAGAAGATTCCGTCTAGGTTTACACTATTGTCATAGTCATCGTTGGTAGGGAAGTAAAAAGAAGAGAAAGGCCTTGCGTAAGTTATAAACTCCTTGTATGGAGTTAGAGTAAATGTTATTCTATTTGCAGGGTATGTATCATCACATATCAACCTTCCCTCTGAAAAGAAATAAGCTCTTTCTGGATTTATCTCTCCACTAGCGGTTTGATTAATGCCAAGCATTTTGGATTCAACACTAAACCCATTTTGACTAAACAGTCTTTCTATAAATGACTTTACCTTAAAGCAAGGTACGAAGTTTGTTCTCTCTGCAGAGAATCCGTACTGAGTGTAAGCCCTCCACGGTCCGCCTCTCCAGTCTTCGTCTCCACACATATCTATATATGGGAAAGCGACATCCTTAAAGTTATCAGAGTTCGGGTTTCCTCCATACACATCAAAGAAACCAACTCCTGGGTCTGTCGGACTTCTACGCAATCTAAACTCTAATTGAGTGTTTAGGTCTGTGTAATAGTCTCCCATCTTGTCTTCCTTGACCTTCTTAAGAAAAGCAGTTACTTTATCTTCAAGTCTTACGACATAAAAAGGAGCATCAGTATTGTATGTTATTGTCTCTACAAAAATGTTTCCGCTGACAATAAGATTTCCGTCTGACAGGATTTTAAAATCATACTTGTCATCTGGTATTAATGAAGATGGAGTCCTAACAGGATTGTAGTTGTTGAATATCTCTTTGTTAGCCTCTGTTAAGGGGATGTTCAGTGAAATATTAAATGGGTTTTTTACCTTGTCTATTTCTTCCGAATCATAAGCCTCATACTCAAATGGTATAAAGTCTTGATTGTCAAACAAGTCTGCGTCTGCCCAACCTGAGTCGGCTAATATCTGTAGTCTTAACATATTATCTTATCGGCAAATTAAACTTTATAGATTTTGCAAACTTGTTCCCTGTAGACTGAAGAGTTTCTTCATTAGGGATTATCTTGTAAACAGTTGTTCTATCTTTGTACAGTAGAAAACTACCCATGTTGTTCATTACAGATTTAAACTCATCAAGCTTAAACACTCTTCTAGGAAGAATAAAATACTTGTCATTTATCAAGTTGTATGAAATCATTGACTTTCCGTACACGGAATTTTTGTAAACCTCTTCAAATGAACAGCTTCCCGAAGTCTCCGTTTTTGCAGCAGAGCTGACCACAATGTAATCAAAAGATATTGGACTTAATATTCCGTTTAAACTATCTGTAGGATAAACATCACTCTGTACAGTTCCTCTAATTTCATATTGATTAGGACCTATTTGTCTCTCTCCGCCATCGTTGTACATCGGGATAACCATAATGCCGCTAGGGTCGCTAGCTCTAAGTATAATTATGTCTCCTGCATTTGAACCAGAAGTGCCCACATATTGAAGAGAGAACAGGTTTCCAGTAAATGTAATTCCTGTTATCTGATTGCTTCCAAGCGTTGCGCTTGACTGTCCTATTATATAAGCCATTAGAGTCTAGTATTTCTATTTGTTATTGTTCTTTCAGTCTCGTTACTTCTAATGTCAGAGTTTGTTATGTAAGCTCTAGCAGGTTTAGATGTATTTTTAGAGGTGTTTACCGAAGACTCGGCAATAGCTCTAAGCAGGTTTAACTCTTCTTGTCGCTGTTCTAACGAATTTACAATACCTCCGTTTTTAAACATTCTTGCAGGTGTGTAGCTTGAGTTAGCATACTTACCGTTTATGCTGTTTAGCAAATCGTAATGCATGGCTGTAGCTCTCTTATTAACTATGAACTCTCCACCTTCCATTTCGTATCCTCCACGGCCTTGAACTCTAAAAGGAACTCCACCATTAGCATGTGATGGGCCTGATACCAAACCACCACTTTCGTATTTCTTAGGTACAAATTGTCTTGCTGAAATAGACGCTATCTCTGCTCCGAATCTAGCGGTAGCGATACCTGTACCTATTGCCTGCATAGCAGCAGCACTAAGCACACCTTTACCCTCTTTTATCTCGTTGATAAATATAGAGGCAATTGCTTCAACATAATCAATTTTAGCTTTGCTTGCATCACGCTTTTTCTCAGCGTCAAACAATTTCTTTTCAATCGCATTTTCAGCGTCTACTTGGTCTTTTCTTAACTTCTCTTGCTTTGCACGGTATTGTGACTCGCTAATAATATCATTGTCAAGTTTTGATTTAAGTATTCCAGACTCAAACTCATACCTTTCTTTAAGAGCTTCTTTCTCGGCATCAAGTCTAGATTTCAAGTTGTCAAAAGCCACATCGTTAAAGAAGTTTAGTCCGTCTACAAGTGCATCTTTAGCTTGAGATAAGATATCTCTGATTTGCTTATTAGTTGCATTTTTAGTTGCGTCATCATCTGTTGAGAATATAGACTTGTAAACAGCTCCATTTAACTGCTTCAGCTGCTCGTCAGAGAAGTCTTTTATCTGAGGAATGGTCTTCTTCAGGTCTGTGATAAAGTTGCCTACAATCTCTTGTTTTTGCTCTTCAGTTAGATTCTCTAAATTCTTAGTTGATGTCTTGTATGTTTTTAGCAAAGAGTTAAAAGCAGCCAAAAGCTCTTTGTCATCAACATTAAGTTCGGAGAACATTCTGCCAAGCGCATCTTTGTTTTCCTCATTAAGGATTGTATTCTCTGTAACTAAATCATTTAGTTCGTGGTATATCTCTCCTTGCTCAGTTAGATACTCGTTTCTTATTTGAGCAGCTCTTTCAGAATCACCATTTAGCTCCGCTAAACGAGCCTCAAATTCTAGAGATTCTTTTTTTCTTTTTAGTTCGTCTTTTCTTTGTCTGATTATTTCACGAAGTCTAGCAAGTTCTTCTTTCTGAGCGTTGTCAGTTTCTTTTTGAGACTTTGTTCTTATCTTTGCAATCTCCTCGTCAGAGATTTTGAGGTTAAGCATCTTGCTTATGAATACATCCAACTGATTAACCGTAGCTTCATAAGCTATGAGCTGTTGTTTTTGAGCTTCAGTAAGAGCGCCACCTTCTTTTTGAATAGCTAACAAACCTTTTATTTCGTCAGTTTGCTGTGCATTCTTAGTTGCTCTTAACGATTCTATTTCAGCTATAAGCTCCTTGTTGTGTTTGATTGCTCCTTCGGCAGTTAGGTTTTCATCTCTTTTGTTTTCTAGCATCCTATCAAAGATAGGTTGATTCTTGTCTGTTATTAATGCTCTAGCATCTTCCGCAACCTCAAGCCTTGCATTAGCTTGAATTTGATTTTCAAGTATTGTAGTTGTTCCGTTTAAGGCTGCGTTGTACTCTTCAACAAGCTTGGTATTTGCCAAAACCAAAGCTTCTTTTTTTGCTTCGGCCGTTACGCTAAGTGCATACTCATAGTTTCTGTACCTTATACCAAGAGTGGTACTGTCTAATAATTGCTCTGCAGTAGCTGCAGCCGACTGAGATATAGCCTCTTGAGCGCCAATGCCTTCTGAACGAAGTTTCTCGTATTGAGCGACACCTTGATCAATACTATCTCCAAGTTTCGCAACATCTACACCAGATATAACGCCTAATGCGACAGCTGTATTATAAGATTCTTCAGACAAAAGTTTTAGTGCCGTTTTAACAATTCCAGACTCCGCTACAAAAGTTCCGAGCTTAATCTGAAATGCATCCCAAGCACTATTCAAGAGTTTCATGTTACCATCAAATGTGCTAACCTGTCTAGATGAAGCTAGCAAAGCAGAACCTGCTTGATAATATTTGCTTTCTGTCTCGTCTAAAGCATCAAGATTATCAACAAGGGTTATGAGCTGCGCTGCGTTTCTTTTACCAACTAGGTCAACTGCATCTGCAAACGAAATCTCTGCATCAGCTAATTCAATCAAGATTGACTCAAGGTCTTGACCTTCTGTACCCAACTCCGTAAGTATACCACGAAGACCTGTACCTACACGAGATGCGGTAAATCCATTATCAGCAAGAACAGCCATAGCAGCTGAGGTCTGATAAAATGTAGTTCCTAGTTCCGCTGCAAGCGGACCTACATACTGAATAGCAGTACCAAATCCTTCAAAAGAAAGTGCAGAATTGTTAATGGTAGATACCATCGTATCTGTAACCAAGTTTGTTTCTTTAGCGCTAATGTTGAACTGCTTCAGAACCTGCCCTACTTTTTTGGCAACGCCTCCTACATCTTCACCAAGTGCTTGTGCCGTTTGTGCAATTGCTGCAGTAGAGTCAACAATTTCATCAATGCTAAATCCAAGTCTTGAAAGCTCAATCTGAAGCTTTATGATTTCTGATGCAGTAAAGGTTGTAGCGTTAGCTACTTCAATAGCAACATCACCTAGTCTGTCAACCTCTTCTGTAGACCGACCTGCAACAGCGGCAAGGTTACCTAATTCTGCTTGAAACTGAATAGCTGCTTTTGCCGAGCCGACAGTGATTGATGTAAGACCTTGAAGAGCAACTCTGTATATTCTATATCCTCCAAGAAGCTTTGTCAAACCTCCTAGCGTGGCCCCAATTTTAGCAGGTGTGAACTGAGCAAAGAATCCTCCTTTAAAAGACTTACCTTCAAGCTTTCTTCTTTCAGATTCTATCTTGTCGTTAAATTCCTTCTCGGTTTTTAGTCTTCGCTCCTGTATTTTTTTATACTCCGAGCTGTCCTTTAATCCAAACTTGGTTAGATTTCTAAGCCTTCCACTAAAATAATTTGATAGCTGTTTCTTCTGTTCCTCAAGAGATTTTCCATTACTCTTTATTTGCTGAACCTTTAAGTCTCCATCAACCTTGCGAGCTTTCTTGGCCTCTAGAGTTTGGAATTTAATTAGCTTCCCTTCGTCAATGAACCTCTTCTTTACTATTTGAAGATTCTCTTTAACTACTGTGGTTGAAGCTTTCTGAGCTTGGTTATAGCTGTCTATTGCGTCTCTCTGAGACGGTATATTTTTTGTATTCTCTTTTGCCTGTAGCTGACCTGCCTTTCTTACATTTTCAATTGCCCTTTCGGTCTCCTTGTATGTAGATGTAAGAGAGTTTATTTGTTTCTTTAGGGTGTCTATCTTTGCAACATCTTCAGCTTTTACAGCTACCGTTAGCTTAGATTGGAAAACCTTTAAGGCGTCTTCGTATTCGGCTGAGAGCTTATCTATACTAGATGTAAGCTGCTCGTTCATTTCAGCTAAAGACTTTCCGCTCTTTAGCCCTCTTTCAAGCTGTACAGAAAGTTTCTTGAGAGAACCCTCAAGTACCGTAACCTTGTTTTCAAAATTCTTTTTTGCCATCCTAGAATATATCGTTTAAGATGATTTCAATCTCATCTGAAATGTTAATGTTAACCTCGTTCAAAAAATCATCTAAAGCGAAGTTTATAATGTCATCCAAGGCTATCCTCAGACTGTAAGAATAATCTCCTTTTGACTGTATATCGTTATTGGATTTAATAGTCTTTGCCACAGCATATGCAAACCTCATCCTGTGTTTGGATTCTAGCAAGTCTAGTGTTCTGCCATCAGAAAAAACTGTAGTTGAGCCTCTCCATGTTCCGTTCGTAATCTTTCTAACAATCCAAGAGCTAATTCTAGAAGCTCCTGGATTTAAAGACCAATCTCTCTTGAAGCTTATATCCTCGTCAAGTGTCTCAAAATAGTAGAAATATTGCTCCCCCAACAATGCCCTCAAGTCAAAGATTACGGTGAAGTTTTCTATAATCCCAGCCTCACTAAATCTCGTGTTTCTTATTGAAAACACATCATCACTAGCCTTCTTCAAAAGATTAATAAACTTACCACTTGCTATGTTTCCAGAGCGTTGAGCGGTGTTTATTAGCGTTCTTTTAAGTCCATAATCTCTCATAGCAGAGAGAATAGCTCTTCTAAGCTGCCCTATTTGCTTTTGTTTAGATATCATCGTTTATAGGTGAGGATATCCAAATTCCAATCCTTTCTTCTGGTCTTCTTGTCCAAGAAGCGCCCCTAGAATATCCGTTGTCTTCAACAGCCGCTCCAAAATTAAAGAACTCTGTTATGTCAGAAACATCTTGAAGTCTAGTAAAAGCCATTAACATG
>Ga0181559_10003761_pt1 | contig 14861 bp, 10 predicted proteins | sample 011ome_21_FD_133752 | JGI IMG/M metagenome (GOLD analysis project Ga0181559, IMG submission 133752) | Coastal salt marsh microbial communities from the Groves Creek Marsh, Skidaway Island, Georgia - 011508AT metaG (megahit assembly) | ecosystem: Environmental > Aquatic > Marine > Intertidal...
TCCGCGCCCACGACGCCTTTCTCCAGGAAGCCCTCGTTGGGGAGCAGCGGCGGCCGCGCGGGGTGCGCTGCGGCCATCGCCCAAAGCGCGTCGCGGTAGCACGAGCGGATCCGCAAAAACTTTCCACTGGATCCTTTTTCGCCAAACTCGGCCGACCCCACGCACGTCTCGCCCACGGCGAGCGGCGTGGGGTTCCCGGGCACGGTCACCGCGAAGAGTTTCCCGACGCCGAACGGCACTGCCGTGCTGGGAACGCGGCCCACGCCGGGCAGCATCAGGTCCGCGCCCCGCACGAGGTACCGTGTCACCGCGCAGTGTCTCAGCACCACAGGCTCGCCGAGCGCCCCGGGCGCGCGCCACAGCGCAAAGTACGTCAACTCGTAGTCCCCCTTCCCCGAGTGGTCGATCACGACGGGTGCGCCGTCGCTGAGGTAGATCTGCACGCGCGACGGCGCCGGGGACTTGACCAGCTCGAGCACGCTCTTCTTCCCGCCGACAATGGCCTCGGCGTCGTCGGGGTCGAGGCGCAGCTTTTTCGCCAGCTCCTTCTTCAGTCTCTTCACGTCGCTGCCCCCGAGCTTGTGCGTGCCCGTCACCGGCAGGGGCTTGCGGAACATGGCCGGCGATCGCCCGCGAGGCGTGTCCCGCCGTTTCGAGCGCCCCGCGCCTCTCCCCGGCGAACCCCTCGGGCACGCCCGCACTGTTCGACGCCGGCGAGAAATCCGCGCTCATCAGCACCTCTCGTGGTACTTTCAGACCGTCATCATTCCATTCGTAGTCGAGCAGCGCTTTTTCCAAATTTCGCGCAAACGAAGGGAAATCTCGACGGCACCCTCGAGCGATGGTTGGGCCGCCAAAATGCCACGCGTCATCTCCAGAGAGGACGATCAACCGCCGAACGTTGACGAACCGGCGCGGATGGCGTTCGAACGCGTGCGACCACTCTCGCACGCGCTCGCGTTACGTCTGTCCCCAAGATGATCGCCGCGACCTTCGCGCGTGCCATCGCGCGGCCGCGCGCGCGCGCCGCGCCCGCGATGCGTCGCGCGCCCGCCTCCGACCGACGCGCCGCGTCCGCGTCCGCTTCGTGCGCCTCGAGCGGACGCGTCTCGGTCCCCCGGTCCCGCGTTTCGTCGGCGCGCGTCGTCGCGGCGCGCGCGTCCGCGGACCCGCGCCCCCGCGCGCAAACCACGCACGGCTCCATGGATGACGATGACGGCAGCGGCAGCGGCTCGTTCGATGAAGAACTGGTGTACCCGGACCTGGAGATGTCGTACGACCAGAAGGACCTCTCCAACTCGTGGCCGCGCAAGCCGCTCAAGATGATGGGGGTGAAGGAAAAGTTTGAGTACGTCTTCGTGCGCGTCACGCTCGTCGCCGCGGGCGCCTTCGCGCTGCTCGGCGTCGTGGCGTCTTTGATGCTCTCCGGGTTACTGTTCGCCATGGGCATGAAGGAGGTGGCGATCCACGCCGTCGGCGCGTTCATGCAGAACAACGCGGTGGGTTTGGTGTCCGCCGCGGTGGGCGCGCTCGACCGCTTCCTGCTCGGCATGGTGTGCCTGGTGTTCGGCTTGGGGTCGTTCGAGCTGTTCCTGGCGCGCTCCAACCGCGAGGGCGAGGTGCGGGACCGGCGGCTGAAGAAGCTCGCGTGGCTCAGAGTCAGCTCCATCGACGACCTGGAGCAGAAGGTCGGCGAGATCATCGTGGCGGTGATGGTGGTGAACCTGCTTGAGATGTCGCTGCACATGAAATACGCGCAGCCGGTGGACCTGGTGTTCGCCGCGCTCGCCGCGTTCTTCTCCGCCGGAGCGCTCGCGGTGCTGCACTGGTCCTCCATGAAGCACGGGGGCGCGCACTGAGCGCGCGCGGATGACGCGCGTCGCGAATCGGCGCACGTCGGCGCGTCGCGAATCGGCGTTTTTTTTCCGCGCCTCAGAGCCTGTTCGGCGCCGCCCGTCCGCGACGAACGGCGTCGCGAAAGACTCGCGACGCGCGTATTCTTTCTCTCCGTGTCATACAATGAATTGAAGTGTTGTTTCGTTCACACCAAACGCCTAACTCACGCGTCGACTCACCGAGTCGCGCCCTCTTCCCGCTCGCTCCGCCCCCCCCCCTTTTCGTCCGTCGAGCCCCCCAGCGATCCCCCGACGTTGACCTGGTCGATGAGCCGGTCCTTGAACGAGCGCTCCGCCGACTCGGCGTCCCCGTCGCCCGCGCCGCGCAGCCCGCTCGGCTGCGCGGCCTCCTCGAAGATGTCGTCGCGGATCAGCGTGTGCAGGCGGTCGAACAGCTGCGCCTTGACCTGCGAGAACGCCAGCTCCAGCCGCGAGAGCTCGGCGGTGGCGTTTTTGTTGTACATGAACAACCCGTAGTACAGGTCGAACGAGTCGTTCGAGGTGTTGTTCACCAGCGACAGAAGGCTCTCGTACCCTTTCGTGTTGATCGTGGTCTCGGTGAGCTCCATCGTCCCCAACATGCGCCCGACCGTGTGCGTGATGAACTGGCTCGACGCCGCCTGGATGTCGTGTTCCTCGCAGCTCATCTCCACCATGCGGCACCCCTCGTCCGCGAAAACGGAGAGCAGCCGGTCCACGCGCTCGCGCCGGGACTTCTCCTCCCCGACGCGCACTTTGTCGTACACGAGAGGCAAATCTTTCCAGCTCCCCTTCCCCGAGTCGGGGCCGAACATGGGGTGCAGGCACAGGATGTCGAAGTTGTCCGGCATGCGCTGCAGGAACAGCTGCTTCGGGAACTGCTTCACCGACAACACGTCGGCGACGAGCGTGTTGCGCCGCAGGCGCTGCATGGGGAACGCGTTGATGGTCGCCTCGGTGGACAGGATGCTGGTGCAGAAGATGACGACGTCCGGGTGCATCTCGCAGAAGTCATCGGGGTCGCGGTAGTACCCGACGTTCAGCGAGGCTGCGATTTGGCCATAATCCGAACGGGACGTGGCGATGACGTCGTGGCCGTTCTGAATGAACCGCTTCGCGAGGAACTGGCCGAAGTTCCCGAAGCCCACGATGCCGATCTTCAACGCGCGCTTCTTCTCAACCTTCTGCCTCTGCTTCGCCTCGAAGTCGAACGGCTGCGCCGCGTCCAGCGCGCGGGGGGTCACGGGCGAGGCACGGCGCGCGCCGAGGCGCGACTTTGACGCGCGGGGGGACGAGCGCCGCTCGGAAGAGAGCGCCCGGATCTCGCCTCGCGACGTGACCGCGCGCCGAGCGCCGAGCGCGGCGGATCGGACCTTCGCGTTCCCCTTTACGGGGTGGCGAATCGAGGCGCAAGCGGTCGCGGCCCCGGCGACGACGAAAGTCGAGGCAAACATCGTGCGGATTCGCCTACGAGACGTTCGCTGGTGTGGGGACGAGCGCGGCCCGAGCGGTCGCGTACGTGCGCGGCCAACCTGCGGCGCGCGACGTGGATAACGAGCCGGCGCGGCGGCGAGGCTTTTTCAGGACACGAAGACGCTTTTTGAGACAAACCTTTTCTGGTCCTTCAGATGTTCAGTAGCAGCGGCGGTGGAATTGGACCAAAGACCGCCCGCGTCCAGTGTCAGGGGCGCGGCGCCTCGGGTGGCGATGTCGTCCGCCTCGACGCTCGCGCGGCGAGCGGCGCGGCTCGCGCGCGCGAACGCGGTTCGTCTGTTCGGCGACCTCGCGGTCGGGCCGCACCGCCCCCGTAGCGCGCATCTTTCGCATTCGGCGTTTCTCAACCACGACGGCGCCGCGCTTCGCGAGCTCGCGCACGTACGGCCGTGGCACGCGTTTGGCCGCGAGGGTTTACACGCGCGGGGCTTCAACAGCGCGAGCGTCGCGCACCGACGCGCGGGCGACCCCGCGCCGCCCGTCGCGGCGGACGCGGGCGCCGGCGTCGGTCCCGACACGCGCGCCTCGTCGGATCCGAAGACGCACCGAAACGCGGCGGTCCCCGACGCTTCCTCCGACGCCGCGTCCGGACGCGCGGTTCCCGGCCAGAGCCGCATCGTGCGCGTCGCCAACTTCGTGGCGCGCGACTTGCTCACCGCCGACTCCCTCGGCGAGCTCGTCGCGAAGATGCGCGAGCACCGGGACATGGCGTACCTGGTGGCGACGCGCGAAGCGAGCCCGTTCCCTTTCGTGTTCCGCGCGGGGTGCAAGTTCGACGAGCGCGGCGCGTTTTCCCGCGGCGCCGCCGCGGATGCGCTGTGCGGCCCGTGCGACGCCGCCTCCGCGAACGCCGCGCGCCTCGCGGAGGACCCCGAGGCGCGCCCGATCGCGTGCACGCTCGAGCCGCGCGAGTGCTTCAAGACGCAGCAGTACACCTACTTCGCGGCGTGGATGTTCCTGTGCTACGCGGGGTTCGCGGCGGCGCACGTCGCCGCCAAGGCGGGCGCCGCGCGCCTCGGCGCGTGGGCCGACGCCGCCGACGACGCCGCGCGCGCGAAACGTATCGCGATACGTACAGGTACCAACACCACCGCCGGCGTTGACGCCGCGGCGATCGATTCGGCGATCGATTCGGAGAAGGAGGCTTGGACGTTCGCGTCGGCGCGCGCTTCGTTCGCGCGGCACGACCCGTTCGGGCCGCGGTTCCTGAACTTCCGCGACCCATCCGAGACGTGGACCGCGCTGATCGCGGCGACGCTCAACTTCAGCCGCACGGCGGAGATCGTGCGCACGGTTGGGTTGATGTTCGCGTACCGGAAAGTGGGGTGGTGGGTCGTCTCCGCGGCGAGCGCGTTCAGACGACACAGGCGATGGATGTGAAAGACGTATATCTAAAACGTTCGTCGACGACGCTCGAGTTTTTGAGTCGGCGCGTTGCTCGAGTTCGCGCGCGCGCAACCTCGACTACGCTCGAGTCACGGTGAGCAAGTCGTTCAGGTCCGGTCGCTCCTCCCCGTCCTCCGTCTCCCTCGCGAGCGCCGCCTCGCGCCTCTCGTGCTCCTCCGCGGATAGCGCCTCGACGCCGAACGGGGGGACGCCACGCGCCGCGCCGAGTGAACGCATGCGCGTCGCGAAGTGGGAAGCGTCACGCAGACTCGCCAGGAGGCGGTACGTCGACTCGTGCGCGGCGCCCTCGTCGTTCGGGTCTTCCCGCCGAGCGATCGCCGTGACGAGCGCGTCCGCGTCGTACGGTACGGAGTCTTTCACGATGTTTCGCACCTTCGTCTCCACCAGCGGTCGCACCTCGCGCGCGTACGCCTCGAACCGCTCCTGCGCGGCGGAGGCGTGCTCGTCTTCGAACGCCGCGGCGAACGAGCCGTCCAGCCGTTGGAACGCCGGGTCCCGGAGAAGCGCGCGCAGCGCGTCCGCGACCGCGTCGACGGTCGAGGCGTCCATCCCTCCGAACGGCGCCGCGGGTCCCGCGCGCGCGCGCAGCGCTCGGTTGTCAAACCGTTTGTGTCGGTTCGTCGGCTGTCTGCGTGCAAAAACCGGATTTTGACCGGATTTTCTTTGTACCATGTCGCAGCCTGCCCTGCACAGTTAGCGCAGGCGCATCCGGCGCGCGGCCATTGTAGTGTGCGGCGGCGAGAAGCGCCCACTCGCACGACAACCATGGCATCTTTCGCGATGTCGATGTCCGCCGCGGCGACCGCGCACGTGCGTCTCCCCCTCCGAACCCCGCTCGCGTCGGTCGCGACGGCCGAGTTCCGGTCGGCGCCGACTCGCGCCATCTGCGCTTTATTTATCTCGCTCCTCAGGGTTTTAGGGTTACGATATCCACCTAGGCGATGCCAACGACTGACCCGCGCTTCCCGCGTACCCCCGATCTTCCAGGGCATCGCGCCCGCGCGCAAGGTGGGTGGCGCGCGTTCCAAATCCATCGCGTCGCTCCGCGCGCCGCCCGCGCAGAAGGCGCGCGCCGCGCGCCTCGCGCCCGTCGCGCGGAACGGATCCCCCGAGGACCGAACCATCGGCGGTTCCATCGGCGCGCGTGGGAAGTTCCCTCTGAAGTCTGTCGCGCTCGGCGCGGTCGGCGCCGTCGCCGCGTTCGCCGTGCAGCCCATGCACCTGATCACGATGGCGTTCGGAGGCGGCGGCGGCGGCCCCGGCGACGGCTCCGGCGGAGGCGGCGGCGGCGGCGGCGGCGGCTTCGGAGTCCCCCCCGCGCACGCCGACGAGGACGACGACGAGGACGACGACGACGACGACGACGACGACGACGAGGACGACGAGGACGACGACGACGACGACGACGACGACGACGACGACGACGACGACGATGACGATGACGACGATGAGACGCCTCGCCGCAAGCTCAAGGAGGGTAACTTCATCGTCGAGTCTGTGCTCGCCACGAACCTCCCCACCGGACCCGGCATTCCCACGAAAGCCGAGCTTTTCGGCGGCTTGAACGCGCGGCGCGGAAACGAAGTGAGCCGCGACGATTTGTCCGCGGACCTCGAAGCGTTGTTGAACACCGGCTTGTTCGCGAACGTGGACGCGAACGTCACGCCGAAGGGTAAGGACGGGTACGCCGTGGAGTTCGTGTTCCGCGAGAAGATTTGGCCCGGCGTGCAGAGCTTCAAGGTGAAGGGCGCCACGGCGCTCCCGCCCGAGATTGAAAGAGAAGTGCTGACGGAGGTGAAGAAGCAGAGCAGCTGCACGGTGCGCGTGCTGGCCACGATGAAGAACGTCATCGAGGGGTACTACACCTCGAAAGGGCTCACTTTCGGCACGATCTCGCACTTCGACGGCATGGAGACGGGCGACGTCATCGCGCACGTCATCGAAGGCGAGATCACGCGCGTGAAAGCCGTGTTTCTGGATGACCAGATGCAACCGGTGAACCGCGGACGCACGCACCCGCGCGTCATCCAGCGCGAACACAACTTCAAGGTTGGTCAGCTGTACAACGTGGAGGACGCGAAGACGGCTTTGCGGGACATTTTCCTGCTCCAGCTGTTCGACAACGTCCAGGTTGTGCCTCGCCCGGACGACCGCGACCAGTCGAAGGTGCAGGTGGACATCATGTTGCGCGAACGTCCGGCGAAGACGGCGGAGAGCGAGCTGGAGTGGTCCGTCGCGCCCGGCGAGGGGGGCAAGCCCGATTTGGTGTCCATCAAGCCCGGCGGCTCGGTGTTCTTCGAGCACCGCAACCTGGACGGCTGGGGGCGCCAGCTGTACGGCTCGGTGTCCACCGCGAACTTCCTGCAGCCGCAGGATGACTTGGGGTTCAAGCTGGAGTACCACCACCCGTACTGCCTCGGCGACGGCGACCCGGACAAGACCAACTTCAAGACGAGCGTGTTCAACTCGCGCAAGCTCTCGCCGGTGTTCACGGGCGGGCCGCAGATGGAGGAGGTTCCCGCGCTGTGGGTGGACCGCGCCGGCGCCAAGGCCACCGTCACGCAGAACTTCTCGCGGCAGTCCAAAGCCACCGCGAGCGTCGTGTTGGAAGAAGTCACGGCGCGCGACGAGAGCGGCGCCGTGGTGGGCGCCGGCGCTAAGCCCGGCGCCGGCGGCCAGCTCAGCGCGGACGGCCCCCCCACGACGCACAGCGGCACGGGGACGGATCGCATCATGTTCGCGCAGGGTGGGATCACGAGAGACACGACGCGGTTCGTCAACGGCACGCCCGTGGGCGCGCGCGACATTTTCAACCTCGACCAGAGCGTCGGGTTGGGAAGCGGCTTCCCGGTGTATAACCGGTTCGCGGCGGAGTGCACGCGTTTTTTCCAACTCCTCCCCGAGTCGCAGAAAACCAACCGCCCGCCCCCCGTGTTCGTGGCGCACGTCAAGGGTGGCCACATTCTCGGCAACTGCGCGGCGTACGACGCGTTCGTGCTCGGCGGGCCGCATTCGTGCCGCGGGTACAACGTCGGCGAGCTCGGCGCGTCGCGCTCGTTTCTCGAGTACGCCGCCGAGGTGCGCGTGCCGGTGCCGAAGCTGAACACGCACGCGTTCGCGTTTTGGGAGCGGTGCACCGACCTCGGGTCGTCCAAGACGGTGCCCGGGAACCCCACCGAGTACTACCGCCGCGCGGGCGGGGGCTCGTCCTGCGGCGTCGGCATCAAGCTCGGGCCCGTGCGCGCCGAGTACGCGACGGACGGGAACCAGGCCAACGGCACGACGTTCGTGCGCTTCGGCGAGCGGTTTTAAAAGAAAAAGGGGACGGGGAGCGTTTACGCGCGGTTTTACGTCTACGACGCGAGACGGACGGGAAAAGAGACGACGACGTCTGTTCAAACGCGAAAACGCGGCGCGAGAGGGGAGCGGTGCGGTATGAACACGTGCGTGCGCGTTATTAATAAACGCGCGATGATACCTACCACGTACGTACGTCGTCGTCGTCGTCGTTTCGCGTCGTGTTCTCGCGCGACCGCGCGTCGCGCGACCGCCTACGTCTTGAGCTTGGCTTTTTTCACGCGGTCGGCGATGCGGTCGGGGTCGTTTTTCTTTGTGACGGAAAACCGACCCTTCAGGTCCTCGGGGTCGGCTTTGTCCCCCTTCACCACCTGCACCACGTCCTCGTCCCGCAGCGCGTGCTTCAGCCCCACCCGCTGGCCCATGTGTTTCGTGGACGTGCCCCAGACCTGCGCGTACTTCAGCGTCTTCGCCAGCGTGTTGTGGATCTGGCCGCAGAAGTGCTTCACCGTGGTCCCGCCCCGGTGGTCCGCCAGCACCACGGGCTCGTCGAAATCCGGTTTGTTCCCCGTCTTCTTGGTGTACACGCGCACCAAGCCCATGGCGTCCCACATCTTCTTCAGCAGGTGGTCCATCCCGAGCTCCATGTGGCACGAGATGCACACCGAGTTCGGGCGGCGGCTCAGCGCGTCCACCTCCTCGATCGTCAGCGCGTCCACCTTGTTGTACACGTACAGGCACTTGACGTACCTCCGGTTGCCCTCCAGCACGTCGATGAGCTGATCGACGGTGCAATCTTCGCGGAACAGAAGCTCGCAGTGGTGCACGCGGTACTCCGCCAGAATTTTGTGCACCGTCCGCTCGTCCATTCTCGTCAGACCGCCGGGCACGGTGTTGGACACCTGGCATCCGCCGCTCGTTTTCTTCTTCATGTACACGCGCGGCGGCGACTGATTCAGCCGCAAACCAACCGCCTCGAGCTCGCGCGTCAGGATCTCCTTGTGCGCGTACTTGCTGTTCGCCGCTTCCGACTTGGTCGCGTCCAGGACCATCAAGATGAGGTCTGAGGATTTCGCGACCGCGATCACCTGGCGGCCTCGGCCTTTACCCTCGGAGGCCCCCTCGATGATCCCGGGGAGGTCCAGAAGTTGGATCTTCGCGTCGTTGTAATGGATGACGCCGGGGATGCACGTCAGCGTGGTGAACTCGTACGCGGCGGCTTCGGAGTCCGTGCCAGTGGCTAGAGTCAGCAGCGTGGACTTCCCGACCGAGGGGAACCCGATGAGTGCGACCCGGCCGTGCCCGTACTTCGACACCTCGAACCCGTCACCCTCGCCGCCGCTGCTCTTCGGGGGAGCGAGCAGCTCAGTCCGGAGCTTGGCAAGTTTCGATTTCAGGATGCCTAAGTGCCCTTCCGTGGCCTTGTTCTTCTGCGTGCGGGACATCTCCAGCTCGATGTCCTTGATCTTCTCCAGGATCCCCATGATGTGGATGCCTTTTTGCCTCACGGACTAACGCTATGCTCTAAAATGACACGCCGCTCCGGTGGCGGGAGGACCCGCGCGACCGCGAGTGAAAACCCTGCACGACGCTCAACGTCGGATCTGACGCGCAGACGCGAAAGTGATACTGTACATATCAGGAATTTTTAGCCGTCCCCGGTTTGAAGACGAAACGCTTCGTAGACGACGACGTGTTCTTCGCCCGGGACGATACGAGCGAGGCGTAATAAGAGCTCGTCTACTTGATTGATTAATAGTCGTACACTTCACCCGTCACGCTTTGCAGTCGGTATTTAAATTCATAGCTTTCATTCTGTCGTCGCAGCACCCGCACGCCCCGCGGGTGTCGAACGCGGTAAAGTTCACCTCGGGCGGACCTTTGGACAGGATCACCGTCACGGGCTCGCGCCCAACGGTTTGCGGGAAGGTCGTGACTCTCTGATGGTCGCCGAGCTGCCCAACAGAATTTTTTCCCCAGCACCGTATCGTGAAGTCGTGCATCGTGGCGCACGTGTGGTACCATGACACGGCCAAAACTCTCGCGAAGGGGTTGCCGTTCCTCCCGATATTCGCCACCGAAGAAGTGACGCCGCAATACGCTTGGTCGGCGACACCGAGGCTGAGGCTGTCTCCTGTGTTGTCGTAATGGTTATTAGCAATGCCAGAGCCGTGCTGGTTCACGTCGTTAGTGCCCCAGCACTTCACCTCGCCGGTAGAGGAGATTATTGCGCACGTGAACCGGTTCCCGCCGCCGATGCTCGCGACCCTACTTAAGCCCGGTACCTGCGCGGGTACAAAGGAGGCGGTGCCGCAGTTCACGCCGAGCTGGCCTCTATAGTTCTCGCCCCAGCACTCGACCGTCCCCGTGGTGAGTAACGCGCAGGAGTGGTCGGAGCCGAGCCCCAAAGACTTGACCCTTTTGCCCTGGTCCTTGAAGTACGTGATTTCCCTCGCCATGCCGTCGTGCGTGGTCGTGCCCGGGTCGACCCCGGGGTTCGTGATCCCCATCGTGTTCTGGCCCCAGCACACCATCCTGTCCAAGTCGTCGTCGAACAGCGCGCAGAAAGAAAATTGGCCGACGTAAAGCTCCCGCACCGCGCCTTGCAAGTCCGATCCATCCGCACTCATCTTAACCCACACTGGGTTGTACTTGTGCCCAGACGTGCCGTCCCCGCATGAAAAGCCCCAAGCTTCCTCGTTTCTTCCCCAGCACATGACCCCCCCCGCGGACATCGCCGCGCACGTCGTATCCCACCCCAACGCGAGTCTCGAAACGCCGGTCAACGCCGAACCATTCAAATGCTTCACAAGCACGGGGAAATTCCGCGATGACGACGTGCCGTCTCCGACTTGACCGAAACCGTTATAGCCCCAGCACCAAACCTTGGTCCCGCCGCTCTGCTCTCTCTCGAGCGCGCAGTGGTGGAGCCAGCCCCCGGCCATGTCCTCCACGTCCCCTTCGTTAAACACGTGTGCCGTCCCGTCTATAACTTCCCCGTTGGCGTTGCCCACGACGACGGGCTCAAAGTATATAGCATCGTTTCCAGTCCCTAAACTGGGGTTCCCGAGGGCGCCGTAAATGTTGCCCCCCCAGCACTTCATGTCGCCGGCGTTGTCCAAGGCGCAGCTGGCAGAATCCGAGGTGAGGAACAGTTTCTTGGCTGCGGCTGTCGGCGCGCGAGCGAGCAGAAGCGCGACGACGAGCGCCTTCCGCGCGCGTCGAGCGTGCGTCTCGAGAGTCGACGATCGGACGGCGCGCGCATGCCGTTCGGGGCTCGGGTCGCATGAAACGAAACCTTCCCTCGGACGATCGCGCGCGGACGCCGCGGTCTCGCGCGCGGCGACAGGGACGGACGATGACGCAGGAAGGGTGGGTGTGCGGCGCATGCTGTCGAACGGTCGGGGCGTGGGCACATGCGCGCGCGCCTGCTTGTGGAGCACAGTAAGTCCGAGGCGAACACACATGCGTTGCAACATAAAGATATTCCGTAGTCTACAGTATGACAAGTTAGTCATATTTTTTGACGCAAGTTGTCGACCAAAAATCGCCAAAATCAGGGAAGGTCGAATGAACCCGACGCCTGATCTGCGACGTCACTCGTCCCGAAGGTTTCGGAAGACCCGGGGGGCGCAGTCCTCGACGCGCATCCCACGCCATTCCGAAAATGGCACAAGCCATGAACCTGGCGTCCCGCGGCGCTACGCTGCGCGCCGCCGTGACCAGAGCCGCGCGCTTCGACTCGCGCGTGTCGTTCGAGCGCTCGGCGTTCGGGGGACGTCCCCGTCGTCGTCACGTGACGAGCGCGTTTTTCGGGAAAAAGAACGACGACGAGACGAAGCGCATCGCGGACCTCGTGAATGCCAAGATCGAGGAGAACACCGTGATCGTGTGGAGCAAGAGCTACTGCCCGTTTTGCGTCAAGGCCAAGAAGGCGCTGGACGCGTTGGAGGTTCCGTACGAAGCGATCGAAATCGACCGCGTGAACGAGGAGAGAGCGATTCAGGACGCGCTGCAGAACATGTCGAAGCAGCGCACCGTGCCCAACGTGTTCGTCGCCGGGAAACACGTCGGAGGCTGCGACGACACCCTGGCGGAGATCGCGAGCGGCAAGCTGCAGGAAAGGCTCAAGAGCGCGGGCGTCTCTTTCGCGGAGGCTTAGGTTCCGTCCATGACGATGGCGCGATGACAAAAAGGTATCGGCGACGACGACGACGAACGACGCGAAAACAAATCTCTTCATCACTTGTCGCGCGTCATCGCGTTCGTCGCTCCGCTTCGTCGAACTTGTCGAAATCGAAATCCTCCGCCTCTTCGTCGTCGTCGTCGTCGAACTCGTCTCCCTCGACGTACTCGTCGTCGTCGTCGTCGAACCATTCGCCCTCCTCATCCTCCTGTTCCGCCTCGAGACGCGCGCGCGCCGCCGCCGCGCGGATGGCGGCCTCGGCAGAGGCGTCCGCGCCTGCGTCCCCGGTCGCCGCCATCTCCTCCACCAGCGCGTCGACGGCGTCGTCGAAGTCCGCGTCGAACCCGCCGTTGTCCAGCGCGGCTGCGTCCCCCCCCACCTCGAGCCAGGCCTCCTCGGCGTCGCGCAGGGCCTGCGTCGCGGCGCGCACCTTCGCCTCCCACGCCGCCGCGAGGTGCCCACCCGCCGGATCCCCGTCGTCGGCGTCCCCGAGACCGTCCCCGTCGTCACCGCCGCCGACGGCGCCGGCGCCCTCGTCGTCCGGGTCGACGAAGTCAGAGACGTACGGCGTCGCGCCGTCGTGCGTCTCGAACGCGTACCCCATGCGGACGCTCGAACGATCGTCGTCGTCGGTCGACGATTTGTTTTTAGCGTCAGCGGTATCGTGAGGCCGGTACGTGAAGCTCGGCTCGTGGCTGCCTTTTTGTGCGACTGACGCGAAGTACTCGGCTTCGCGTGCGCGCGCCTCCGCCGCGTACGCCTCACTCTCCGCCTCCGCCTCGGCGGCGCGGTCGAACGCCGCATCAAGCGCCCGCTCCTGCGCGGACTTCGCGTCGTCGTCCACGAATACCAGCCTCGGCGTGTGCTTCGAGCGCAGCATCTTCGAGGCCATGCTCCGCAGGCGCGTCGCCTCGCGGCGCAGAGCCGCGGACGCCGAGCGCTTGCGCGCGGAGAAGGAGGAGGAGGCGCGAGAATGTCCGTCCCGAGAATGTCCGGCCCAGACGTCACGCGAGACTACTTCTTCGTCGGATGCGTCGTCGTCGCCGTCCGCGACCGTCCACCGCACGTGCGCCTTCTTGAAGTCCTTCGCCATGCGCACCTCAAGGATCGTCAAGCCGGTGCCCTCGAACCGGTGCGACATCGAGGGGTGCTCCAGAACCGCGCACAGCGCTTTGCGCAGGCGCACGCCCGCGCGCACCTGCGCCATGTCCTGGCCCTCGGCGTTGCGGATCTGGGGGTGCCCGGCGAAGTACGACCGAGTCGGGAGCGCCCGCGCGGGGTGATCGCCGAGGCGCAAAGGGAGCCTCGGGGCGCCCGGAACGAGCGCGAGCGTCGGCGCCGCCGCGCGCGACGCCGCCGAGAATGGGATCGAGTGGAAGGCCCGGACTCGCGCGAGCGGTGCCGACCGAAAAGACGGCCGCGACGTCCACGTCGGCGCCTGCGGGGAACGGATCGGGTCCGCCGCGGGGGCAGCCTCGCCGCACGCGGCGACGAGCGCGCGCGCGACCCGGCCCACGCGCCGCGCGCGTGCCATCGCGGACATCCTCCGCGGGCACGGCAAATTGCGGTCCCGCGCCGAGCTGTCCTGCCCGCTCCCGAGGGAAGCGCCTTCTCGTCGGGCGGCGGTTTTCGTTCCTTCGGTTCTTCTCGTGTCGTGAGACATCGCCGTCGCCGAGTTCCCGCCACGCTGGTTCTACTGGTGCCTGGTCGACATGTGATGAGCGCTCGGCTTCGCCTCTCGCCGCGCACACCTCCGCGCGCGATGGCAGACGCGACGGCGGAGTCCGGCGGCGCGGACGGCGCGTCTCCCGCTTTTGAGGCCGCGCCCGTGGTCGCGGACTCGGTCTCGCCTGCGCCTCCGCCCGACCCGGCGGAGGTTGCGGGCAAGCGCTCGGCGTGGGAGCCCGAGCCCAGCCAGCTCAGCGATTCCGTGAGCGACGGCGCGCGCGTGCGCAGGCGCGCGCCGTACTGGCACCGGGACGACGCTCCGGCGGATACGCGCGTGGACGGGTTCGCGGGGTGGGACGACCTCCCGCGCGGGTTCATGAACGCGGTGTTCGAGCTCCTGCACGAGCAAACCAACGCGCACAGGCTGGTGCGTGCCCCTAACCGTCGCGCCCGAAGCGCGCGGGCGCCTCTCACGAGCTCGTCGTGTTGGTTTTTTTTTCGCACCTCGCTCGCGGCTGACCCACCATTTTTTTTTTGCGCTCGCTCGCGTAGCTCATGACGTGCGGCCTGGTGTGCAAGTCGTGGCACAGGGACGCGGCGGAGACGCTGCTGCGTGACACAGCGGTGAGCGGGCGCGGCGCGCGTCGCTTCGCGCGCGGCCGCGGCGCGAACGGCGAGGACGGCGTCGCGCCGCGCGACGGCGGCGACGACCGCGCAGAGGCTTCGGACGACCGAGCGTCGTTGCGCGCTCGTCGCGAGAGCGGGTCGGCGGTTTCCGGGAACGACTCCGACGCTCCCGGGGAGGGAGAGTTCTCCTCGAAACGGCGGAGGGTCGACGCGGGAACCGCCGCGGGCGCCGACGCGAACGGCGGCGGCGGCGGCGGCGCGCACCCGTCGACGACGCGCGACGACTCATCCGTCGGAGGCGGAGGCGA
>Ga0181559_10003766_pt1 | contig 14853 bp, 7 predicted proteins | sample 011ome_21_FD_133752 | JGI IMG/M metagenome (GOLD analysis project Ga0181559, IMG submission 133752) | Coastal salt marsh microbial communities from the Groves Creek Marsh, Skidaway Island, Georgia - 011508AT metaG (megahit assembly) | ecosystem: Environmental > Aquatic > Marine > Intertidal zone...
CTTTTGCGCGCGCGCGCATTTCACACCATCATCTCCGCTTCTTCCTCTCCAACTGTTTTTGCGAGGAGAGGCGGCGCGCGCGGCGGCGTTGTCGTTGTTTTGAGCGCGTTTACGAAGCTTTGTTGGTGTCACGCGGCGCGTCCCCCACGCCGCGCAGCGCGGTGTAAGTGGTCAGCCGGGGGCTTGACATTTTATCACAAGACAACAACAACAACAACAACAACCGGTTTTAGTGAAAGAAGAAGAAGAGGAGGAAGAAGCGCCGCCGCTGTCGTCGCGTCGTCTTCCGCGAACGACAACGACAGTTACAATAACGACAGTTTTTACGAGGAAGACTTGGAGCGTTTGCGCCAAACGGTGGAAAACGAGAGGAAGATGAACATCGAAACGACCTCGAGCGAGATGAGAAGCAAGAGAGAAGAAGAACCAGAAGACTTGAGTTCGGAGGAGGCGGAAGCGAAGGCGTTTAAAAATCCACTTCTCTCTCAGGATGACTTGATGCCGCCACGATCGGATTCACCGGCGATTGATATATCGTTCGCGCACGGTTTCGATTCGCATCATTCGTTGACGTCGGTGCAAGAGGTGTACACGAACTTGGCTATTTTAGACGCTGCGCACCAATCGATGAACTTTCTCGACTCGAAAGATTTCGTGGATACGGAGATTCGATCGAGCGCGAGCGTGACGATTTCGAATTTCTTAAACATTGGGAATAATCGAGAAGGGACTATTGGTAGCGGGAGAGGCGAGGAGAGCACGTCCGTGGGCGCTGGGTCGGCTGCTGCTGCTGGGACGTCTGGGATGGGTCAGATTATGGAGAGAGAGAGCAAAACGGACGAGGACGTGATGAAGCAATTTTTCGAAGGGCATTTCTTTGAAGGGCCAAGCGGATTAAACGATATCGGTGGCAGTGGTAACAGAGGTGGCGGCGAGGAAGGGACGGTGGCGAACGAGCTGGTGAATTTGTTGAACGATTGGACGGAAATGCCGTCGGTGATTGCAAAGTTATTGCATCCAGAAATATTAGCGGAAAACGGAGGAGGGACGGTGAAGTTATCCACGAGCATGGGAAGGTTAAATAGCATCCAAGAAGACGAAGAAGTGACGATGATGGGAGGAACTTCGAACAGTGCGAAAAAAGAAGGTGGAGGTTTAGGAGATGCAGACGAGGAGGAGGCGTATAAGCATCACGCCAAGGCTATTCAACTCGCTCGACACTGTAACAACACGTGGCCGTTATTGGCGCGAAGCGTAGCGCCGTCGGCGAACCAGCGACAGTCGACGCCGTTGGAATACGCGACGGGATCGAACACGCCGAGAGGAGTGATTCCAAATTCCCCGTTAGCGTCGCCGAAAATGACTAGGACGATCGCGGTGAATCAGCAAGTCCAAAGTGATGGTTCTTCTTTGATGAACAACAGAGTGAGCGCTCTGACCGGGGCGATAAAATCGCAGCTTCAAATAAACCCCGCGTTTCCTCAGAATCAACCACCATACATGCAGCCGCAACAACAGAAGTCATCATTAATTCCACTACCACACGTAGCCATCGTTCCTGGAGAACGATTTCGCGAAACGTATTACTGGGACACGTATTGGGTCGCGCTCGGTTTACTCGAGAGCGACATGTACTCGACGGCGACTGGAGTCATTCGAAACTTGCTCTCTATGGTTGAACGGTTCGGGTACGTTCCGAATGGAAGTCGCGTGTACTATTTAAATCGTTCTCAGCCACCGGTATTAGCCACCGCGGTTCGCGCGATTTACGAAGCGACGCGAGATATAGAATTGTTAAAATATGCGGTTCCGCTGCTACAACGCGAGCACAAATACATGACGAGGCCTGAAAAGTGCATAAACGTCGTCTCGCAATCTACTGGGAATTTGCACACGTTATCTAGATACTGGGCGTATACAGAAAAGCCGAGACCGGAATCGTACCGCGAAGATTTAGACACCGCGAAGGAGTTTTGCAATAAGTTCTGCGATTCCAAGGATTCCAAGGAAAAGACGGATCGATTGCGCGCCGATTTGTTTCGCGACATTGCTTCCGCGGCGGAGTCCGGTCACGATTTCTCCTCTCGATGGTTCGAAGATCGACAATCGATTCGTACTATCCGCACTACTAAAATTGTTCCCGCGGATTTAAACGGATTTATGTACAAAATGGAACGGGACATCGCTTGGTTGGCGAGACAGTTGGAACAAAACGTCGAATCGGTGGAAGAAGTTGAATACGCGCAAGAACTCGCGACGCAATTTGAAATCATGGCGGAAACTCGAAGAAATGCCATATACGAGGTCATTTGGGACGATTCGGAGAAACGATGGCGCGATCTTGTCTTGAGACGATCGAAATTCGACACGTACAACATCGACGGGACGATCGGAGATCCTTCTTTACATAAGAACAACCGCTTCGACGACCCGGACGCGGTGTACGAATACTCGTTTGCGCCAGGCCCGTACGCTTCAGATTGGGTTCCTCTTTGGTGCGGCGTTTTTGAGAAGAACTCTAAAGAGGCTTTGGACGCGTGCGAAAGTTTGCGACAATCTCCGATCGTGGACGCGGCCGGCATCGCGTGCTCCACGGTTAAATCTGGAGAACAGTGGGACTTCCCGAACGTCTGGGCGCCGCTCACGCACATGCTCGTCGAAGGCGTCTCCGAATATGGCGGCGAACAAAACGAAGTCTACGCCAATTTCGCGAAAACTGAAGCGCACAAGTATTTGAAATCCGTATCTAAAGGTTTGCGTCTCACGCACGCTATGCACGAAAAATACGATTGCCGATTTTTCGGCGCCATCGGCCGCGGAGGCGAATACGCGCCTCAAACCGGATTCGGTTGGACCAACGGCGTCGCGTTGGCGTTTTTAGCCAAATACGGCGGTTGGAACGAAGAAGAAGAGGGCGAAGAAACCGAAGCGCCGAGAATGGGTTTGTGCGAAACTCAAGCGTGCGAGGACGATGGAGATGACTTATCATCGGACGACGATACCTACTCCTCCTCGGAAGAGGACGAACAGTATCGCTACTCGGATTGATTGAAAAAAGACCCCCGCGTCTATACTTCACGTCCACACACAAACATACACACATATATATATAAGTAGAATATAACAACCTTAGCTTTTTGTATCTTTATTATTCTTGTCACATACAACTACATGTACATAACATATACATTCGCGTCTTAAAAATCTCTCCGCGCCTGAAGAAAAAAGTCAAGCGTCAAGACACTTTTTTTACAGTTACAGATCTCGTCAGAAGAACAACGCTTTCTCTTTCTCCGTGGTAATACACGAGGAGACGCGCAATAAAGAGGAAGAACGAAAATCACCATCCTCGTCGTCATGACGAACAAGAAGACATCCATCGATTCTTCTTTCACTTCGAAAGAAGAACAAGAAGAGGAAGAAAGAAGCAAATTGCGCGAACGATTTCGGTTCGAATTGGCAAACGAAATAGTCGAACTCAGCGCGGACGATCAACTCTTCGAGTACGACGAGAAGGAATACAAAACGTTGGACAGAGACAAACCGTGGAAGAAAGACGCGAAGTTTTTTACCGAGGTAAAGTTATCCGCGCTGGCGTTGATTAAAATCAGCACGCACGCGAAACGAGGCGGGGAGTTAGAAGTCATGGGCTTGCTCCAAGGGAAAGTGACCAAAGACGGGAAGTTTATAGTCGTGGACGCGTTTCCGTTACCGGTGGAAGGGACAGAGACGCGAGTGTCCGCGCAATCGGAGGCTAACGAATACATGATTGAATACAACGATTGCGCGAAGAGAAACGGACGAGAGGAACACGTGGTTGGGTGGTACCACTCGCATCCCGGGTACGGGTGTTGGTTGAGCGGCATCGACGTGGATACGCAGTCGCAGAATCAAATGTTTACCGATCCGTATTTAGCAATCGTGGTCGATCCGGTTAGAAGTCAAGCTAGTGGAAGAGTGGAAATTGGCGCATTTAGAACGTATCCGGAAGGATATGCCGAAACTAATAGCAGAGGAGGGAAAAGGATCGGCGGAGGAGGAGGTTCCGGGGTTGGCGATTTCGTCCCGTCGGCCAAGATTGAAGATTACGGCGTGCACAAGGATAAGTATTACGAGTTGCCGATTTCGATTTTCAAATCGACGTTGGATGGACAGATTTTAAAACGATTATGGGACGAGTACTGGGCATCGAGTTTTACATCGATGCCTTTGAGTAAGAGTTCCGGGGCGAAGAAATTCGTGGACGCTTCGGTGAAGGACGTGGGGCAAAAGATGCAGACGATTATCACAAGAGGGTTTTTAGCGGACGAAGATGGTACGGGTGGAATATCTTCGCAACAGCACGAATTTTACGGGGTGAGTAAGAAAGGAGGAGGACGAGGTGAGATGGAAGACGAGGAAGGTGGCATGCGCGCCTTACTTTTGGACGATGACGCCAACGTCGCCGCTGGCGGCGGTGATGGTGATCACGATGATGGTGGCAGCGGTAAAGAAAGAAAAGAAAGAGGAACGACGCCAAAAACTTCGGAAGCCGCGGCGACTACGCGCCATCTCGACGCGAAAACGTTAAAAGCTCTCTGCGGTGGCCCGGAGAGTGAAAAGTTGCGCGCCGCCGCTCGTGAAGCGGAAAGTATCGCCGCCGAACACGCGAAGCAGTCCATCGCGAGGGCGCTGAACGAGAGACTCTTTTGCAGAGCGACGGCGGTTTCCAGTGGCGGCGACGCGCAAATGCAAGGATAGATCGTAGCAGTGATGAAGAGAGACAGAGAAGAAAGTTAAAATGTAAAAACACATGAACACGCGCGAAAGCAAAATTACAAACTAATCAATCGATATCAACACAAAAAGTACAACAGAAACAATCACCATCCTCTCCTCTTTTTCAACTCCTCGCTAATCCCAACTAACTCTTTCTCTAAAGTCATCACGTAATTCTCAAAATCCCCGATGGCTTTCAACGACTCGTCGAAATCTTCCAAACTTTTCACCCACTTCCCGCTCTCCTCTTTAAACTCTTCGACTTTTTTTTGCAAAATTTTCGCCTCTTTTTCCACTTGCTTTTGGTTTTCAAACACCTCCAAAACGCCTCGATTGATGCCAGAGACGAGCGTGGAGGTGAGATTGGCGACTTTTTCAGCCGCGTCTTTTCTATTTTCGCCTTTATATTTTATATGCGCATGAATGAATGAGAGATGACACAAAGAGTCAGTTGTGATTTGTTTGCGTTCTTAGGGGAAAAAATTGAGAATCGAAATTTATTTACCTAGATCCCGCGCTAAACGTCCGGCGTGTTTATCGTGCTGAGACACCACGCGCTGGAATTCATCCTTGGCCGTCGTCGCAGAGGTGTTTGCGGATGTCAAAGCAGCAGCACCAGCAGCAGCGCCTGGTACACTCCTTTCCTTTTTGTTCTCGTCTGCCATTTTTTTATTCGTGTTAAAAAATGAAGAACGTTGTTTGTGTGAGCTTTTGCGACTTACATGACTAACAGTAATAAATATATATCGAAAATCTCTCTATCTAAGTACCAGCATCTATCTAAACAAAACACACACATAAACTACCCCCAGCTACTCAACACGTCGCTACACGCTCTGTTTTCGGGACAGTAATCCCCGACTAAGCGAATCATGGCGTATATTTGCATCAAATGATTGGCGAAAATCATGAGATGCCAATTTTCGTGCGCGCACCAAATCCCGGGAATCGTCAATGGGCTTCGTCGTTTACAATCCATGCGAGTGCAATAGACGAAATAAAACGGCGAGAGGAATTTGCTCGTAAACTGGATGGCAACGTTTGTTTTCCAGCTGACGCCGTGTATGTATTTCGTCTCCGTGATCATGAGCAAGACGATGTTTAATGCGAAAATGAGGAATCGTTCTCTTCGCATATATTTCATCACGCACGTTTGCTTTTGGCGAAACGCTAGTATTTGCATGAGAAAAAGAATCGTCGTCGCGCAGATGGCGATGCGCGCTTCCGTGCCTCGAAACAATTTCTCGGAGAATAACACCGTGTGAGAGGTGAATCCGAAGGATATCCCGAGAAAATCCGCGCTCAACGCGACGTCGTGCGCGAACCTCGATTTCCACGGAATGAAGTGTAAAAACGTCGAACACGTATACGGCACCAGCGTGCACATCATCAACCAAAAGGTTCTCGGGTGCATTCGAAACCATTCCGACTTGTTGTTGTATATTAATATTGGGTATCCAACCGAAGCTAACAAACAGTGCAACCACCCTCGCATGAGCGGTCGAGACATGGTCAAGTCCGCGTACCGCTTGTGTCTCCCTAGCTTGCGAAAATCAATCAAAGACGAGAGAGGGAAGCGATATCTCCCGCTTGTATTTCTTCTTCTGTTGCTACTTTTACTACTAGTTTCAGTGCTCGGCGCGCGTTTATTATTAGTAGTATTATTATTATTAGTGTTGCTGCTCTTCCTGCTGCTTCGTCTTCTTCGTCTTCTCGCGCCGTTTTTGCTCAGCGATATCTCGTCTTCATCCTCCTCTATTCTCTCGTCATCATCATCGTCTTCTTCTAAATCATCATCATCCGACGAAGAAGACGAAGACGCGATCGAATCTTCCTCGAACCGTTTCAAATGTTCCTTCAAACTCCTAAACTTCTCCTCCGACACCCGTCTCTCGAACGCGTCTCTCGGTAAATCTAAACTCCTCGCTCTTCTCAAGTTGGAATCGTAGGAATGTTTCAACGCTCTCACGGGAGAGTGCGCGATTTCGTACTCGATTTCCTGATTCGGGTGGATCAGTTTCGTCGAGAACATATTATCTCTCTCTCTGTGTGTGTGTGTGTGTGTATATATATATATATATATATATGCGTGTGCTTTATGTGTGCGCTCTTCGTCGGCGAAACTTTTAAGAGCGTATTAATAGCGCGAGCGTATCTCTCTGTGCGAGTGAGTTCACCAGCAGACAGATTTTTTGTTTAGGGTTTCATTTTTTAGGGTTTAGGGGATTTTCTTCTTCTTCCGTTTTCTTCTATTTTTACGACCCTCTCATTGCTCGCCTCCTCTCCGTCTCTCTCTCTCTCTCTCTCGTCTTCTCGTCTTCGCGTTGAGAGAAATCCGTCGCATAAACTGTGTAACATAAATGCAAGAAGCGTAAAAAAGTAGCGGCGTTCTGAAGAAGAAGAAGAAGAAGAAAAACATGCGAGTCAGAGGAGAGTTTCGCGTGAAAGTTTTAGTTTTGCGCGATTCGTCAAAGAGGAGAGAAGATGAAGAAGAAGAGAAGAATCAACGAAAACCACTTCGCGACGGTTCCTCGTCGTCGCCTCGTCTGTCGATGTCGCTGAGCGAGGAAAACTACGAGCGCGAGTGGAAAATTGAAAACGAAGAGTTGGCGACGCACTTGACGCGTTTACTCTCGAAAGATTTGGTGGAGATTCGGTTGAAAGAAAAGTTGCCAAAACTCGACGAGGACCGTCGAGAAGAAGGCGCCGGAGGATCGGAGAAGGAGGAAGATGAAACGACGAATTCAACGACGGCGTATTTAGCTTCCGTGCGAGGAAAACTTCCGCGTCGGTTTTTTTACGACGAGGACGACGACGACGATAACGAGGGTGACGATGAACAGCGCGCGTCGGTAGAAGAGCGAGAGCGCGAAAGAGAGGAAGGTATTCGTTCGTTTCCAAAGTCGTTGGCGTTCGCGCTGACGCACTTGTACCAAGAAGAAGAAGCGACGACGAAAAGAGAGAAAGCGAATGGTGGTAAAGAATCGATGGCGTTGAAACGACGTTGTGGTATTGGTAGTAATAGTAGCAATAGTGATAGTGATGGTAAGAATAGTTTCTGCGGCGTGATCGGATGTCAAATGCACCGGGGCACGGGAGAGAACGACACGTTGAAATCGCAGCTGGAAAAGCTTCGACCGGAAGCGCAAAAGGATTCCAAGTTGCCGACGATTGATCGCTTGGACGGGAGGTTTCCATGTCCGGGGGATTTGCCCGCGTTGGCGCTGGAGAGGATCGTGAAGAATTTAGATGCCAAATCTGCGGGACGATTGCAGTGCGTCTCGAAAGGGTTTCGAGCGGTCATTGATCAGACGTCGCCCGGATTGAAGTTGACGTTACATCCGCATCAAAGAGCGGCGTTGGCCTGGATGAGAATGCGGGAGCGAAGGGATTCGTTGAGTTTGGTATTAGAACCAGGGTGGATAGAACTGTTTGCTTCTGATGAAAACGAGGAGTTTCCGTTTTACTTGCAAACAAGCACCGGGATTCTTTCGAGAACGCCGCCGAGCTATTTCAGCGATTCTTGCGGCGGCGCTCTGTGCGACGAGCCAGGTTTGGGTAAAACTGTCACGGTGTGCGCATTAATATTAGCAACTCGAGGGAGCTATGCGCCCCCACCGAAAGGTTTGGCGATGAAATTTGAACATTCGGAGAAAGAAAGCATGGAAGAAAAGGTTCCGTATTACGTAGACGAACCAGTGTTTCAAGAAGAACGAGGAATAACATCAACGGAGGACGGCAAAGAAATAAAAGAAGGAGTAGTAGTAGAAGATAATGACGACTCGAAAACACCGTCATCTGTAGCAAAGAAGCAGCTGCAACGAGAAAAGAAAAAGCGGCGAAACAGCCAGTTAGTGGCGGCATCAAAAACGCCCACTTCAAATTTACGTCGGTCGCGTAGAAGTAGCGCGTCGACACCCCTAGGACTCTACGCCAATCTCGAAAAGAATGGCATGCTCGTCGGAGCGTTGCCGACGCTCGCCTCGTACGCGAGTAACGAAAATAAATCTGGCCGCGGTAGAAATTACGAGGATTTATATTTCAAAGAAGACGTTTCGACGTGGTCTTCGCCGCCGGGGTATTATTACGGCAACGCGAACAAGAACACAAAAGACGTCGCCAACGACGACAGTCGGGAAAGCTTGAAACGAAACACGCGATTTTTTATTCAATCGTTCAAACTCTCTCACGCGAGAAGTGGCAAAGAACCGACGCGCGATACGATTGAATTTGTCTTGAGCAACGCGGGCGAAATATCGGAGACTAAGCATCTCATCATCCCACCGTTTCGAAGAAACGACGATCAACCGATGGTTTTAGACGCGTTTAACATCGTTCGACGAGCGAGTTCAAAATCTCAGTCTGGATACGCGTTTGGTCCACCATCTTTACACGCAGTGGCAGATAGAAATGGAGATGCAAAGGAGGAATCGGGGAGAGAACCTGGTGACATTTTGGTACTTGACAAGCGCGCTCTTTACGATGCTTGGCTCGAAATTGAAAGAGAGGAGAGCGCCTTCAAAGTGCCGCAGTTGCAAAAATTGGACAATCCGACGATTATCGGTGGCAAGCGAATTTATCTCACGAAAACGACTCTGATTATTGTTCCACAACCACTTATTGCGCATTGGCTCGAGCAAATAGCCTATTGTTGTGGATCTCGAAAGCGTAAAGATGGTATTCCTAGGGTTGGCGTCATTCACAATCAAGCGCACGACTCGGAATTAAGAGCTGATCGAAACAATTATTACGGTTTAGGCTCATACGTACACAGACTCGACACCATTTGCGAGTGCGACACGTATAGAACGGATGAATTGAGAAAAAATGGAAGGATGGAAGACTGGAAGGAAGAATTCGCGGATAAGGATATAATCATTTTACCGTTATCCGCTCTTTCGTCACACTTTGGAAACAAGGATTCCGCGTTTTTCCAGGTTCATTTCAATCGCATCGTGCTAGATGAAGGCCACCAAATCGGTGCGTCGTTGGCGTTATCGAACAGATTCCACGTCATTACAAACTTGAAAAGTCACTCAAAATGGCTCATGACTGGCACGCCAACTCCTGCGACGTTTCGTGGCGCAACCGTGACGCATTTGCAACCTTTGCTCGGCTTTCTCAAGCAAGCGCCTTTCGATGCCAACGCGAGACTTTTTTCCACGCTGATCTCGAGACCTCTCGAGCAAAGGAGCACAAATAATAAGAAGAAGAGTAAAGACAACAAAGGGGTGGATAAAGATGTCGCGATGATTTATGCACGATCAGAAGCGGCACGAGTTTTACTCGAGCTTTTGCAACGCATAATGATTCGCACGTGTAAATCGCACATACGGTTACCCCCGGTTCGGAAAATTACACATTCCGTGCCATTTACGAAACAGCACGCTTTATCGTACAACCGAATGGTCTCGCACGTCCAAAGATCGATGTTGCTCGCAGATTGGTTCGACCCAAATCACGAGCAAAGTCTACTCAGCTCGAAGAACGCGAAAGAAGCGAGACAGACGGTGGTGAACTTGCGCGAAGCCGCGTGCGTCATCGGCGACATGCCATTGACGTATTCAAACGATGAAATCGATGAAGCAGAACATGATTTGACCGTGCTTTTGAAAGCAAAGCTGAATTTGACGGATCCTGTGAAAATCCAAGGCATGATTAATCGAGTGATTCCGGCGATGACGCGATACGAGTTTGTGTGCGACGTTTGCGGCATTTTGGCGTATTTACCGATGGTCACACCGTGCGCGCACGTTTTGTGCGTCGAGTGCGTGCAAAATAAGAGCACGAATATTTCAATCATCGACGGTAATACTGGTGACGACGGTGACAACGATAGTGCAACGAAAAAAGTCCAGCGTCCGGCACCTCGTGGATGCGCAAAGTGTGGGATCCCGTACAAAATGCAAGAGGCGACGCCTCGCGAGGACAACCCAATGCCGTGTCAGCCCGTTCCACAAGATCTCATCGAATTACAATGCTCGTACGTGCAAAGAGGATGGACGGTAAACTTGGACGACGGGCGCTCTTCGCACGAGAGTTCCAAGGCTGAATTTTTGCTCAGCCGTTTGCGTGAGTTGAACGTCGCGGTCACGAAGACACAGTTGGAAAGCATCGAAGCTACGGAAAGAATATTTAGAGACCATTTTGTGGCGGCCCATGCCAATCGCGAGAATTTTAGCGATGCTGACTTGGAGCACTTAGCGAATCAAGTTCCTTATTTAAGGTACGGAGTCAGAAAGGACACGCGATTGAAATCATTAATTGAGTTGCCCATCTTAAGACGCGAGGTGGATCCGTCTTTCGACACCACGAAAAAGTTGCCAAAGATTGTCGTCTTTAGCTCATTCAAGACACATTTGCACGTCGTTGACACGTGTTTAACTGAAGGCCGGGTACCGCTTCAATCACTTTCCAGACAAGGATACAATCGCGAGCAGAAAGATGCGGCTTTGTCAAAATTCAGAGACGATCCGGACTGTTCGGTTTTACTTTTGGATCAATCCGCGGCGGAAGGTTTAGATCTTTCATTTGTCAATCGCGTCTTTTTAATGGAGCCTTTGGAAAACGTAAGTTTAGAGGAACAAGTTATTTCTCGCGCGCACCGAATGGGACAACAAAGCATCGTACACGTGGAAGTGCTCGTCGCGCGAGGCACGGCGGAAGAAACGATACTCGAAGCGAGAGCGGCGTTTCTTAAATGGGAGAAGGAAGAGAAGGAAAAACGCTCCCGCGGTGAAAGCGAAGAGAAGAAGAACGAAGATAACGACGAGTCAGCGGGGAAGATGGAAAACAGTCTCATGGAAGAAGTGAATCGATCGGGGAGACGCGTTTTGGAGAAGTTGGCGCTGGTTGATATCGAAGAAGATGCGAAACCGAAATCGCGCGAGGAGAACTTCTTTTCTGAGAAGGAGGAGGAAGAGGACTTGGCGACGAGGATGCGAATTCAACGAGAAGAAGCGGTGAGTGCCTTCAACGACATACACAAGAATATCACCAACACCGACACCAACACGACAAACATGGAAGAATGGAGAGTGCGCGTGGAATTCAAAAGGAGCAGAGTGTTCGAATTGCGACTTTCTAAAGGAGAAAATACCACCGTTGCCGAGCTTTTTAGGATGTGCGTAGAGGCGACTGGAATCCGTCCGGAGGAGAAAGCAATCATCGAGTGCGGCTTCCCGAAGCGAAGTTGCGAAGGTTTACCGGAAACGTGCGCCATAGGCTTACTCGGCGTGCGAAACCGCGACTCTGTGAGTGTTGAAACCGAAGCCTCGTTGGCGGAAAAGAAAGACGAGGAAGCGAAAATGACCTCGGCAGAAGCCGTCGTTGTCGTCGACGCAGCGGATACGGTGCCTCAGCCGGAGCCAGCGGCAGTTGCAGCGAAGGAAAACAACAGCGATAAGAAGCGCAAGCGACAGAAAAATAACGACGTGCGCGATGACATCGCGGATGCGAAGCTTCGACGGAAACTCACAGATATCCTGCCCGATTCTGAAATATCTTCCGCGCGCATGCTCGACGATCCAGACGGCAGAGACAATACTAACGACTTTATCGCACGTCAACGCGAAGGTATGGCCCAATCCGCAGCCGTTTTACTCCGAGCGACGCAAGGTGGCGCGACTACCGAGTTACGCAACGAGTTACGCAACGCCGTCGACGAGCGAATGATCGAGACGCAAGGCAGACAAAAAGTTGCCGCAGTTTTGAACAACCAATACGAGATTAAACCGTTGCCGAACGATCCAGCCGGTCGTCTTTTGGCCACGTACGCCATCGCCAAAGAGCTGGCGTTGAAATCGCAACACCAGAAATCGCAACTCCAAGACGTCTTCCCGGAAATCCCGAAGCCGTTCTTAATCGCTCTCCTCAAAATAGTCGCCGAAAACGACCAAGATCGAGTGAACTTAGTTCCAGAAAGGATGGCCATGGCGTCTCCGAGAGTCTTCTGGAACGTCGTCAAACACGCGGCGGCGGGTACCGAAAACGAAAACAAACCGATCCGCTCCTTCGCGCTCGCGTTGGAACAGTTAGCTCCCGGCGTCGCGGATTGGGAAAAAGTTTGCCAGCGAGAGAGACTTAAACCGAGTCGATACAGCGATTACGTTTCCCATTAGAAGTTTAATAGTAGTTTTAGTAAAGTACTGGTAGTAGTAAAATATGAGAATAGCAAATGGTGTTGAAAAAATCGACATTCCGCAAACGCGCGCGTTCTTCGGAACGAGACGACGAGGACGAAGATCAACGACGACGCCTTGGAAGACGCAGACACGGCAGACGCGCGGCACACAAAATGACGCTGAGCAGCAGCGGACACAAATCAGATCACCAGCCGGATCCGACGTTTTCGCACAAGGGCAAACACCACCATCAACACGACAAGAAAGAGGAGGAGGAGAAGGAAGAAAAAAAGGATGACGAATCGAAGACGAAGAAAAGCAGCGAGAAGAAAGAGAACCTGGACAAAGTCGTGTACCCGGTCGAGCTGTTCGTGTATGATTTGAGGTGATTTACTCTTTACTCTTTGGATTTACGACGAGTATAGTATTCGCGCGCGCTTTTGTTTCTTTTTTACCCTCGACACGGGGACAAAATTGGAAAACTCACTCACCTTTTTCTTAATATTTCAAACAAAACAGCGACGGTTTAGCGGCTGCGCTTTCCGAACAACTCATGGGGAAGAAAATAGACGGCATCTGGCACACGTCCATACACGTGCACGGGAAAGAGTACTGGTTTGGCCACGGCATGCAAGTTGGCTTACCGAGAAAAACGCAATTCGGGACGCCGAAAGAAGTGCTCCAGATGGGCGAGACGGAAGTGGACGAGGAGGGGTTTCGAGAGTACTTGGAAAAACTTCAACCTCGCTACAACATCGGGACGTATAATTTGACGAATCACAACTGCAACAACTTCTCGGACGAAGTGTGTGAGTTTTTAGTCGGGAAGAAGATTCCTCAGCACATTGTCAGCTTACCGAGCGACGTGTTAGACACGGAGTTCGGGCAAGCGATAAAGCCGATGTTACAAGTCTTCGAGAACAGAATGAAAAACACGAAAGGCCACAACGTGTTCGAAAAAGACGCGACCATGCTCGACAAGAAAAGATGCAAGAGAGATAAGGATACAAAACAGTTCCCGGAAGAGGACCGCGATTATTGCGAGGAGAGAGTAAAACAGCACGCAAAACAGCTGCGAGAACAACTGCATGCCGACTTGAAGCCTCTTTTCGTCGCCGCGTTTCAAGCTTTGGCGAAAGGTTTAGCCAACGACGGGACGAGCGCCGCGCCAGGGCTTCCTCATCATCATCATCATCACACGTCTATGTGATTTAAACGTCTGGGAATGTATAATATTTATGTATTTATAATATACGCGTACGCGTTCTGCCCGACGCGCAGAAGAAGTATTTATTATCGTTATTGTTGCAGTATGTATTATCATCATTTTGTAATATTTATGAAAGAAGAAGAAGAAGAAGAAATATATACACATATATCTGTGACTCACATCATCCAAGTACGTTCATCGGTTTTGAAGCTCTCCCGCGCGCGCGTTTCGGTGTTTTATTTTCCCACAAAGCGGTAGCGGGAAGGTGTTCAGATTGAATTTGGTCCACACAAAAAAAAAGAAAGTCACCGAACGCACCTTCATTTTGTGTATACGCGTTTGGATATCATCATCCACACACGCATCGAACGCGCGCCTCGAACATTAATAGTAGTAAAAATATGACGAGCGAAGATAAGATCACGCATCCCGTCGAGCTGTTCGTGTACGATTTGAGGTGATACACACATCTTCTTCTTTTTTTCTATTTCTCTTCTTCTTCTTCTTCTTCTTCTTCTTCTTCTTCTAAAAATGGAAAGCTGACGGCGTTGACGCTTCGTTTTTCTCTCTTTTTCATCCAAACAACAGCGACGGTTTAGCGGCCATGCTCTCCGAACAACTTCTCGGGAAGAAAATAGAGGGCGTGTGGCACACGTCCATACACGTGCACGGGAAAGAGTACTGGTTTGGCCACGGCATGCAAGTTGGCTTACCGAGAAAAACGCAATTCGGGACGCCGAAAGAAGTGCTCCAGATGGGCGA
>Ga0181559_10003768_pt1 | contig 14850 bp, 19 predicted proteins | sample 011ome_21_FD_133752 | JGI IMG/M metagenome (GOLD analysis project Ga0181559, IMG submission 133752) | Coastal salt marsh microbial communities from the Groves Creek Marsh, Skidaway Island, Georgia - 011508AT metaG (megahit assembly) | ecosystem: Environmental > Aquatic > Marine > Intertidal...
CCTCACCCGTACGTGACCATCATGAAAAAGTTGACGCCGTTGCCCGTCGAAATCATCGTGCGAGGGTACATGACGGGATCCACCAACACGTCGCTGTGGACCGCGTACGACCAAGGCGCGCGCACCTACTGCGGACACGCGTTTCCGGACGGTCTCGCGAAACATCAGGCGCTCGATCGACCGATCGTGACCCCCACCACCAAAGGGTCCGTCGACGTCCCCATGTCCGGCGAGGAGCTGGTCGATCGCGGGTATCTCACCGAGACGCAGTGGCGATTCGTCACCGAAGCGGCGTGGAAGTTGTTCGAGCACGGTCAAAGAGAGGCGGCGAAACGCGGATTGATCTTGGTGGACACCAAGTACGAGTTCGGCGTCGACGATCGAGGCGATATTCGTTTGATGGACGAAGTGCACACCCCGGACTCGTCTCGGTACTGGTTGGCCGACACGTACGAAGACCGCATGCGCGACGGATTAAGTCCGGAGAGTGTCGACAAGGACTTGTTGCGTGTTTGGTACCACGCGAATTGCGATCCGTATCGAGACGCGATTCTGCCCGAAGCGCCTCCGGAGTTGGTGGACGAGCTGAGCCGACGATACGTCTACTTGTTCGAAACCATAACGGGTCTCGAATGGACGCCCACGGAGTGGAACGAAGACGACATCGCCGAGTCGGTGCGCGCTTTTTGGGACCATTCTTATTAAAGATTTCGTCCGAATCACAACAAGGGTGTGTTACGATTTGGAAATGAGTTCTATGTTTGATTGGAATTGCAACGAGTCCGTGATGGCTTATTTCTTTCCGAATCCGCGGGATACTTCCGAAACCGCGGAAACGCCGCTTGACCGTGTTATGGAATCTCCGCGGTACTTGTACGACGACCCGGAGATGGAACTGTGGTTGCAACGTCATTGCAGAGTGTGGGGATACCACGTGTACGGAGCAGACTGAAAAATAAAAAAACCGCACGATATATACCAAAAAGAAAGTCATGAATTCCGTGCCGAAAGAGTACGCGAACGTGCGTCGATTTTACACGACCAAGTACGGAGAGAAGAAGGGTGTCGAGATGTTCGAAGCGTACATGCGACGCCGTGGAACGAACATCGACCAAACGTCCAAAAAAACCACCGCGAACAACGTGGTGACCACGATCGTTCCGTGGATTCCCATGCGCACCGTGTACCGCAAAACGGTCACTCGTCGTCGCGGAGCCAATCTCGTAATCAAAAGCCGCGTTCGCAAGTAGACAACATCCACTTAAAACGAACGCGAATGGAGTACAGTTAAAGGTATCACCCCGATCGTGATACACCCCTCGGGTTCGTCATGAACGCTCGTGGTATGACATTGAATACGTACAAAATCGAAACCATGAATTTGTGCAAACACAAGGGATGGCTCGGACCGTCCATCGAACAAGTGTGGATGTACTTTACCGAAGAGGTGGGCGAACTCGCCGGAAGCATTCGTCGATACAACAACCAGTTTAGAGACAAGAAGAAGATCAAAATCGAGTCGGAAATGGGGGACGTGTTCAGCTACTTGTTTCAACTCGCGGATATGCTACATGTCGACCTCGATAAAATGTGGACGGAACACAAAGCGAAGATGATAAAAAAACGTTATATTAATAGTAACACATCGTGTGCGGATTTAGAGGATGATCGATTTAAATGTAGAAAAAAAATGTGTTGGAATCACGCGTAAGGGGGAGGGGTGTAAAAACTTGGGTATCTATAAATCACCCAACGTGCGTTCAAGTATGTTTTGTCGCCATCACGTCCCGAAACAGGCCGAGAAATGCGTGATTTGTTTGACCGAATTGTACGACGACATGATGTTGCCGTGCAAACACACGTTTCACAACCGATGTATTCAGAAATGGATGAAACGTCACAATTCGTGTCCGATTTGCAGAGAGTCCATCTTTACCAACTTGAGCGGCGAATCGTTCAGCAACATTTTGAGCGCGTACGAGGGGGAGCGTCTTCAGATCGTGATCGACATCGCGTTGTTGAGCGACTCTGTGGAGAATTTCGCGCACTTGACCGAAGAACTATGTATTTGAAATGGAATAAAAAAATAAATGCGTGGTAGAGAGTATAAAATCAATACACGGGAATATGAGTGAGTTTGACGCGTTCAAAATTTCGCTCTTGAATCGTGCGAAAGAGACGGTTCAGACGTTGTGCACGGACAAGCGTGACGTGTTCTCGTTACAGAACCATCAACGCTTTCTGAAGGCGTACATTCGCAGTTCCCATTTCCGGGAACACAACCGCCTGTTGTTGTACCACGGTCTCGGGTCCGGGAAGACCTGCTCCGCCATCAGCATCGCGAACGCGTTTCGACTGGACCGGGGCAACAAGGCGAAGATTATCGTCATCACACCGGCGTCCTTGGTCCCCAACTTTTACAAGGAGATGAAGGGTCTTTGCGGCGTCACGCAGTTCCAAGAACTTCGCCAAAAGAAAACCAATGCGGAGAACCACAAAGCCAACACGCCGTGTGTCGTGCGCAACGTGGAGAAGGTGTTGGACGACATCGTGAGCGTCATGTCCTACCAAAAGTTTGTCAAGCGCCACCGCGAGATGGGACCGTTCGACAGGAACACCTTGATCGTCATCGACGAGGTGCAGAACGTCATCAGCGAGACGGGATCCATGTACCAAACGTTTCACAAGGTGTTGCGTGCCAATTCCAAGGCGGCGGTGATTCTGTTGTCGGGCACGCCGATATTCGACAAACCGAACGAGCTGGCGTTGCTCGGCAATCTGTTGAGCACGAAGAAGCAGCTGCCGACGAAGATGAAGGATTTTGTGGAGCGTTACGGGCTCACCGAAGTCAACAAAAAAAACGTGGTGATGAATCAAGGTCAGTTGGAAGCCTTCTTCCAACAAAAGGTGAGCTACTTTCGCGGAAGCAACCCGGTGGCCTACCCTGTGAAGGTGGAGTACGACGTACACTGCCCGATGTCCGAATTTCAGTACGAAGGGTACCTGAACTCCATCAACGACGAACAACAACAGGCGCTTCAGAAATTCGACGAGATGTCCACCTCGTTTCTCATCGGACCGCGTCAGTGTTCGAACGTCGTGTACCCCAACGGCAAGTTGACGGTGGCCACCGCGAAAAAGTTTGAAGCGGCGTACTTTTCGTCCAAGAAACACGCCGCCAAGTTCCACACGTGCGCGAATCAGCTGGTGTCGAGGTCCAAGGGACCGGTGTTCGTCTACTCCAACTTTGTCTCCTCGTGCGGGATCAACACGTTCGCCTCCATGCTTCGCAACGAGTTCAAGTTTCAGGAGGTGACGCAGGACATGTGTCCGACGGCCAAAGGCAAGCGTCCGCGATTCGCCGTGTTCCGCACCGGACAGTCGGAGGAGAACACGCGCATCCTTCAGATTTTCAATTCGCCCAGGAACAAAAACGGCGACTTGATCAAGGCCATCCTCGGCTCCCCCGCGATGAAGGAGGGGGTGACCTTGCTGCGCACCCGCGAGGTGCACTTGTTGGATCCGTACTGGAATCGTAGCCGCATCGAACAGATCATGGGTCGCGGCGTGCGTTTCTGTTCGCACAAGGACCTGCCCGCGTCGGAGCGCCGAGTGGACGTGTACCACTACTACGCGGTCGACCCGAAGAGCCCCGCGCGGACCTTCAAGTCGGGCACAAACGCCGCCAACGCGACGTCGCCGCAAGACAAGACGGTCGACGTGCACATTCGGGACATGGGAATCCGGAAGGAGAAGACCAATCGCCTGTACGAAAACATCTTGAAACAGGTGGCGGTGGATTGCTCGTTGTTCAAGCACGCCAACGAACCGCCCGAACTGACGTGCAAGTCGGGGTTCCACGCTTCGAACAACCAACCAACCCTGGTACCCAATCGCCCACGCAACAACAACACCCGAACGGCGACGAACAACGTGTCCGTGCTCGCCAAGAGTCGCGCCGCGCAGAACGCCGCCGTCGCGTCGTCCCCGGCCGTCGCAGTGGTTCAAAAGGTGGAGCGCATGAAAAAGAAGCGTCTCAAGTTCGGAAAGCCGTCCAAGGGCGGTTACGGAGGATCGCGCGCCAAGAACCAGAAAGGGTGTCCCAAACCGCGTCGCGTGGACCCGACCACGGGGGCGTGTCCCGCTACGTACCCGTACAAACGCTTCAACAAGTACAACACGTTGTGTTGTTACAAGAACAGGTCCAAAACTGCACCGAACGCCGTCGCCGCGAATCCCATGGCCGAATGCATGGCGCTTCGCAAAGACGCGTTGAAAGTGCTGGCCAAACCGTACGGATACTCAAGCGGTCCGATTACAAAGAAGAGGCTTTGTGAGCTTATGATGGTTTAAGATGAGCAAGAGCATCACGATCAAAATCACCAGGAGCAAGGTGAACATCGCACCGGCGAACACAATGTAGGGCCACACGCGTTTCCCGATGTACTCGATGAGCGGGTCCACCGCCTTGTACTCGTCCTGTATCAATCGGTTCACACACGCGTTCCATAGATCATCCACGATGGAATCCATCCGTCTTTTGTTGTTTAGAATACTAAGTAGGTTATGTTTTTAAAATAAATATCAGTTTTTATACTAAAAACATACCCATTGTTGTTGTCATGTATATGATTGCGATGGCGTGGGTCGCCTTGGCGTTGGTGGCGATTTGGATCACGATGTGTTGTTGCGCGCGTGTGGAGCGAATGCGTTTGGACGAGTACGGGTGTCTTCTCAAAAACACCGAAGAAAAGATTGGGGCGAACATCATTCACATGCTGGACATTGACGATCGACACATGTACGTGATCACGTTCGACGAATCGCGCGGCGTGGCGAAAACGTATCGCGTCACGTACGATCCGCGCACCCACAAACCCACCAACGTGTACGCGTTGGGAAGCAAACCCATGACCGAAGAGGAAGCTCAGTTGTACGCGATTTAAACATGTGGACACAATGTATACACACAATCGAATCGAAGATGCCTACGTTTTCCGAGTTGAAGACACCGAAAGTGTTGGAAGGATTCAAGGAGGTCAAGCCCGCCAAGTACGCCTCCATTCCGATCGGCGTGTACGTGCGCTATTTCAAAGACGGCGAACTCCGGTACGGCGGGTTCTTGAAGGTAATGAGCCATCCCGATTACATGGTGTTGTACAACAATCGGAAGAAAGTGAGCTGGTCGGTACAACTCAAAGATCCGTCCTTACATGTGTGGATCAGGGATTACCGAAAGGATAGCACGTACCAAGAACCTCGACCGAACCCCGCGAAGAAGGAACCCAAAAAGGAACCCAAAAAGGTCAAGTGAGAAACACGCAAGTGTCACGGTTTCGATTGCGCCAGCACCACCGCCGCCTTGTACGTGAAAAAACCGATCGCGTACGGTACGAGGTACGACGCGTCGTTCGATTGAATGAACCCCGCAGACAGAATCGCGACGATCACCACGCGCAAGGGAGACACCAACACGTTCCACACCGTGTCCATCCGAATCGTCGGCGAGGCGCCCAATTGATCGACGTGCTTCTCCAACAACGCCAAGTAGATGGCGCCGACCACACCGCCGCACAAGAACGCGTTTCCGGACACCAAGTCTCCCGAGACCAAAGGCCACATCACGCTTCCGCACGCAACAACGGCTCCGTGCGTATGTCGTATCCGAGTCTTGAACGATTCGTACTCGACCAACCCGTCGCGACGCGCTTGGTCCACATCCATGGGCGATTTGTGGGAAGCGGGTACGAGCACGGTGGTGGAGTCCAACACGCAATCGTCCACAAGAGGCTCGAAACGCGTCGTGGTCGCATCGGAAACCACCAGGGCGTGATCGACGTCCATATCCGCCGCCAACCAGATGGAGTCCACGTCGACGAACGGAATCTTCATTTCGAAGAACGACTCCGATTGCGGGGGATGAACGTACTCCATATGCGCATCACCACGTTTCGGTTCGATCAACAACACGCGCAAGGCCGACGAAGACGGTTGTTTCGAAATCACACGAAGCGTCGCCGGAAATCGAAAGTCCGTCGTATCAACCTGTTTCAAGAGACGGGTGGGCGCGCGTACGTTCGCGTGACACGAAGCGATCATTGGTTGTATTATGTTCGCAAAATGTTTTTCTTTTTCTTAATGTAATGAACGATCTTCAAAAACGACAACTGTTGTTTCTGTTCGGGTGCGTCCCGTTTCGATTGTGGCTCGTACACTTGGCCAAGACGCTTCCGTCCGACCACGTGCGTACCATGGGACTCCTCGCCGCCGTTCCGACGTTGGGGTTTCTGCTGTTGTACGTCACCCATTCGCGATTGAAAGGGGCGGAGACCTTCGGCCAGCCCATTTGGTGGCACGCGTTGCGCCTGCACCACTTCCTGTTGTACTTGCTCTTCGTGGTCACCGCCTTCACCAAGCCGGAATCGGCGTTCGTGCCCCTGTTGGTGGACGTGATCCTCGGCACCGCCGCGTTCGCGGTCAAACATTTCACTTAAAGGAGCCCGCGACCAGAGAGAAATCCACTACCTTACTCCACACGCAATCCAAACAATGGCTTTGTCGGCGCGCATGGAGCGGATGGTGTCGCGGTGGAAGACGAGGACGTACGTGACGTACAAGGACTACGCGCAACAGGACGCCGCCGCACGTTTCATTCAACGGCGGTGGAGACAATGCAATCAAGACCCTTCGTACGCGATGTGTGTGCGTCGTCTTCGTCGCGAGTTTGTAGATTTGTCCGAATCGATTTAAGAAACAAGTAGATCCAAACAAAGAAAGTAGATATGAACGATCCGTATCGCACGCTCGGTGTGTCACGCCACGTCTCCAGGGAGGATATTCACAATCCAGACAAAACGATCGACCCGATTCATCAAGATAAAATCAACATTCCGAACACGTATCGTGACCTCTGTGAATGGTCCAACTACCATCCGTACTCCGACGTGTTTCGATCCATGCGCGATTTCGATTCCTTTTTCAACGACATGGAGCAAAAGATGCGAAATCGTTCGGAAGACGTGTACTTTTATTCGAAACAAACTCATTCGTGCACGCGTGACGGCAAAACAGTGACCAAAGTGACGGAGAACGTCAACGGAGACACCACCGAGTTTGAATCGTACGAAAAGCATCGTTCTTCCGAAACCCGTCGTTTACGTTAACACTTCCACCGATTTTTACATTCCGTGCACGTAACGAAACAGGTCATGGGTTCGTCGGCCGAGCGTGTTTGTAAACTGTAGTATGTGGTTTTCATGCTTCCGCACCGCCGACACTTGAACATGCCGTCTTGAAGCGCGGTCGCGTCGTCCTCCGCGACGGATTCGTCCGTCGACAAAAACTCTTCGAAATGAATGGTGGCCACGTTGCGTGGGTCCACGGATCCGGTGACGATCGCCGCGCGCATCGTGGGTGCGTTGCGAAGCCGCTGAATCGTTTGACTCGACTTCAACACGTACACATGTTTGAAAAGGATGTTGTCCCAACAACACTCGATATGCTTGTCTTTGCAATACTCAATCACATAGTTGTAAATGCTCTTTTCGATGTTTTGAGCGACGAGATCGGTGAAGGAGAACTCGGTCAATTCGCTTACGACATTTAAGCGTATGTCGCTCATCAATGAAGTATATACCTTTTGTTGTGTCTTTATCATTTTAAAATGATTTTGACTCCATGCAAATACAATCACGAACTGTTCCAGATTGCGTCGCGCGGAAACGTGTTGGAGGTGGAATGTGAATGCAACACATCCATCTTTGACAAACATGGAAAAAAGTACATCGAATTGAACGTCGGAGACTCGGACGAATGCGTCGCGTTTCTCACATCGCTCGAACGCGCGATGAACGACCAATTTCACACCAAACAGATCGTGCCGTACACGATTGTCGCGAAACTACCTTTTCGATACGGACGATTCGAACTCAAAGTGTCAGACGAGGAGGGTTACTTTCGAACCACCGACGACGTTCGCGCCAACACACGGCTTCGTGTGCGGTTGGAGGTGACTAGCGTGTACGACTTCGGCGTGCACTGGATGGTTCGACACATCACCGTATTAAACATTTGAGCGTTTTATGCGCTCATGTTGTGGAGTCAAACCCACCGATACTTCGATCACGCCGTGTACGAGCGATTACGAACATTGAAAGGTCTGAACGTCCTCGTGCACGGTCCGGAGGGGTGTTCGAAACATGTGTACGTGCAACGATTCGTCGACGAGTGTATCGGCATTTCGTGCGAGGATTGGAAGTGGAACACCTTCGTCATCAACGACGACAAGAAGACGGAAGTGTCGTTGTTTATTCGCCAGAGCCGATTGCATAACGAGTTTTGTTTGAACGAATTCACGAGCAATCAAAAACATTTCGTGCGTTGTATTCTCAAACCGTTGGTCAAGAATTTATGCATTTCGAACAACGGTTCGTTGTGCAGCAAACTGATTGTGATTTATAACGTGGAGTTGTTGTCGAACGCCACGCAATCGGAACTACGTACGTTGACGGAAAAGTACGTAAATCACGCCAACTTTGTGTTCGTAACGAGTCGTATCGGAGAGATTATTCCCACCATCCAAAGCAACACGATCCCGTTTCGCGTGTGTCGGCCGACCAACGCCGATTTGTTGGCGTTCATCAAAAACGTGATGAAAATCGAAAACGAGACGGTGGCGACGCGCACCATCAATCAACATATCGAAGCCAACGAAAATCAACCAGTCAAAGTATTGAATTCGATTCAGTTGCACGTGTGCAAGATTCCGAACGATTTGGAAAAACATATTCACAAACTGTGTGAACACATTCAAACCGGCAAATTCAAATTGATCCGTGAGGTGTTGTACGTACTCATGGTCAAGAACGTATCGCCGATTCACATCATCAAATCGGTCGTGCTCGCGTTTCAAACCCACGAAGTCGCGCGATACGGAGCAATCTATTCGCACAAAATCGTTCACTCGGAGCGCGCCATCTACCAATTGGAGGCGTTCGTCAATCATTGCGTGGGAGTGTGTGCGACGTCCAACAAATCATCACGACGCACGAAACACAAAAAAGAGGAGGTGGGATAGGATGACGTCGTTGACGATGCTCGATGTGGTGGTGATGTTTGGTTTGGCGTACATGTGAACCATGGCGTACATCAACATGACCAAGTAGGTGTGTGGTACGTGTCGACGCCCAATCTGGTTGTGTTGCACGGATACGAGAAGCGACAGGATAAAGAACGGAAGATGGAAATCGACCGGCGTGTTTTGCGGATTGATCTTGTTTTGGGCGGTGCGTATACACAAATGGTAGATGTAAAGCACGCAAATGTGTTCGGCGATGGACGGTTGTTGCATGTAAAAGTACACCGGGAGGATGGTCAACAACAAGTGAAACCACGCTTGCTCTTGCAAGAATTGTTTGAACCCGACCGTGTCCTCGAAAGCGCTTCGGATCAAATCTTTGGTGGTGTCACCGCACGTCGACGATGCTTTTTTGGATTGATTCTTCTTTCGACGAACCATGTGAACGACAAAGAACAGCACGATGTGAAAGAACGACAACTGAAACATCTTTTGTTACTATTGCAATCAAAATTTATTTAAAGCTTTTCCGATTACATTACGATCAGAACATCTATTCACACATCATGTCCGAGTCCACTGTGATTACGCGCGAAAGCCATGCCACCGTGCTTAGCAATACGGCCAAATCCGTATCCGAAGCCTCCTCCGTATCCGACGACACGTTCGATTCCGTGTTGCAGGAGCTGGACACGATGAAGAATCAACTACGGGTGGTGTATAACAAGGTCAAGTATCTGAAGAAGAACTATCACAAGCGAAAGAACACGAACATCAAAAGCGGTTTCGTGAAACCGGTGAGTGTGTCTCCCGAGCTCGCCGATTTTCTTCACATGAGCGTCGACGACAAGATTCCTCGAAGCGTGGTGAACAAGAAGATTAACGAGTACATCAAGACCAACAATCTTCAGGTGCCTGAATTCAAACAAACGTTCACGTTGGACGATACGCTCGCCAAGATTTTCAATCTAAACACCGGTACGGTGGTAAACTACTTCAAGATGCAGTCCTATCTGAAGCATCATTATCCTAAAGCCGTTTCTTGAACCGATGAATTGGCCCGTTGATTCCGTCCACCACCTCGTGGGAGAGAATGTTGGCATGGATTTGTTGATGACAATCCTCGCACAACGGGATTAGGTTGGACGCCTTGTTGTTGACACAATCTTTTTGTGGTTGAATATGATGGGTGTGTAAGTTTTGTTTCGATTTACAGTGCGTGCATTCTTCGACCCACACATCGCGATTGTATTTGGATCGTTTTCCTTTTTTCGCAGTCCCGCACAATTCGTGACGCACCATTTTCGCGTGATGAATGATGGTGGGGTCGTCCAAGATGTACTCGGCCACCTCGATACCGTAGTTGGATTCGCCTTGTCCTTCGCACCACGTTCGGTTAAACACGATACTTTTCGTTTCTTTGCAGTACTCGCTTCGCATGTGCATAATGCGTAGATCCAACGCTTTGACGATTTGGATTTGCGGCAGTTTGTGTAGATGTGTGGCGAATATGAAGCTCACCCGATGCTCGCACAACCAGTGCAGACACGCACTCACCAGCGCCATGGCGGACACGTCCTCGGTGCCTTTGAAGAGCTCGTCGCCAATGACGAGCGACTTGTGATTTCCGGATCGAATGATCCCGTTCATCTCGGTGATTTCGAGCCAAAACGACGACAGGCCTTCGTACAGATTGTCGTCGGAGCCGATGCGCGTGTACAGTCGCTCGTACGGCGAGAACGTGAACGTTTTGGCGGGGACGAAAAACCCGGCTTGTGCGAGAATGACGTTCAGCGCGACCGCTCGACCGTAGCTCGATTTTCCGGCGCCGTTGATACCGTACAACAACATTCCCTTGGTGAGCTCGACGTCGTTCGCCACGTACCGGATCGTGTCTTGACGCTCGATGATCGGGTGTCGTATCTGCTCGCCGCGTACGAACGACGTTTCTTGGGGCTCGATGACGGGTCTGGTGTATTCGTACTCGACCGCACACATCGACCTCGCCAACACAGCGTCCACGTCGGCCACCACGCGGGACAGATGCGTCATCTCGGCGTGGCAGGTACGAAACCACTCTTTTTGAAACGTTCGCAAGGTTTCCGCGTACAGTTCGTCGTACTTTTCTTTGGCGTACTGATAGTCGTACATCAACTGATCGATGGTGTCGTTCGTCACGTCGACCGTGGTGGTGCGCTTCTTTTTGACCCGGATCGTTTTCCCCAACCGGGTGGCGCGTTTGGGTGTGGTGGTGACGTTCATGGCGACCAGATCCGTTTTGAGTTCGAAATCCATTCCGTTCGTCAAGAGTCGAACGTGTGTTTCGAGATCCGTCACGACGGCGTTCATCGCCCGTTGGGATTCCAGTAACGTCTCCGGATGGACGAACCGTTCTTGATCGATATCCACCAAGCTACGCACGAACGTCTCGATGTGTTGAACGTGGGAGATGACGTGTTCGTCGTATTCGTACAATGACAACACGTTTTGAAAGACGCGCACCAGAGACACGATTTCCGTCATGGAAAATTGACCGGATTGCAGACGCTTGATCTTGCGGTCCAGATCCGGAATCCCTTTCAAGTTGGTTCGCACTTTGTCGATGTTGGGGATCATGGCCTCCACCCGATCGTACATGCGTTGGATGTCCTCCGCGTTCGTCATGGGTCGCTTCAGTTGGGCGCACAACAAACGGCTCCCCATCGGCGTGGACGTCTTGTCGATCAACCGAAACAAACCGCCACCGCGAGACGTTTCGACGACATCGAGCTGATGCAACGCGTTGTTGTGAAGGGTGAGTCCTTGTTGGGTGGGTTCCGCGGGAAACGCGAGCTTCTCCAACGCGCTTTCGTGACACAATTGAACGAATTGAATGAGACACGCCATGGAGGGAAGGTACGCGAACGGAATGTCTTGCATCGCACGCGTTTGCGTGTACGCCGACTGAATCATGTTTTGTTGAAACGACTTGATGAAATATTCAGGGTATTTGGCAATGTTTTTCAAATAGATCGCTTTGGTTCGTGTACGCATGCGCGACTCGATTTTCGCGTACAACCCTTCGTCGCACAGACAAAGAATCTCGTACGGCTTGTACACACAACAAAACCAGTTCAGGTTTCTCGTTTCGTTCAGTGTAACTAGCTCCACTTTTCCCACCGACGTGTCCATCACGGTGGCGTAGTGTTGATCCTCGTCGATCGAATGAATGCAACACACGTGATAGTCTTCGTTCGTCAGGGGTTCTTCGAAGAAGGTCCCTGGTGTAAACACACGCGTTTTTTTGCGCGTAATCTTTCCGCGGACGTTTTCCTGTTCGATCCACACCACCGAGTAGTTGTGTTTCAACAAAACGGGAATGTATTTGGACGTGGACGCTTTGGGAAACCCGATCATGTGCGGGTTTTGAACGCTGAGACCCAATTTCGTGTTGGGTTGGGTGACGGCCAAGGTGAGCAAACGACCCACTTCCACGCACCGCCCCACTCCATCGTATTCGTACGAACACATGAAGGTACCCATTTCCATGAACACCACCACGTTGTTGTACTCCTTCTCATATTCGTCGTAGTACTTGAAGTATTCTACGAACGCCATATGGTTTGGTACCATCATTCGCACGAATCTTTAAATACGCATGTTGAGTGTTCACTTGGGGTCGGGTGTATCGTCGTCGTCGAAAAAGCGCGGCGGCGGCGGTGATGACGGCTTTGCCCCGGATGGAGATGAAGAAGGGGCGGCGGGTGGGTGGTCGTTGTCGGATTCGCGACCGATGGGGATGTTGCGCAACTCTTCGTTCTCGGAACCGAAAAAGTTTTCCATCATCGTATCCTTCTTGATGTCGTTGTCGACGACGGGAGGTTCTTCGGATTCCGGAAAGTCGACGGGAGGTTCTTCCGAATCATCGACCGGGTGTTCGGGGTCCTCCGCCAACGGATCGTCGACATCTTCATCTTCTTCGGCCGCAAGAGCCTCGTCTTCTACAGCGCCCACGTCGTCGTCTTCGTCGTCGTCCTCCTCCTGCTGCGTGACGTAGGATTCGATAATGTTTTGAAACGGAAGCAAGCCGCGAATGGTGTCTCGCACGGTGACGTCGATCACGTCGAACACTTCTCGAATGTTGTTGGTCACGTTACCGTTGTATCGCTTGATGCTGAAGAGATACGGATCGTTGTAAATATTTTTGGCCACGTTCTTGAACACCTCGTGGACGAACTTGTCGTTGGTGGGCACGACGATCTTGATCTTTTTCTTTCCGGAATGGTTCATGCGCACCGCGCTGAGAATACGAACGTTACTCAAAAACACCACACTCAACAAGTCGTTGAAAAAGGCGCACGACTCCAAGACTGCGTTGACGTGATCGGCAATGACATCCGAATTCCATTTCGGGATTTGTTTCAACGCCTCTTGGAACTCGATCAACACGTTATCGATGTTTTCCGTGTTGGTCACCACTTCCGTGTAGGTGTTGAAAATGGATTCGTACACCACCGGTTTGACGACGTTGCACAACTGACGCGTATACTCTTGCTTCGCCTCCACAATCACGCTGTCGGACGAGTCTTTGATGACGTTCTTTCTTCCCATGGAATCAAGTATTCGGTATATGTATATCACTATAGATACATATTCATTTATCCAAACAAAACGTAACTTCTTTTTTCTTTTGAAACATGAGTTTTTGGACCACCGACCAATCAATGTACAAGTGATTGTGTTCGTTCGGAATCACAATGAATCCACCTTTGATCATTTCTTTCATGATGTGGTACGACGCATGTGCCGAGTTGTATCTCGGGTTTCCAAACACCATATTGGGGACCCTATACACAATATTGAATCTACCCTCCTGATGACGTTTGCGAATCTTTTCCGATACGTCGTGAATCAACGTTTTGTAAATTTGAATGTCGTTCTGATATCGTTTGAGCGAGTCGCCACATAGTTCTTTGACACTGAGTACCATCGCTTCACTTCTACTTAGTTCAGATCATGCAAAAATTTCCACCTTTTCGAGCACGTTGTAGTTGCGGCGATACAATTGACTGTCTTTGTTCTTTCGCATGGCGGCGGCCAATCGATTTTTCAACCGAGTCTGGTAGTCCGTCATCCAGCGAGTCGACAAGGGTGCGCCAGTACGCGCGTGCATTTTTTGACGTGGACGTACGGACACACTACTATGGTTTGGCTTGGTTGCGTTGTGTAGCATGACGATATTGTTTTGGGGTTTAGGTGCATTCAGAGGCTTTTTGTTGGTTTGTAATTTGGGTGTATTTTGGGGCTTCTTGGGTGCATTGGGAGACTTCTTGATGTTTTGTTTGGGTGCGTTTGGAGACTTCTTGGGTTCCTCTGTGGGCTTCTTGGGTGCATTCGGCTTGGGTGCGTTGGGAGACTTCTTGATGTTTTGTTTGGGTGTATTTTGAGGCTTCTTGGGTTCCTCTGTGGGCTTCTTGTCGTTTGGGTTGGGTGTATTTTGAGGCTTCTTGGGTGCGTTGGGAGGCTTCTTGGGTTCCTCGGCGGGCTTCTTGTCGTTTTGTTTGGGTGCATTTGGCGGCTTGGGTGCGTTCGGAGTCTTCTTGGGTTCCTCGGCGGGCTTCTTGTCGTTTTGTTTGGGTGCATTTGGCGGCTTGGGTGCGTTGGGAGTCTTCTTGGGTTCCTCGGCGGGCTTCTTGGGTGCATTTGGCGGCTTGGGTGCGTTGGGAGTCTTCTTGGGTTCCTCGGCGGACTTCTTGTCGTTTGGTTTGGGTGCATTTGGCGGCTTGGGTGCGTTC
>Ga0181559_10003770_pt1 | contig 14848 bp, 9 predicted proteins | sample 011ome_21_FD_133752 | JGI IMG/M metagenome (GOLD analysis project Ga0181559, IMG submission 133752) | Coastal salt marsh microbial communities from the Groves Creek Marsh, Skidaway Island, Georgia - 011508AT metaG (megahit assembly) | ecosystem: Environmental > Aquatic > Marine > Intertidal zone...
ACCAAATGCCGCGCCACTGCGTGTTGCTCTTTGGGGTGACTCTCAGGTCGAAGGAGTTTGTTTAGCAGACGAGCAAAAATTGTTTGCGATCGCTGAACGTCTTTCTGCTGGAGCGGTTGAGGTATTCCCGCTGGCAAGAAGTGGGCAAGATGCGGCAGATTGGCTGACTCAGCTCCCAATGGTTGAGGATCATTTGAGTATCGATCTGCATCTTTTCTTGGTTGCTGATCTCGAGGACTTACTGGCAGCCAATCGTGCGCCGCTGCCGCCTCCTTCGCCGCAAGATGTCTCAGCAGGCAATGCCGCGATCGCGGCGAGGTACCCTGCCTTTGTCATTCAAGCTGCACGAAATTTATTAACGGTTCATAACGGGGCAACACGCCGAACTCTGCGATTTCGCCCGGGGCCTATTCCCGTAACTGCGGTTGATCCCCACTCGCCAGTCAAACGACAGGGCGAATGGGTTTCTATCCAGTCAACACTTTCCGGCGAAGAAGAGGGCAAAGCTTTGCCGGAAGGGTCCTCGATAGATAACGATTTGATATCGCTCTGGAACGAAGCTTTGTCCGTGATCCGTCGCACGACATCCAAGCCCGTCTGGGTTCTTGATGCTCCGGTCACACCTGAGATTGTAGGTGGTGATGTTCGTTTGAAAACCTTCGCGGACAATCATTACGTGGCACTCCAGCGGGTTGCGCCCAAGCATCGAATCGAATTAATTTCCGTGAGGAAACTATTCAATGATGCAGCGGCTCAGGGCCGTTGGCCGCATGGATTCCAGAATGGCCAGATCGGTGTCGGGCATTTGAATCAAAACGGAAATCAGCTACTTGCGGAAACGCTGCTTCGTGAAATCAATGTTCGCAAGATTCTCGCACAAGGTAAGACAAGTGAGGCTCATTTTCACAATGACTCAGATGGCAGTGAGCTAGCAGGATTCAACGACCCACAAGCCAATCATTCAACTGTCGGCATTACGTCTCCGGTCGATCAATCTTTCTTGGCGGGAGACTGATTGTCATGTTATTTACCCAGCTAGAGTTTTTGTTCTTTTTTGCTGCGGTTTTGCTAGTGACTTGGAGTGTTCGTTCCAAGGAAAAGCGGCACTTGGTCCTGCTGTTTGCAAGTTACTACTTTTACGCCTACTGGGATATTCGGTTCTGCTCGCTGCTGCTGTTTTCGACCGTTTCTGATTTCGTAATTGGGAGACGTATGGCGAGGGTCCGTCAGCAGCGCACCAAGCGATGGTTGCTAGTTGGTAGTCTCGCTGTGAATCTTGGTTTACTTGGCTTCTTTAAGTACTGTAACTTTTTTATTGATTCAGCGGCTCCACTGCTGCAAGCGTTAGGTTTAAGTTCTTCGTCGCTCGCAATTATCTTGCCGGTTGGGATTTCCTTTTACACCTTTCAAACACTCAGTTACTCGATTGATATTTATCGAGGTGTGATTAAGCCCATTGATCGTTGGGTGGATTTTGCGTTGTATGTATCGTTCTTTCCCCAGCTCGTTGCTGGACCAATTGTCCGAGCAAGTGAGTTCTTGCCGCAGTTGCAGCGATTGCCTGGTTGGTCTAGTCGGCGTTTTTACGCCGGCGTTCAGCAGATGCTACGTGGGGCAATCAAAAAAGTGATTCTCGCCGACCGATTAGGCGAGCTGGTGGATGTCGTCTTTGCCGGACCCGATCTCTACAGCGGATTGACACTTTGGGTCGCTTCGCTCGCCTATGCCGGGCAGATCTATTATGACTTTTCGGGCTACAGCGATTTGGCGATCGGCGCGGCGAAGATGCTGGGGTATCGATTTCCGGTGAACTTTAAGCATCCTTATCTCGCGACCTCTCTCTCTGAATTTTGGAAGCGTTGGCATATAACGCTTTCGAGATGGCTTCGAGACTATCTCTATATCTCCCTCGGAGGGAATCGATTCGGCACGCTGCGAACCTGTCGTAATCTATTTTTGACGATGCTCATCGGTGGATTATGGCACGGAGCGGCGTGGACCTTTGTGCTGTGGGGCGGTCTTCATGGGTTGGGGCTTTGTGTTGAACGATGGCTTCAGAGCAGGTTAGCCGTTCTCTCCAAAGTAGGGGCAAGTGACACACCGTTTGCGAAACGCCGTGCTCTGCCACGATTAGGCGTCATCATCAATGCTATTTGGATGGGCTTCGTTGTGCTGGTGGGCTGGGTTTTGTTTCGCAGCGAAACGTTAGCCGACGCGATACATTTTCTCAGGCGGATGCTTTGCTTCGAGAGTGGTATCGAATGGTTTCCGCCTTTGGTAATCGCTGCAATGGCTTGTTTGTTACTAGAGCATCTAGCGTGGAAAACCCGATTGCGATTGGCAATGCGACTGCCGTACAACGCATGGTACAGCCCTGTTGCCACCGCAATCATGATCTGGGTGTTGGTGTTGTACGCCCCAACCGGTTTTCGGCCTTTTGTTTATTTTCAGTTCTAGGAATTCGTGGTCGTTCAACAAGCATCTTACCCATCGGGATTTGAGAATGGATCAGGTCTTTCCGTTCGCAGCGGATTGATGCTTGAGGATGCCTGCCGGGAATGCAGCTTTCAATCGTCGTGTGTGACAATTACTAGTAAGCAGTTTCCATGATTAGCAGGGAAGCTCAACGAGTACGATCTTGAAACTGATCCCAAGCCACTTGGTGTTCAGTCGTGGTTACCTTGAGGTAAGTTAATGAGAGTGCGATGACGGTTCCCAAGGCAATTGCCGCCGCGATCACAAACATGATCATGATTTGGTAATTGACTGCCTGCATCGGTGGTGCTCCGGCAAGTAATTGGCCCGTCATCATTCCTGGGATACTGACAATTCCTGCCACAGACATCGTGTTCAAGATAGGAATTAAAGCAGCCTTGGCTGCTTGAACCATCGAACCGCGGCAACTCTCCCATCTTGTTGCTCCAAGGCAAAGCAACGCTTCAATGGTATCGCGATTTTTTTTAAGTTCACTCAGGAATCTTTCCAAACCCAGCGATATTCCTGTCAGGGAGTTGCCCAGCACCATTCCTAGTAGTGGAATCAGAACGGACGGTCTGTACCAGGGATCTGGCTTAACGATCGCAAGCAAAGTAATCCCAGTGACTAACCAACTGCTGACCCAAATGGATAAAATCGCCGTTGAATAGATTGTTTGATAACGCGTGCCAATGCGTTTGACTGCCGAGTAGCCAGCGATCACCGTCATGAATCCAGCAAGGATTAACACTGGGGCCAGCATCGCGATCGCAAAGATTTGCTTCAGAACGATCCCAATCAGTGCGAGTTGAAGCGTCATTCGCACCGAGCTAGTTAGTAATTGTTTTGCGATTCCAAGTTGCAAGAACACAGAAACCAGCATGTTGATCGTTAGCAGCAACGCCGCAATTCCCACTTCGACCCAGCTAAGCGGGATATCGCTCGTTCCCGCCTCGAGTCCTTGGCCAAGAAACAATAAATGCCCCGTGATAGAACAATCGATTGAAGGCAGGGTTTCAGCAAGTGGTCTGCCTATCATGCTTTGTTTTCCCGTTCGAGATAGCCGTCTTTCATGGTGACGCTTCGGCTTGTAAGTCTCTTGAGTTGCGAGTCGTCATGTCCCGACCAGACGAATGCTCTCGCATCCTTGCGATTGCTGTCTGCCGCATCAATCCATCGCTGAACTTGCTTTTCAAATCGGATTTTCGTCGCCGAGTCGAGTGACGCGGTTGGTTCATCAAAAAGAATCACACTTGGTTCAGTTAAAAGGCAGCGAATCAATGCCACGATTTGCCGCTCACCACCGCTAAGCGTTGTGGCGTCATCATCCAAAAATAATTGATCACGTTCAAAGTTTTTTAAGTAAGCAAGAGCAAGGTCGTCTCGGTAGTGGTCATTGGCGACCTTGAGGGTAAACGCAATCTTTAAGTTGTCTCTGACCGTTCCCGCAAAAGTCGCTGCGTGCTGAGGTAGATAGGCTACCGTTCTTCGATATCCGGGGATTTCTTCTGCTGCCACTTTTTTTCCATGGTAGCGAATGGATCCCGATTGCACTGGATCGAGGTGAGCCATGGCTCGCAGTAACGTCGATTTACCACTACCGCTAGGTCCGCTTAATCCGATGCGATCGCCATCAAATAGCTGAAGGCTTACTTGCTGCAGCAGTACGCGTTGGTTGCTCGATGCAACTCGCGTGATCTCCTTAACTTCAATGAGCGGCTGATGATTCAAGTTGTTTCCTGAAAGGGTGGATTCGTTCGGAGGCCGGTGTTGCAGCATCTAGTTCCAGAATTAACGTTTGAGCCCATTGTGGGTGGCAGTCGCAGTCAGTGGGTCGTCTGGCCACGCATGTTTAGGGTAACGTCGTTTTAGTTCTTTCTTGATGTGTTGATAGGTATTCGACCAAAAGTTTTCGAGGTCATCGGTGATTTGTTGAGGACGTCCATTGGGGCCAAGCAAGTGAAGTTGAATCGTCACTCTGCCTTCGGCGATTCGAGGCGTTTCCTTCCATCCGAAAATTTCTTGGATGCGCACGGCAATCATTGGCGGCTTATTCTTTTCGTAGTTGATTCCGACACTGCGTCCGTTAGGAATGCGAATGGCCGAAGGCGCTAATCTGTCGATCTCTCGCATGGTGTCGTAGTCATACTGATTGGTGATCAGTGAGTACCAATCTGCTTTTTGAAGAGCTGCGATTGAGGTGTGATAATGGCAAAGGTTGAATAAAATATCACCTAAAAGTTTGTCGTCGATTTCCACCAGATTCAAATCAGGAAAGTAATCCCGAACGAGCGATACCCTCGCCACTAATTTTGGTATCTGAGGGTTGTTTTGTGGCAAAACATCTTGAAGCTGGTGTTTCGTTTCGTGGAAAAGGATTTTCGCGGCCTCCGTTCCCGACGAACAGGTGATTGGCGATTCATGAATGAGCAGTTCGCCAATGAAGCGTTGTCTTCGAGCGACAACTGACTTCTTTTCTTTGTCGTACAGATAAGCATTTTTCTCGACGGAGTTTTCGGAGTCGAGCCATTCCGTTTTGATCCCACAGGCAAGACGAACCTTTGCCTCAACTCCACTGGATTCCATGTCAAGACATAGGAAAAAATCGCGGTCTTTCACATTGCTTTGTTGCCCAAGGATTACTCCTCTTCCCGATCCGAGCACCCCTCGCCCGCGAGGCAAGCTTTGTCGATCTTTGGAATTCGATGAGTGTGAGCGGGTTGCTCGAGAAGGTGTTGCACTGGATCTTCTTTTTGCTAACCGATCGGGGAAAGCCGAGAAGAGAGATTGCGCGAGTCGTATGGAGGGATGAAGATTCTCGACGGACGGTTTCTTGTTGGTGTTGCGGTTGTCTGTCCGTAGATGGTTTTTCGATTCCGTTTCGCCTTGGTTTGATTCGCGAGTCTGGTCGTTAAGTCTCTTACCATTCATGTCGTCCGAATCAAAGTTTTTCACCGAACGACGCAATTGCTTTGCGACACGCAGGATTTGTTTAACGCTGGGTGAGGTCGACGTTTGTTGCTGTCTATCTTGATCGAGCGTGATTAGAGTCTGAACTCTTGGCCAAAGATCACACTGGTTGCCACGATCATGAACCGAGTGTTTCAACGAGTGTTCAATTGGCTGCTTTGGATTGCTTTTTGGCGAGCCCAATGATGTGGCCTGCTCGTGGTTCGACGACAGTTGTCCCGTTTGAAAGGGGTCTCGTTCACTGAGCAAGGCTGCAGCAAGAGAAGCTTCATAGGTGATCCCACGAGTGTTCGCGTCAAGCATCAGTCGTGCCAAACGAGGTGAGAGAGGAAGTTGCACCATTTTTTCACCAAGTGGGGTAATCACTCCGGTGTGATCAATTGCTCCGAGTCGTCGAAGGATTGCCGTCGCATGCTCGACAGCATGAAGTGGCGGTTTGGTCAACCAGGGAAAACCGTCGCAGTCACGTTCTCCGAATTTTGCGAGCGTCAGGACGACACCAGAAAGATCACCGCGCAGGATTTCTGGGAGGTCCGTCTTACGCCGAGATCTTTGTAACGCCAGCGGCCACAGGCGGTGGCATTTTCCCGGACCGGTCCTACCCGCGCGGCCAGCACGTTGATCGGTTGACGCCTGAGAAATTGGCTCAATCTGAAGTTTTGGTAGTCCCGTGCCCATGTCATGATTTAGGATTCTCGCCGTTCCAGAATCGATCACCGCTTCGATTCCGGGAATGGTCACCGACGTTTCAGCAACATTGGTCGACAAGATCACCTTTCGATGACGGGTTGGACGCAGAGCAAGAGATTGTTTTTGCGGGGATAGCGATCCGTGAAGCTCAATCAACTCAATATCGGTCCACTCGGTCATGCGAGCTTTCAGGGATTGAAGGTGTCTTTTGACTCGCAGGATTTCACCAACACCCGGTAAGAACACAAGCACGTTACCGTTCGTTTCCCGAAGGATTGGATGAAGTGATTGAGCAATCTGTGTTTCGATTGCTTCTTGTCGCATCTCTCGATCGTATTGGATATCCACGGGATAAGATCGCCCATCACTTTCCAAGCTGATGGCATCTTTCAAGAAATCTTTGATCGGAGCCATGTCCAGCGTTGCGGACATCACGACCAATCGCAGTTCGGGACGGAAGTTTTTTCGGATTTGCTCGATCATCCCCAACGCTAAATCCATCTCAATCGAACGCTCGTGGAACTCATCAAGTACCACGCAACCAGCGGACTCGAGCAGTGGATCCGCAATCAGTCGCCTGAGTAGCACGCCGGTGGTTAGCGTTAACAGTTTGGTTTCACCCGATGACTTGTTATCAAATCGGACGTGATAACCAACTTCTTTTCCGATCGTGGATCCGCGAAGTTCCGCAATCCTCGCCGCAGTTGCGGTAGCGGCAAGGCGTCTAGGTTGCACAACAAGAATTTGTTGAGGAGAAACGATTCCGCTGTCCAAGATTGCTGGAGGGACAGCCGTTGTTTTTCCAGCTCCCGGCGGTGCTTTGAGGACAACCGCCTGCTGTCTTCTTAACGCCTCTAAAAGTGCTTCGGTGCAATCCATTACCGGAAGCGTCTCGATGCCGTTCATCTTCTTCTTGTCCGGTTCGATCAGTCCTTTTGCGGTGTCGACGCAGCCTGACGCGATATGTGAATCGTTCTGCTGCATTTAGCCAGTCGAGTTAGTCATGCAAAAGTGATTAGAGGTTGCGTTTTGCAAATTCTAGATACTGTTCCCAGTCATAAGTCGTTACATCATGCTTGCCGGTTCGTAGGTGGTATCCAATCACGCCAGAACGAATTGCCTGATCGGCTTCGGGCATGTTCGCTGGTGGATGTGAACTGCCAAAACCCTGCGTACCCAGTAGGCGATAGGCAGCGTCTGCTTCGGTGGATGCAAGGAATTCACCCTTGGGGTCCGCCCACTGATCACCCGTCGCACTTGCGACATAAAGTGCACGTGGGGCAATCAAGGCAAGAAGTTGATGTTGGTCAACGGGGCATGAATTTTCATTCTCGTTGTATTTCAGGTAATTGTCACAAAACCAGTGAGGGAAAGACGTATTGATTCGGCCAATCGTTTCGCCAATCGCTCGGCGACTAAGGGCAGCGCCTCCGCATCCGGAATTATTGCTGATCACCATTTTGAATCGCGGATCGTTCGCACCCGCCCATAGCGAAGTCTTGCCGAGCCGCGAGTGGCCAAAGACTGCGACTCGCGAACCATCGATCATTGAATCCGTTTCCAGATAATCTAAGGCTCGACTGAGTCCGTAGGCCCAGCCAGCGATACTGCCCCATTTTTCATCGGCTGGAATATCGCTCGCTTCTGTTGCTAAAGCGCCGTGAATGCCGTTGCTAAACTGGTCATCAAAGTCGGGATCGATGTCACCATAATAGATCGTCACTAATGCAAAACCGTGATCCACGATTAATTCAGCTGGCCAGCGACTCGCTGCTACTCCTCGAGAAGATTCATCTGCACGATTGTTTTCGGTGATGCCTTCTCGATTGCGCATCCAACGATCACTAAGGCTGATGCTTGGGTCTGGGTCGATACTGTGATTTCCTTGGAAATTCAAACCTAAAAACGCTGGTGATTTGATCGCGTTCTTTGGTGTGTAGATCAGTAGTCGCATGGTAACGGATCCTGATTCGCCACCGAACGTAACATCCACTTCTCGCCGAATCGCTTTGCCATTCGCGGCATCCATCGAGGTGCTGATCAACTTGCTAGAGATAGCAACCGCTTTTGGGGCACGCCCATAGACTTGAGTCGTGAAGAGTTCGAGGAGTTCGGGGCGTCGCTGATTTTGCCATTGCTCTGCCGACTCAATCGGTTGACCTGATTGGCTGGTGAGAATCGGCGGCAATTGATATTCCGGTATCTTGCTTTCATCGTAATTGGCAACGAACTTTGCCTGCCCCGGTGCCGTAGCGGTGAACGCTAAAAGTAACACACCAACGGTGATAAGTTTAAGCGTTAGCAGCATCTTCGAAGGTTGTGTTGACATCGGCATTTTTTCTGATGGTAAGAGTTAGCTAACGCTAGACCGGATCGCCTTGAAGTTCATTACGATTCGAGTGATATTCCGAATGTGTCTTGATCAGCGTTTTTTGCTTTACATTTTTTCTTTGGCAAAGTAGGCCGACCTTTGGCTGGTGATCGATTCCAAAATAGTGGAGTCATCAATTGGTCGGTGCGTGATTGTCGCACGAATGGGGCCGGGCAGGCAACTCGCTGAGAAAGCGGGTGATGAAGTTTTTTTAAGTCACCGAGCCGCACATCATAAAGTGGTAAGTCACTGATTAGGGTTTTTGCCGGTTTATCACGATGATCGTCGGCTCGGGTCGTTAGGGGCCGACGTTAGCGTTTTGAAGATGCTTTCAGGCCTGTCTGGCGAAGATCGGTTTGAACAAACCCCGACTTGAGCCATTCCCGACTTGAACCGTTCCAGTGTTGAGCAAACCTAGAATTGAGCAAACTCTGCGATCATGAAGCACAGGAGTGCTTTGATGAGTTAGGTTCAGGAAATTGGTGGAGAATTCGTGTGTTGGTGTTTAGGCAATCACTTCGTGGAGATGAATAAACGTTTTGCCAAGTCGGCCACCGTAATTGCCTGCGCTGATTTTTAACAGGCCGGGTGTTTCCGCAGCAGCAAGAATTGCGTTCCGTGTGCCTGCTTGCAAGGCTTCGAGGTCACGGCCATTCATGATGATTTCCATGATGCTGCCGACGCCCGCGGGCACCTTGGAGCGATCGCCGAGTTGATCACGTAGTGTCGGGCAAAATTCTGCGTACGTTGCGGCGATAAGAAAATCATAACTACTTCCCGCTTTGGATCCGCTTGATGCGATGCCACCCGGGAAGGTAGTGACCACGCCTTCGGTAGCTTCCGCTGCTTGTGATGCTTTTTCTGCTGCCTCCAATGCTACCGCTTCATCGGGTCCAAAGAACCAGAGATTGCCGCCCATGACGCCATCTCGGAAGCCAAAACGACGAGAGAGAAAGAAGTCACCACCTAGTGTTGGAATCACCCAGCCTTTTTCGCCAAATCGTTCTTCTCGAAACTGATGCCGATCTCCGAACAGTGCTACCTTTCGTCCCAGCTTAAAGTACGGATCGGTATCGAGATGGTTAAAGCATCGAGTTGTCGGGCAAGTCAGAACATTTTGGCTGATTCTAGCCAGCATGACCTTCTCGAGATGCTTTTCGCGATTTTTGACAAACCGAGGCACATGAAACTGAATGACCGCGCCGGGTCGTTGGTCAGGGGTTGCCCCGGCGGCTGCTTCTTCTTGGTTGATCCAACGAGAAACTCCCGCTTCGCAGTCACACATGATCGTGCTGGATGCATGACCCGTGACAGCAGCGACGCAATGTCCAAGCCATTTTTGGTCGCGGGCGGTCACCAAAATTTCGCCGTAGATACTTCGAAAGCCCTCGGCGTAAGTATCGTCTACCAGTTCAGTTAGATTTTTCATGTGAGATCTATTGTTTAGCCTTTACGACCGATACCGTCGTACACCTTGGATTCGGTAACCACTTTGTCCATGAAGATGTCGTGATCCTGCATCGGGATCTCGTCAAACATCTGGCATTCAAATGCGAGTGAAATCAACGGGGTTTCCGCTTTTGCATTTTCTAACAACTTATCGTAATAGCCCTTGCCGTGGCCCGTGCGGCCACCACGGTCATCAAACGCGACACCCGGAACGAGAATCAGATCCAGCTCCGAAACGTCGACTCGCTTGGATGCGACTTCACGAAGATCGGACCTAGGCTCCAAGATTTTGTACATGCCGGTTTCAAGTTCATCCATCGTTTCGAGATGGAAAAGTTCAAGTTCTCCATCGACACAATAAGGAATCACAATTCGTTTGCCACTCTCGAGTGCTGCGGGCAGTGCGTGTCTCGTTCTCGCTTCATCTCGAACGTCAACGTACCACATGATGCAGTGAGCCCGCTCGTATTCGGGCAACTGCATGACACGATCGGTAATTGCTTGACTGACGGTGTCTTTGTCTTCCTGAGCTTTACGAGCGGCATGTGCTGCAGCTCGGATTTCGGTTTTTCGTTCCGCTAAAGAATCGTTGGACATCGCTTACTCACGTGGATCAAAGAAAAGGGTTGGACGCGATGCAGGGGAATGTATCGCAGTTTTCCATCGCTGCGTAGGGTGTTGCCTCGTGGGAGATACGGCTTTTCACCAGCGTTTGGGAGATCAAACGCTCGGATTCTAAGTTCATGCGCCGCTAAGACCTCGAGAGGTCTCGGCCGTACAGCACGAGTGGCAAATCTTTCGGTGATTGAGAACGTTTTTCAAATAACGAATTTGATCACGCTATAGTTTTGCAAAGTCCGAGGCGGCTGATTCCCAAAACACATGGTTTTGAGGCTGGTAAACTTTCGTCTCGAAGCTATTTCGAACCAATCGGCGGGCTTCCGCGACATCCGTAATTTCGCCTGTACCCATCATTTGCATGAGCAAGTTGCCGATCGCTGTCGCCTCGACGGGACCCGCAATCACCGTGCGGTTACACGCATCTGCGGTCATCTGACAAAGTAACTCATTCAGAGATCCGCCCCCAACGATGTGGATCTGTTCGATTTGATTTTCGACTAGCGATTCGAGCATGCCGAGGCATGCACGGTAACGCAGTGCTAAGCCCTCCAGTGCAGCTCGATATAGCACACCGGGTTCTTCGGTTGCCGATTGACCTGTCTTCATTGCCAATGCATTGATCGCGTCAACCATGTCATCGGGTGCAACCAGCGTGGGATCATCGGGATTGATCAGCAATTCAAAGGGTGTTGAGGTTTCAGCGATGCTCACCATCTCTGCCCAATCGTGAGCCTGATTTCGCCTCTGCATCGACTTGCGAATTTGTTGGAAAATCCACAGTCCGCCAATATTCTTGAGCAGGCGAGTGCTGCCCGATACTCCTCGTTCATTGGTGAAGTTGAGTTCAGAACACTTTGAGTTGATCCGTGCGTCTTTGACTTCACATCCCATTAGCGACCAAGTGCCGCTGCTGATGTAGCACCAAGATGGATTCGCGGGAGCAAAGTTTTCTGCTGGAACTGCGAGTACCGCAGACGCTGTGTCATGTGTCGCGGGAACGATCACGGGAACATTTTGGAGTCCCGTTGTGGAGGCGACCGAATCCTGAATGTTGCCAAGGTTGGTGCCAGGCTCAACCAGGTCGGTGAAAAGTCTTGAGGGTAGGTTGAACCGCTCGATTAAATCGAATCGCCATGATTTGGTGCGAGGGTCAAGCAGTTGTGTGGTTGAAGCATTGGTCGCTTCGATGCTTCGCTTACCTGTCAGTAGCCAGTGAAAGAAGTCACCCATCATCATGAATCCATCAGCAATTTCTAACGCCGGATCATTGGCAAGCCTCGCAGCAAGCAGTTGGTAGAGCGTGTTGATGTCCATGAACTGGAGACCGGTCGCTTCAAAGATTTCCTCGCGAGGAACGATTTCGAATGCTCGCTCGGTCATCCCTTGGTTGCGATTGTCTCGGTAACAACGGGCCACACCGGTGAGTTGGTTGGATTGATCAACCAAGACGTAGTCGACACCCCAAGTATCAACGCCGATCGCCTCCACTTTTTCGTATTGGTTTCCCGCGATCCTCAGACCCTGTTGAATCTCCTTCCATAAGCTGAGGACGTCCCACTGCAAGGAATCATGAACCTTGACCGCGGAGTTTTCGAATCGATGAATGACGTTAAGTTCCAGTTTCCCCTGTTCAAGTATTCCAGCGATAACTCTTCCACTCGAGGCCCCGAGATCGACGGCGAGATAAACCTTTTGATGATTTTCGCTTTGTTGCATCTCTATACCACTAGGTCAGGAGGTTTCGGGAACAGCTAGGTGATCGATCGGTGGGTCGCACGACGACTTGGTTACCGATGGCACCGGCGAGTGAACGGGCAAAGGAGGGTTGGCGATACGGCCGATGCGCCAAGACACGAGTCGCCAAGACGCTCACTCGCCAATTGACTCGACCGAGATCTTTAGGCTACCTCCATTCACCGGATGTAAAAAGCAGGTGTTAAAATGGGAGGCTTGAGAGCTGGCGGTCACCTCGAGCGAAAAAAACACCAAAACCACTCACTAAGGGGGTCTCTTGAGTTCCCGTATTGGGTGGTTTCTGTGGTTCGACTCGAGTGTGCCGGATCGAGTGACTGACTGGCGGCGAAATCCGTCGATTTTTTTAACTCACCTGCCGTCAACACTTTACCGCTTGGATCCAAACTCGAACCCTCTGATTTCTAAAATCTGCAGTTGACCGAGATGACAGAGCACGTAATCTAACGATGTCGAATCTTGAGAGCGGTTGACGGCTTCTGGGTGTCAGACTGCTCCACACGGTTGATTCGGTTCGAGTTGCAAGTTATTGCTTGCAAAGGGTTTGCGAAGGTTTGTCGTTCAGATGCCTTCATTCGCTGACTGAGTTTTTTTCCGCGAGTTCGCCTAGCGTGCGGATCGTCGTCGACAGCTTGCGGCCACGGGCTGTCGTCTTTGGAGAACGTGCAAATTAGATTTGTAGTGTTGTCCTTGATCCCTACGAGCCGGGTACAAGACGTGCCCGGCTGCGAACGCTTGCTTGTTGATGCGCATTGCTCCTTTGTTTCCCTGCGGAAGCGGCAGTTAGCTCTTGTTCATCTCAACGAACTCTCAGCATTTGATGATCGAGCTCAACTTCTCCCTGATGCCATGCTTCAATGAATTGTGGCAAGCTGGGCAGCATTGAGCTGCTGTTCAGGATTTCGGTCTTCGTCATCCAGTAGATCTCCTCAACCTCGTCAGGATTGGCGATTGGTTCATGAGTTTCTTGAATCGTTGCAAGCCACCAAGCTAAGTTCGTTCCCCAAGTGGTGGTGCTTCTCCAGCACAGACGAACCGGCTCCACTTTCACGTTGAGCTCTTCGAGCATTTCTCGAACCAATGCTTGCGATTCACTTTCTCCAACTTCAATACCTCCGCCGGGAAGACACAGCATGCCTGGCGCGGTAACGGTTTGAGACCTTCGAATCACAAGGAGACGTTTACCGCGAAAAATCACTGCGACGACACCTTTTCGCCTCGAGGGATCGGCAGAGAAATCAAAAGCGGGAACGACTGGCTGATTTTGCTGTTGCATTTGAAAAGTAATTGGAAGTTGAGAATCCTGAGGTTGATCCATTGGGATTTGTACCAGTGACAGCGTCGAGCGTTTGTCGCTGAAATCCTGTCCATTAGCAGCGAAAGCTGAATTGCGTGAGCGTCGCGAATCCATGCGTTGCTGACGCTAGCCAGAATCTTGGCTTAGCGATTTACTGTTTACAATCACGCGTTTGGAATAGACGATTCAACAGCGAAGCGACACTATGTTAGTTAGTTGGCTAAAGCACGTCCGGTCAACAGGTCGTGAAAACAGACTGAGTCGGCGCTCTGTTTCGAGATTCTGCCCGGTTATTCGAGGTCGTCATGGTATCTCAATCAAATCGAATCGAATTAACCAGCGACGCTCGAGAGTCGGTTCGCATTGTGAGTCGGTTGCAGGAGGCTGGTTTCATTGCGTATCTGGCCGGAGGATGTGTTCGTGATGCACTGCTCAATAAAACACCCAAAGATTATGACGTCGCCACAAACGCGACGCCTGAGACAGTTCGCGAGGTTTTCGGTCAATCAAAGACGCTCGCTTATGGGGTTTCCTTTGGGGTGATTGGAGTACTGCCGGAGAGGCGACTTCGATCTCGAAGTTTGGCCCATGCCACCGAGGTTGCAACGTTTCGAAGCGATGGTCATTACAGCGACGGTCGTCGGCCTGATTCCGTTCACTTTGGCGATCCCCAGCAGGATGCGTTACGCCGTGATTTCACGATTAACGGTCTTTTTTACGACCCGATCGCAGAGAAGGTGATCGATTTTGTTGACGGTCAAAAAGATCTTGCTGATGGGATCCTGAGAACGATCGGCGATCCGAATGATCGATTCGGTGAAGACCGTTTGCGAATGTTAAGAGCCATTCGTTTTTCTGCAACACTTGGTTTTGCAATCGATCGTTCAACCGAGTCGGCGATTACCCAGCATGCTCCGGCGATGGTTGTGGTGAGTGAGGAGCGAATCGGAGCTGAGATGCGTCGCGTGATGGTGTCTCCATTTGTGATGGACGGTCTAAGATCGCTTGTCAGAACTCAGCTTGCGGCAAATGTGTTACCGCCACTTTTGGAAATCGATTTTGAGCGTTTGACGACCGCTGTTCTCGCATCGGGTGATCACGATTTTCGATATCGCCTCGGCGCAATTTTAGCGTTGGCAAACGAACCGCAGCAGTCTCTGAAAGCGTTAACCGCTCGGTGGCGTTTATCCAATGAGGAGGTTCGATCGTTGTCGTCGTCGCTG
>Ga0181559_10003773_pt1 | contig 14840 bp, 15 predicted proteins | sample 011ome_21_FD_133752 | JGI IMG/M metagenome (GOLD analysis project Ga0181559, IMG submission 133752) | Coastal salt marsh microbial communities from the Groves Creek Marsh, Skidaway Island, Georgia - 011508AT metaG (megahit assembly) | ecosystem: Environmental > Aquatic > Marine > Intertidal...
CCCAGAAGCACATCGCCAGCGAAGACGCCGTGCTGTTCAGCTTCTCCGACCGACCGGTCCAACAAACGCTGGGCCTGTGGCGCGAGAACCGCGGCAACGCCTGAACGTGATCTTGTAAGCTGGAAGCGGTTCCGCCACAAATTCGTCCACCGCTCGTTTCGTCGTTCCCGCGAAGGCGGGATCCTATACACGCGGGCGGCTGCCTTTTTGCAGCAAGGTGTTTATGGATGCCCGCCTTCGCGGGCATGACGAGATGATGTGATCGAGGCGCCGAGGCGCAAGCAGAGTCGTTTCCACCTGAAACGATCCCGCTCTAGGACGACCTAGAGCTTCGCGTTCCGCAGACGGAGCGCGTTGGCGATCACCGAGAACGAACTCAGGCTCATGGCCGCGGCGGCGATCATGGGGTTGAGCAGGATTCCGAGGAACGGGAAAAGAATCCCGGCGGCCAGCGGCACCCCGGCGCTGTTATAGAAAAAGGCGAAGAACAGGTTCTGGCGGATGTTGCGCAGGGTGGCGGTCGCCAGATGGCGCGCGCGGACCAGCGCGCCGAGATCGCCTTTGACAAGCGTGATCCCGGCGCTTTCCATGGCCACATCGGTGCCTGTCCCCATGGCGATTCCCACTTCGGCCCGGGCCAGCGCCGGGGCGTCGTTGATCCCGTCACCAACCATGGCCACACGTCGCCCGGCATCCTGATAGCGGCGCACAATGGCCTCCTTGTCGGCCGGCAGCACATCTGCCTCGACCTGTTCGATCCCGAGTTTCGCTGCCACCGCTTCGGCGGTACGCCGGTTGTCCCCGGTCACCATGACGATCTCGATCCCATCATCACGCAACGCGGCAAGCGCGTCGGGCGTTGAATCCTTGATCGGATCGGAGACCGCCAGAAGCCCGGCCAGGACGCCATCGACCGCGAGGAAAACCGCTGTTGCTCCCTCCGCGCGCAGGGAATCGGCGCGCACCTCCAGAGCATCCAGTTCAACACCCCGTTCCTGCATGAGCGCGGCATTGCCCAGTGCAATGTCACATCCATCCACGCGACCGGTAACCCCCTTGCCCGTGATGGATTCAAACGCTGTGAGTTCACCCGTTTCGGCGCCGCGACCGGCCGCACCTGCGACAATCGCCGCCGCCAGCGGGTGCTCACTGTCACGTTCCAGGGTTGCCGAAAAGCCAAGCACCGCACGCTCATCCCGGTCGCCGAGCGGGACAACCGAGGTCAATGCCGGGCGCCCCGCCGTCAGGGTGCCGGTCTTGTCCACGATTAGCAGATCGATCTTCGCCAGCGCCTCCAGCGCCGCCGCATCGCGCACCAGAACCCCGGCGCTCGCACCCCGGCCCGTCGCGACCATCACCGACATCGGTGTCGCCAGTCCGAGCGCGCAGGGACACGCGATGATCAGCACGGACACAGAGGCCACCACCGCAAAGGCAAGCGCCGGGGGCGGGCCCCAGATCGCCCAGGCCGCAAAGGCCAGAACGGCCACAGCCACCACAATCGGCACAAACCACTCGGCCACCTGATCCGCCAGCCGCTGGATCGGCGCCCGGGAGCGCTGGGCCTGGGCCACCATGTCAACGATCCGCGCCAGCATCGTATCCGCGCCAACACTCTCGGCCTCCATAACAAAGCTTCCGGTACCGTTCACGGTGCCTCCGATCACAAGGTCCGACAGCGATTTGGAGACCGGCATGGATTCGCCGGTGATCATCGATTCATCCACATTGCTGGCCCCTTCGACGATGCGGCCGTCCACGGGGACACGCTCTCCAGGCCGGACCCGCAGGTGATCCCCCGCCACGACAGCGCCGAGGTCCAGCTCTGTCTCTTCGCCACCGGCATCAATGCGCCGCGCAGTTTCGGGCGTTAACTTGAGCAAGGCGCGCAGGGCGTCGCCCGTTCGCTCGCGCGCGCCTAACTCGAGCATCTGCCCCAGCAGCACCAGCACGATGATCACGGCGGCAGATTCAAAATAGAGCGCGACCTCGCCGTTCATCCCCCGGAAGGCATCGGGCACCAGCCCCGGCAGAACCACGGCAACCAGGCTGCAGAGATAGGCCGCGCCGGTCCCCAGCGCGATTAGCGTGAACATGTTCGGGCTGCGGTTGCCGATGGACTGCCATCCACGCACGAAGAACGGCGCACCGGCCCATAACACAACAGGAGTGGTCAGAATCAACTGGGTCCAGCCGAACCCGCTGCCGAGCCACGCATGGAAGGACAGGAACGGCAGCATGTCGCCCATGGTCATGAGAAACAACGGCAGGGTGAACATCGCGCCGACCCAGAACCGCCGCGTGAAATCAATCAGCTCATGGTTGGGTCCGGCTTCGGCCGCAAAGCTCATCGGCTCCAGCGCCATGCCGCATTTCGGGCAGCTTCCCGGTCCGGTCTGAACGATCTCCGGGTGCATCGGACAGGTGAACTGAGCGCCCGCGGGAGCTGCCGCATCCCGCTCGGCCTGGGCCTTGCCGCTCAGCCAGTCATCGGGCCGTTCGGCAAACCGTTCACAACACCCTTTCGAGCAGAAATGATAGGTTTCACCGGCATATTCGTGATGATGCGCTGTGGTCGCGGGATTCAGCTCCATGCCACAGACCGGATCGACGGCAGTTTCGGACACCATGCTAGCCCTCCGATCCGTCGGCGAACTCGTTCAGGATCGGGCAATCCGGACGATCATCGCCGTGGCATGCATCCGCCAGATGCGCCAGTGTGGCGCGCATGCTCCGCAACTCTTCCATCTTGCGATCGATCTCTGCCACGCGCCGCAGCGCAATCTCTTTCACATCCGCGCTCTTCCGGTCGGTAATATCTCGCAGCGACGCCAGCCGCGCCGGTTGACCATCCCAGGCCGTTTCAACGACGGAATCCTCTATGTGATCTAGGGCTGCCGCGAGGGGTGTAAACGGGTCCGGAAGCGACAAACTGGTTTCCGTATCGGCGACAACAGTATCGGAAAGTACAGAGGCCATTGGTCTCCACGCATGGAGCGGTCAAAAGGGAACCTAAAAACCCCCATATCACGCGGCTTTTTGTGTCATCCACCAACTTGGATGACAAGTCCTAAGAGTTCGTTAACCTTTCACGGATCACGGGACAATTTCGGCAAATGTCGTCATGAGGGCTCTGATTGACTAGAATACACTCGCATCTTGGGAGAGAAATTATGATCAACATAATCGGATTTCGTTATTGCCGCCTCGGCACCGCCAATCTTGACGAGACCGTGAAATTCGCCACCGACATGATCGGCCTGGAAGTCGTGGGCCGGGAGAACGGTGCGGTTTACACCCGCGGAGACGACCGCGATCACAACATCTGCTATTTCGAAGGGGACCCCGAAGATCAGACTCTCGGTCTGGAGATCGACAGCTCCGAGGAACTCGATGGCGCGGAAAGCCGATTGAAAGCACTGGGTCTTGAGGTCTATCGCGGCAGCGACGATGAAGCTGCTGCCCGCCGGTGTATGGGATATCTGAATTTCAAGGACCCGAGCGGGAACTCGATCGACCTGACCGTGCGGCCATTCGCGTCCGGACGACGCTACTTTCCAGGCCGCGATGCCGGGATCGACGAGTTCAGCCATATCGGACTGCGCGTGAGCGACCCGCGCGAGGCCGAAAAATTCTGGTCCGAGGTCTTCAATTTCCGCACCAGCGACTGGATCGGCTGGTCGGCTCTGATGACCTTCGATGCCGTGCATCACCGTTTCGCGCTTTTTCCCTCCGACCGGCCCGGTATCCAGCACATCAATTTCCAGGTCCGCGAAACCGATGACATCATGCGTTCGAACTACTTCCTGAAGAACCACCAGGTACGCATTCAGGCAGGGCCCGGGCGGCATTCCCTGTCCGGCGCGCGGTTTCTGTATTTCTATGGGCCGGACGACATGATTTACGAGTATTCCTGTGGCGTGCGCATGATCGACCAGACATGGCGGGCACGGCAATTCCCGGTCAACGATGCGTCCTTCTGTGCCTGGGGGTCGCGCCCGGATTTGAGCGTCCTGGAAGGCACGGACGCGGCCGAATAGTCATTCCACCGGAGCCAGAGACCATGATCAATATTGTCGGCATTCGATACTGCCGCCTGGGCACGGCCAATCTCCCCGGCGCGGTGGACTACACTAGGAACATCATCGGGCTGGAAGAAGTCGGACGCGAAAACGGCGCGGTCTATCTGCGCGGTGACGACCGGGATCACAATATCTGTTACTTCGCGGGCGATCCCGCAGACCACACCCTGGGTCTGGAAGTCGAGACCTTCGAGGAGCTCGACGCCGCGGAAAACAAGCTGCGCGAAGCGGGGCGTCCGGTCCGGCGCGGAAGCGATGAAGAGGCTGCAGCCCGCCGGGTGATGGGGTTTCTCAATTTCGAGGACCCGACCGGCAACTCCATCGACCTGGTGGTGCGGCCGTTTCATTCGGGTCGGCGTTACTTCCCCTCACGCGATGCCGGAATCACCGAGTTCAGCCATGTCGGCCTGAAAACCAGCGATGCCGCCCGCGATGAGGGTTTCTGGTCCGGCCTCTTCAACATTCGCGCCAATGACCGGATCGGTGACGCGGCCCTGATGTCCTTTGACGAAGTTCACCACCGGATCGCCCTGTTCCCGACAGATCATGCGGGAATCCAGCACATCAATTTTCAGGTCGAATCCATCGACGACATCATGCGCTCATACTATTTCCTGACTGAACGTCAGGTTCAGATCCGGTTCGGGCCCGGCCGCCACCCCACTTCGGGAGCCATGTTCCTCTATTACGAAGGCCCCGACGGCATGACCTACGAATTCTCTTCGGGCGTGCGGAACGTGGATGAAACCTGGCGGCCGCGCCAACTGCCGTTCAAGGATGAGTCCTTCTGCATGTGGGGCGCACGACCCAACATTCCCGAATTCTCTGACGACTGAGCAGGTTCGACATGACCACAACCGCGTTTGGCCAGCCAGGCGAAGCCGAGGACATCACGGCCATTCGGGTACGTAAGGCTGCGCGCGCCCTGCCGCGTCACGATCTGGGCCATGCCTATGGTCATGTCAGCGCACGGCTGGATGCCGACGGAGACCCGGAATGAACGACGACCCTCAGCCGCCTCCCGGCACCTCTGGGGCCCCAAGGCCTATGAGAATCTCGACTTTCTGAAAAGCCGGAACGCCCGCTCGTTGCGCATTCTTTCCGAGTATCTCGAGCCGCTCAGCCGCTTCGAACACTATGAAATCGACGACACCATCGTGTTCATGGGCTCCGCGCGACTGAAACCGGCAGACGACGCCGCGGCCATGGTGAAAGCCGCAGAAGCCGGGGAGGGCGACCTGGAAACCGCGCGACAGGCCGAGCGCATGTCGGTGTACTACGAGGCCGCGCGCGAACTGGCGTTCAAACTGACCGGATGGTCAAAGACGCTGGAGGAAGGCCATCGCCGGTTTGTGATCTGTACGGGCGGCGGCCCGGGCATCATGGAAGCCGCCAACCGGGGCGCTTCCGAGGCCAAGGGAACCAATATCGGCCTGACAATCTCGATCCCCGCGGAAGAATTCGACAACCCCCATATCAGCCGCGAGCTGAACCTGGTGTTCCACTATTTCTTCATGCGGAAGTTCTGGTTCACCTATCCGGCCAAGGCCGTCGTTCTGTTCCCCGGCGGCTTCGGGACCCTCGACGAGCTGTTCGAGATTCTGACCCTGATCCAGACTCAGAAAATCAAGAAACGTGTGCCGATTGTTCTGTTCGGCCACGCGTTCTGGGACCGGGTGATTGACATGGATGCGCTGGCCGAATTCGGCACCATCAGCCCCGAAGACCTGAACCTGTTCTACAGGACAGATTCCGTGGACGATGCCTATGACTAAATCACCCGCGAACTGATCGCCCACGGCCTGGACGCGCCCGGGGTCAATCTCTGACCCGGTGCTAGTCGGCGAAAGACCGGATATAGGCAATCACGGCGGCGATTTCCCGTTCGGACAAGGGCATCGCCGGCATCACCGGATGTGGCTCGCTCAACCAGCCGCGCAGTTGCGCATTGGTCAGTTCCGAACGTCCCAGGGTCCGGAATGACGGCACACCGTCATAGGCAGACCCGCGCTGATTCTCGCTCACCACATGGCAGCCCGAACAAAGCTCCTGCGCGAGCGTGGCGCCGCGGATGCGCTCATTGTCCTCCTGCGCCAGGGCTGGCAGCGCAAGCCCCAACCCGGCGCAGAACGTTAGGATGAACAGCTTTTGTCTATCGAGGATCATGCGTGGCATGCTAACCAAACTTTCCGGCAGAGATGTTGCTTTAAAGCAAGCCACCTCCATATCCAACGGACGAACGGCCACACAAGGGTATTCCGCGTCATGACCATCCATATTGAATTCTGCAAAATGTGAAACTACGAGCCGCGTGCGCTCCGTGCGAGGGACCTGCTTGTAGAAAAGGGCGAAACCGTTGAAATCGTACCGGGCCGAACGGGCTCCTTCGAAATCACCCGCGATGGTGAATTGCTCTATTCGAAACTTGAAACCCACCGGTTTCCCGAAGACGACGAAATCCGGGCATTTGCCCGCAACGGATAGCCGGCCGCGCTTATGACCGAAAACCCCTACTATCCGCCCGGCGAACCCAAACGCCTGATTGTGGGCATCTCCGGCGCGACCGGCATCGTCTATGGCGTTCGTCTGCTGCAGGCCTTGCGCAAGAGCGAGGTCGAGACCCATCTGGTCGTCAGCCGTCCCGGTGTGATGACCCTTAAATACGAAACCGACATGACCCGCGACGACCTCTATGCGCTGGCCGATCACGTCTATGCCCCCAACGATGTGGGCGCCGCGATCGCGTCGGGGTCCATGCTCACCCTGGGGATGGTCGTCGCACCTTGTGCTGTGAAATCGGCTGCCGAAATTGCGTCCGGCGCCACCCAGACACTGCTGACCCGGGCCGCCGACGTCACCCTGAAGGAGCGCCGGCGGCTGGTCCTGATGGTGCGGGAAAGCCCGCTCCACACCGGCCATCTGCGCACGCTCACCGAAGCGTCAGAGATCGGGGCGATTGTCATGCCGCCCATGCCGGCCTTCTATCCGATGCCCAGGTCGATTGACGATATGGTCGATCACGCGGTCGGACGCGTGCTGGACCTCTATGGCATCGAACACAGCCTTTCGCCCCGCTGGACCGGAACCCCCGGCTGACGGGACTTTCGCCCCCGGGCCATGTGATCCGGGACTTATTCCGGCCCGTAACCATACCTTTGACCGCCCGAAACCTGGAGAAAAATTGATGTGTCGGGGATACTTGGAACCATGAAGCTTCGTCATGCAGTTTTGGTCGCTCTGGGCCTGACCGTGTTTCTGGTGTTTCCCGGCGTGGCCGCGGCGTCGCCCAAGGAAGGGCTTTTGAGGTTCGAGGTCGCCCTGGATGGCAGCCCCATCGGTGAGCACAGCCTGAACTTCGCGCAAACCGACGCGAAGGATCTGGAAATCGGGATCGCGATTGATCTTGCTGTGAAATTCGGACCCTTCACGGTCTTCGATTACACCCATCGCAATGCCAGCCTCTGGCGTGACGGATTGCTGTATCGCATGCAAAGCGAAACCGACGACAATGGCGATCTGCACAAGGTGCTTGTGGAGGCCGGGGATGGTACTCTGCGGGTCACCGCCGGCGGCGTCAATGTTTATGAAATTCCCGATCGTATGCTGCCGACCACCTACTGGATGGCCTCGACGGTCGCCCAGTCACAGCTGATCAATTCCCAGACCGGCGAGCTGCTGGAGGTCGAAATCCTGGAACGCGGCCGCGAAGACGTCCCCGGCCCCAACGGTCCGATCCCGGCCACGCATTATGAACTCACCGGCGATCTCGAAATCGACCTCTGGTACGACGATGCGGGCATTCTCGTGGGACTGGCCTTTGTCGCCCGTGGTTCGGACGTGACCTATCGGCTGATCGAACGCGTCGGACTTCTGCCCGTTGCCGCGGCCATGCCGAATTTGACGGCGCGGAACTAGTCTCCTGACCTCCGGCATGCGCGCGGCCGCACAACCCGAAACGCGCGCCCTGACGAGCGCTCAGATCCTTGCCTATGGTCTGCCGGGCCTGCCCCTGGCCGTCCTGCTTCTTCCGCTGTTCGTCATCATCCCGACCTTCTATGCCGACGATCTTGGCCTCGGCCTGGCCACTGTCGGCGGTGTTCTGTTTTTCGCGCGTATCTGGGATGTCGTCAGCGACCCCCTGATCGGGATGCTGTCGGACCGCACCCGCACCCGGTTCGGGCAGCGCCGCCCCTGGCTTGTCGTCGGCGCCCCGATCGCGATGCTCGGCACCTGGGCCCTTTTCAATCCACCCACCGATGTCACCGGCGGCTACCTGCTGGTCGCCACCCTGGCGCTCTATCTGGGCGGCACAATGATCATGTTGCCCTATACCGCCTGGGCTGCCGAACTCTCGCCCCATCACCACGAACGCAGCCGGATTGCGGCCGCCCGCGAGATCGCGATCGTCCTCGGGACCCTCTGCGCGATTGCGCTGCCCGCCGGGTTGGGTCTCACCCGTGGCGAGATTGTCGGCGGCGCCGCGACCGCTCTGCTGATCCTGATCCCGGTCACGGTCCTGATCGCTGTCGTCAGCCTGCCCGACCCTCTGCCCGAACGCCCGGCCCGCTGTCCCGGCTGGCAGGGGCTCCGGACGCTCTGGCGCAACCGCCCGTTCCGGTATCTGGTCTCGGCCTATTTCGTGAACGGCGTGGCCTATGGTCTGCCGGCAACGCTATTTCTGCTCTATGCCGAGTACATCCTGGGCAGCCCCGACAGCGCATGGATCTTGCTGATCGTGTATTTCGCCAGCGCCATCCTCGCCCTGCCCCTCTGGCTCGCGCTGAGCCGGAAAATCGGAAAACGGCGCACCTGGATCGTGGCCATGATGCTTGCCGCCGCCGGGTTCTGGCCCGCGGTGCTGCTGGGAGACGGCGATATCTACTGGTTCGTCGCGATCTGCATCATCACCGGCGCTCCGCTCGGCGCCGAACTGGTCATGCCGCCCTCGATGCAGGCCGACGTGGTGGATATCGACGCGCGCAGTAATGGCGTCCGCCGCACGGGCACAATGTTCGGGGTGTGGGGCGTGGCCACCAAGGTTCCCCTGGCCGTGGGCGTGGGCATCACCTTCCCGCTCCTCCAGGCATCGGGCTTCGACCCCGCGGCCCCGTCCAACAGCGCCAGCGCGCTGTTCGTCTTGGCCGCGCTCTACGGCTTGTTACCGGTGATCTTCAAGCTGTGCGCCATTCTGATCATGGCGCGCTATCCGGATCAGACCACCGGGACCATCAACCCCTAGGACGCCGTTGCGCGAAGCGCCGCCAGCCAGGTCTCGACCCGGGCCCGGTTCACCCCCAAATCGTTGAGCCCGTAAATCGAGCGGCTGTAGATGGCGAGGGTCGAGCGCGAGTCCGAAAGCGGAATCACCCAGACCGTCACCCGGTCCGGGAACCGGAACCGTGCCGAGCGCTGGACATGTTCGAAACGCAACGGCGCTGCCGTTTCCATAGTCTCCACGCGGGGCTGACCGGCCACCGCCTCCTGCCATTTTCGACTGAGAGCCTCGGCCGGAAGATCGAATTCCGGGCTTTGTATATCCGGTGTGGTCGGACAGAACCCGGTCGGACAGACGAGAAACTGGTTGAGTTTCCGGTTCCGTTCAAGCGATGACAAATCAAGGGGCGTCGCATCAGCAACTGGAAACACCGCTGCAAGCGGCCGGGTGCCCAGCGGGGTAAACAGCAGCACGGCAGCCACACCGCCGATCAGAAGGAGAAGCGCTAGCAAGTGTCGAAGTCCCTTCATGGAGTCAACCAATTGCCAAAGTGTGCGCTGCCCCACCCTGGATTTCGTGGTGCGCCCGGCAGGATTCGAACCTGCGGCCTCGGGATTAGGAATCCCGCGCTCTATCCTACTGAGCTACGAGCGCGCACACGAAGTACGCTCCCTAATTACCGTCGGGACGCACCCAGCGCCAGAGTGAGGTTTCGGGGTCGAGCGGGACGCGCCCGTATCTAGATGCCGATAAAGGGCTGTACGAGACGCGCAACAGAGCCGCGGAAGCGCAACGGCGTGTCGGTCACTGCAAGGCAGATGCAATCCTGTCCGGCTGTCGCAACGGGCTGATGTTCGAGATCGGAATCGGCGGTCTCGACGTCTCCCGCCGAGAACTCGATGTCCCCGTCCATGAAGCTGCCCTGCAGTACCATGGTCAGCTCAAGACCGTTATGGCCATGTTCGGGAACCGGGTTTCCCGCCGGAATCCGGATCAGGCGTGCCGTCGGCGCACCGCGTCCCGAGACGAGCGGAATGTGATAGGCCCCGCGCCCGAGACGCTTCCAACGCAGGCTTTCCAGATCGCCGCCCGCATAATCGCGCAGCGGCTGCGGCAGCACCGGCTGGGCGCCGTGCGACAGCTCGACAGGTGCCCTCTCCGGCCTTGTTTCAGGTGTTACCGCGCGCGCCAGCGTGGCTTCCAGCGCATCGGCCGTCATCTCCACAGGCTCGGCCTCGGCCACCAGGGCACCGCCGACCGCCTCGGCCGCGCGCACCTTGTTACGACAGGTCGGGCAGAGCGCCGTGTGGGTTGCAATCAGGACAGACCAGGCTTCCGCGAGTTCGCCGGATGCATAGCCAACGAGAAGTTCGTCATCGGGATGATGCTGAATGGACATGACAATCACTCTTCATCTTCAAGGATGGTGCGAATCCGGCCGAATGCCAGCCGGATCCGGGATTTAACGGTCCCCAGAGGAATGCCCAGGGCATCGGAAATTTCTGTATGGGTCTTGTCGTCGAAAAACGACATATGCAGGACTTCGCGCTGTTCGTCCGGCAACTCGGCCAGCGCCGCCCGGATCCGGACCGCATCCTGTTTCTGCTCAACAACGGAGTCCGCGCTGGCCGGGGGATCGGGCACCAACGCAGGATCTTCAGGATCCAGTTCCGGATGGTTGCTCCGGCGAAACGCATCAATCCTGAGGTTACGCGCGATCGTGAATATCCAGGTGGATGCCGCGGCGCGGGTGGGATCGTAGCGGTCCGCCTTGCGCCAGACCGTGGCAAGAGCCTCCTGTGCCAGCTCCTCGGCCTGCATATTGTCAGAGCCGAGGCGCAGCATGTAGGACTTCACGCGCGGCGCAAAGTGAGCGAACAGCGCCGCGAATGCGGCCCTGTCCTGGTCGGCAACAGCACACAGAAGCGAACTCCAGTCCGGGGCCGCGTCTGAGGCGCGTGAAGAATCTTCGTTCGGCAAGACTTTCGACCGTTTTCGGTTAGGTGACAAACGCCCGGACCGGGGGACAAGCCCGGGCATCGGAGGAGCAGAAGCGGTCGATATGGCCAAGGAATGGGTCATTTGCAGCTTCTACGGGACCACAAGCAACACGGATCACATCGGTCGATCAAGCCCGACGAAATAACGACAGCCTTTGGTGCGCCCGTCACTTGATCCTTTACGCTGCGTCACGCGTAATGGAAAGTATAACTACTTTTTCCCGAGGTAACCTTGATGCAAAACAAAAAAAATATCGCGATCGTCGGGACCGGAATTGCGGGCCTTTCGGCGGCCTGGCTCCTTGCGCAACGTCATCAGGTCACCGTGTTCGAGCGCGCCAGCTGGACGGGCGGACACACCAACACGGTCGATGTCGAACTGGACGGCCGGAAGATCCCGGTCGATACCGGTTTCATTGTTTACAATGAGAAGAACTACGGAAATCTGGTCGCGCTGTTCCGGCATTTCGACGTCGAAACCCAGACCGGCGACATGTCGTTCGGCGTGTCGCTGGACGGCGGCCGCCTGGAATATTCGAGCGATGTTCCCCGCGGCCTGTTCGGGCAGCCCCGCAACCTGATGCGGCCGGGCTTCTGGGCGATTCTCCGGGACATCAGGCGTTTCTACGCGCAGGCGCCCGTGGATCTTGCGAACGGCGCGTTGGCGGGCCTGACACTCGGCCAATACCTGCAACGCGAAAACTACGGGCGTGACTTCGCGCGCGATCATCTTCTGCCCATGGGGGCGGCGATCTGGTCTGCGCGGGCTGAGGACATGGAAAGCTACCCGGCGGAGTCCTTCATCCGTTTCTTCGAAAGCCATGACCTGCTCAATCTCCAGGACCGGATGAAGTGGCGCACGGTGAGCGGCGGCAGCCGGTCCTATGTCGAGAAACTGACCGCGTCCTTTTCCGACCGGATTTATCGAAACTGTCCGGTCGTCAAAGTCGCGCGAACAGGTGCCGGTGTCGTGTTGGAAGACGGTCAGGGCCGCCGGCACAGTTTCGACCACGTGGTGATGGCAACCCATGCCGACGACACGCTGGATATGCTTTCGGATGCTTCCCTCGACGAACGCAATATCCTCGGCGCCATCCGCTATAGTGAGAACCGGGCCTATCTGCATCACGACGCGTCATTGATGCCGAAACGAAAATCCGTCTGGGCAAGCTGGAACTATCTTGCAGACACCCGCTCCGAATCGGCGCGTCCGCCGGAGGTGAGCTACTGGCTGAACCGCCTCCAGAATCTTCCGGCCAAACAGAACGTGTTCCTGACGCTCAACCCGGCAACGCCGCCGGAAGAGGCACGGCGCGTGGCCGAGTTCAACTACCACCACCCCCTGTTCGACAGCGCCGCCCTGAGCGCGCAGACGGAACTTTGGCGTTTGCAGGGGCACCGGAACACATGGTTCTGCGGCAGCTATTTCGGCTACGGGTTCCATGAGGATGCCCTGCAGTCCGGGCTCGCCGTCGGCGAAGTGCTCGGGGATGTCTCCCGGCCCTGGAACCTTCCCTACCCGTCGGACCGGATGCAGTTGCCCCTCGCCGAACCGGAAGAACCCCTGTTGGCTGCGCAATGAGCCATTCGGCCGCCTATACCGGGCTTGTCGTCCACGCCCGCAAACGGCCCCGGGCGCACCGGCTTCGGTATCGCGTCTTCTATCTTCTGCTCGATCTCGACGAACTCCCGGCACTTGACCGCTCCCTGCGCCTGTTCGGTTACAACCGAGCCGGGTTGTTCTCGTTTCACGACCGCGATCACGGACCGCGCGACGGATCGGACCTGCGGAGCTGGGTGGACGGACAACTGGCCAAGGCCGGCATCGAGATTCCGGGCGGACGGGTCCGGCTGCTCTGCCTGCCGCGCATTCTGGGTTACGTGTTCAATCCGATTTCGGTGTTCTACTGTTTCGACCGGGACGGCCAGTTCAAGGCCGCCCTCTACGAAGTGTCGAACACCTTTCACGAAACCCATACCTATCTGCTGCCGGTCGAGGATGACGCGGGCACCGTCGTTCATCACAGCTTCGACAAAAACCTCTATGTCTCCCCGTTCATTCCGATGGACTGCCGGTATCACATCGCCCTGCGGAACCCGGATGCTCATGCGAGCATCGCCATTCGCGAGACCGACAGCGAGGGCGATCTGCTGGCGGCCACCTTTCATGGAAGCCGCACAGGCATGACCGACGGGTTCCTGTCATCCACATTCGTGAGGTTTCCCCTTCTGACGATCAAAGTTATGGTTGGAATTCACTGGGACGCACTTAAACTCTGGCTCAAACGCACGCCCGTCTTTCGCCACCCACCGAAGCCAGCCAGCTCGGTCTCCATTCTTCGTCATTCCGGATAGTTGCCTGATGTCAGAGTACGCACAGACTGATACCCAGACACCCACCACCCGTAACGCCGAGACGCTCCGGCATCGTGCCTTCCACACCTTTGTCGGGCGGCTGAGTTCAGCCCTGGAATGCGGATCGCTCTCGATCGAGTTGCCCGGCGGTGACCTGTTTCAGGCCCAGGGCGCACATGCCGGGCCAGATGCCGAAATTCTCGTGAACCGCACCCGCGCGGCACGCCGCGCCCTGTTCGGCGGTTCCCTCGGCCTGGCGGATTCCTATATCGACGAAGACTGGGATTCCGACGACCTGACGGCCGTGATCGAGCTCTGCGCGCAGAATATTCACAGTTTCAACCGTGAGATTGAGCCGCGGTATTCCCTGGGCCGGGTTCTTTCACGCCTGCGGCACCGGGGCCGGGCAAACACCAAAACCGGCAGCCGCCGCAACATTGCGGCGCATTACGACCTGGGCAATGCGTTCTACGCCCAATGGCTGGACCCGAGCATGACCTATTCCTCGGCCTGCTTCGAAAGCGAAGAGGAATCTCTGACGACGGCGCAGGTCCGAAAATTCGACAACCTCGCAAAGATGCTCGGCCTGCAGCCGGACGACCATCTTCTGGAGGTGGGATGCGGCTGGGGTGCCTTTGCGATCCATGCGGCATCGACATATGGCTGCCACGTGACCGCCCTGACCGTCTCCCCCGCCCAGGCGGAATGGGCACGGCAAAAGGTGGCTGAGGCCGGATTGACGGATCGGGTCGAAATCCGGCTGCAGGATTACCGGGATGTCCCGGGCACGTTCGACAAGATCGCCTCCATCGAAATGTTCGAAGCCGTCGGCGAACAGTACTGGCCGATCTTCTTCCAGACCCTCGCACAACGCTTGCGCGCCGGGGGGCTGGCCGCACTCCAGGTGATCACCATCGAGAACAAGCGCTTCGAGCAGTACCGGAAGAACCCGGATTTCATTCAGATGCGTGTGTTCCCCGGGGGCATGCTGCCTTCGGAAGAGGTGTTTGCAGAATCGGCGGCGGCTGTCGGACTGAACCTCGACCAGTCCAACATGTTCGGCCGCGATTACGCCGAAACGCTGCGGCGCTGGCGGGAAAACTTCGAAGCGAAATGGCCCGACATAGCGCCGATGGGTTTCGATGAGCGGTTCCGCAGATTGTGGCGCTATTACCTCTGCTACTGCGA
>Ga0181559_10003786_pt1 | contig 14820 bp, 25 predicted proteins | sample 011ome_21_FD_133752 | JGI IMG/M metagenome (GOLD analysis project Ga0181559, IMG submission 133752) | Coastal salt marsh microbial communities from the Groves Creek Marsh, Skidaway Island, Georgia - 011508AT metaG (megahit assembly) | ecosystem: Environmental > Aquatic > Marine > Intertidal...
CACAGCAATTAAACCAATCACGCTTGCTCAATTTGCAACCGCAACTCTAATTGGTATTGCATTTATTCCAATTTCATTTGCATTTGGCCAAATTGTAAAAGGATTACAGAGGGCAAAGATTGGTATGGATAAAGAAGGGTTTAAAAGATTGGGTATGGTAACCCTTTCTATGGCTGCGATTGCACTTGGATTAGCAACAGTTGCACACATTTGGAATTTAACAATGCCAAAGAATTTTATTGCCCTACCAGATGTTACTTGGATCCTAAAAGCTGGTTTAATCATTTGGATTTTCAGTGCTGGATTCTCTAAGATCCTAAAGGCAGTTAAAGGAGCATCCTTAAAAGATATGCTATTTGCAACCGCAGCTCTACCATTACTTGCAATTTCTCTAGTTGGAGTTGCATGGATCTTCCAATATTTTAGTGAAGTTTCTGAATGGGTTGCACCTCCAGTTGAATGGACCCTTAAAGCTGGTTTAGCCATGTTTGTTTTTGGAGTGCCATTTGTATTAATCTCAATGTTAGCTGGTAAAGCAGGTCTTAAAGGAATCTTAATGGGGGCTCTTGCAGTTCCATTGATTGCAATTGGTATCTTAGCAACCGCATGGATATTCTCACTCTTAGCTGGTGTTGAATTTATTTCACCACCAATGGATTGGGCTCTTGCTGCCGCCTTATCAATTACTGCATTCGCAATTCCACTTGCAGTGGTTGGCTTATTGGCACAAGTATTAACGCCAGCTGGTATCTTATTGGGAGCAGTAGGTATCATCTTAATTGCTGGTACAATGTGGGTTGTTGCTTGGATTTTTAGTAAATTACCAGATTTAAGTGCAATTGCAGCAAATTTCACAGATGCAATTATGTACCCAATCAATGCGATGATTACTGCCCTAGGTAGATTTAAAAATGAAATTGGCATTGAAAACATGGTTCCATTAGCAGGTGGATTACTTGCAATTGCTGGAGGTTGGTTAGCCTTAACTGCAGCGCTTGCAGGAACTGCAGTGAGCGGCTTAATTCAAGGGGTTGCAAATGTTGGAACTGCGATTCTAGATGGAATCTCAAGCCTATTTGGCGGAGGTAAAACCAAATCACCAATTGAATTGTTAGATATGTTAATTGGCCGAACTGATGGTATCATTAAACTGGCAGATCCTGTTAAAAAATTAGGAATGGCATTTGGTAAAATTGCAGCAACTACCGAAATGGTGGTTCGCGGGGTTACAGCATTTTCACCTTTTCTTGATGAAGATAATGCAAGTACTTTTGAAAAGAGTGCATCAGCTGCTGAAAAACTTGCAAAAGCATATAGTTCAATTGCTGCTTCAAGTAAAATTATGAACATTCCAGCCCTACAAGCTTCAGCTAGAATGTTTGAAGCAATTGCCAAAATTGCAGAAAATAACGGACAAGACGCAATCACCGAATTGTCTAAGTCATTAATGGCCGCAGTTAAAGAACTTTCTGAAACTGTTAAAAATCTTGAAAACTCAACAGCTGGCCAGAAAGAAGGTATTAGTGAAGCTATTTCAGGTGCAATGTCAACCTTTATCGATAAAATTAAAGGTGCAAAAGATGAGACCGGTAAAGAAGCAGGTCTTATTGATATTGAACCAATCGTACTTGCGATTCAAGAACTTGAAGAAAGATTTGATCGAGCAATTAAAGTTCAAGCAGTTTAATCTGAAACTTTTTCTATCATTTGGATATAATTATAAAATTATATCTTATGATCAACACAATTTTTATTTTAGTAGTACTCACGTACATTGCGATCAATATTGTATGGAATCGTTCTAATTCTAAAAAATTAGAGGATCTATCAAATAGGATCGAAAACATTCAAGCAATGGTGGATCGAACCGACCGACTTCAAATGTTAGCAATTGAAGAATTGAATCAATTTGTTATTAATAAAACTAGAGATATTGAAAAAGTTATTTCTCAAGATCTTCAAAGCTTAACAAGTGATTTGGATCGGACTATTGGTTCAATTGATTCAATCCAAGAAAAAATTGCAGAACTTGAAGTAAGTGTACAGAACGTCATAAACCGAATGACAACATGAGCAATACATCAAACACTGGTGGATTTTCAACCACAAACTACCAACTAAAGCCTTCAAAGGCCGACATCATTCAACGATTATTGGAACAGGGTCACATTGACGTGTCTGAAGCAATGACATTAATGATGCAAGAGCAAATCATTCCAGCTCAACTGTATTATCCTTATCAACCTCCATTTAATCCAACAGTGACCCACTCGTTCGGTCATGAGTATACATACACTAAAGATTCTAATAATGAGTAATTTATTAAGTAAAATTAGAGAGATGGAAGAAGATGGAACACTTCCAGCTTTTGATCCAACCAATATATCACATGTTCTTAATCGAGCAAGCGATATGGGAGTAAAATCAATGGTTCTATATGCGGCCATGGATATTATCAGGGATCAGCCTCAATTAACAAATGAAGACGCAATCTTAAAAGCAGCAGATTTGTGGAAAGTACTATAAAGAATGAAATAACCCTGGACGAAACTAGGGAAGATGCAATCGTTAGAATTTTAAATGCCTCTGGCGCTAAAGTTGGTGTTGAGATTGGCGTATTTAAAGGCGGCTTTTCAAAAGCAATTCTTCAAGGTTGGGAAGGTAAACTCTATATGATTGATCCATGGCGACCATTGGGTGACGAGTATTTGGATTCATCCAATCATAAATTGCACGCAACTGCATATAGCGACACCATGAATTCGATTAAAGGACTTGAAGATCGAGCAATTATGATCAGAGCCCTAAGTAGTCAAGCCGTCGAATTGTTTGCTGACAATTCACTTGATTACGTATATATTGATGGTAATCACGCATACGATTGGGTTAAAGAAGATCTTGAATTGTGGTGGCCTAAACTAAAATCAGGCGGTCTTATGGCTGGACATGATTATCTCTTGATCAATTGGAATAATAATCCAACTCTTGAAAATGGTAAAGATATGCATGTCTACGCAGATGGTCATCGATGGAAAGTGAGCAATCAATTTTATGAAGACTCTGATATAAAATACGCTGGAGTTTTTGGAGTCAATCCGGCAGTCCATGAATTTGCACAAAAGCACAATTTAGATTATGATCTAACAAATGAATGGACCTCAACCTTTTTAATCACTAAACCTTAATATATGGAAGTTAATAAATTTAAAATTGAAGGACTAATTGAATTTCAACCTAAGATTTTTACAGACAGCCGAGGCCAATTCATTGAAACCTTTAACGAGGAGTTGCTAGGATCACTCGGGTTTAATCATCACTTCAAACAAGATAATCAATCTATCTCAAAGGCTGGGGTGTTTAGAGGGATCCATTTACAACTGGATCCACATGCTCAAGGCAAATTGGTTAGGGTTGCAAAGGGTCGCGCAATCGATTATGCAGTAGATCTTAGACAAGGTTCACCGACCTTTGGCGAATGGCAAAGCGTAGAGCTCACAGCAGAGAAAGGAAATCAATTTTGGGTGCCAGCTGGATTTGGCCACGCATTTCTTGCAATGGAGGATGATACAATATTTTGTTATAAGTGTACTGAGGTATATGCCCCTAATCATCAGGTAAGCCTTAGGTGGGACGATAAAGATATTGCACTTGAACTACCAATTCAAGATGTAGATGTGTCTGAGAAAGACCAGAATGCTATATACTTGACTGAGTTTGTAAATCAATATCATTTAACACATACAACCTAATGATACCAATTACAACAATCCCATTGGATCAAAAAAATCGAATGCTTCGAATTGGATTTGGCAAACACGATGGAATCTATTTTTTTCGAGTTGACTTATGGTGGAAGGGCTATAGAATCGATTGGCTATGATTGAATTTGTAGGATATATTGCAACCTTTTTGGTAATGTTATCATTTACGATGAAGGACGTTACCAGACTGAGAATCATTAACGCAGTAGGATGTACTGCTTGGATATTGTATGGTATTTTATTAGAGAGCAACCCAGTTATTATTACAAATATTGGGATCTTATTGATCAATGCAACTCACCTGTTTAAAACTTTTACGAAAAAAAGTTGAGAATAATTTTTTAGTCTCGATTTTTTTGCTTATATTAGTACTATAATTAAAAGATAAACGAATGGAAGTATTAGAAAAAATCAAAGTAGTTAAGACTCTAGTAGAGGACTATTATTTTGAGAATGCAGAATGGTGCAAGGTAGACGCTTTAAATGAGCGTGAAAGGGCACATGTCATTAGTATTGCAACCTCAATCCTATGCACTAAGTGGAATATTGGTCCAAGTGGTGGAGGATTTGTACAGCACTTTGTAAATAATAATTTGATGGGAGCTTTAAGCAATGCGGATTCTACCACATTTAAAGGTTTACAATTCTTTAGTAAATTAGTATACAACACCGCAAAACCTTCACAATTGTAAGATATGGAAAAATTAATGACCGCCTCTGGTGTTATAGCAATCGCAGCCTTAGTTGCAATTATTGCTGCATGGCCAGTTCAACTACTATGGAACTCATGTTTAGTACCAGCTGTCGAATCAGTCCATCCAATTGGATTTTGGCAAGCCTTAGGAATTACAGTATTATTTAATATTCTATTCAAACCAACAACGTCAAAGACAAATGATTAATAAAGTTACTGAAATATTTCAAGCTTGGCGCATTTCATATAGCCCAAATGCAGATCAAGCAGATCTAGCAGCTGAGCGTATTCAAATCTGTAATGATTGTGAATTTAAGCGTGACAATCCAATGATCCATTGTTCAGTATGTGGTTGCGCCCTTAAAAAGAAGATCTATTCACCTATTAAAGGAGCTTGTCCCAAAGGATTTTGGCAAGAGGCTGAAGATAAATTTTTGTAAAAAAGTTTCTCCAGGATTTTTTTATGTCGCGGAAATTGCTTATATTTATCCTATAATTAAAAGAAGATCTATGAAGATGTTTAAGAAAGACGGTAAGACAGCAGTTTTGATAAGCCCACCATGGGGCGCAGGATTCTCTACTTGGAACTCTCCAGAAATGGCGATTGACTTTGATTTGATTGAAGCATTCTTAAAGGATGATATTTCTAGATTTGAATACATTCTTAATGAGAAATACAATGAGAATGGTGGCTTATACTTTACAGGCTTTGAAAAACTTCGTGTTGAGTGGGTTGAAGAAGGACAAAGGTTTCGAATTAACGAATACGATGGTTCTGAAGATGTAGAAGTGTTTAATGAAGACGATTGGTTTATAGCATAAGATATGAAAAAGGTAGTAATTTTTGATTTAGATGGCACATTGGCCACCATTGACAAGCGCAGGGCTAAGGCAACAAAGCCTGATGGTAAGATGAACTGGCAAACTTTCTTTGCACCAGAGAACATTCAATTAGATGAGCCGAATTGGCCAGTGATTGAAAGTTTCAAAGCAATGAAAGCTGCTGGATTTATTGTTGGCATTTTTAGTGGTCGTGATGACATTAGTCGCCAAGAAACTATGGACTGGTTAGACCAACATGGTATTGAGACTGATTTTTTGCGAATGCGAAGAAATGGTAGTTTTGTACCGGACGATAAGTTGAAGAAACTTTGGTTAGATGATATTCTTGCAAATGGCAATGAAGTAATGTGCGTCTTTGATGACCGAGATAAAGTAGTAAAAATGTGGCGTGACAGTGGAATCGCATGTTTCCAAGTTGCTCCCGGAGACTTTTAATTATAAATAAATTCTAATGTTAGGTGTTGTTTTAATTTCATTGACCGTTGTTGGTTTTGTAATCTATGCAATCTCAACCCGCCCTGTTGAAGGTTCCAGACTTTGGGAATTCACTATGAAAAATGCTGAAGGCGAAAAGGTAAACTTTCACGTTAGATCTAATGATTATGAAAGTGCCTTAAAATCTGCAATGCAAATTTTAAGTATGCACAATCAAAACTCAATTGAGTTTAAATTCTCTGAAATTTATGAATTAAATCCAATGACCCAAGGGGTGATCGATCAAGTCATGATAGATATTAAAGAACCAGTTACTCAGAATTCAGATAGAGTCTGATTAATTTGTCGATATTTTCTATTAGACTCTTATTCTCTCACCACATAGGAAATTTTATACCAACAACAGGAAATTTTATACCATGGTACTTAAACATTACACCCAACGAACCCTCAGCTCCAACCTCCTGAACCTATGGTACCAGTTGAGGGCGCTTTTTCTAAATCTAATAGGCACTGAGGGTGGAAGGGTTGGACCCCCCGCAGGATATGTGTGTGTCTTTGAGGATCAGTTTCGCCAGCTGGATAGTGATAACTGGCGAATGGCACAGCCCTGGGGCAATTTTCACAAGGATCAGAGATGGTGGTACTGGCCGCAGCGCAATGAAACCCCCAGTCCAGTAGTGTATCCAACGCCTGACGGACTTGCATTAGAATTACGCAACTATCCTAAAGAATTCAAACGCTCTGAACTACCCCAATGGCGTCAAAGTGGCCTAGAGGTTGAGAATTGGCGCGCAACTTGGGCAGCTGGCTTGATCAGTAGCCGCAAGAGCTTTAAATGGGGTTGGATCGAGGCTGAGATCCAATTGCCTTCAGAGCGGGCGCAATGGTCTGCTTTTTGGCTTGCTGGTCGGGACCAATGGCCACCAGAAATCGACATCTTTGAGGCATATACTGACCGCGATGTAGACGAGATCCAGGTGAAACCCAATATCCATTGGGGACCGGTGGGAGTGGGTGATTGGCGCCAGGGCAAGAAGGACTGGGGCGCGCCTATCATTCCAATCTATGAACCTAATAAGCGCTTTGTCCAGTATGCATGTCACTGGACCCAGGATTGGATCCGCATCTACTATGACGGCATCTTGGTGAGTGAATGTACCATTCCAGAGGCCTTAGAGAATAATAATCTCCCGCAATACATTATCCTAAACAATGGATGTAAAGATCCTGTAGTGAAGGGCGTCAATCCGATTGAAAGCGCAATGCTGGTGCGCAACTTAAAAGTATATCAACACCCGGACTGGATTAATTGGTCCTAATAAAAACCCTCAATACATAAATTCAATGAAGTATTTTTTAATTGGCCTATTCTTTGTACTTGGCCTAACTTCCCAAGCAAGTCACCTATCTGGAGGTGATATCCAATATCGCTATATTGGCGATTCAACTGGCGTTACTAGACAATATAAAGTAATTTTACGACTCTATCGTGATATTACCGGTATTGGACTACCAACCACCGAAACCGTAAACGTATTCAATGCATGCGGAACCAGTTTTACCGTTCCAATGACCTTAACACCAGGTTCTGGTATTGTTTCTCCAACCTTATTTGATTGTGTAGATCCAGGTACCTCAACCAAAACACTTGAAGTTTATCAATATGTAGGATATACAACGCTTCCACAGAATTGTTCAAACTTTACGTTCTGGTATAGTAATTGTTGCCGACCTGGCGGGATCAGCAATATTGCGGCCTCATCGGGTGCAGGTTTTTACTTTGATGCAATGCTTAACAATTCAAACGGTCAGAATTCTTCACCTGTTTTTGTGAGTGAACCTGTTCGTGCATTCTGTGTGGGTAATACTTTTAACTGGAAACAAACTGCGATCGAAGAAGACGGTGATTCAGTGGTATATGAATTAATTAATTGTCGTCAAAATGCGTATGCTACTCAAGCAGATATTCCATATCTTGCAGGTTGGACTAAACAACAACCAGTAACTTCTTCCTTATTTAATTTTAATCAAAATACTGGTCAAATTACATTTACACCAACAACTGCAGAAATTGATGTTATGTCAATCATTGTTAAGGAATACAGGTGGGACACGTTGAATCTTTGGTGGTACCCAATTGGAACTGCGAGTCGAGATATGATGATTTCAATCTCACCAACTTGTAACCCCTCTGCAATGTCAGGTGTTCAATTCGATACTACGTTATATGCTACAGATTCAATTACTGGATTTCCGCTGATCGAAGCAAGTTGTGGTGATGAATCACTAACCTTAAAGTTTCATATCGCGTTAGATTGTTATTCAATCAATGGTGTAGATTTTAGAATGACCAATACCAATACTGGACAACCTTGGGCAATTGATAGTTTATGGTCGGTTTGTGATGTGAACCAAGAAACAGATTCGGTAATTGTTAATCTATTCAATCCATTAACTAAAGGACGATATTACCTCTATTCTAAAAAAGGTAATGATGGTAATACATTGATTAATAAGTGTGGAATTCCAATGAATGAGTTTGATACAGTCGTGGTTGAAGTGGGTCCTTGTCCTCCACCACCGCCTCCAGGCGAAGCACCAAATCTATTAGAAGGAACAGGACTTCCAATTATTCCACCAGTTCCACCAACTCCAACTCCTCTATTTCCAAATGTAATGACACCGAATAATGATGGTATCAATGATTGGATGACCATTAAAAACTTAGAGGAATTTGATCGAGTTAAATTGACGATCTATAATCGTTGGGGTAATATTGTCTACCAAAATATGGATTATAAAAATGATTTTGGTGGTAAAGATCTTGAAGTTGCAGATGGAGTTTACTTTTGGGTATGTGAACTCTATTTTGAACCACGAAATGAAACAATTTATAGGGCTGGTAATATAACTATCCTAAGCGAATAAAAAATGAGCATTATAAATTTTGAACTATTCAATAAATTAAAGAAAGAGTCGAAGATCGAATCTAAATTTAAATTTATTGATACTCGCAGCCGCCGACAGAAGTTAGAAGACTTTGGTCGGTCGCTCTTGTTTTGGAAGGGTCGTAGGAAAGGGACGATGGTTCACACCCGAGATTTGGAATGGGCTGATCTCCGTTACATCTTCTTTCCGTCTAAATTGGAACGTTATGGTTATATGGGCATCACGTTTTACAAGGATGATAGTCCATACTATCGGGCCTTATTGCCACTTGTATTGGCAATGGACAATGTAGCAAAACCATATTGGTGTCCACGTTGGTTCTTACGATTTCTACATGTGTTTGGAAATGACAAGTCCTTGGTTCGGGTTCGTAATCATAAATTGAGTAGATTGCATAGTAAACTAACCAAAGGCATTGGATTTTGGGACTGGAAAACTAAATGGTCTCATTATGATTTACGAATCTCAATTGCAGCGCCTAAACACCTGCAAGATCTTGCCAATGATATTGAGCATGGGTTTTACGATAGAGGTCGTCAAAAAGAATTGGTTGAACAAATCTTAAAGTTGGACCCGAATGCTTCAATCATTTGGGGTAGTATTGGTAGATTTGAAGATCAACTAGAAGAATTAGAAAATGAGCAAAATAAAACAAACTAAAATTCCGATGACATTAGAAGAGAATGTCTTGAAGATTGCCCTTGAACAGGGTGTAATTGAGAATGAATTTAATTGGAAACTGGTTCGTGAACGAGATGGACTAACCAAACAATCTAAGGAAGTAATGTGGATCGAATGGAACGAAGCCGGTCGGTTTAAATCCAAACATAATGAACCTGCAGTAGATCGTTCATTGGTTATGTCTCCATTTACAATGTCCTTCACTTGGCAAACAACTACTATTACAGAAATTGTGGAGGAACGAGAGGATTACATTAAGTTCAAAACACAAAATAGTAATTACGAACTATGGAAACTAGGAAAAGATTAAGCCGCGAAGAGAAAAAGGAGAAGGCAGTTAAAGATCTAATCAATCAAATGTTTGTAATTGCCGGCCACGATGTCACGTTTGATGATGTTAAAGGCAGAAAAGATGATTGGTATGCACAATGGACAATGACGGTTGAGCAGGCAGAAGAGTGGAAAGTATGGGGTAAGAAGTATCTAATGAAAGAACTTCGAATGAGGGCCAAACAGGCAGAAACCGAGATGCTTTGGATTAATTTACAATGGGGCTTAAAATATTCAAATTGGGAAGATTATCATAAACTAAATAAATAATGAAAATTCTATACATTCCAACTGAAGAAATGAGAACTAATCCGTTGTCCACAGTTCCAGGTGGATCTACAATTACTATTACCTACGATAATCTATATCAGGTTGAATATAACAACATTAAAAATATCCACGCATATATTCAACGCGTTTTTGAAACAACTAAACGAGAAATTACAGAAATCTCGGTCGACGGTAAATCTGTTTATAGTAAAAATAAACCTTCTCTAAGTTTATAGTATAATTACTATAAAATAATTTATATGAATTTCATTGAAGATATTGTAGCGGACTGGATTGGAGATAATGGGCCATCTAGTAACCCAGTATTCAGGTTTCCGCCAGAACCCAATGGATACCTGCACTTGGGCCATGCCAAAGCAATTTGCCTGAATTTTGGATTGGCTGAAAAATACAAGACAACTTGCAATCTTCGATATGATGATACCAACCCTCTGGCTGAGGATTCTCTCTTTGTTGAAGGAATTAAGGAGGACATTGAATGGTTAGGTTTTGAACCAACCAATACCCTTTGGGCAAGTGATTATTTTGAAATGTTGATTGAGAAGGCCAAGTTGTTGATTAAGAAAGAATTAGCATACATGGATGACTCTACCAGTGAGGAAATCGCAACATTGAAGGGTGACTTAGAGCATCCTGGTTCGAACTCTCCATTTCGTGATAGATCAATTGAAGAAAACTTAAAGTTGTTCCAAGATCTTTTAGATGGAAACTCGGGCTCAGTTTTGCGTGCCAAGATAGACATGTCACATCCTAACTTGCTGATGCGAGATCCAGTGATCTATCGCAAGGTGAATGTAGTTCATCATAACACTGGCGATAAATATAAAGCGTATCCAATGTATGACTTTGCACATCCACTCTCAGATTGGTATGAAGGCATTACACATTCGCTTTGTACATTGGAATTTGTCGATCATCGACCATTCTATAATTGGGTATTAGAGAATACTTGCGAAGGTTCACTGCCTCGTCAAATTGAGTTTTCACGCCTTAATGTGGAAGGGATCCGATTGAGTAAAAGATACTTAAAGGAATTAGTTGATGATGGTACTGTAACAGGGTGGGACGACCCCCGGATGCCAACCATTAAAGGATTAAAGCGCCGCGGATATACACCCAGTTCAATTAGAACATTTTGCGATAAGATTGGCATTACCAAAAGGGACAGCGTCATTGAACGATCCTTACTTGAAGAATGTTTGCGTGATGAGTTGAATAAGAACTCATTGCGCAGGATGGTTGTGAAAGATCCAATTAAATTGACCATTATTACACCATTTGCAGAAGGAACTGCAACACTTGAGAATAATCCAGAAGATCCAAATGATGGTACACGAACTGTAAATTATTCAGAGCAATTTTGGATTGAGCGTGAAGATTTTAGGATCGATGACAATAAGAACTATAACCGTCTGAAACTGGGTGGTAATGTCAGATTGAAGGGTGTTTGTATTGTTAAAGCAGTCGATTATCTTGAAGTTGGTGGAGAAATCATGGAAGTTTTCTGTGAGCATTACCCAGACAGTTTTAGCGGTATGGAAACCGATGTAAAGGCCAAAGGAACCATTCACTGGGTAAATCGAATGGACTGTGAACAATTAACATTGAACCATTTTGAAGATATGCAAATGGAAAAATTAATCGCATTCGGTGAACCTTTATTAAAATTGGAGTATAATTATCCGGTACAGTTTGTGCGACACGGATATTATATAAAAGATGGAGACAATTGGAATCATACAGTTTCATTAAAAAATAGTTTTAAAGGGTGATGAAAAACATTTTTACATTCTTTTTTGGTCTAATAGCATTCTTTGCTTATGGACAGAAATTATCAAATATTCAATGGAATTCACCACATTATGAAGTGATCTATTCACAAGAATATGAACAGCCACTTACAGTTGCTTATCGAGTTTGTGGTATTGATGGTACTTTTAGTCGAAAGGGGATGGGATTCTATACTGAAGAGGGCATTCGAACCTCAGATGATTTAGATTATTACAACAATGTATGGGATAAGGGCCACATGGCACCTGCAGCTTCCCTAAATTGTGAATATGATATGTTGCAAGAAACCTTTAGTTATATTAATTGCGCTTTACAGCATGAAAAATTGAATCGAGGAGTTTGGAAATCTTTAGAACAAAGAGAACGAGAACTCTCAAGAATATTTGATATAATGGCTGATGTTTTTATTGAAGTTGATTTTAAGGAAAATCCAGCCAGAGTACCAGGTGGAGCTGCAATACCTTATGGCTTCTATAAAGAAATTTGGGTTGGTACTTTAAGAGAATGTTATTGGTTTAGGAACGAAGCACCAAAATCAAATAATATTAAAGATTATAAATGTAAATGTCGAGAATAAAAATGATACATCAATTTAACAGATTTGCTCAAAAGTTGGCAATTAGAATCCATAAGAGTTTTACTCCAAATATTCGACTGTCAGAATATGAGATTGAAGGTTTAAAGATTTGTAGAAAATTAATCTTAAAGCCAGAAACAATATTATTAATGTCGCCAATTTCTGGCAAAAGATACATTAAGAGTGAAGATGGCCAAATTTTTATCGTGATCGAAGATAATAACATCACAATTGTTAATCATCAATACAGTTATAATATTAGATTAGGAGAAAAATCATACGCCAAAGTTCGAGCAATATTTGATACAGCAGTAGAAACCCGACGAGAGGCAATGGAATCTGAAATCAAATCAAACGTAAAGCATTCACTGCATACTATCTTTAAAAATTTATCAAATGAAAACGTTTAACGCATTAAAATGGCATGGTTATACTGTTATTGTAATTCCATCAATTCTTATATTAGCAATTATAATTGCTGGAATCCATTCGCTTAATCAACCTGATATATTTTTAACGTATAAAAAACCTAAACAAAAAATTGAAGTAATTATCGATACTGTTCGAGTATATGATACTATTAAAGTGAAAGTATACGATACTATTCAAATAAAACCAACACCTATTAAAAAAGAGGTTGTGATTGACTCAACCGCATTAACTCAAGAAATAATTGAACAATAATGGAATACTTTAAACAAAAATTAGTATACACCGAAGCCGGAGAGCTTCTAGATCAAAATGGAAACGCAGTCATGATGGAATGGGAACGTCCAATCATGAAAGAGCAGGCCAAAACCGTAACTTCTAGAGGAGGTCGAGTCCTAAATATCGGGTTTGGTATGGGTATTATCGATGGTTATATCGATGAGGCTGATAATATCACAGAGCATTGGATTATTGAACCACATCCAGACGTTCAGCGTGAAATGATGAAACGAGGTTGGATGGTTAAGGCAAATTGTATTTTTAAGACTTGGCAAGAGGCACTACCATATCTTCCTAAATTTGATGGAATCTATATTGATACATGGGATGAATCCTTGGTACCATTCTACAGAGAGGTTAAAAATATTTTAAAACCAGATGGCGTATTCACAGTATTCAATAATCCACGTGCAGACGAAAAAGGCTTACACATGCAAGAACAAGAATACTATGCTTTAAAAGAGTGGGCCGATATTCGATTTGAAACTTTCGAAATTCCATACATTGCCCCACACCAAGCTCAACGAACTGATGGCGAATTCTATTGGAGCACTGAACAAAAGCTGTATTGGAATCCGATTATTACCCACAAAAAATAATATCAATTGAAAAAGTTATTTTTAACCCTATTAATGGTCGCTTCAACGTCGACCTTTGCATCACACATTCTCGGTGGAATGTTAGCAATGTCGCATGATCCAAGCTCACAACCAAATAATCAAGCGGTTGCTCTATATTTAATTACAGATCCACAGGGAATCTTACCTGCAAGCCAAACTGTTGCAGTTTACATTGAGAACAACAACTTCTATTTGTTTTCAGAGAACGTAACTGTCACTTTAGCAACAACCGACACAATGGTCGATGGTAATCTACTGTCAACTTACACTAGTGGATACAAGCATTTCTACATGAGTAAATATCGCTTCATCTATTCACATTGTTGCCGAGGCACAACCGTTAATGCATCAAATTCTTTTACTAGTGATTTCTTGATTGCTCTTGATGTTGATCGTTTGAATGCAGTGAATAATAATACTCCGATGCCAAACTATCTACCAACATGTACAATGCCACAGAACTTTACCAGTGTGATTGACTTAAAAGCTCTAATCGACGATAGTTCATTTGAGAATGATTCTATTCAATATGAAATGTGGGATGCTTTGGGTCAACATGCAAATAACACCTTTGTGCCCTTAGCGCCATTCAACCAATTGACAAGCTATGGTATTTACACAATGGGCGGAGGTATGATTAATTGGACACCATCAACCGTCGGCAACTTCGTTACAGGTTATAAACTAACAGAATGGAGAAGTGGCGGTATTAAAGCATCACAATGTTACGTTCAAATGACTTACACTATCACACCGTCTTCGATTGGTATCACTGAGTTTGAAAGAGAAAAGAAGGTTCTAGGGGTTTACGATATGCTTGGGCGTTATATTCAAAAGGATATAAAGGATCTTCCAAGCGGTCAATTATATCTAGTTGAATATAATACCGGATTTGAAAAAATCTTTGTTCAGTGAAACGTCTTCTGATTCTATTGTCATTGATTCTCATTTCATGTGAGAAGGATTACGCTCCAGGTCAAAACTATATGTATGATTTTTCTGCGCTGGTAGTAAAAGATCAGTGGGGTGTTGAAACATGGGGAGGTCATCAATTTGTTCTTGATGAAAAGATTGAAAATGTAGAAGCATTCAAAGAATGCTACGTTAATTACTTAAAATGGTCAGGTTTAGATCACG
>Ga0181559_10003787_pt1 | contig 14819 bp, 12 predicted proteins | sample 011ome_21_FD_133752 | JGI IMG/M metagenome (GOLD analysis project Ga0181559, IMG submission 133752) | Coastal salt marsh microbial communities from the Groves Creek Marsh, Skidaway Island, Georgia - 011508AT metaG (megahit assembly) | ecosystem: Environmental > Aquatic > Marine > Intertidal...
CAGCATAAATCGGGGTTGCCGGGCGTTGGTCGGGTTGATTCGAGTTCAGCGGGGACGACACGCGCCTGAAATGCTGCGGCGAAACACGGAAGAAAAATCAATCGGGAGAGAATGATGTTTTTAAACGAGGGATCTGACGATAACGGGATACGAAGCGCGCTGATGCCGCTGACAGCGGCCCTGGTCTTGTCTGTAGCAGTGTGTGTGCAGGCAGAAACCGCTCGATTGTACGATCCGGTGACTCACCCCACCGAGGTGCTGTGGGGGGATACGCACCTGCACACCACCAATTCTCTGGATGCGCGAATTTTGGGTGTGACGCTAAACGCGGCAGATTCGTATGCGTTTGCCCGCGGGGATGAGGTGGTGACCAGTAGTGGGCAACGCGCCCGGCTTGAGCGGCCATTAGATTTTCTTGTTGTGTCAGATCACTCTGATGCTATGGGGGTGGTAGATCAGTTGATACTGGGAAATGAAACCCTCATGGAAAATGCCGAGTTGCGGGACTTGCGCACCAAGATAACCGGTGACGGAGGGGCCAGAGCAGAGGCCGTAGGGGTTATTACCGCGGTGTTGATTGATGAAAATTATGATGGCCCTCTGCTCAATGAGAACGTGATGCGCTCGGTGTGGGAAACCTATGTAGAAACCGCTGACCAGTATAACGAGCCTGGCCGTTTTACGGCTATGATCGGCTATGAATGGACGCCTACCCAAAGCGGTGACAAGTTACATCGTAATGTGTTGTATCGCGATGGTGCGGATTTCGCCAGACAAATGATGCCGTATACGGCGAACAAGAGCATAAATCCGCAAGATTTATGGGCATGGATGGCGCGTTATGAACAGACCACTGGCGGCCAGGTTTTGGCGTTGGCCCACAACGGTAACCTGTCGAGTGGGCAGATGTTCCCCGTTGAGCAAAATCCCAATACTGGAATGGCCATTGATGCGGCCTACGTGACCGCCCGCGCTCGCTGGGAACCTTTATTTGAGGTGACGCAGATCAAGGGTGATAGCGAGTCTCATCCAGCGTTATCCCCGGATGATGAATTCGCCGACTTTGAGATCTGGGATCGAGGCAATGCAAGTTTGGCGGTGCGTAAGACGCCTGAGATGTTGCCGTATGAATATGCGCGCGAGGCACTGAAGAACGGTTTGAAAATGGAACGCGAGTTGGGCACCAATCCGTACCAATTCGGTATGGTGGGATCAACCGACAGTCATACCGGCTTATCCACCGCAGACGAGCGCTACTTTTTTGGCAAATTTATGCACGAAGAGCCTGGCGAGGGTCGCATGCATGAACCCATGGTCAACACAGATGTTCCGGATCGATGGCAGACCTGGGAGATGAGCGCTTCAGGCTATGCCGCGGTCTGGGCCCGAGAAAATACCCGAGCCGCCATTTGGGATGCGATGCAACGGCGTGAGGTCTATGCGACCACCGGTCCGCGTATGACGGTGCGCTTCTTTGGCGGCTGGAACCTGGCGCCGGAAGACGCCAGTTTTCAGCAGTTGGCCACTCGAGGTTATGCCTCAGGCGTACCGATGGGCGGGACTCTGCATCCGCAAACGGACATGGACGCGCCGAAATTTTTAGTCGGCGCGATGAAAGACCCGCTGAGTGGACACCTCGACCGTATTCAGATTGTTAAAGGCTGGCTGGATGCGCAAGGAGATACCCACGAAAAAATCTTTGATGTGGTGTGGAGTGACGCAGACCGTCGCCGTATTGAGGCCGATGGGCGTCTTACCCCGGTGGGTAACACCGTGGATATCGAACAGGCCACGTGGCAGAACACCATAGGTGATGCTGAACTGGTGGGATACTGGCAGGATCCGGAATTCAAAGCGTCCGAGCCCGCCGTTTACTATGTGCGAGTGCTGGAGATACCAACGCCGCGTTGGACGGCATATGACGCCAGGCGTTTCGGGGATAAGCCGGATCCAAATGCGGCCCTGACGCTTCAGGAGCGTGCATACACATCGCCCATTTGGTACTCGCCCGAGACCAAATCACCTGAGTAACTCGTGGCCGTGTCGAGGTTTCTCAGTTGAGAAAATACCGGTGGACTTAACCTAAGCCACCGGTCGATATGAGGCCGGATTAGCTGGTCTTTCCTTCAGCGCCGCCCCGTTCTGCAAGCCAGATACCGCCCAGAACCAGAGTCAGGGCAACAGCATGATGCGGTTGGAAGTTCTCGCCGAGGTACAGCACCGCAATCAGTGTGGCAAACACCGGCACCAGATTGACGAATATCCCTGCGCGACCAGGTCCGAGAATTTCCACGCCGCGAATAAACGCAACCTGGGCGAGGAAAGAAGGGAACAAAGCGACGAGCACGACCAACACCCATCCGGGGTAGGTGGGGGATTGAAAGCGTCCCAATCCTATTTCTACAGCGGTCATGCCCAGCGAAACGATAAACGCTGATGCCGAGAGCACCGCGAACAATCCTAACGCGCTGGATGCGGGCCTGCGCCGCAGGCCGACGGTGTAGCCCGCATAGAGCACAGCTGCGAACAGCAAAATAAGGTCGCCTTGATTGATCTGCAAATGGAGCAAGCGCGCGAAATCGCCGCCGGACGTGACCACGGCGACACCCACTAAAGTGATGAGCACGCCGAGCCATTGCCGCCCGGTTGTGGGCGTACGATAGGCGATCAGTGCCCCGATCAACACAAAAGCGGGCATCATTCCCGAGATGATCCCCATATTAATGGCGCTTGTGTATTGGGCGGCTATGAGAAACAAGCCATTAAACGCCGCGAACCCCAATGCCCCCATCGTGAATAGAAAGCCGAGCTGGGGTTTTAACACAGGCCAGTCGCGGGCTAACAGTTTGCTATTGAATGTGACCACTAAAATCAGCACAAGCCCCCAGCGCAAGGTCACCATAGCCATGGGGGATATTTCTCCAACCGACAATTTTGCCAGCGTCGTGTTAGCGCCGAAGCAGAGGGCGGTGATCGTGAGCAGCACATAGGCGGTGGCGGTTTTCTGGGTGACCATCAGCTCATAGCCTCCCAGCCCTAGATGACGCAGCCGTGGTCTCAGACAATTTTTCGAAGTCTTATCACCGGAATCGGCCGTTGGGTTTTTTCACGATAGCTGGTGAAAGTCGACATCTGGGTTTCCATAGCCGTATATAGGCGTGTGCGTTCGGGTTCATCCACCACAATCGCTTCGGCTTCATAGGTGTCTGCACCGACTTCCACACTGACCTTGGGGTCAGCAACCAGATTGAAATACCAGGGCGGATGCTGGTCGGCACCTGCAAATGAGGCCGCGATGATCAGATCTTCGCCATCGACGATATAGGCTAGCGGATTGATCCGTCGCTCGCCTGATTTGGCGCCCAGGGTACCCAGTAGCATCAGCGGCGTACCCGCAAACGGTTCACCAACTACACCTTGGTTGGCCCTGAATTCATCAATTATTTTTTGGTTGAAGGTGCGTAATGCTTCGGTCATGGCGCGAACACCGTAGGTTAGGTGGGTGGGCTATCTTACGCGAAGATCACCTCAGACCGATAGCCAATATCCTTCGCTCAATGTCCTTCACTCAATGTCCCTCATCCCATGCCTGCCAGTCAGGCGACCTTGAGTGTGTCCAACAGTGTGTCCGACTCTGGTGTACCGCCGCACGGAGGGATCTACTGAATTGCTGTGTACATGACTTCCATGCAACACAGCTAACCGCTACCTTAGGGGGCGTCGTCACTCACCATCAGGTCAATGCGCAATGAACGTTACCTATAATTTCAACTCTGGAGTCATCGACGCCAACGGCATCGAAATTCACTACGCTGAATGTGGCGAAGGACCGCTGGTGGTGTTTTGCCATGGCTGGCCAGAATCCTGGTATTCCTGGCGTCATCAACTGGCCGCGGTCGGCGCTCACGGTTACCGGGCGGTAGCATTACATATGCGGGGTTACGGGCACAGCACTAAGCCCGACGCCATCGAGGCCTATACGATCTCCCACTTGGTGGGTGACGTGGTCGGGAGTGTGACTGGGCTGGGGGCTAGCGAAGCAGTGGTCGTAGGCCATGATTGGGGTGGCCCGGTAGCCTGGTTCTCGGCACTGATGCGACCGGATCTGTTTCGCGCGGTAGCGGTCTTGTCAGTCCCTTTTATGCCGCCATTTGCGTTGCCTGTTGGGGTGACGATGAACCAAATGATGCAGGCCAATGCCCAGGCGCGTGAATACTACCGGTTGTTTTTTCAGGAGCCGGGTGTTGCGGAGGCAGATTTTGAGGCAGATGTGCACACCAGCATGCTCGGCGTGCTGTATTCGCTCAGCGGTGATAGCGTTGCAGACGGGGCTTTCGCCAGTGCTTGGGACGGATATTTCCCAAAAGGCGAGCGCATGACGGAGCAATTTGTGATCCCCGAAAGGTTGCCCGCTTGGCTGACCGAAGAAGACTTGGCGTTCTATGTCGCAGAACACTCTGCAAACGGGTTTAGCGGCGGATTCAATTGGTATCGCAACATTAACCGACTGCCGGGGGCGGTGGCGCCGTTCATTGGTAAAACCATCGACCAGCCGTCGCTGTATTTGTATGGCGAGCACGACCTGATTGCGGGCAATACTGCGGAGGCCATTGCAAATATGAAAACCGCGTTGACGGACCTCCGCGGGTGTGTGCAGTTTGATGGTGCGGGACACTGGCTGCAGCAGGAGCGTGCGGAAGAGGTCAATACACAGCTGCTGTCCTTTCTCGACGGACTATAAGCCCAGCAGCACTTAACCCCTTGCGGATGCTCAGATGAGCTGTGAGCCTGAGCAATCGGTAAGCGAACGCGAAGGCCCGCTCGGTTTGCGATTAACGCGTGATGTTGCGCCACATAGAACGGGTGATATCGTCAGCCAAGTACTGCACTGAGCCGGGTTCAAAAGTGGAAGAACGGCCGACCCAAACGGGCTCCCCGGTTTTGGCATCAAAAATGGTGGTCACCAGAATATAAGTGGTTTTGACGTCGACGTAGGCATCACGAACGGTGGTCACCACATTATGTTCGTCGTAATAATGGCCATAAGAAGGGTAATAAGGCCCCACGTAGTAATTGCGCACCCGCTCAGGCACATAATCTTTATCGACTTGAGTATTACCCAGCCGGGTGGCGATAACGTAATCAATGTCGTTGGCTGCAACGTAGGCCTTGACGTCTTCTGCCGTCGGGATTGAATCTCCCAGGGCTTTTTGGCTGGTCGTGCTGGTCATGCCAGCTTGTCTTGCGAGTAAGTCCATTTCGGATTCAAACAGAAAGCGGTAGGTGCGATTGTTGGTGACGGCGATGATCAGCAGGTTATCTAATTGGTTGCGGCTCAAACTGTCTGATTGCCAATGGTCCAGCTGTTTAGTCGTGGTGCAGGCGCTGGTGAGGACCAGGGCGGCCAAGGCAACGAATAGAAAACGCTTCATATTACACTCCAATCAATAACGACGTGCGTGGCCTTAAACTCAGCAGCGACGAGCGAGTGAGGTAGGCGGCTGCGGGTGGCGCACAGCCTAGACTCTTTGGTAGGCATTGCCAATCGTTCACTTCGAACTTGTGCCGTTTGCCGCTTCCCGAAAGGCGCATACGCCTACTCAGGGCATTTTGGGTCAGACCTGACGCAGCCGGGGGTTAGGGGACAACCGGCGGCCTACCTTCGCCAATGGTTGACCGTTGACTGCAACGATGTCAGCGGTGAAATCATAGTCGCCGTTGTTGCGCAGGATGGCTGAACCCACCCCGTAGGCATCTACCGGCGCGCCGCTGGCCTCGAAAGTCGCGATGCGCTGGGCGGTAATGCCCCCGGACACAACGATCTCTACATCGTTAAATCCTGCGTGGTCTAACGCTGCGCGCACGCGCTGCACCAGGATTGGATGGACACCGGTTAGACCGCTATCTCCTAGTGAGTGATCCACTAAATTGCTTGAGGTGTCCAGGCGCACGCCGGCCAGTCGGCCCTCTAGCGCACGGGCGACGGCCACCGATGTGCCGGCACAGTCGTTATCGAAATCTACCAGAGCGATAAATGGGATGTCCGTGGGCATATGCTGGACAAATTTTTCCGCGGCCAACACGGTGTCGCCACCATAGGCAGCGATGAGTGCATGGGGCATGGTGCCAACGCCTGGCAGGTGTGAGCGCGCGCCTTGAGCGTCTGTGGCTACGCCGCTGGCGCCTCCGATGATGGCCGCATGGCCATCACTGAATTGGTTGGCATAGTGGTCATGCCGGGCGCCGAAGAACAGTACGGGCTTATGATTGGCCGCGCTCACGAGCTCTTGGGTTTGGCTGGCCACCCGGGTTCCGCGGGCCAGAATGCCGAGAATTTGAGTTTCGAGACTGGCAAATTCAATGTACGGCCCCTGAAGGGTCATAACCGTTTCCCATGGGGCAATGGGGTCACCGTCGCTGAGGCTGTGCACCGTCACGCCCTTGAGGTCAGCGGCGAGTTCGAGTGCCTCATCGACTCCGCACAGCAATGCAGTTGAGCGGCAAAATAATTGCATCAAGACCTGAGGGCTGTATTGGTCGGCCACCAATATCTCGCGGGCGCGCACAAAATATTTATCGCTGAATTGATCTTGATTTGCCGTCATGGGGCCAATCTACTGCGGATCTGGACGGACTGCAAAGCATAGAGGGGGTTAGCGGGCGGGTGCCGCATGGTGAGTTCAAAGAGAGGTTTGAACCCAGGGGTCGAATGCGCGGGCACTTTCTGATTGCTTAGGTCCGCGTTAGCATAGAATGATCTATAAAGGAGAGGGTGATGCAGAAAGCGATAGGGGGATGGGTGTTGTGCCTGGCGATGATGATGGCTGTGCCCGTCGCGGCCAAGGAAATTCCGAGGGTTGCAGGGGAACGCGAAGGGATGTCGAGTGAGCGCCTGGCGCGCATTGCGCAGATGAACGAGCGCTACACAGACTCGGGTAAGATCGCAGGCACACTGACGGCAGTGGTGCGTAACGGCAAGATTGTGCACCAAAGTGCTTCTGGGCTGAAAACCGTCAACGGCGCACCGCTGGCGATGGACGACCTGTTTCGCATCTACTCTATGACGAAGCCCATCACGGCCACTGCGGCCATGCAGTTATACGAACGTGGGCTGTTCCAGCTCACGGATCCGGTGTCGAAATTTATACCGGAGTTCGCCAATTTGACCGTGCTGAAAAACGGTCAAGTGGTTCCGGTGCAGAAACAAATGACGATGCAGCAGTTGCTTAGCCATACGACCGGGTTGTCCTACGGCTTTGATCCGAATGACCCGGTTGATCAGGCGTATCGTCAGGCTGACTTGTTTGCGTCGCCCGATCTAGATGAATTCATCGCCAGAGTGGCCAAGTTGCCGCTGAAATTTGAACCCGGAGAGCAGTGGCACTACTCGATTGCAGTGGATGTCACAGGTTTGGTTGTCCAGCGACTCAGCGGGCAGCCTTTTGATGAATACCTGAAGGAACACATTTTTGATCCGCTAGACATGAAAGATACCTTCTTTGAAGTGCCCGCCGAGAAAATGCCGCGCTTCCTACCCAATCATGTACTCGATCCGGCCGCCGGAAAAGCCGTGGTGATTAGTCCCGCAGACGTGGCCTTGCCCGGCTTCGGAACGTGTGCGGCGATGTGTAACTACGAATCGGTGTCTCTGTACTCTGGGGGCGGGGGTTTAGTTTCGACCCTGAGAGACTATGTACGGTATGCCGAAGCCATGCGGGATGGTGAGCTCAATGGGGTCCGAATTCTCAGCCCCAAAACGGTGGCGTTCATGCGTGCTAATCACCTTCCGGCGTCGACCATGGCTGCGGGGAATTCAGGCGAACAGCCAAACCTGAACGGACAGCCGCTCGGTGGCTTTGGGTTCGGGTTGGGTTTCGGCGTGGTGACTGATGTGCCGGGACAGGGCGTGATGGGGAGTCCAGGGCAGTACTATTGGGGCGGGGCTGCGGGCACCGTGTTTTGGATTGATCCCGTTGAGGACCTGGTGGTGGTCAGTATGATGCAACTGATGGGCGGCTGGCCCAGTTATCGTCCGGACCTGCGGGTCGCGACCTATCAGGCGATACTAGAGTCGAAAGAATGAGCTACGCGGGTGAGCGACTAATTTACGACGCGGACAGCCATTTGATGGAGCTGCCAGACTACCTGGAGCGGTTTGCCGAAGCCAGCGTGCGGCGGCGTTTACCTGATCTGGGAGCGCTGTTGGTCGGAACTTTTGATAGCGACGCATATGCGGGCTTAGACAAACATCCGGATCATGTCGCCGATGAGTTAGCCGCCCTGGGTGATCAATTGACGCGAGGGCCCAAGTGGCATGCAGCGCTGGGCGCGTTCAACGGGGCTGAACGTGGGCGCGCGCTTGATCTCTTGGGTTTTAAAAAACAGGTCATTTTTTCCTCTTTCTGCGCGCGCATTATTTTTGATGCCCCTGATGATGATCTGGCTTATGGCGCGGCTGAAGCCCAAAATCGCTCGATGGCGGCTTTTTGTGATGAAGATGCGCGGCTTATGGGGGTGGCAATGGTGCCCCTGCAGGATGTCGATCGTGCGGTCGCAGAAATTGATCGAAGCCTGGCCGCGGGCTTGCGCGCGGTGTGGATATCCGCAGACGCACCGGGTGGTCGTTCTCCCGGGCACGTGGCGCATGATCCCATCTGGGCCCGGCTGGCCGAGGCACAGGTGCCGTTTATTCTCCATGTTGGCAGTGCACCACTGGCGATTGAAGATGCCTGGTTGAACGACGGACGGGCATCAACCGTCAGTGCCCGTGGCGGGGCTGAGGTGATCGGCAGTAAAGACCTCACGGTAATCCACCATGCCAGCCAGAAGTTTATTTCAGCCTTAATTCTCGATGGCGTGCTTGAATCGCACCCTAATCTGCGCGGTGGTGTGATTGAGATTGGCGCCGGTTGGGTGCCTGACATGTTGCGCCGGCTGGATCATGCGGTTTCAATTTGGGGGCGGTCTGAGCCGCAGTTAGCACAAATGGCGCGTGCCCCCAGCGAGCAGGCTCGTGCGCAGCTGCGATTTACGCCATATCCCTTTGAGGATGTGGCGCAGTTGGTGCGTGAATCTGCACCTGAGCTTTATATGTTTTCATCAGACTACCCCCATGCCGAGGGGGGACGTGATCCTATTGGGCGATTCACGGCCTCAACGGCGCCGATGAGCGACCTGGATCGGCATAAGTTCTTTGCTGATAATTTTTGTGATCTGTATCCAGCGGCATAAACGGGAACGGTCCTCGTTGGGCTGCAACCTGACCTGCTTAAGCGCAATGTGCTCAATCGTTTCGGCGAGGTCAACCAGACCGTACCTCACCCCTTCCGAGTAAACCTTCGGTCCTAACCCAACGAGTTCGCGATGTGTCGTATCGCGCTCAATTTAGACCGGAATTGTGGTGAATCTACCTGAGAAGCATTGGGTTGGCTGGAAAATTGTGCGACGACGGTGTCGGCCGCACGATTGATGTAGATAACCTGGCCATGAATGCCCACTGCGGCATATTCCTCGCGATCTGCGTCTAAGATCCACCACATATTCTTGTAGTAGTGCCAGTCTTCGTTTTGATACAGCGTATTGTTGCGATAGCGTAGGCGATCTGCGTCGTTCAGGGCGAGCGTTTGATCTATCCAGGCTGCTGGGACCAGCCGTTCGCCCCGTGCGACTCCGTAATTTCGAATCAATTCGCCGAACAAGGCGGCATCACGCAGGGTGCTGGTCATGCCCCCGGTGGCTACGGCCATATATGCGCGATCGACCACAATCGCACCATCGTGGTAAGTGCCTAACTTAGACCACAGATGTTGGGCCAGATATTCCTGCAGAGACACACCGGACAAGCGGGCGATCAACCAGCCAATCACATCCGCATTCGCGGAGTTGTACTCAAAGCATTGTCCCGGTGCCCAAGTGTCCTCTGGTTGAATGAATTCCGTCAGAAAATCATACACGCCATAAATTTTAGCATCGCCCGGCTGCACGTCCTGTGCGCCAGGTATGTAGCCTAAACCCAGGGCCGGTGCGTAATAGGAGAGAAATTCCGATCCTCGATCGACATAGTTCTCTTTGAAGGCCAAAGCGCTGGCATGGTTTAAAACGTCCTGAATCGAGGTGCGAGCAAAAGCAGAGTCGGCTAATTCACAAATGTAGGCCGCAGGGGAGGCATTGAGATCAATGTCGTGTTGCTCCACCAGAATGCCGAAAGCGGTGCTGACTAATGATTTGGTCATGGAATACCAAATATGACGCTGGTGCTCGGTATAACCGTTCCAGTAGTTTTCATACACAACGCGGCCCTGATGCAAGACAATAAAGCCGTCGGCGTTATGGGTGTCTAGCAAGTCGTTCAGTGTGCGCTCAGTGCCCAGAGCGTCGGTGATTTTTCGATCGCCAAGGTCTGTATCAATAGCCAGCTCCAAAGTCGGTAGCGGACCGCCTCGGGGCAGCATGGCGGTGTGGCTGACCGCATCCATATTGCGAAAGCCCCAGGTATTGAATGGTGAAATGGTGTAGTTAGCGAAAGTGACCTGACTACTGCGTTTTGGCGGAAAACCGGACATCACGTCAGGAGGGGATGATTTCATAGTAGGCTCTCTCGTCTGTTAAGTCAGGTGAAGGCAGTTTGTCGGGTATTCGAAGGACGTTAAATCAGCTAAAGCGCGACAACTTTCAGCCTAACGTGTCGATAGCCTCAGTCAAGGTGCGATCCAAGCCAGCTCTTACCCGAGTGTGTTCTGGCGACTGATTTAGGGTGGTGATTTACGATTGACGAGCGCCTTCATCGTGTCAGTAACGGTGTTTCATCAGCCAGTGCAAAGCCATTTTGTTGTATGCGTCAGGTTGTTCGTATTGCACCCAATGCCCGGCATCGGCGATCACGTCAAAGTCGATACTGGCGCCGGCGTCCTCAAACAGAGCCCGCTTGCCGGTGATATCGGGCAGGGCTGGGGCGTCGAACTCGCCATAAATGACTTTTGTCGGGACTGAGGTTGCGGCAACTCCATCGATCGCTAAGGACGTCCGCGAAAACTGTGGGCTGTTGAACCTGGCCTGACGCGTATTCAAGGTTTGAATGTAAACAGCCATGTCGTCTATGCGTGATCGGTCATAGATCATCAAGCGTGCCAGATTTTCGCGATGCGTGGCGTAAATTTGTGCTTGTGTCATGTCGGTGCTGCGTTTTAGGAGCGGTTTCATCATTTCTCTGCGCGGTATATCCCCTAGGGAGGCTGGGCCGGCCAACAACACAGAGCGCAGTTGCGGCTCCAGTTGACTCGACGCCTGGGCGGCCACCGCACAACCCCAGGAAAACGCTGCGATGTGAAAGGGTTCATTAGGGAGTACTTCCCGGCAGCCAGCTACGAAAACATCTATCGCGTCCGTGGCGCTATAATTAGTAGGCAATGCGGCGCTGTCTCCCAGGCCCGGCAGATCAACAGCGACGATATGGCAGTAGGCCAGCAGAGACGGAATGTTTTGAAACCAATGCAACCAGGATCCCGATCCGCCGTGGACTAACAACAGTGTTGGCGTGCTAGCCGGCCCCGTCCAGCGCCGGAACACAAGATCGCCTCCGTGGCAGGGCGCGTATAGTTTTTGAGCCTGCTGCTCGAGGGTATCGATTTTGGCCTGTAAGTTAGGAGTATCCATTCACGTTGACTGTACTGGTATCAGTTTAAATGGCGGTAGACAGTCTGACACCGGTGGCGAATTATGTCAGGTGGGGATGAGTAAAAATCGCTGAGTGATGCAGTGGTTCGAAGGCTGGCTTGTGCAGCGGGTTTAAGCGTTGACAGGATTAACAGGGGTAAAAACCCGGTTGGAAAGAACCATGTCTCTATTTGAGCGGCCTCGATATAACCGAAGAACAACGTGGCCAGGAGCAGATGATAGATGACCCCGAACAAACCCAGCGCGACCGCGGCCACCTTACTGCTTATTCGCTGGGCATACAGCGGCCCGGCGACCAGACATCCGAACACCGCGTAGAGCCAGAACCCCAGGTAGTCAAAGGCGGTGTAAAGTGAATACGGGATAGATACGTTAAGGATTAACAACAGGGTGTTAGCCATAGCGCTCATGTCCGTCGTACCGGCAGTGTTGGCAGCCAGACTGTCTGCAAGCATTGGAATAGTCCAAACGGCCATAAATTTGGGGATAATGAAAGCAACGATAGACAGCGTGACAACAAGTGTTGCAATGAGGGCGCGCAACGCATTTTGCTCACGAATCTGCCAAGCGATGGAGAACCATACGCCAGATAGAGCGAACATGGCGAGGATTTGGTTCAGCCAACCGAGAATAAACATGCCGCGATTCTCTGCCAGCCAAACGGCCCGATCTGCGTGGGTTGCGCTATAACCTCCGGGCGCATCGAGCGGCAGGAGAAAAGAAATGACCAGAGTGATGATCGTCATCATCACGGACCAGAATCCCACTCGGTTGATTTGCTTGTTCAAAGAGACGACGTGATTTATTGCGACTTGCCCGGGTTGTGTTTGTTCGGTTTAGAATAGGTGCGGGTGATACTGTCTAATAATACGGCCCTGACCTCAGTCGCATCGGCATGCCAACGCCGACCACGCCCCAAGAACACCGTGCTGCCTTCGAGCATGGACATTAGGGCGAGGGCTTCCGCTCGAGGATGTTGGCTGCCGACCTGTTTTAAGGCCGCCTCGAGCTCGTTAATGTATCTACCGTAAAGATCTTCGACCAGATCCGATACCAGCGGCTCGACTTGTTGCATCGCCCACAGCTGAGGCCAGAGCCGATCTGCGTCCCACTCTTTGCCCGGCGCGTCGTCTAACAAAAACTCAACGATTGTGCTCAAGTCCAAAGGATCTTTAGATTGGCGTAAAGCCTCAAATGATTTCTCGTAGGCACTTTCGATGTACTGGACGAGATTCCGCATCAATTCCTCGGCGGTGCGAAAATGATACTGCAAAGCGCCCAGTTTCATGCAGTTGGCTCTGGCCAGGGCCCGCATACTCAGGGCCGCATAGCCTTCATTGGCAATTATGTCGATCGCAGCGCGCAGAATTTCCTGTTGTCGTTGAGTCATCTCAGGGGACATTGGGGAGTGCTCGTTAGTTGACATATCGAACCATAGGTTAGAACATGTCATCTGACATGTACAGAGCGGAAACGGCTTGTGCTCAAAATCGCGGATGGGAGATATGGCGCATGAAGCAGAAAACTCTAAATTTAAAATCGAACGCAACGCCAACGGGCAATGGGTTGGCAGCTGAGGTCACCCGCCGGGACCTTTTAAATGGCTTGGTTATTGGCGCCGGTGCAGGTTTGCTGTCGCCCTCTGGCGGGTGGGCTGAAGAAGCAGTGTCAGACGCGACAGGTGAAGCCCTCGAACAAGTTGGGCAAAGCGTTTATCCCCCATCGCTCACCGGCATGCGAGGCAGTCACAAAGGCTCATACGAGGTGGCACATGCGCTTGCGTGGGAAGGTAACAAACCGGCGAGTTATGAAGCTCTAGATGAGCAATACGACTTGGTGGTGGTGGGTGCTGGTATGAGTGGCTTGGCGGCGGCGTACTATTTCCGTAAAAAGATGGGCGCCGAGGCGCGAATTCTGTTGATTGATAATCATGATGATTTTGGTGGCCATGCGAAGCGTAACGAGTTTCATCACAACGGCCGTATGGTTCTGAGTCTGGGAGGCGCTCAGAATTTAGATCACCCCAGCAATTACAGTGAAGCTGCCGGTGATTTGATGATTGACCTTGGCATTAACGCAGAGATGATTGCGGCAATGGATCAGAACACGCCGGACAACTACCTGCTGGGCGGTAAACTCGGCGGCGAGTTAGGCCTGTCGATGCCGGTAGGCGACAAACGCGTCACGGTAGGTGGATACTGGTATCAGTATATGCATGGCCGAGGCGATTATGTCGATGCGGTTCGCGCTCTACCACTACCCGCGGAACAGCAGGACAAACTGATTGCGTTTTTCGGCGGTGAACGAGATTTTCTGGAGGGTTTCTCGCTCAGTGAAAAGTATGACTATGTCAATTCAGTGAGCTATAACCGCTTCCTGACGGATCGTGTCGGCTTGTCGGATGAGGCGATAGCGATCTTTGATGCGCACTTGTTAATTTTGAATGGCCCCTCGGGGTGGCAGCATACGGTGTTTGAGGCGCTCTCTGCTGGAGCACCAGGGCTTCGTGCGCTCGGTTGGCTGACCAATTTTGTTGACTCTCTTGCCGCTATGGTGATTGATCACATCGCCGAAATCCGTATGTTCCCTGACGGAAACGCCTCTGTCGCTCGTTTGCTGGTCCATAAATTAATTCCACAGGTGTCGCCCGGCATGCAGGGAGTGAGTGACGTGGCTGTCGCCCGGTTTGACTATGACAGGCTTGATCAGGCAACCAATACGACTCGAATACGCCTCAACACCACAGTGGTCGGGGTGAATGAAGTGAACGATGAGGTGGTGGTTGATTACGTCCGCCATGGGCAGGCGCAAAGTATTCGCGCTAAACACTGCGTTTTGGCTTGTTACAATAATCTCATACCCCACCTTTGCCCAACGATGAGTTCCTCACAAAAGGAAGCGTTAAGCTACAACGTACGGGTGCCGTTTGTGTATGCCAATGTGTTGCTAGACAACGGCCGCGCTTTTTCCGAACTTGGAGTAGAGTTTACCCAATGTCCCCAGGACTCGTTTCAGTGGGTTAGCGCAGCGCCGACAATGGCGGTGGGCGGATACCAGCCACCGCGCAGCCCCGATGATCCGATGGCGGTATTTATGATGGGGTCTCCAACGCCAGCGGTTGAAGCAGGCACTGGGCGAGAACTTTA
>Ga0181559_10003803_pt1 | contig 14781 bp, 8 predicted proteins | sample 011ome_21_FD_133752 | JGI IMG/M metagenome (GOLD analysis project Ga0181559, IMG submission 133752) | Coastal salt marsh microbial communities from the Groves Creek Marsh, Skidaway Island, Georgia - 011508AT metaG (megahit assembly) | ecosystem: Environmental > Aquatic > Marine > Intertidal zone...
CGCCTTCGCCTTCGTCTACGCGTGCTCGACGTGCACGTCCACGCGCTTCCGCCCGAACCGCAGCGCGTCCTTCCTGGAGTCGAAGTAGACGTCTATTCGGTCGTCGCCCTTGATGGCGCCGCCGCGGTCCTCCACCACGCCCCAGCCGTACCCATCCACGCGCAGGCGCGACTTCAGGGGGTAAAAGTCGGTGTCCGCCGCGACGGTGCCCAGCACGGGCGCCCACCGCAGGGTGACCAGCCGCGTGAGGAACCCGAGCGGGTCCGTCAGGGGGTTGTGCCGCGTGATGGCCGGGCGTGCCTGTCTCGGGAACGCGCCGGTGGCGGTGGTCCCGGCGTACCGCAAACCCACCAAGTTGGTCTCCGCCCAGTACCTGCCGATCGGGAAAACGGTCCCCCCGGCGAGCGCGCCGACCGCCGCGGACGCCAACGCGCGCTCCCGCAGGCGACGCGAGGTGAAGAGCCTGTCCAGACGCAGCGCCTTGGCCGAGCCGGCGGCGAGCTCGCCCGAGCACGCCGCTCGCGCGACCGCCCCCGCCGCGCACGCCGCGCCGAAGCACAGCGCGCCGAGCACGAGGTCCTGCTTGTGCGGCGCGCCTCGCTCGCGTCTGCGCCTGGGGATGAGCGGCCACGCCACGGACCCGGATGGCCTCTTCCCGGCGCACAGGGGAATGTACACGGGCAGGGGACCGAGCGCTATGCCCCACTCCCAGCCGCAACTCCGCCAGTCGCTGCTGTACGCGGTCGCCTCCACCGACCGACGCGCGAACGCCTTCGTGCCGGGGCTCGTCTGGGCCCGTCCATCGCCCATCGCGCCCACCAGCGCGCGCGCCAGAACACTGGGGGGTCTTCGGGCACGGCAGAAACGCTTGCGCCGTCCCGCTCAGCGCGTCCCGTCCCGAAAAAAATCTCCGCAATTTTGGCGGGAGGAAGCGAGCGACGTCGCCGACACGACGCCACTCTCGATCGCACCGGTCCGAGCCGCATGGCGGCCGCGTCCGGGATGCGCGCGTGCGTCGCCCACCGACTGGCGGGCGGGCACGCGCGACGAGCCCCGGTGCCCCCCGCGCGACCCTCGCTGCCGCGCTGCCGCGTCTCCCGGGTGGCCGACGCCGCGTCGCCGGCGCACGTGTGCCGCGCCACGGATGCCTGGCGGTCCGGTTTCGTCGCGAAGGAGCGCGACGAGGTGATGCGTCTGGCGACCGAGCAGAACCGAGGCGTGGGCCACACCGAGGCGGATCGGGCTCGAATGGAGACCGCGATCGACGCGCTCGTCGCGGCGGCACCCCCCCCCGAGAAGGCCAACACATCGCACGACCGGCTCACCGCGAACTGGCGCCTGATCTGGACGTCGGAGCGCGAGACGCTGTTCCTGCTGAGCAAGTGGCCGGGCCCGGGGATGACCAAAGCCACGACCACGCAGGCGTACCAGCGCATAGACGTCAACGCCGGCACGCTGAACAACGCCGTGGTCTTCGTCAGCGGGAACGTCTTCGAGGTGGACAGCACCATCGAGGTGGCCGACGCGGGCGACGACGAGAGATCGGAAGTGCGCGTCGAATTCGCCTTCGACGCCGCGCGGTTGGCGCTGCGGTGGCCGCTCGAGGCGACCGTGCCGGTGCCGCCCGTGGGGAAGGGCTGGTTCGACAACCTGTACGTCGACGACACCCTGCGCATCGCCAGGGATAGCCGCGGGGACACGCTCGTGGTCGTGCGGGACGAACACTCGCGGTGACGCGCGACGCGACGCGCGAACGTCCCTAAACCCGTACGTAATAAAAGTCCTTCGTTCCAAAATCTTTCGTTTCGTTCTTTCTGACGCCTTTCTGACTCACTCGACGCGCCGGGCCTTCTCCGCGCCTCCCGCGCCTTCTTCGCTCGCGCTTCGCTCGCCCCGCTTGCGCTTCGCTCCCGCGTCCGCCGCCTCGACAACCTCCACCTCGAAAGACCCGTCGTCGACAATCTCGAAGTCGTCGTCGTCATCGCCCGCCGCGCCGGCGTCGCCACCCGCCTCCGCGCCCTCCGCGCCCTCCGCGCCCTCGCCCCCGCCGCGGGACCCGGACCCGCCGATGGCGCTCGCGTCGCCCCTGAGGATGAACAGGTCGGGGTCCTCCTCCTCGTCCCACTCCGACTTCGGCCTGTGCGTTACCAGCAGCTCGAACTCGAACTTCTGCGAGAAGTCGCTGATGCTCAGCACGGCGCCGTGCCGGACGCCGCCCGCGGGCAGCGCCGTCAAAACCGCGCGCAGGTTTTTCTCGTACTGCGCCTTCTCGTCCTCCTCCAGCCCGTCCGGCTGCTCGTACAGCACCGTCTCCGGCGCGTTGATCTCGGGCGCGTGCATGCCGAGCTTTTTTGTCAGCGCGTCGAGCAGCAGCCTTTGAAGCGTGAAGGACTCGGTGTCGCACACGAGCTCCAGCCGCGCCTGGCCGCACACCGCGCACGAAGCGTTCGGCGGGTCCGGAGTCACCGGCTCGAGAAGCCGGTTGTTGGTCGCGCGCTTCTTCACGAACGTGTACCGGTTAGTAATCCGCGTCGCCGGAGACCTTTTGCGCAAAATCTTGATAGCCTCCAGCACGATCAAGCCGCCCACGATGGCGTTCGTGGTCGCGACCGCGTGCACGATGTTCCCGGCGACGCCCTTGACGTCGAACGGCGACTGCGGCGCGATGTGGTAGTTGGCGGACCGCAGCGTGGCGACGGCGGCGACGAAATCAACCGCCAACGCGTCATCCTTGTCGAACGCGTCCGTGCCGCACGGTTCACCTAACTCCAGCGCCGCGTCCCGGTCCCGGGTCATGATCCGTGCCACCGAAGACACGAAGACGCGCGCGGCTTGCGGGACGGTCATCGCGCGCTGCGCGTCAAAAAAGGCGGCGCCGCCGAAGACGGCGTCCGAAGCCGTCGCCGCGCGCAGCGTCGCGTCGCCGGCGGCGGCGACGGCGTCGGCGCTCTCGCCATCGACGAGGTCACGAAACGCCGGCAACGCTCGCGGTTTCGTTCTTTTCTCCCACATCTCCTCCTTTTTTAGAAGGGACTCGATCTTGGCGCGGAACACAAAATCAAAAAGACGCGCGGCGAACGCCGCGAAGGACTCGCCGCGCGCGTCGTCGACGGAAAACGCGCGCGCCTCGACGGCGTCCTCCTCGTCCAGGTCGCTGGTTCCGTCTTTGCGGGTCGCGAACAGCCGCGGGAAGAGCAGGTCCGTGGCGTACGCCACGCAGTGCACGGGCTTCTCGGGCGTGTCCCGCAGGGTGCATATGGGGTGCGACTTGGGCGTCGGCTTGGGAGAGCACTCGAAACACGCGTTTTTACCCTTGCCCTCGTGAACGGTCACCTGCCCGAGGTATCCGGTGGTGCCGCTCTCCACCAGAGGCGTCTCCGCCGCGAGGCACAGCCGGTTGACGTGCTTGCGCGCCTCCAGGTTGTCCAGCCCGTTGAGCACGACGTCGAACCGCTTTATGAAGCCGTGGTCGAACGTCTCGTCCTTGACGTTGCCGTGGTGCGCGGTGATGGTCTTCTCGCCGCCCGGCCGGAACTTCAGCGCGCTCTCCCGGGCGACGAGCGCCTTGGACTGCCCGACGTGCTTCCGGCGAAACAGAAACTGGCGGTTCAAGTTGGAGACGTCGATGGTGTCCAGGTCGATCATCTCGATGTTTTCGAACCCGCTCAGCACGAGCGTCTTGAGGAGCTCGCACCCGATGCCGCCGGCGCCGACCATCAGGACTGCAACGGTTCGGTGGGTCCGTCGACGGAGGCGGGGTCAGCGCAGCGCGGGGTCGCTTCTACGCGGTGCGGATTTCGCGAAATAAGCGAAATCCGACCGATCGGATCTGAGAGGGGACAGCGGGGCGCGTGTGGGTGGTGGTCGGAGGTAACGCGGCGGAACACGACTCGCCTCGTCGCGAGATCGAGCGAGACGTACCTTTCGCGTCCTTCGCGAGCTGCGCGTCGCTCGACGGCGACATCATGACGCCTGGCGCGCCTGCGCGTGCACACAGATCTGGGCACCCCGCGATTTCGCCGCGCCTTTTTTTGCCCGCGCGCACCGACAGACCGACCAACCGAGACATTTTACGAAACAGTGAACGACAGAATCCAGAATCGTGCCTCTACGTATCCTATAGCGCCATTACCTCTTCCCTTGCCACTTGACCTTCCTGTTCACGTAGAACTTGACCACCCCCCCCGGTATCGCGGCCACGGGCTCGTCCCTGCGCAGCATCCTTCGCCTTCCGGCGCCGTCGCTCGTCTCCGACCGCACGAGCTCGCCGTTCCCGCAGGCGCCCATCCGCCGCGCCTCGGCGAACAGGTCCTCCACCGTGGATCCCGGCTTCAGCAGCACGCACTCGCGCAGGGCGGCTTTCTTTTTTTCCAGAGAGCCCGCTCCGGCTCCTTCCAGCTCGGGACTCGCGGCAAAAGCCGTCCCCGCGTCCAGGCAGGCCACCGGGAACCCAAGCGTGGGCGGCTTCAGCGCGACCGCCGCCGCCACCGCGCGCCGCACGCTCGTGGGGTCGTCGCGGGCCGAGACGTCGACGCAGGTCTCGAGGGGCCACGCCTCGCGCGCGCGTCTGGCGTGCGCCTTCGACGACGCCACGTCGCACTTGTTGAGCGCCAAGAGCGTCGGGAACCTCGCACGCGTGAAGTGCGCGACGAGAACGTGCAGGTCGCGAGCCGCCCAGCCGCGTATGAGCTCGCGAGGCGGCGCGCGCGGGTCCGCGACCCCGCACTTGCGGAGCGCCGCGTCCGCGACGGTTGGAGGGCAGTGGTACCCGGAGAAAAGCTCGCGCAGCCGCTCGGGCCGCCGGCGCACGCCGCGCCACTTCGCGCGGACGTTCGCGAAGATCCAGCGGTGGATCTCGTCGCGCACCCAGCGAACGTCCCCGGCGGGGTCGAACGCGGACGTGTCGGAGATGTCGCCTACGGTCGTTTTACGGTCGTTCGCCGAGAGGGGTTCGTCCGCGAGCGCGCCATCCTTGCGCGTCGAAAAAAAAGCGTCGGAAGAACATTCCTGAGGAACCTCGTCTCCGCCGGCGCGGTCGACGCCGTCCCGGTCCGAGCGGCCGGACGCGTCGACGACGTGCACTAAGACGTCAGCGTCGCATAGGTCGTTCAGGAACGCGTTGCCGCGCCCGCGGCCCCTGTGCGCGCCGGGAACCAAGCCGGCGACATCCTTGATTCGGACCTTCCCGAGTCTCTTGTGCGCGCCGTCGAGACGCACGCGTCCGTTCGCGGGCCGGCACGTTTCAGCCCACGCCGGGTTCGACGCGCACGCGCAGGGAAGCGCGGCGAACGCATTCGCGACGTTCGGCTCGATGGTCGTGAACGGGTACGGCGCGACTTTGGCGGCGTTCGCGTCGGAGTGTGTCAAAGCCGCCGCCGAGTTGTAGAACGTGGACTTGCCCGCGCTCGGCTTGCCCACGAGCCCGATCACGTAGTCCCAACGCCCGCCTTTCTCTTTCGCGGGAACGACGGAAGCGCGACTCTCGCCGGAAGCTTCCGGGTCGGCGATTCCCCCGCGCCGCCTCTCGGCGTCAGCCAGGGCGGCGCGCGCCGCCTCCGCGGACGCCTCCGCGATCGCCTCCGCGATCGCCGCGTCGTCCTCCTCGGGCTCCTCGGCTTCCCACCAGCGGTGTGCGTTCGCGGCCCCCGCGTCGTCGTCGTCGGAGGCGTCCCCCGGGTCGGGACGGCCGTCCGAGACGAAACGCTCGCCGGAGGGAAGCGAGACGAAGGGTACGAAGGCCGCCGTCGCCTCTTCCTCCGTCCGAGAGTCTTCGAGCCCCGCACCTAATAAGGCGTGCGCGCGCATGGCCTCCTCGAGCCAGTCCCGGGCCTCGCTCACGGCGACGAACAAAGAAGGCGTCCCGAGAGCGTCGCGCGTCGCGGCGGCGACGGCGCAGGCCAGGCCCTCCCGGAACGCCACCGCCAGGCGGGGCGCCATGCCGATCAGGCCACGCTTCAAACGCAGTCTGGGCGTTTGCGTCTCCGGGTACCCCACGGGAAGCTCGAGCACGAACGCCGGGTTCGAGCACAGCTCGCGTCCGAAAATCTCCGCCGCGACCGGCGCCGAAAACGCAAACGCCAAAGGACCCTCTCGAACGTTAACGTCCCGCATGTCTTCGTCGAAGATCGAGCGCATCGCCTCGATTTCTTCCCACACCTCTTCCGAGTACACGTACGCGTTGTCTTCGTCACCGCAGATGCCGTCGTCGGAGGTCGAAGCTCGAACGTGGCGTGCCACGAACGCGACCGCCGCGTCGACGTCGCAGGCGCGCGTGGACACTTCGTGCTTCCCGTCGGGCCTTACGTTTGTCTCGGCGTGTCGGAACCACGCGCCGGCGCGGAGGGATTCCCGAGCGGGAACCGCCTCGTCCTTCTCGCCCGCGAGCACCAGGCACGCCCGGGGCGATGTGCCCTCGCCGATGCGCGCGCCGGCGCAGGGCTGGATCCCGTGGGGGTTCCGCACGGGCGAAGGCGCGGGGACGTACCCGGAGCAGAGGATGAAAAAGTCGAGCGACGCGAATTTTCGAAATTTTCGAAAACGCGCGTTTTCGACGTCCGAATCTTCGAGCGATGCGTCGGAACCCGGCGTTGGCTCGCCGGGTTCCCTCGGTTCTGGCTCGTCCGTCGCGACCCCGCGCGCGATGGCGTCTCGGTCCGCGGTCTCCGCCAGGAGCGCCAGCAGAAACGCGACGGCGGCGCCCTGAGAGAAACCGATCACGCCCGCGAACGGGCCTCGCTCGTCCCACGCGCGTTCCAGAGATGCCAGAGTCGTGTCCCAGCCCTCGAACGTGGAAGAGCCGTGTCGCCACCAACACCGCATGCCCAGCGAATCGCCGGGACGCGGGGGGAGTTCCAGCGGCGCGTCCAGGAACACAACCTCGACATCAGGGCACGCCGTGCGCAGCTTCTTGACGTGCGACTCGAGTCGGCGCGAGAAAACCTCCGCGTTTTGCCTGGGAGACGAAGAGAGGCGTCAGCAGTCGGCACCCGCCCCGAATCGATGAGCGACGAGGGGGGTCGGAGGGGTGCTGGGATCTAGGCGCGTGCCTGGACGGCACGGGCGATCGAGTGACGTGATCGTACGTACCCGTTGCCGTGCAGCGCCAATACCTTCATCGCGATCGCCGAGCACCCGCGCGGGGGCGTCGGCCAGCCCGAGGGCTGCGCGGCCGAATCTGATTTGTGGGAAGCCGCGATGACATTTCCGCTTCTTTTTGTCCACTTGGCATTACGGGAACTCGTATCGGTACGATCGTCGTCTCGCGGTCACACCACCATGCTCGGCCGGCGCGCTGGTGCCGCGCGCGGGATCGCGCTCGCGGCGTGCGCGCTCCTGCTCTTCGCGGCGACCGCCACCCGCGCCTCGGATGCACCTCCCGAGCCGGGCGACCCCGACGAGGGTTTCCCAGGCGAGACCGATCGCGATGCGAACGCGCGGGAGACGCGAAAGCAACAACGCGCGAGGCGCCCCGCATTCGTCGACGACTGCGACGCGTGCGCCGCGGCCGGGTACGCGATTCACGACGCGCTTGCGTATCAGCAGGCGCGGATGCGCGCGAAGCTCGGCAGGGACGCGCGCCTCGCGGAGGTCACCGACCGCGGCGAGTACGCCGCGGCCGCGGTGGCGTCCGCGTGCGATTCCCGCGGGCACTGGCTCCGCTACGCGATGCGCGGCGTCCTCGACCCGGAGACGTCCTCGCCGTTCCTGGTGCTCTCCGGCCCGGGCATGGACTCGGACGCGGCGCCCGGTCTGACCCGGCCGGACGACGACCAGGGCGCGCTCGAGCTGAGCGAGGCGCTCAGGGCGCGGTGCGTGGAGGAAACCGCGCGCGTCGGGGAGGCGTTCTTGCTCGACGCGTTCAACGACACGGACTCGCTGTCGTCGTCGAAAGCGCCGGCGAACGCGGAGGCGGACGCGGACGACGACGACAGCGACGATATCGATATCGATCGGAAGGAAGAACACGCCGCCGCGTTCGCGTACGCGCTGTGCGTGGACGCGGCGCGCGCGAAGAAGGCGGCGGCGCCGAAACCGCCGTGCGCGGAAACCGCCGTCCGCCGCCGAGCCGCCGCGGTGATCTCCGCGGCGGCGCGCGAAGCGGAGACGACGCGAAGTCTTTCAAAAGTCGTCCTTGAAAAGACCGACGACGACGACGACGACGACGATGAGACAAAAGACCCTCTGTCCGCTTTGCTGAGGAAGTGCTCGGACCGCCGAGCGGAATTCGAGGAGGTCACGCGCGCCGCCGCGCGAGGCGCGGCGTCCGGCTTGGACCCCGACGTCGGCCTCGGCGCCGACGACGCCGCCTTCGCGCGGCGGTGCCTCTCGGCGTCGAGCGCCGCCGCCGCGCGGGGCGACGCGCTCGCGAGGGCAGCCTCCGCCGCGCTCACGGGCGGTTCTATCGGCGGCGGCTCTATCGGCGGTCACTCCGGCGGGAGCGCCGAAGGGACCACCGCCGACGCGCGTCGCGCGCGCTTCGATGCGCGTCTGGCGTCCGCCCTCGCCGCCTACGCGGCGGCGGAGGCGGCGGCGCCGCGCGGGTCGCCGGAGGCGGCGGCGGCGGCGACTCGCGCCGCGCGCGCGCTGGTCGCCGAGCACCCCGGGTTCGACGGCGGGCGTCTCGCGGGCGCGCTGGAGCTGGACGGGGGCGAAGAGGAGGATCCTCTTCCTCTTCGGGACGGCGACGAAGAGGAGAAAAAAGACGAAAAAAAGAACGCCTCGTTCTCGTCGCGTTTCGGGTACGACGCCGTCGCGTTCCGCTCGCGCGAGTCGCGCCTGCGCGTCGCCGTCTCCGCCGCGCGGCGCGCGGCGGAGGCGCGCCGGTTCGACCCGGCGGCGCGGCTTGCGCTCGCGGACCTGCAGTCCGCGTCGGGCGACGCCGAGGCCGCCTTCGACGAGTACGCCGAGGCGCTGTACTATTTGCCATACCACGGCGAGATCTCCGCCGCCGCGACGACGCGCGCCGGCGCGGCGGCGGCGGCGGCGGCGCACCGCCTGGCGGGGTTCTGCCGCACCATGACCGAAGCGCTCGAGGAGACCGGGTCGTCTCGCGGAGACGAGGCGGCAGAGGCGGACGGGGGTGACGAAGAGAGACCGCGCGTCACTCCCGAGCGCGTGGAGGAGATCGCGTCCGGTTTGCGCCGCGCCGCCGAGATGGCCGAGGCGCGCACGAAAGAAGCGGCGATGAACCACCTGGAGGCGCTGGTGATGTCGCCGTCGCGGCGGCGGCACGCGTCGTTCGCGACGGCGACGCTGGCGCACGCCGCCGTCGTCGACGCGCGCTACGGCGACGCCCTGAACGCCGCGGCGATCGTCGAGCGGTGCGACGAGCAGAGGCCGCCGCGGGAGTGCCACGCCGTGTACCTGTCGCACGCGCGGGGGCTGATGGACATGCAGCTGTGGGCGCTCGCGCGCGAAGCCGCGCACCTGGCGGTCTCAGCGCGGGGCGAGAAGGGGCGCGAGACGCGCGCGGCGTGGGCCATCGCCGCCGAGGCGGAGCGGAAGATGGACGTCGTCGCTGACGAGGCGTTCATGGAGAAGACGCTGGGGAAGGACTGGCGCGCGATCGTGCGGGGCGACCCGGAGAAGGACGAGCTGTGATGTATGAATAGTCTTTAGTAGCTAGCTTTCGTTCCCGAACGCGCCTAACCTTACGCGCGCGTCTCTGCGCGGTCCAGCCTGGCGCGGAGCTCGTCCAGCTCGGCGAGCGTGGCGGCGACGACCCCCACGGGCACGTGCAGCGTCATCGCGCCGGAAACGGACGCCGCCGCCAGCGCGTCGCGAAGCGCCTCGGACCCGCTCTTCTGTGGGCATTTAGTCTGCCGACGCAGCGCGACGGGCGCGGGCGCGGCGGAGCCGGACCGCGGACGCTTGCGTCGCCGCCGCGTCTGTCTGGACGTGCCCTCAAACGTCGTTACGGCGTCGGGAGACCCGTCGCCGAACACCTTCTGTATCGAAGTATCGAAGACGCGACGCGCGGCGCCGTCGGCGGAGGCGGCGGAGGCGGAGGCGGAGGCGGAGGCGGAGGCGGAGGCGGAGGCGGCGGCGGCGGCTTCGACTTCGACCTCGTCATCGACTTCGACCTCGTTTCTGTCCTCCACCTCCACCTCCACCTCCACCTCGTCATCGTCCTCGTCCTCGACTCGGCGCGGGGATGTCCCGTCGAACCCGTCGAACCCGTCGCTCCCGCCGCTGTGTTTCCTGAGCAGCCGGTTCCTGAGCTCGGGCCCGGGCGAGAAGACGTACTCGGCTCTCAGCGCCTCGCGGTCGGCGTCCGCGGGGGGGACGGCCGAGCGGCGCCGCGCCGCGCCCGTGGCCCCGGACCCTAAACCCTGACCCGGCGGCGGTTTGTTCTCGAAGCGTAGGCAGTCCATCACCGCGGCGGCGGGGAGCGTCTGCGCGGGCGCCGAAACCGCGACGCGCAGGCGCGTCGGCCCGCGCGGGTTCGCGGCTCGCGCGGCTCGCGGAGTCGCGACCGGCTTTTCCGCGGGAAGAGGCTCGCGGGAAGAGTCGAAAGGCTCTTCGCGGCGGAAAGGCTCGGAAAGGCTCCGTTCGTCCTCCGCGGTCTCCAGGGGCTTGACGAACAGCACGCCGTCGCGCTCCAGGCGGTCGACCGCGAGGACGAGCGCGAGCCAGTCCGCGGACTCCACGCGCATGTCCCCGCACACGAGCACGACCGCGCAGGTTCGCGCGTCTTTCGAGAGGGGAAAGTTGTGCTGGAGCTCCTCCAAGCAGTCGCGTCGCAGAGCGTCGAGCGCGGGGCTTGACTCTGGATCGAAGAACGGCGCCACCGCGCCTCTCCCGGGTCGTTTCGCGTTCGGGGGAGTGGCACGGTCGTCCGACCCGGAGTCGTGACTCATGCGCGCGAAGCGCACGCGGGCTCGCGGCGCACGCGCGCGACGTCTCTGCGGTACACGAAAGACTCGCCGAAAATCTCAAGCGTGAATCGCGATTTTTTATGCATTTCACGTCTTCAGAAAAACACCCCCCGCCCGTGCCGCCCGCCCATAGCGCCAAACTCAAACTCGTCCCCCAGCTCGTGCAGCGCCTGGCCTATTTCCGCATTCTGCGCCTTGCTCCACCCCATGTACTCGATGAGCCGGTCGATGAAGAACACCGCCACCGTCAAAGGGCCCGCTAAACCCGCCGCGGTGCCGATGAAAAAGTTCCGGAAGCTGACGCTGGAGAGCGCCAGCACGTAGTTGATCGCCGGCGCCAGGAAGAAGCACAACCGCAGCGTCAAGACGGTGCGCACGGGGTACTCGTCCAGCTTGGCCATGAGCTTCTGCACGAAGCTCCACTGGCTATCCGCCAGCACCTGACCCCCGATCTTGCGCACGACCAGGAACGACAGCGCGCACGACAGGGGCGCCATCACCAGCGCGAGCAGCCATCCCTTGAAGTGGCCCCAGCACAGCACCCCGGCCACCACAAACACCATCGCGGGCAAGTGCAGCAGCTCGCTCAGCCCGAACCCGAGTATGTACAGCGCGATGCCCAGGTATCCGGCCTTGTCGATCGCCATGTGAACCTGTGTGATTCGCAGGGACGAGGGACGAGGGACGATGTAGGCGGAGAGAGGGAAGGTCAGAAGGCGCGGTCGTGGGGTGCGCTAAAAAAAAAGACGCGCTCTCGCGAGCCCCGCGGCTCCGAACGCGGATTCCGCCTTTTCTGTTCGGTGCGCGTCGACGTCCGGCGGCACGGGAGACACCGCCGCGCGTTTCGTCGTCTCCTTCGCGCCCGCGTACCTTCACCGGGTCTATGTCCGGCAACCCCCTCTTGGCGACGTACGTCCCCACCGCCGCGACCACACCCAGCCCCACCAGCGCGATGACGAAATGCAGACGCGCCCTGAGCTTCGCCTTCAAGCTCTTCTGCGTGGACGGCTTCTGCAGGTTCGCCAGCCCGACGTTCACGGACGTCGCCATGTCCTTCATATCCTTCTTCACGGCCGACATCGCGTCCGCTGACGCGGCGCCGCGCGACCAGCGAGTGGCCAGCGCGGTGATGACGAGGCTATGGACAAACCTTTATTCTTCGCAGACGAACGGCGAGTCCAGGGTCGCAGGGTGGCGATATTTTGCGTTCGACGCGCTTCCCGAAAGTCGGCAGCCGCTCGTCTCGGAGCTCCTCACCAAATGTGCTTTTCTTCGGGCGCCTCCATCGCGAGACGCGCGTGGACGCGCGCCCGCCCGCCGGCCATGAGCACCGCGCTCGGCTCGACCCCCAGGGGCGACCACGAGGACGCGCGGTTCGAGGCGGAGCTCTCCAGCCGATACGAGGACGACGACGATGACGCGACCGAGACGACCCCGCCCGCCGCCGCCGCCGGGGCGGAAAACGCGCCGGACGCGTTGCGCGGCGCGGCGGTCGCTGGGCCGGCCGAGGACGACGGCCCCGGCGAGCGGGGCTGGGCGGACCGCATGGACGAGTTCCCCGACGACGACGGCGAGGAGGACGCGCCGTACGACGCGTACGACGAGGAGGACGGATACGACGACGACGACATAGCGGCGGCTTTGGAGTCGCTCGACATGAGGGACGACTTCGCGGCGCGAGGCGGTCACGCCGGCGGGAGCGGCGGCCTCGCCACCTCGGCGTGGCGCCCGAACGCCAACGGCGGCGCCGGGAACCACGGTCAAAACCGCCTCGCGGCTTCTTCGCGCGTGAAGAAGAGCAACGAGACCAAGATGCAGCACGACGCCGGCAAGATCGCCAAGATGATCAAGACGGCGCCGTTGCGCGCGGAGCGCCTTCACGACGACTTCGGGGCGGGCGCCGGGGGCGGGGGCAACGTCGGCCAGAAGGTGAACAACTCGTTGCGCGAGACGCAGCGGAAGCAAGTCAAGCTGGGGAACTTGACGAAGGACAAGGAGGACCGAGCCACCGTGGAGCAGGCGCTGGACCCGCGCACGCGGCTCATCCTGTTCAAGATGCTGTCGCACGGCGTGTTCAAGCAGATCTACGGGTGCATCAGCACGGGCAAGGAAGCGAACGTGTACCACGCCGTGAAGGAGGACGGCACGGATCTGGCCGTGAAAGTGTACAAGACCTCCATCCTGGTGTTCAAGGACCGCGACCGGTACGTCTCCGGGGACTGGCGCTGGCGCAACGGGTACTCCAAAAAGAACCCGCGCAAGATGGTGCAGACCTGGGCGGAGAAGGAGATGCGCAACCTGATCCGCCTGCGCGAAGCCGGGCTGCGGGTCCCGGAGGTCGTGCAGCTGCGGTCGCACGTCCTGGTGATGGGCTTCATCGGGGCGAACGGCCGAGCCGCGCTTCGTTTGAAGGATGCCGCGGCGTCCCTGAGCAACAGCAAGCACAGGCAGCTGTTCCAGGAGCTGCTGCTGGACGTGCGGCGCATGTACCAGGAGTGCCGCCTCGTGCACGCCGACTTTTCCGAGTACAACATCCTGTACCACGACGGCCGCGCGCACGTCATCGACGTGTCGCAGTCGGTTGACCTGGACCACCCGCGGTGCCTCGACTTTCTGCGCGAAGACTTACTGCACCTCGGGCAGTTCTTCTCCAAGCACGCCGTCGCGGTGCCCACGGTGAGGGAGATGTTCGACTTCGTCGTCGACCCCGCGGTGGACGCCACCAACGTCGACGCGTGCCTGGAGGCGCTCGCGGAGAGCGCGGCGGCGCGCGAGCTGCGCCGCGGGCGCGGCGACGGCGGCGAGGGCGCCGCGGAGGTGGGCGCGCAGGTCGGCGTCGGGTTTGGCGTGAGCAAGGGCGCGCGCGCGGCCGAGGACGGGATGGTGGACGAGGTGTGGCAGCAGGCGTTCATCCCGAAGCGCCTGGACGAGGTGGACACCTTCGAGCGCGACCAGCGGAGGCTACGGAGCGGCGGCGGCGAAACCGAGGGCGTCTACTACCAGAGCATCACCGGCATGAAGAAGGACCTCTCCGGCGTCGAAACCACGCCCAAGATCCTACGCGCGAAGCAGGACGCCGAGGGACTGGGGTGGGCGGGCATGGCCACCACCACCAGCGCCTCCGCCAGGCGCAGGGAGGAGAGGGGGGACGGCCGAACAAATAACAAAGAGGCGAGCGGATCGTCCGGCGACGCCGGCGCGGACGGGTCCGACTCCGGCGCGTCCGACTCGGGCTCGAGTTCCGAGTCAGAGGAGGAGCTGGACGAGAACGGCGACCCGATCCGCCGGCGGCGGCGGAAAGAGCCGGTGGACAAGGCGGCGCTGAAGGCGGCGCGCAAGGCGAACAAGGCGGAGGTCAAGGCGGAGGCGGCGGAAAAGCGCAAGACCAAGATCCCGAAGCACGTCAAGAAGAAGGCGACGCGGGGGAACAAGAAGAAATAGTAGTCTACTAGCTATACGCGCATCGCGCCTTTAGCGTAGCTAGCTACTATCTACGCGTATCCCGTAGCTCCGAGTACACGAACGAACGCTCGTTATAGTCACCCCTTTCACGATACAGTCATCTACCGACACGATACGAACACGCGATGGTGTGGTCTACGTATACCTATAGCACCGTCGCGACGCTCACAGCCTGGCGCTCACAGCCTCGCAGGCTTTCCGGTAATCCTCCGGGTCGCGCCTGCGCGCCATGTCCCGGAACGCCGCCAGCGAGCACAGCCCCCCTTTCCTCGCGTCCTCCTGCCCCGCGCACCCCGCCAGAGGCAGCACCACGCCGTTGAACAGGACGCGAACCATCGCCTGCTTCTCTTCGCTCCCATAAGCTCTCGCCGAATCGCGATTTGAAAAATTGGCGAATCGCGAATCGCTCGAGACGGTCCGCTCGCTCCAGTGCGGCCGCCCG
>Ga0181559_10003806_pt1 | contig 14777 bp, 8 predicted proteins | sample 011ome_21_FD_133752 | JGI IMG/M metagenome (GOLD analysis project Ga0181559, IMG submission 133752) | Coastal salt marsh microbial communities from the Groves Creek Marsh, Skidaway Island, Georgia - 011508AT metaG (megahit assembly) | ecosystem: Environmental > Aquatic > Marine > Intertidal zone...
CACGTCTCAGGTCGTGCCGGAGACGCCCGCGGCGGAGACCGTCGCGGGAATCGAGGGGTCCGGCGCGGGCGGCGAGCGGTTCCAAACGCCGCGCGGCGGCGTCGAGGCTGATGCTTCCGACGGCGGCGCGGCGGATGCGGATGTGGCCGAGGACCCTGGGTGGGTCCTGCTGGAGCCTTCGGCGCGCATCTGCACGGATTGCCATCTGCACGGAGTGCCGGAGTGCCGGTGCCGGTTTCAGACGCAGCGCGAGCTCATCGACCACATGCTCGAGACGCACGGCGTCGAGGCGCGGGCGAGGGAGGAGGTGGACGGGCCCGTGGGCGACCTCGCCGGCATGCACCCGTTCGCGGGGTCATAACTTTTTTTGTTTTGTGGGCCCCCGGCGATTGTGTTCGGCGTGACGAACGGCTCACCTCGGACGCTGCCGCGGCGAGACCTGCGACGGGAGCGACGAAGACGAAGACGAAGAAGACGAAGAAGACGAAGAAGACGAAGAAGACGAAGAAGATGAAGAAAAGAGGGTGCGTGTTTTGTTTTGCGAAATTTGCGAGGAGTCGAAGGCGAGGTGGGCCGATTTCGGTTTTCGCGCGTCGGAGCCTCGGACGCGATGATGTGCATTTCAGGCTTTGACATCGAAGCGGCTTTCGGCAAATCCGCGAACTCGTAGACCCTACGCGCGATTTCTCAAAACCGACCGATGTAGATAGCGACGGTTCAGAGGTTTGGCTCACCAATTTACGTTTTCATCAGACTAGATTCTTAGTGATAAACGACTGGTTTTTTTTTCGAAGTTCGGGAGCGTCGGCGGTGAAACGTGGCGCCGCCGATGGTCGACCGGCGCGTCATCGCGCGCCTCATTGGCACGTGCGGTCGGCTCCCCCCGCCCCACGCCGGCGACGCAGTCCGAGGCGTGCGAGAGCCCTCTCGGTTCACCGCCGACGCCTCTCTCGGCCGCGTCGTCCGACGGCAGCGCGCGCGAAGGCAGGCGCCGCCAGATCGGAAGCGCTGATTTGCGCCGGCGGCGTCGACGTCGACGGCGCGGCTGAGACGAATCGTCCCGTCGCGATCGCGCGCGGCGTGACGTCAAAGATGTCTTCCGGCTCCGGCACGACCGCGCCTGGGACCCCCCACGCGGGCGAGGACGCATCCGCGCCCTCTTCCTCGCGCAGGCGGTCCGGGCGCCTGCGCACCATCCACGCGCGCCAGGCGGAGCTCAAGGCCAAGGAGATCCGCTTCCGATGCGCCACCGCGCCGCACGCGGACGTGCGCGTCGTTTCCCTCGGCGCGGCGTCCCCCGAACCGAGCGTGGAGAACAAGGGCATGCGTCCGGACGGTGCGCTCGTGCCTTTCGGGTACAGAGTGCAGGGCACGCTGTTCAACGAGCCGCTCGAGGCGTGGGTGTGCGAGGATGGGACGCATCACGTGCGCTGGGGCGCGCCTGGCGACGGCCGCCTCCTGGCGGCGTCGCCCGAGGCGGGCGCGGCGACCACGAAGGACGCCGCCGCGTGCATCGCCGCGGAGCTCGAGCGCCGCGTCGCGCAGGACGTGCCGCCCGTGCTCCCGCCGCTGCCTCCCCCCGCGCCCAAGTCCGCGAAGGGCGACAGGAGCGGCGCGGCGGCGGGAAAGAAAACGGGCCGCGCGTGCAGCAACTGCGGATGCACGTCGCACGCGACGCCGCTCATGCGCCGCGGGCCCAACGGCGTGCGATCGCTGTGCAACGCGTGCGGCCTATGGTTCGCGCGGCGGGGCACCATGCGGCCGGTGGAGGGTGGTCCGGTGAACCCCGCCGCGCACGAGCTGCCGGCGGGTCGCGACCCGCCGGGCGCGGCGATTCCCGCGGCGGGAATCGCGGGGGAGCGCGACGGCGAACCCCCGGAGACGAAACCCGCGCTCGTTCTCGTCGCGGACCGCAAACGACAGATCCCGCCTGCGGTCGGTACCCAGGCGGTGGCCCCGCGCTCGGACGATGGTCTTTCCTCCGTGGCGGCCCCCGACTCGCCCTCGCGGTCGGTGGACGTTAAGCGCGAGGGCTCGGAGGCGGCGGCGCCGCCGTCCGAGAGCGACGGCGGCGAGGAGGCGCGGTCGTCCCCCGGCCGGGAGAGCGACCCGAAAGCGCCCTCGAAGGCGCCCGAGCCGGACCCGGCTCGAGACGGGTCCGCGCCGCTCGAGGACTCGGCGGCGCGCGAGCGCGCGGACGCGCTCGCGGCGCACGCAGCCGCCGAGCGCGAGCGCGCGCGCGCGTTTGCGCGCGCGGCGGCGGCGGCGGCGGCGGGCGCGAAGGCTGGCGACGGCGTCTTCGGGTACGCGGACGCGCAGGTGCAGCGCGCGCTCCTGGCGCTCCGCGCGGCGCGCGACGACGCGGACGAGGCGACCATCGACGCCGCGGAGCGCGCCATCACGGCGGCCATCGCCGGCGACGGCGGCGGAGCCGCCAAGCGCGCCGGGAAGCGCGCCGGGTCGGCGCGCGAGGACAAGGCGGGCGCCGGGAAGAGGCTGGACGTCAAGGCGGCACAGGCGGCCGGTCGCGTCGGTGCCGGCGGTGTCGGCAAAGGGGGTAGGCGCGAGAAAAGCAACGCGGGGGGGGGTAAGCGCGCGAAAGGCGTGAAAATGCTGGCGGAGAAGATCGTCCTCTCCGCGGGACACGCGGCGGGACACGCGGCGGGACACGCCGGCGCGACTTTTCCCGGAGACGTCGCGCGCCAGCTGCGTTTGGCGCAGCAGCAGCTCGCGCAGTCGCACGCGCCGTTCGCCATGCACGGCCCGGGGCACGTGGACGCCGGCAGGGCGCACGGCGTGGCCGCGCAGGGGTACCCGGGGCACATCGCCGCGGGCATGGGCATGGGCGTGGGCATGGCCCCGGCGGTTTTAACGAATGCGCTCGGCGCGGCAAACGCGCCGCCGCCCAAGTACCTCCAGTGGAGCGCCGCGGGCCCGGCGCGCGCGCACGTGCGAGAACACGGGGTCCAGCACACACAACACACGTACGGGCACGCCGCGGCGTCCTCGGCGGCGCCTTCGTGGGCCGCGAACGCGTGGGCGGAGGTGCCCGTGGCGGCCGGCCACGTCGGCGGCGCGGAGCCCGGCGGCGCCGCGCCGGGCTCCGCGAACATGCTCTCGTTCGAATCCGACTTGGACTTCCCGATGGAGGCGGTCGGCCTGACCGGCCTGGGCGGGCCCATCGGGGCGGGCATCGGCGACCCGCTCGCCATGGACGCGGAGCTGGGGCTGCTCCTGGACGCGCCGGGTGACGGGCTCGTCATGGACGGGGGCCTGCTGTGAGTCCTTCGAGCGCGAAAGACGAACGGAGCGTGATCGAACCGACGCGAGACGACGCGAGACAAAAAAAAAAACACATCACATTTTTTTCCGAAACGCTTCGCGCGCGTATTCTTCTTACTAAACATCGCCGCGCGCTCACCACACGCCCGGGCTCGCCACGAAGTGCGAGGCGTCCTTCCCCTCCGGCACGTTTTCGTGTGGCTTCTTCCCCGGACACCGCTCCGGCTTTTTCGATCCGTCCGGCTTGCGCCACCACGCGACGGCGATCTCCTCGATCGTCTTGGCGGCTCGGATGCTCGCCGACTCGCCGGCTTCGGTGAACGGCGCGCACCGCACGGTGAACATGCCGTGCCTGTTCCCGTACACCACGTCCGTGAGGTAGCGGTCGCCGAGCATCACCATATCTTTCGGGGCGCACTTGAACCGCTCCTCGAGCGCCACGCACGAGCCGCTGGGCTTCTTCGAGCTGTGCCTCAGAAATCCGATCCCCAGCGACGCCTCCATCGCATCCGCCACCGCGCCGGTCGGGTCAAACTGTTTCAACCCCGCCGAGTTACTGAGCACGGCGACGTTCTCGGCGCCGAAGACGGCGATGCACTCGGTCAGCGCGTCGGAAACTCTCGGCTCGACCGTCGTCTCGTATGGCGCGGTGAGCGTGTTGTCCTTGTCGAACACGCACGCCTTGAACCCCGCGCGCTTCAGCGCGCGCCAGTCGACCCAGCGGATGTCGGGCACCTCCACGTGCGGGATCGCGAGCGCCTTGCTCGAGGTGAACGCCATGCCCGCGAAGAGCGACACGCCGGCGACGTTCACGCTCTGCATCGCCGCGCCGTACGAAGAGGAGGGCGCGGGCTCAGAGGACGCCGCGGCCTCGGCGTCGCGCGAAGCCGCGGGGCCGCCCGCGGAGGCGCCCGCGCGGCACCGACGCGCGCGGGAACCGCGAGCGACGCGCGAGGGTCGACCGCGCGCGCGCGCGACGGGCGCGGGGACCGCAGAGACGTGGAGCGCGCTCCTCAGGGCGCCGCACATCTCGGCGTCCTCGCCGGCGTACGTGAGCGCGGCGATCGTGGCGAAGGGCGGTGCGCCGAGCACTGAGGAGAGCGGTGCGCTTCGCGCACCCCTCGACGCGACTGACGGAGTAGCGGTAGCGAAAAACTTTTGTTCACGTCGACGCTCGCGAGGCGGCCATTCGCGTTCTTCGCGAAACGCACAGATGAGCGTGATGAGCGGCTGAGCGGTCCACGTAGCTCCTTTTTCCACGTATAGCGCTTTTTCTCGTTGTTGTTTTCCTGTTTTCGTGACTATATGTGCTGTTGAGATTCCACCCGTTTTTCGCGCGACGCCTGTCGGCCTCGCAAACGATATCCTTTTCGGCGGCCGCGAACGTTTTCAACGCAATCGTCGCCGAGGCGCGCGCCACTCTCCGCACCCCGCCTGTTTCGGGCGCATCACCTTCCCTACACTCTGACCAACATGTCGGCATTCGCCGCTCTCTCGGCGCCCGTCGCGCCCGCCGCCGCGCCCGCCGCGGGCCGCGCCTCGAAGCAGACCGCGCGCCGCGCGCAGTCCGTCCGCAGCAAGGCTGTGGCCGAGCCCGAGGCTGCCGCCGCTGGCCTCGCGCCGCGCAGTGACGTGCGCAACGTCGCCATCATCGCGCACGTCGACCACGGCAAGACCACGCTGGTGGACTCGATGCTCGCGCAGAGCAAGGTGTTCCGCGACAACGAGAAGGTTGAGACGCGCGTGATGGACAGCAACGACCTCGAGCGCGAGCGCGGCATCACCATCCTCTCCAAGAACACCGCGGTGACGTACAAGGACACCAAGGTGAACATCATCGACACGCCCGGTCACGCCGATTTCGGCGGCGAGGTGGAGCGCGTGCTGAACATGGTCGACGGTGTGCTTTTGCTCGTCGACGCCATCGAGGGCCCCATGCCCCAGACGCGCTTCGTGCTCAAGAAGGCGCTCGAGCTGGAGAAGAAGGTTGTCGTGGTGGTGAACAAGATTGACCGCGAGGGCGCGCGCCCGGACTGGGTCGTCGACACCACCTTCGACCTGTTCTGCTCGCTCGGCGCCACGGACGAGCAGTGCGAGTTCCCGGTGGTGTACGCCTCCGGCTTCCAGGGCATCGCCGGCCTCGAGCCCGATGACATGAGCGACACCCTCGAGCCGCTGTTCGACCTCATCGTCAGCGAGGTGCCCGAGCCCGTGGTGGACACGAGCGCGCCCCTGCAGATGCTCGTCACCAACCTGGACTACGACGAGTTCAAGGGCCGCATCGCGCTCGGACGCGTCAACTCCGGCACCATCTCCAAGGCGCAGAACATCAAGCTCGGCGTTCCCGGCTCGGACGCGCGCAACGGCAAGATCGGCGAGGTGTTTGTGTACAAGAACTTCCAGAAGGAGATCGTCGAGGAGGTGTCCGCGGGCGACATCTGCGCCGTCGCCGGCCTGGACGACGTGATGATCGGCGAGACCATCATGGCGGACGGCGCCGAGCCCCTGCCCACGATCACCGTCGAGGAGCCCACCGTGCGCATGACCTTCTCCGTCAACGGCTCGCCCTTCGCCGGCAAGGAGGGCAAGTTCGTCACCTCGCGCAACATCAAGGACCGCCTCGACCGCGAGCTCGAGCGCAACCTCGCGCTCAAGGTTGAGCCCGGCGACACCGCGGACACCTTCATCGTCTGCGGCCGCGGTGCTCTGCACATCACCATCCTCATCGAGAACATGCGCCGCGAGGGCTTCGAGTTCTGCATCGGGCCTCCCCAGGTGATCTTCAAGGAGGACGACGCCGGCAAGAAGATCGAGCCCTTCGAGGAAGCCGTCGTGGAGGTTGGCGAGGAGTACAACGGCTCCGTCGTCGAGCTCCTGGCGAACCGCAAGGGCGAGATGCTGGACCTGGTCACCAACGACAAGGGCATGACCACCATCAAGTACAAGGTGCCCACGCGCGGGCTGCTCGGCGTGCGCAACGCGATCCTCACCGCCACGCGCGGCACCGCCGTGCTCAACACCATCTTCGACGGGTACTACCCGTACGCCGGCGAGATTCAGCAGCGCGAGAACGGTTCTTTGATCGCGTTCGAGACGGGGCAGTCCACCTCGTACGCGCTCTTCTCCGCGCAGGAGCGCGGGCAGATGTTCATCAAGCCCGGCGTGGACGTGTACGAGGGCATGGTGGTGGGCATCCATCAGCGCTCCGGCGACCTGAAGGTGAACGTCGCCAAGCGCAAGGCGGCGACCAACGTGCGCTCCAACAAGGACGCCACCGTGGTGCTCAACGAGCCCAAGTCGCTGTCCCTGGACGACTGCGTGGAGTACATCGGCGAGGACGAGCTCGTGGAGGTGACGCCCCTCAACGTGCGCATCCTGAAGAACCCCAAGATGGACAAGAAGGCCATGAAGCAGCAGGGGAAGAAATGAGCGAGCGCGCGGAGTTAAAACTACGATAACCGCCGCTCGTACGTAGTCTACGTACGTAACGTTTTTAGTGCCAATAATAGGATTTGCGCCGCCAATAATAGGATTCGCGCCGAGTCGCCGACTCGGCTCCTCCATCCGCTCCTACATCCCGCACTCCGCCAGGTCGCGCGTGGTGACCAGCCCCAGCAAGGTCTTTTCCCCGTCCTCCGAGATGACCGGCAGGTACTCCACCGGATTTCCCGCCGTCTCCATGGTGACGTGCGCGTCGAACGCCATCGCCGAAGGCGTCGTCGTGCGCGGAAACGCGCCTTTCCCGTAGTTCATCAGCTCGCGCGTCGTCGCCATCAACACGCTCTCGCCGATTCGCGTCAGCGCGCGCCGCAGGTCCGCGTCGGAGAAGGTGCCCAGCAGCCTCCGTGCCTCGTCCACCACCAACAGGCACCCGTACCCTTTGCTGGTGCCCGCCATCCGCACGAGCGCGTCCGCGCCGTTGGTCGTCGGCGAGCACAGCGGTAAGTCCCGCCACGGCTTCATCACGTCGCTGACGCGGAGCACGAGCCGCTTGCCGATGCGCCCGGCGGGGTGGTTCAGCGCGTACTGGTTCTTCGTCAGGCCTCTGAGCTCCATCAGGTACACCGCGCACGTGTCCCCGAACAACAGCTGCAGCGCGGTGTACGTCACGGGGGGCGCGGCGTGCGTGAACGCGGTTCGCGACTCCCCCCCCTCGCGCGTCGCCGAGGGAGGCGAGACGCGCGCGACGTCGCCGTCGCCGGGCACGCGGACGTGCGCGTCGGCTCTTTTCGCGAGCGCGCTGTTCGGTGCGTTGGTGCACGCGACGACGAACGCGCCCTTGGCCTTGGCGTACGGGAGGAGCGTCACGAGCTCGTGCGTTTCGCCCGACCCGGAGAGCATCACGAGCACGTCGCCGCTCCGCACCACGCCGATGTCGCCGTGCAGCGCGTCCACGGCGTTGAGGAAGATGGAGCGCGTGCCCGTGCTGGCGAGCGTCTGGCACACCTTCTTGGCCACGAACGAGGTTTTGCCCACGCCGGTGAACAGGGTCGTGCCCTTGCAGTCGATGATCTTCTGGCATAACGCGGCCACCTCGTCGAAGGACAGCTGGATGGAGCGCGGGGGCGCGATGTCAGACGGGACGGGGTGGTCGATGAGATGAGGACGTCGAGAGCGGGTCGAACGGGAATCGCGCGCGCACCTCGTCGAAGAAGTAGTCCAGATGTCCCTTCTGTTCCGCGAACAAAGCCTTGACATCCTCCACCTCTATGCGACGCGCGCTGCCCGACGCCTCGTCAGCGCGCCGTTTGCGTCCCGCCTCGGCCCCCATGGACCGCGCGGCGCGGCGATTATTGTTAGCGATCCGAAACTCGCGTGGAGGTGTTTCTCGTTCCGCGCAAGCGCAGCGGCGTGTCAGTGGCAAGTCCCGCCAAGTCGTGTGACGAACGAATATTATCGCGACGACGCGTCCGCGCGACGCGTAGAAACGTTCGTGAACGTGACGACACCGAACTGCGGTGACGCGCCGTACGTACGGCCATGAATAACACTACGGTGCGCTTCACGCGCCTATCCCCCCCGGTAAGTCCCGAAGCAGCGCGTCCATCTCGTCCTCGTCCGAGTCTCCCGTTCGGGTCCCCCGGTCCGCCGCGCCCGCCGCGCCGTCGTCGCGCTCCCGCGCCGCCGGGGAAAAAAAACGCTTCGACGCTTCGACGCCCCACAGCCGCGCAGCCGCCGCCTCGGCGACGGCGACCAGGTCCGCGAAGTCCGCGCGCGCGTCCGGCCCGGGGCACGTCACGACGTTCCTCGGAAGCGCGGACCAGGAAGCCACGAAGGTGTGCGCGTCGTCGGGCGCGACTTCGCGATGGAACGATACCCACACCGCGCGCGGTCGCGAGCGGCGCTCGGAAGACGACGCGCGCGGTTTTTCCGCGCGCGTTTCTTTTTCCTTCGCGGATTCCTTCGCGTTTTCCGCGTTTTCCGCGACGGAAACGTCGGCGGATTCCGTCGCCGCCGTTTCCCGCGGCGTTTCCCAAAAGCTCTCGGCCCCGTACCCGCGCAGCGAGCTGGTGTCCGCCAAAAGCTCGAGCACGCCCCGCAGGTCGTCCTCCGCGGAGCCTTGGGGGTGGCTCGACGCGACGGACGCCTGCAGCACCCGCCACCCGCCGCTCGCGTTTTCGTCTTCTTTCGGCGTCTTCTTTCCGCGCGGACAGGCGCCCGTCGCGGCGCCGAGCTGCGCGACGCGGATCGCCGCGCCGGCGGGCGCGCCGCGGACCGACCCGGGCGGGAACACCGCGAGCGTGCTTCTCTCGCGCTTCGAACGCGTTAAGCGTTCTTCCTCCGGCGCGTGAGCCTCGCCCTCGCTCGGAAAGAAAACGCACGCGCCGTCCACCACCGCGGTCAAGCGCGAGATCCAACGCGTCGCGCGCGTCGCGTTTTTCGACGTTTTTTCGACGTTTTTCGCTTCCTTCGCCGGCGAAGGAATCACCCGTGTCGTCGCGTCGGCGGCGGCGGCGAGCGCGCGACACCGCAGACGTTGCCCCCCCTCGGTGAGAACGGTCACGAGCTTCGGTTCGGTCGCGAGTTCAAACGAGTTCGGTTCGGGTTTGATCGACTCGACGTACGCGCGGCGCGCGCCCACGCGCAGCGCGCACGTCGCGCCGCGCACGGCGGCGAGCCTGGCGAACGCCTGCGGGAACTCGGCGGCGCCGTACAGAGGCAGGAGCGCGGCACCGACGTCCGGTCCGAACCGGTGCAGGGACGCGAGGTACGTCGTGAGACTCTCGAATCCGCGCCGCGCGGTCTCGGCGTCGTCGCCGCTCAGCGCGAGCGCGAACCGCGTCGCCAGCGAGGCGCTCGCGCGAGGCGGTCCCAGACCGAGCCGCTCGAGGGCGACGGAAAACAACTCGTCCTCGCGCTCGTACAGAGGCGCGATTGGGTCTTCCTCTTCCGGGAGTGACGAACCGTCCGGGTGGCCGGGCGGTCCGTCACTCGCGGCGCGCCACTCGCTGCCCGGCGCGCCGACGGCGGCGTCGGCGGCGTCCGGGTCGCCGGCGCCGACGACGACGCCGCCGCGCTCGGCGAGGCGTACGACGCGCTTCAGCACGCGCATGAGCGCGCGTTTCTCTGTGAGGCCCAGGGTTTTGTCGCGGAACACCTCCGCGCGGGACGCGGGGACCGCGCGGAACCCACCCGGGGTTCCAGGAACTGCGTCGCGCGAAAAGATGGCCGTCGCGTCCAGCGCCTTGAACTCGACGTACGCGTGCGCGCCCGAGCGCACCAGGACGTCCACGAACGCGTCCGCGCCCAGCGCCAGGCGCGGCCCCGAGCGGTCCAGGGAGAACTGCCGGCGGCTCGAGCCGCTAGGCGTCGCCGGGGAGCAGTAGCTCGTCGCGCCGAGGCGCGCACGCGCGTCCACGGGGGCGCCCAGCGCGGGGAAGACGATGGCGGTCTCGGCGGACGAGTCTTCGTCCGCGTCCGATTTTTCGGACGCGGATTTTTCGGACGCGTCGCGCGTCGCCGCCCGGCGTTCGAGATTCGCCGAGGAGGGGACGTCCCACCCGACGCCGCCGGGGGACTCCGCGAGCGCGCCGAACGCGCCGCCGTACGCGTCCGCGGGGTCCAGCTGGAGTACGGACTTGCCCGCGCGGGCGGCCGCGCTGCGTCGAGGGACGGGAGGAGGAGACGGGGTGAGCCGGGGACGACGTGCGCGAGATCGCGGGGCAGGAATCGATCGGGTGCCGAGTGGGGCGACGGGGAACACGAGGCACGCACCTGGCGAGCATCGTCTCGGCGAGACCGGTCCCGACGCATATCAAGTCCCAGACCTTGGGATGGGGTTCGCCCGTCAGCGGGGGCTCGTCCGCGTGCATCGCGCCTCTCCGTGGCCCACCTGCGCGACCGGGACTGGCGCGGTTCGCGTGTATTTCGAGAGAAAAAGTGACTTGATATCTCATAGTCTACGGCTTCGTTTACGTCCGCGGCGACGCCGAACCTACGGTACGCCCCCTTCGCGTCCCTAAGCCCAATCTGGGATCCCGTTCCGACCCAGGAATCGCACGTTCTTCATGAACTCCGCGTGGTCCTTCAGACCGTTCAACGGCCTCGCGCGCATCACCGCGTCGACCGCCGCTTCCCAGCACATCGAATGTTCCAGGATCAGGAACGCAGCCGCGACGAACCCCGCACCCGCTTCGCCCTCCTCCTTGCTCACTAACGCGACGTCAACGCCGCGCGCCAGCGCGTCGCGTATGAAATCGCATGCCGCACGAAGTTTCGTGATCAGCGCGCCGTTGTCCGCGCGGAGGTACACGTGCGTGTGCGAGGAGCTGGCGAACCCATCGGGCGTGTCCGCGCCGAACGAGAGCAGCGCGAACGCGTTCGCCTTCCCTCCATCGCCGAACGCCACCTCGGACGCTATGTATAGGCGGTCACAACCCTCGCAACCCTGTATCCGCGCGAAGAGCTCCGTCCCGGTGACCACCTCCGCCGCGGGACGGCCGTCCTCGAGCTCCTCCAGCTGCACCATGACCGCGCGCTTCGTTCTGGCTCGTGACGTTTCGCCACCGAAAACACACGGACGTCTCGCAAGCTGAGCGAAATGAAAAAAGTGCTCGAAAAGCATTCGGTCGCGCACTTCTCGCCGCGTCCCGTCAGCGCGGGCCAAGGGTCATCGATGGGGGACGAGTCCCCGCCCGAGGTTCCCGCCCCCGCGGAGGTCGAGCCCGGGCTGTGGACGTGCGCGGAGGTTGCCGTGCCCGCGGCTCTGGCGGACGCCAGTCTCGGGATCACGCACTTGGTTTCCATCGGGTGCCCGCCGCCCGACGACCCGACGGGCGGCGTGCGCACCGTCGAGACCCTGCGTTTGGATCTGGAGGACGATGACGACGGGGACCTCCTGACGCAGATCCCCGACACCGTGGCGTTCATCCGCGCCGGCCTGAGCGCGCGCCAGCGCGGGAGTCCTCCGGGAGAGACCTCCGGGGACGGCGCGGCCGATGCGCCCGACGGAAAAAGCGTCGGCGGCGTGTTGGTGCACTGCCACGCCGGCCAGTCGCGAAGCGTCGCCGTCGCGATGGCGCACATCATGCGGGCTCGGGGGCTCGAGGTGACGGAGGCGCTGAGGGTTTGTCAGAAGAACAATCCCGCCGCGTCTCCGAACGCGGGCTTTATCGCGCAACTCACGCTTTGGAGCTCGATGGACTGCAAGCTGAACATGGCGGATGAGGCGTACCGCATGTACGTCGTCGCGAAGATGGCGCGCGAGCGCGAGTACAAAGGGTACGTCCAGGCCACGTCCGTGCGCCCGGACCCGGGGCTCTCTATTCCAGGAGGCGCAGCGAACGTGATGCCCTTCGTGGGCACCGACGCGGCGTCCCTGGCGCCGGTCGGACCCCCGAACGGCGGCGGCGCGGAAGCCGGCGTCGCCATCTCGTGCCGCAAGTGCCGCCGGCTGGTGGCGCGCGGCGCGAATACGCTGCCGCACGCGCCCGGCGAGGGCATGGACGCGCGCAGCTGGCGCGCGCGCTCTTTTCGGGGGAGACGCGAGATTTCCGGCGTTCGACAGAGCGCGGGTTCGAACGCCGATCTGTGCCGCAACGTCTTCCTGGAGCCCCTGGCGTGGATGAAGGGCGTCGAGGAAGGTCCGACGGAGGGCAAGCTGTGTTGCCCGAAGTGCGACGCAAAGGTGGGCCACTTCAACTGGGTGGGGTGCCGGTGCGGGTGCGGCGCGTGGGTCGCGCCCGCGTTCTACGTGCAGAGCGCAAAGGTGGACGTCATGCCGTACACCGGCACGTAGTGAGCGTAGTGAGAGGAAGGCATTTTTAGCTCTCGTGTATAGGATACTAGTCTCTCGAATCGTCTCGGTACGGCGACGAGTTCGCCGAAAGCCTTCGCGCGCTTCGGAACCGACGCTCACATCTCGAACGCGCGGCTTCCCGCGGCGCGGCTGCCCGCGCGCGTGCTGCCCAGCCCCCCCGTGGAACTGGCGCGCACCGTGTTGATCAAATCGAGATCCTCGGGTTTGGCCAAGACGCCCTTCGGCAAGAACTCCTTGAGCCGCGCGGCGTGCTCCACCAGCAAACGCTGGCGCTCCTGCTCGACAATCGCCGCCGTGTTCGCCTCTTCCCGTTCCCGCCCGATGTTCTCCTCCACCTCGCGCTGCATCTGCTCCTCGTACATCGCGCGCTTCACCGCCGCCAGCCGCTCCACCTCGCGCTTGTGCTCCTGCATCTTCATGCGCCGCTTCTGCGCGTGCATCTGCTCCAAGCGGTCCTGCTCCGCGAAGCGCTCGAACATAACCTTGCGGAACTGCTCCTCCTCCGCCTCTTCCTCCACTCGCATCGCCGCGCGAACCGCCTTCTGGTGCTCGTTCGCCGCGATCATCTCCGCGGACGCCGCCGCCTGTTGCTTCGCCTTGAACTCCTTCGCCAACCGGAACTTCTCCTCGTTCTCCTCGAAGTACAGCCGGTCCAGCAGATCCTCCATCTCCTCCCGCCGCCGGTCGTTCTCCTCCTTTTCCTTCGTCAGCCGCTCGATGATGCGGTCCGCCTCCTCGCGCTTCGCCGCGCCCATCTGCGACGCCGCCTCCTCGCGCCGCGCAATCTCCTCGGCGAAGCGCGCGATGGCCGCCTCCTCCTCGCGCAGACGCCGCTTCTCCTCCTCTCGCGCCTCCTCCCGGAGAGAGAGGAACTTCTTGACCCAGGTCTGCGTGTCGCGCACCTTCTGCGCCTTGCGCATGAGCTCGGCGTCGTCCTCCTCCCTGATCTTCGCCGCCACCGCGTCCACAGCCTCGCGCTCCGCGAGGAACGCCGCGCGCGCCTCCTTCTGCGCCGCCTTCTTTTCCTCCATCTGCAGCTCCAAGTCCACGCGCGCCGCGCCGCGCGATTCCCGCGCCGCAGCCGCCGCGCGCTCCTCCTCAAAGATAGCCTTCACGCGCTGGCGCTCCGCCAGCGCGTGCGTCGCCGCCTCGACGTCCGCCTCGCGCGCGTCCAGCATCGCACGCTCCTCGCGCTGCAGCCGCCGCTCGAAGTTCACCTCGGCGGCGCGAAGCTTCTCCTTGAGCGCGCGCAACTCGGCGGAGCTCTCGGCGACTTGCCTGTGGTGCAATTCGCGCCTGGTGGTTTCGCGCTTCTTGCTCTCCAGCGCGTCGACGAGCGCCTCCTCCTCCGCCGCGACGCGCGCGCGGAGCGTCGCCTCGCGCTGCGCGCGCACCATGGCCTCCATCTGCGCCTGCTCGGCGGCGCGCTCGCGCGCCTCGCGCTCGCGGCGCGCGGCGGCCGACTTCTCGAAAGAATGCACCACGTTCGAGAGGAACACACCCTGGTCCACGCGCCTGGATGATTTCGGGAAGAGCGGGCGGGCGCGCGTGTTCGTGAGCGCGGGGTGGAAACAGGAGAGCCGTCGCGTGTGACGAACGTGAGCCGTACGTCACAAGACGCGGAGAGCGCGGCGACGCGCAGAGAGACGCGTCGGGAGGTGTCGTCCGCGTTCGTCCCGCCTCGCCCAGCCTCGCGCAATTCAAGGGGGTCCGAAGCGGCGAGCGGAGAGGAGAAACGAGAAGGCACGCACTGTTGCAGTCCAGCCCTGAGGTCATCCTGCTTGCGCTGCTTCTCGATGCGCGCCGACTGAGCCTGTGCGAGGCTCTGCTGGTAGAACGCCTGCGGGAATAGCGGGGTCGGGGGTCAGCGAGGCACGGGCACGGGTCAAAGCCCATCGTCGGTCGTCTCCGCGGAGACGAGAAACGACGCCGGACATCTAAATCCGTCCGCGCGTTTCGCGCGACGCGACGCGCCGGTGCGGCGCACGCGACCGTCACCGGAGCGCGCGCACCCACGCGGACGCTCGAGAGGGCATCAAAGGAAACGGTCGGCTCACGAGACGTACCATGGCTCGCGTCGCTCGAGCGGAGACGCGGCGGTTCCGGGCGTCGCGGAGTGCGGTCACCGCGGAGGAGCGCGTCTCAAACGGTCAGATGTGTGAAACGAAAGGTGGTTTTCAGTTTTTCAAGTGTTTTTCATCACGACGAACGAACGAAGGTTGTATATACTCTCATG
>Ga0181559_10003807_pt1 | contig 14772 bp, 10 predicted proteins | sample 011ome_21_FD_133752 | JGI IMG/M metagenome (GOLD analysis project Ga0181559, IMG submission 133752) | Coastal salt marsh microbial communities from the Groves Creek Marsh, Skidaway Island, Georgia - 011508AT metaG (megahit assembly) | ecosystem: Environmental > Aquatic > Marine > Intertidal...
AGCGGTGGGGAGCCCGATCTAGGAGCGATTCGTGCATATTTGAGGTTTTTATATGCAAACTATAAGGATGTTAATGGAAAGGCTATTTTGAAATACGTCACCTTAGTGGGTGCCGCATCTTACGATTTCTTCGATCGATTGCCAGGTAACACCAATTTTGTGCCGATTTACCAATCGCTAGGAGAGAATAAAACTTCAAATTTCAGTTTAGACGATTATATAGGATATCTAACTGAGGGTGAAGGTGACCCAAGATTGGATCAAAGTAAGTTGGATGTTATAATTGGTCGCGTTCCTGCGAGAAGTGAAAATGAGATTGTACAATTTTTTGAAAAAAGAAAAAATTACCTTTCTACCAAGAGTTTAGGTTCATGGAGAAGTCGAATCACATTTGTAACCGATGATGTTGACGACAGCTGGGAAAAAGAGTTTACTTACGAATCCGAGGATTATGCCAACTTCATTGCAAAAAATCATCCTTATTTGAAAGTAAACCGCATTTATGCGGATGCCTTCGTTCAAAAAACCAATGGTAATAATGAAGCATATCCAGATGTGAATAATGCAATTAAAAAGAGTTTTGAGGAAGGAAGTTTGTTCATCAATTATCAAGGTCATGGTGGAGAAACGGGTTGGGGGCAAGAAGCTTTTTTCGATATCCCTACAATAAATTCCTTAACCAACCCTTATAACTTGCCCGTATTATTCACAGCAACCTGTGAGTTTTCTCGTTTTGATAACCCTGTTTTGCAATCGGCAGGTGAAAAAACACTATTCCGAAAAAATGGAGGAGCGGTAGCATTAATGACAACCACACGTACCGTTTGGGTTTCTGGAAATTCGATAATAAACGATGCATTTTGGAAAAACTATGGATTTCCAAAGCCAAATGAACCGATCCCAACCTTAGGCGAACTCTACGGCAGAATGAAGAATCGTCCTCGTTTGAATTCTGAGGATAATAAATTCGCTTTATTGGGAGACCCATCCATGAAATTGGCGTTTCCAGAACACGTGGTGGATATCGATTCAATCAATGGAATAGCCTACGAAAATTTCATGGATACGCTTAAGGCTTTTGCCGTTCTAAAGGTAAAAGGTCATATAACAGAGCGCTTAAAGGGTATTATGTCCGATTTTAATGGAATTCTTGAAGTAGAAATCTTTGATAAGCCTCTTCAACAATTTACATTGAACAATGACAATTCCGGTATCAATATCCCATTCGAAACGGAATCCAGTATCATTTATAAAGGTAAAGTTACGGTTACCAATGGCAGATATGAGTTTGCGTTTGCTATACCTAAAGATATTTCCTACCAAGTAGGTGAGGGAAGGTGCATTTTTTATGCATACAACGAAGTTACCGATGCTTCCGGTTTTTGGAAGTTCAATATTGGAGGTTCAAGTCCAATAAACTTTGTGGACACCATGGGTCCAACTGTAAAAGCCTACATGGGTGATACTTTATTTGTTAATGGAGGAAATGTTCAATCTGAAACGCAATTTGTCGGTCGTGTTTTTGATCCGAATGGCTTAAATGCAACAGGTTCGGGAATAGGCCGAGATATGGTTTTAACGGTTGACCCCGGGACCTCGGAAGAAATGAGTTTCGTTGTAAATGAATTTTTCAGTTACGATGCCAATTCATATCAAAAAGGGACCATAACCTTTCCCTTGTCAGATTTAAAACCCGGGAAGCACAAAGCCCACATTAAAGTTTGGGATATCTTTAATAATTCGGGTACATCAGAAGTTGATTTTTACGTTGGTCCAGCTCGAGAATTGCATATTTCAGACTCAAAAGCCATTCCTAATCCAATTAATTCCATGGAAAATTTGCGTTTTTCGCTAAATCACAACATGGCCAACGAAGATCTTACCCTGAATATTGAAATCTTTACTATAAGTGGATCAAAGGTTTACGAGAATGAAACCTTTATTTGGTCGGCTCCAAGCAAAATTACAATACCTGAAAACCAAGATGATTGGTTTGGGGGATTTGATTTGCCATCGGGTCTTTACATTTATCAAATCCAATTGTTAACCCAAGACGGCCTATCGGATCGGGTTTCTGGAAAATTGATTAAACCGTAAAGAAATCAATCAAAAGACCAAAAAGATGAATCTCATTAAAAAAAATTACCAATCTAAAAAACGAAACCCTATTTTTGTTGAGTTACCTATGTCGAGGAAATTAGTATGTGCAGCTTTGGGCTGCCTAGCATTATCGAGTTCTAATATTAAGGCCCAAATTGGAACGGGTCAAATAACTGGTGCTGAATTATCCGCAGAATTAAATGCAGTGAGCACCATGGTTCCCTTTTTAACGATTTCCCCAGATAGCCGTTCTGCATCTATGGGTGATGTAGGGGTCGCTTTATTCAATCCCGATGCAAATAGCGCCGCTTGGAACAATGCTAATTTAACATTTGCTGAAAACAAAACAGGTTTTTCTTTGTCCTACGCACCGTGGTTGCGTCAATTGGTTAACGATGTTGGATTCTCCTATCTTTCGGGTTATTCTAAAATTGGGAAAAACTCCGCTGTGTCTGGATCGTTCCGATATTTTTCTTTGGGTAATATCAATTTTACCGATTTTGATGGCAATCCAACCGGTAATTTCAATCCGAATGAATTCGCTTTGGATATAGGTTATGCGACCAAGTTCTCTGAAAAGTTTGCAATGGGGGTTAACCTCCGCTACATCTATTCGAATCTCGTTGGTTCTGGAGTTAGAAATGGAATAGACTATACAGCTGGAACATCTGTAGCGGGTGATATCAGCTTGATTTACCGCGATGAAATTCGCGCTGCCGGCAAGAGACATCGTTTCAATGTTGGATTGAACATCCAAAACATCGGTGCAAAAATGACGTATTCTTCGGAGGAGAAGAGAGATTTCATTCCAACCAATCTAAAATTCGGATTGGGTTATAAATATGAAATAGACGATCATAACGAATTATTTATATATGCTGATGTGAATAAGCTACTGGTACCTACACCTCCATTTATTCTTCAGAGTTATAACGGAAGCGATTCTATTGATCCCAATACCAATCAAATTGCTATTATTGGAATGAATAAAAATGTAAGTCCGGTACAAGGAATTATACAATCCTTTTACGATGCACCCGGTGGGTTTTCAGAGGAAATTCGAGAATGGACGCCATCAGCAGGATTTGAATACCTTTACGAGAAAATGTTTGCTCTAAGAGGTGGTGTTTTTTACGAAGCAGCAACAAAAGGCGGTCGCCAATACATGACCTTAGGAATGGGTTTGAAATTCGAATCGTTGACTTTAGATGCAGCTTATTTAGTTCCCTTTGCAAATCGTCATCCTTTACAGAATCAAATGCGATTCTCATTGTTGTTTGACATGTCTTCATTGTCAGACGAATAAAAAGAAGAGACTTTATTTGAAAAGCGGTCAGTTGGCCGCTTTTTTTTATTTTACAGATTCTAACTAGAAAATTATAAGACCGGATTTCTTTTCTGTGGATTCCTATAGAAGCAGAGAAGTTATAACTAAATAGGAATGAATTCTCACTTACAAGTATCTGTCATATTAACATGTGTAGTACGTTCTTTTTTGCCAAATATTAGGGATACTTACCTAACTTTGTAGCTATGTTAGATCCTAGAGAAAAGTTGGCCCAAAAGAGGGTCGATTCCCTACAAGGTGGTGGAGCTAAGCGAATTGAAGCACAACATGCAAAAGGTAAACTCACAGCGCGTGAGAGAATCGATTTGCTTTTAGATAAGGGAAGTTTTCAAGAAATCGGCAATATGGTGGTTCACCGTAGTCATGATTTTGGAATGGATAAACAGCGTTTACTAGGTGATGGTGTGGTTACTGGATATGGTAAAATTCACGGTAAATTGGTTTATGTTTTTTCTCAGGATTTTACGGTTTTTGGTGGATCATTATCAGAAACCCATGCAGAGAAAATCTGTAAAATAATGGATTTGGCTCTTGAAAACGGAGCCCCTGTTATTGGTTTGAACGATTCTGGTGGAGCACGTATACAAGAAGGAGTTGTTTCCTTAGGTGGATACGCAGATATATTTTACAGAAATACACGAAGTAGTGGTGTTGTGCCACAAATCAGTGCAATCTTAGGCCCATGTGCGGGTGGTGCGGTTTATTCTCCAGCATTAACGGATTTTATTTTCATGGTTGAAAAAACCAGTTATATGTTTGTTACCGGACCTAATGTGGTTAAGACGGTAACGAATGAAGATGTAAGTGCGGAAGATTTAGGTGGAGCATCGGTACACGGTTCAAAAAGCGGGGTAGCGCATTTTACAGTACCCAATGAAGTTTTATGCTTGACTCAAATCAGGGACTTAATGCAGTATGTGCCTCAAAATTGTGAGGAAAAGGCACCTATGTTGCCATATACTGCAAATTCTGAAATTCGTGAGAAATTAAAAGATATAATCCCTGCTAATCCCAATCAACCTTACGATATTAAGGAAGTGATTGAAGAAATCGTAGACACCGATTCATTCATGGAAGTTCACAAAGACTTTGCTGAAAATATTGTTGTTGGATTTGGAAGATTGGCGGGTCGTAGTATTGGTATAGTGGCCAATCAGCCTAGTCACTTAGCAGGTGTTTTAGATGTACATAGTAGTCAAAAAGGTGCTCGTTTTGTTCGTTTTTGTGATGCGTTTAATATTCCTTTGTTGGTTTTAGAAGATGTTCCGGGATTTCTGCCTGGAACAGATCAAGAATGGAATGCAATAATCACCAATGGAGCTAAGTTGTTGTATGCATTTAGCGAAGCAACGGTACCTCGTATTACGGTAATTACCCGTAAAGCCTATGGTGGTGCTTATGATGTAATGAATTCAAAGCACATCGGGGCCGACATGAACTTTGCTTGGCCAACTGCTGAAATAGCGGTGATGGGTGCAAAGGGCGCTGCTGAGATTATTTTCAAAAAGGATATTGATGCTGCTAACGATAGAGATGCAGCGTGGAAAGAAAAAGAAAAGGAATACTCCGATATTTTTGCAAATCCTTACAGAGCAGCCGAGCGCGGCTTTGTGGATGAGGTTATATTCCCAGAAGAAACAAGAGAAAAATTAATTCGTGCTTTTGAAATGTTGCAAAACAAAGTGGCCAATAATCCACGTAAAAAGCACGGAAATATGCCGCTTTAAATTTTTTTTATTTTAATTTGCCAACCAAACTAAGCCATTCAAACATGGAACTAAAAGACATTCAAACACTTATCAAGTTTGTATCACAAAACGGAGTTGACGAAGTAGAAATCAACCGTAAAGATTTTAAACTTTTAATTAAAAAGAACCCACAACAGGTTGTAACAGCTCAGGTTCAAGCGCCTGCGGTACACGCACCTATAGCAACGGCTCCTGTCGCTTCGGCGCCAGCAGCAGCACCTGCCGCGCCATCTGCACCAGCAGCAGAGTCTAGCAGTGCATCTAATCTTATTGAAATCAAATCCCCGATGGTAGGAACATTTTATCGTGCTGCAAATCCTGAGTCACCTGTATTTGCTAATGTAGGTGATGAGGTTGCTCCTGGTAAAGTGGTTTGTATCATTGAAGCGATGAAGTTATTCAATGAAATTGAAAGTGAAGTTAAAGGTAAAATCGTAAAGGTATTGGTAGATAATGCCACTCCGGTGGAATACGATCAACCATTATTCCTTGTAGAACCTGCTTAATAGAAACGTTATGTTTAAAAAAATCCTCATCGCAAATCGCGGTGAAATCGCTTTGCGTATCATACGTACCTGTAAGGAAATGGGTATCGGTACGGTAGCGGTATATTCAACAGCAGACAAAGAAAGTCTGCATGTTCGTTTTGCTGATGAAGCAGTTTGTATTGGTCCGCCACAAAGCCGTGATAGTTACTTGAACATACCACGTATATTAGCGGCAGCCGAAGTAACCAATGCAGATGCCATCCATCCAGGTTATGGGTTTTTATCGGAAAACAGCAAATTCAGTGCCTTGTGTCGAGATCACGGTATTAAATTTATCGGTGCTACTCCTGAACAAATTGATGGAATGGGCGATAAGAGTAATGCCAAAGAGACCATGAAAAAAGCAGGTGTCCCTACAATTCCAGGTTCGGAGGGTTTACTTGAAAGTATAGATCAAGCTAAAACCATTGCGAACGAAATTGGATATCCTGTAATCATGAAAGCTACCGCCGGTGGTGGTGGTCGTGGTATGAGAATTGTTTGGAACGATGACGAAATCGAAGGAGCATGGAATAGCGCAAAACAAGAAGCTGGTGCGGCGTTTGGAAATGATGGTCTGTACATGGAAAAGTACATTGAAGAACCACGTCATATTGAAATTCAGATTGCGGGTGACCAATACGGTAAAGTTTGTCATTTGAGTGAGCGCGATTGCTCTATTCAAAGAAGACACCAAAAGTTAATCGAAGAAACACCATCGCCATTTATGACCGATGAATTACGTCAGAAAATGGGTGAAGCGGCTAAAGCAGCCGCTCAAATTATAAATTACGAAGGTGTTGGTACAGTAGAATTTTTGGTAGACAAGCATCGTAATTTCTATTTTATGGAAATGAATACCCGTATTCAGGTAGAACATCCCGTTACAGAAGAAGTAATTAATTACGACTTAGTTAAAGAACAGATTCTTATAGCTTCTGGAGTTCCGATTTCAGGAAAGGACTATATCCCTACCAAAGCAGCGATTGAGGTGCGAATAAATGCAGAGGATGTTTACAAAGATTTCCGACCAAGTCCAGGAAAGATTAAAGTTCTTCACAAGCCAGGAGGACATGGTGTACGTGTAGATTCACATATTTATGCTGGATATACAATCCCTCCATATTACGATTCAATGATTGCGAAGCTTATAGTTTCAGCTCAAACCAGAGAAGAGGCTATTGTGAAAATGGAGCGCGCTTTGAGTGAATTTGTCATTGAAGGTATCGAAACAACCATTCCATTACACCAACAACTCATGAAAAATGAGGATTTCCGAAATGGAAATTTCACAACGGCATTCATGAATACCTTTAAAATTAAATAATGGAGTTTTTTGGCACGGTATTTGAATACTTCTATATCAAAACAAGCAAATAACTAATATCATGAAAAAATTAACCTTACTTTTCGCAGTCGCTTTCGCAGTAGTAGGATCTGCAATGGCTCAAATGGCAATCCCTGGTGAAGTTTTCGCAGGAAACCCTTCTCGTTTCAATGGTCGTAAAGTTACCGTGAAAAACGTTGAAATAGTTAAAACCGATGCTAATGGCGGACCTTCAATCGGCGGTCCTGCTGGTTCTTTGTCAGGTGGTCCTGGCGCAACAGGTACTCCTGGGGCACCAGCAACTCATCCTTGTCGTCCTCCACGCGGTTTTTCTGAAGTATCAGTATTCTTTAAGGGTGCACCTGATTATAAGGGTTGTTTCTTTATGGCTGATAATATGAAAACTCAATTAGATCGTGAGTGTGGCCCTGAAAACACCCCAGCACAATTGACTTTCCGTGGTGATAGCCGTACTGGATACCTTATCTCTTTCTACCGTTTAGGTATGTAAAAAGAACAAATAACTAAAAAAAGGGCCGTCATTTTTGACGGCCCTTTTTTTTGTTATTTATACGTTATTTGAATCGAACACCCGTAGCTAAGAATTTTGTATTTAAGCTAAAAGTTGCAGCTGAACTATCCGTAGCATCATCATTCCAAGTGGTATCTTGATAAAAACGGCCTACAGAATATAAATCTTTTTTGGAAAGCCCTTTAGGAACTGTGAATTTGTCGTTAAAATCAACGACGATTGTGCGATCGTGTAAATCATAACTGAACCAACATCCTTCGGCTTGACAAACTTCTTTTACACGCCCAAAAACAGTATACGCTGTTTGGCCATTTGTTTGGTATTCCTTTAATGCTTCTTTTATTGAAATCGCTTTCTGTGTATCAACGGCATCGCCAATTTGATTGAAATCACCACAGGACAAGATTCCAAGAGCAGCAGTAAGAGTAATAAATGTATTTCTCATATTACAAATTTAGGGCTTTTGAGAGGTTTTTGTTGGGTGTAAAATACCGCGCGTCTCGTCGTGTGCATATATGAGATAGTTACGTCGGATTTTTTTGAACTGTTGCAATTCACTTTCCCATGATGCGCGAATCTCAGCTTCTGTTTTTCCTTCGATTATTTGCTTCTTTAAATCTGGTGTTCCTGCCAGCTTATCAAAAAATGAATTAAAGAACTCTGGTTTAGATCCATAGGATTTGTACATTTCTAACATCCATAACAAATAGATCTTTTGATAGTCTTTGAGATAGTCATAAGCGAAATTATCCAAATGTAGACCCTTGCATAATTGGCCTTTATAAGGGGGATTTATTGCTTTTCCTGGTATATCATTGGGCGTGAATTGAAATTTGCCTTCATGAAACCAAGGTGCCCCTAATACCTCAAATGGCCATTGTGTTCCGCGACCCATACTCATTATGGTTCCTTCAAATAGTCCTAAACTGGGATATAAGATTATAGATGCAGGTGTTGGCAAATTGGGAGAGGGGGCAATAGGTAATTGATACTCCGTATTATGATCATAATGTTTAACGGGTACAACGAATAATGACAATTTATTGGCTTTTGAAATCCATTTCTCGCCCTTTATCATCATAGCTAACTCGCCCAATGTCATTCCATGTACTAATGGAATAGGGTGAAGTCCTACCATAGACTGCGTAAATTTTGGATCTAGTACAGGGCCGTCTATATAATGTCCATTTGGATTGGGGCGGTCTAAGATCCAAAGGGAAATATTATTTTCAGCGCATGCTTCCATTATATAGTGCATTGTTGTTAGGTACGTATAATATCGAACACCAACGTCCTGCATATCAAAAATTATAGCATCAATACCCTTTAATTCTTTTGAACTGGGTTTCTTTTGCTTACCGTATAAGCTAACTATGGGAAGTCCACTTTTTTTATCAATGGAGTTGTTAATATGTTCTCCATTTGCAGCATTCCCGCGGAATCCATGTTCTGGAGCAAATATTTTTTTTACTTTTACGTCTTGAGCAAGTAATGTGTCCACCAAATGAACATTTCCAATCATTGAGGTATGATTGGCCACTATTGCAACTTTTAAACCTTTAAGTGAAGGAACATATTTTGAAAATTGATAGGCTCCTGGAATTACGGTTGCCATTAAAGATCTGACGCTCAGAATAAAAATAAAAATGATGCAAAACCGATAAGCAGTGGTATTTTTGAGGCTATAGTTGAATTGGTCGTATTTCATAGCGCGGAAATTTATTACAAAGGAAGGTAAAACATCTTCAATGCGTATTTTTTATTTGGCGATTTTTTCGGTAGCGCTGAGTGTAGCGATTATGCTATTATCTATTGCCACTTTATCGGGTTTTAAAAAGGAGATTGAGCAGAAAATCTCAGATGTTCAAGGTGATTTCATCATTGATTCTGGCAGGAATATTGAATCGGGCGAACCATTTCCAATTGATAATGTGGATGTCGATTCGATGTTAAAGATACAGAAAATCGATGGTGTGGGTAGGGTGTTGCCTTCGGCTTCTAAAGCGTGTATTATTAAGTCTAACGATGATATAGAAGGGTTATTAGCTAAAGGAATTGACTCAGCTTCTAGACACTATTTTAAAAAAGCCTATCGGGTAAAAAGGGAGATTGAAACTATAAATCAAAATGGTTGTTGGATATCTGAAATTACCGCAAAACGATTGAATATCGATACAGGTGACCTTTTAACAGTCGTTTTCTTCGTTACGGATAATAATGGAAACAGTCGACCAAGGGCAAGAAGGCTAGGGGTCAAGGCAATTTATTCCACGGGTATTCAAAAGATTGATGCCCAAATGATTTTGGTAGATCAAAGTATGTTGGCTTTGTTTTTTCCAGAAGGAAAATCATACACACAAATAGAGATTTGGAGAGATAGAAGTATAGAAAATCCTAAACTTAGAATTGATATTTTATCTGCATTGCCAAATGCCTATATACGGCTTAATACATTGCAAGAATATAATCGATTGATATTCGATTGGTTGGCTATTTTGAATACAAATGTTATTATCATTTTGGTATTAATGGCACTTGTGGCGATTACCGGAATGAGCACAACCTTACTCATATTAATAATTGAAAGAACTTCTTTAATTGGCTTGTTATTATCAATGGGTGCTAGGACCAAAGACATTTCAAAATCCTTTGTTTTGCAAGCTTTAATTATTGCTTTCGTAGGTGTTTTGATGGGTAATTTATTAACGGCAATTGTAGTTTGGGGTCAAAACAATTTCCATTGGATTACATTAAATCAAGATATTTATTTTATTCCCTATGTACGATTGTCTTTGCGCATTATGGATTGGATTTTGGTAGATATAGGTGCGCTGGTTGTTATCGCGCTTTCACTTTGGTTTCCGGCTAGGTATATAAGAAAAATAGATCTAATCAAGGCTATTACGTTTAAGTAAAAGAAAAGGCTGCTACATTCGTAACAGCCTTTTTTTGTATATGCTAAGATTATTTTATGCGTCTATTTTTGCATATTTAGCATTGGCTTCGATAAATTCTCTTCTAGGAGGAACTTCATCACCCATTAACATACTGAATATTCTGTCTGCCTCAGCTGCACTGTCTAAAGTAACGCGCTTAAGCGTTCTTCTATAGGGATCCATGGTAGTTTCCCAAAGTTGTTCGGCATTCATCTCACCAAGACCCTTATATCTTTGAACATTTACAGAGTCTTCTTTACCTTTTCCAACTTCTTTAATAGCGGCATCTCGATCGTCATCGTTCCAGCAATAACGCGACTGAGTGCCTTTTTTAACAAGGTATAAAGGAGGAGTGGCAATGTATAAATAACCGCTCTCAACAAGCTTCTTCATGTACCTGAAGAACAAGGTAAGAATCAAGGTTCGAATATGCGAACCATCAACGTCCGCATCCGTCATAATAACTATTTTATGATAACGAAGGTTGTCCAAATTCAGTTCTTTTTCGCCTTCTTCATTTTGGCCAATATGTACACCTAATGCGGTGAACATATTGCGAACTTCTTCATTGTCGTAGATTTTGTGTTCCAGCGCTTTTTCAACGTTCAATATCTTACCACGAAGGGGTAGGATTGCTTGAAACTCTCTGTCTCGACCTTGTTTTGCAGTTCCACCTGCAGAGTCACCCTCAACCAAGAAGATTTCACATGCTTTTGGATCGGTCTTGGAACAATCTGATAATTTACCAGGAAGACCCATACCAGACATTGCACCTTTACGTTGTACCATGTCGCGGGCCTTTCTTGCTGCTGCCCTTGCTTGCGCCGCTAAAATCACTTTATCAACGATAATTTTGGCTTCTTTGGGATTCTCTTGAAGGAAATTCTCAAGCATCTCACCAACGGTCATATCTACAGCCCCCATGACATCATTGTTGCCCAGTTTGGTTTTAGTTTGACCTTCAAATTGTGGTTCTTGAACTTTTACAGAAATAACGCCTGTTAAACCTTCTCTAAAGTCATCACCTGCAATTTCTATTTTTACTTTATCCAAAAGTTTCTGAGAAACGGCATATGCCTTTAAGGTACGTGTCAATGCCCTTCTAAATCCAGCTACGTGGGTACCACCTTCAATAGTGTTGATGTTGTTTACATAGGAATGCAGGTTTTCTGCATATCCGGTATTGTATTGGAATGCAATTTCAATTGGAATTCCGTGTTTATCGCTTTCGCAATAGATAGGTTCAGGTATCAAACGCTCGCGCGTTCCATCGATAAACGTAACAAACTCCTTAAGTCCACCTTCGGAATAAAAAATCTCCTCACGAACTTTCCCTTCTTCGTCTTTTTCGCGCTCGTCAATTAGTGTAAGATGAATTCCTTTATTCAAATACGCCAATTCACGTAAACGATTTTGTAAAGTGTCGAAGTTATAGGTTTGCGATTCTTTAAAAATAGAATCATCTGGTTTAAAGGTTACCTCTGTTCCGCGGATATCGGTAGTTCCAATTTCTTTAACAGGATATAAAGGTTTACCGATTTGATATTCTTGTTGGAATATTTTTCCGTTACGGAATACGCGAACTTTTAAGTCTTTACTCAGGGCATTAACACAACTCACACCCACACCGTGTAAACCACCCGAAACTTTATATGTGTCTTTGTCGAATTTACCTCCAGCGTGAAGGACGGTCATTACTACTTCTAGTGCACTTTTCTTTTCCTTTGGGTGCATGTCGGTGGGTATACCACGACCATTGTCGATAACGCGTATTGAATTATCTTCTAGAATGCTAACCGTTATATGAGAACAATGTCCGGCTAATGCTTCGTCGATACTGTTATCTACAACCTCATACACCAAGTGGTGCAAGCCCTTTGGACCCACATCACCGATATACATCGCAGGTCTTTTTCTTACTGCCTCTAAACCTTCAAGTACCTGAATATTATCGGCACCATAATTACTTTTTGATGGATCGCTCATAATTGCGTTTAACTAAAACATTAATTATGTAAAATTAACGTAAAGCCATGGCATAGCCATTCATTTTGATGGGTACTTTTCCACAAAAAACTGACGATTTATAGACCGTCCGTACCAAAAATACTTTGCGAGATTTTTCCTGTTGCTCTTAGGTAATCCAAGACCGTATGAATGTATTTCGATTTCTGTTCGATTGTCTTTATACGGGCATTCAAATAGCGATTTTCCCGCGTATTTAATAAGAAAATAGTTCCATCTCCAGAATCGAATTTTTGTCGTTCTAATTCGAACAATTTCAAATAACCATTCTCCACATTTTTTAGATGATTGTATACATCTTGATAAACCAGGCCTTGTTGATAGAGCGCTCGAATTTTTAAGTCGGCTTCATTAATTTTAAATTGGAAGATTTGTGATTTCTGCAGATATTCAATCTTTGACATTTGAAAATCACCCCTTTCTTTTCGCAAAAACAATGGAGCGGATATATTAATTCCAAATCTTCGATCTGTCCCAAAATTATACTCTCCAAATCGCCCTCCAAACAACTGTTGGTATTTCAAGTCGAAATTTGGGAGCATATTCCAGCGTTGTAATTTCAAATCCAAATTTCTCTGTTGTATCTCCCAATCCAAGTTTTTAATATCTGGCAGTTGAGAAACCTGTATGAAGGATTTACCAACTTCTATAAATAGGGTATCAATAAAATCCAATCCACTACGAGTTGGACTTACGTGTTCCGCGATAATTATTGATTTCCACTCTTCATTTTCGGGTGAAAATTCCCATAAATGGCGGCTAAGTTGAAGACGTTGTTTATAGGTATTGGCATTCCATTCTTTTGCTCTTGTACGAAATAATTCTAGCTGAATGTAGTTCTCCAATGTATCCATCCCATTACAACCTCCAGCTTTAAAAAGCTCGCGTAAGGCTATTTGCCGGTCTAGAGAAAGTTCCATGCCCAACCGATAAGCTTTTTCTTGTTCGTGAGCGATATACCAATCTACATAGTCCCTCCAAATGGTTTGACTTAGGTCTTGTAATTGGATTTTTTGTATTTCAATAGATTGATTGCGGAAAATCTTAGCTTTTGCTAAAGTCGTTCTGCGCTCATCGGTTATGAGTCCCTTTAGAAGTGGAATTGAGATCCCGGTATAACTTAAACCTTGTTGTGGCGTAAATAATTCGGGATTTACAAATGAACCGCGACCCGATTCAACACCAGCTTCCAACTGAATTGGACTAGCTGTTGGAATTTCCAGTTGGTATGATTCTCTTTTGTAATAAGGTAGTTGACCAACTTCTTTTTCTATGCTTTGAATATTGAACCTTGGGTCAAATGCACCACGACTTTTTGTCAATTGAGCCGTTCCCCTTTTACTCTCAAGTCTACTCGAATTTACTAAAGGATGGTTTTTTTGAACAAATTGAATGAATTCAAGAACACTTAATTCCATTTCAAGAGAATCAATTTCCGATTCATCCATCGTAACTCTCGTAAGTAAGGAATCATGCGAAACCAATTTATTTTGACCATTAACAACCACAGCAAACATAAAAACACCAGTTATCAGTGCTCTAAAAAGCTGTTTCGTAAAATTCGAAGTCAATTTTATCACAATAGATTTATTTCGTTACCGATTCTTTGGTTTCTTGTTGCGTATTAACAGTTGAGTTTTCTTTTCGACCGTTATGGTAATAATCAGGTGGGAAACCGCTTAGTTGACGCCATATTTCGTACCATACTGGAACTGTTTTAAGCAACATATAGGCTCGTGCACCTACACCAATTTTTAATTGTTTTGGCCATGATTTACTTTGTTGTTGCATTCGAACAAGCACCCGATAGGTCCCGTTCGCTTGTAAAGCATTATCTACAGCATATATTTCACCAGGGAAAGTTCCGTAGGACATTTGTGGCCACCCGGAAAATACCATAGTTGGCCAACCGTCAAATACAAATTGAACCGGAGCACCAATTTCTATCAATGGCATGTCCACAGGTTTAACAAATAATTCCACCGCTAAGTTAATTTCTGATGGCACGATTGTGCAGAGAGCCTGTCCTTCAGATACTGCAATACCAACTCCATTTGACAAAGTTTGGGAAACAAGACCTTTTTGAGGCGCTTTCACCACATAAAAACCATTTCTAATTTGATAATTCGAATACAGATTTCTTAGTTTAGAAACTTCGGTCTCCGTATCCATTTGAGCGGAAATGGCGCTATAACGTTCACTTTCTGCTTTTGCCAATTTCTCTCCGTA
>Ga0181559_10003810_pt1 | contig 14760 bp, 9 predicted proteins | sample 011ome_21_FD_133752 | JGI IMG/M metagenome (GOLD analysis project Ga0181559, IMG submission 133752) | Coastal salt marsh microbial communities from the Groves Creek Marsh, Skidaway Island, Georgia - 011508AT metaG (megahit assembly) | ecosystem: Environmental > Aquatic > Marine > Intertidal zone...
CGTCTCGGCGCGGCGTCGGCGTCGGCGTCGGCGTCGGCGTCGGCGCGAGCGTCGGCGCGAGCCGCGCGACCGGGACCCGCGGCGCCGCCGCCCAACCCGCCGGAGTAATCGATCGGCGGCTCGTCGTCCTCGTCCTCGGACGATTCGTCCTCGGTCTCGGATTCCGCCGCGGCGCCGTCGCCGTCGCGTCGCGACTGGTCGACGACGACGACGACGCCGCCGCCGCCGCGCGCCGCGGTCAAATGTTCATCGTCAACCGCGTCCGTCCGCCACGGCGGATAACGCGCGTCCGCGCCGTGGTCCACGAACACCGCGCCGCACGGCAGCTTCGTCCGCGTCGCGCGTGAGTGATCGTCGAGCGGCGAAGGCGCGCCGATGTCGCCGTCGATGTCGAACCGGTAGTGATTCAACAGCTCCGCGCGTCTCTCCGCGCGCGTCGCCAACAGCTCCACGTACGAGATCGCGATCTCCTCTCCTTTCCTCACGTCCCGCACGCACCGGAACGTCGCGGTCGTCCCCTCCCCGAACGTCTGCGCGACCGTCGGCGCGCACGCGTGGTTCATCATAGCCGCGGTGGGGTACACGCCCATGCCCACGGGGTTGAGTTCGTCGTCGTGGATCGTGTGGACGTTGCACGCGAACGCGGCGAGGAGTCGCGCGACGTCTCTCGGGTCCGGGCCCCCCGCGAGCGGGTCCACGAAGTTTGGCGACTTCGGGTCGTGCTTCGGGTTCGCCGCCGCGGAAGGGTCGAGGACGCGCGCGATGTACGCGCACGTGAGCATCGCCATCTGCGCGAACGTCGCCTTCCTCGCGGGCGGCAGCGCGTCGGTGTCGTCCCAATGATGCGTCAGCGATCGGAGCGCGTCGTAGCCCTCGCCGAGGCCCATCGCGGCGGCCGCGGCGACGTCCTCGGCGTCGTCGCGCGCGTCGGCGGCGTCGGCGGCGTCGTTGGCGTCGGCGTTCTTCTTCTCCCGGTCGCTCTTCTCCTTCTCCTCGCGCGCTTTGCGCCACAGCGCGCGCGCGGCCATGCGCGCGGTCGCGGGAGGGACGCGTCCGCCCTTGGCTGCCGATTCGATCGCAGCGCACTCCTCCCTGTGCCCGCGCTTCCACGCCGCCGCCTGCGCGTCTCGGCCGAGATACCGCGCGTGCTTGCATCGCGCGCAGCGGAGAAGCGCGCCGCCGTCGTCCGCGCGCTTGAACGTGTGGTCGCACCGCGCGGTACGCTGCGAGTCGTGCAGCGCGCACGCGTACGGGCGCGCGACGAGCGCCTCGTCGCCCGCGCGCATGTCCACCGCGGCGACGAGGTGCCGGCCTCTCGCCGGGTCGACGCGCATCTCGACGCGCCCGCCGGGGAGGAGGACCGGCGGTGGCGCGACGACGTCCGCGTCGTCGTCCGGCGTCGTCATCGCGCGCGGCGCGCGGCGTCCTCTGCGAGATCGCGCGGCGTCGCGGACTGGAGGGAGAGCGAGAGGAGGAAAGTTGAAAGTTTATGGTCTCACGATCTCACTCAAAAGAAGGAAACACTGCTGCCTATAACACTACAACTGCACTGAAACGCGTCGCGTCGCGCCGCGCTTCAAGTACAAAAAATCCGGGCCGCGGTCCCCGCCGCGGCCGTCCGTCCCATCCGTGCGCGCCCCGCGCCGCGTTAATACACGCGCGCGAGAGCCGCCGCAAAAATATCTTTCGTCCGTTCGCTCACTCGCCCTCCGTCGTACGTTTGGTTTTGGTTGGATAAATACCGCCCGCCCCGCCTCGAGGTCATCAGCCTTATTCGTGTCCCACACCCACATCGATCCCCCCAAAAGAAACGCCCAACACGGAGACGTTTAATCCCCGCGCTCCCACACGAGCATGCTCCGCTTGCCGACCATGACGTCCGCGAGCTGCACGACGCGCTTCCAGACGGACTCCTGCACGTACGGGACGCCGTGCTTCTCGCAGATCGCCTTGATCTTCGGCTGCGCCTTCTGGTAAGACTTCATGGAGATATCCGGGAACATGTGGTGCTCAATCTGGTAGTTCAACCACCCGTGGAAGAAGTCGTTCAGGTCGCCGCCGGTGCGGAAGTTGGCCGAGCCGATAACCGCGCGGAGATAAAAGTCATCCGACCGCGGCTTCGTCTCCGTCTCGAACCGGTAGATGTCGTCCCCGACGTGGTTCGTCGCGATGATGATGAACGAGTGCACGTTGGTGATCACGTCCGCGAGGATGGACGTCAGGAGGACGCCGGTCGCGAGCTGCGCGCCGCCGACAGCGTAGCCCAACGCGGGCAACGCGGCGAACTGAAACAACGCGTACGGCGCGAAGCACTTCGCCGTCTCGACGAGCGCCGCCATGCCGCCGGGCTTGAAGACGCCGCCGATGACCGTGGCGACCGTGCTCGGGAGCTCGCCCGTCTTGAACGGGTTCACGAAATCCTCGCCAGCCTTCTGCGCCTCGCGTTCCTTGCGTTGGTACATCTCTTTCATCGTGTTGGGGGCGTAGTAGAACCACTTCCAGATGAGCGCGAGGCCGACGACTTGGCCGTAGCGCGCGATCATCGGGAGGTTGCCCGAGCGCAGCGGTTTCATGTTGCGCTCGACGAGATCGGGGTCGGCTTTTTCGCCGAGCTGCGCGCGGAGTTGGGGAGGGAGGGAGGGAGGGGGTCGGCGTCCGCTTCGGTTGAAAATCAAATCGTTCGGGGCGACCAATAAAAAAAAACAATTCAAGATGTGAAGGATAAGCCCGCCCGCGACGGACGCGCGACGGCCGTCGCGCGCCGCCGCGGGCCCCGCGCGAAGAGCGCGCGCGACGCACCTGGTAGTGGTGGAGGTGGTTGTGCTCCACGTCCCACGCCTCGGGCATCATCCAGTCCATCCAGTCCGAGATCCTGCGCGCGATCCCCTTCGCGAACGTGCGACGGTGGAAGCGGCCGGTCACGACCCCGCCCTCGCTCTGCGCGGTGTTGTACCCGCCGTGGCAGACGTGATGCCCGACCATCGTCCATCGCGCGCAGATCGCGGTGGACATCATGAACGCCGCGATCGGGTTCACGCCGCCGACCGCGGCGAAGACGTTGCCGAACAGCATCGGCGTCGCGAAGAGCACGGCGAGGCCGCCGTAGTAGAAGCAGTTGGCCCACGTCAAGATCTTGTTGAGGTGATCGACGTCATCATCCCCGATCTCCGCCTTGAGCTCCTTCTCAACCTCGCGCACCTCGGCGGCCCACGAGGAGAGATCGAAGTTCTCGCGCCACTTGCCGGTCTCGTTGTACGTCATTTCACCCGACCCCGCGGACGGCATGTCCATCGTGATCGCCGCGCGCGTCTGAAGGACGCCGCGCGCCGCGCGGCGCGGGGCCGCAGCCTTGGCGGTGGCCGCACCCCGGACCGCGCGAGCGGAGCCGGCGCGGCGGGAGGTCGCCTTGAGAGACTTGGCGCCCGCGAGGGCGACGGGAGCGGCGATGGTCATGGACGCCATTGTGTGTCGCGTGCACGTCTGTGCGCGAGAAGTGACGCGCGCGGCGCGAGCACGTCGAATGCGAGCCGATGCGGAGGCCGGCGGCACGTGACTTGAACGGCTGAGTTTACGTGGCGGTCGTGTGTGGCAGCGCGTGCGTCTCGGCGCGATTTATACGGGCCGCGGTTAGACCGTCGTTCGCGAGTCAGATGCCGAGGCGGGCAGATCTTTTGTGCGGGATTGATTTTTTGGTTCCGCGCGTCGTTCGCGTCGAGTCGATGAGATGACCGGTTGAAACGACGTTCTTTCCATCGTTTCATCGGGGAAGGCGATTCGCTCGGGTTCAACGCCGCGTTCAAAGAACCCCGAAACCACCGAAACCGTTCGAGACCGAATGAATCCCTCCCTCCCTCCGTCCGTCCCTCCCTCCCTTCCTCCTCTCCCATCGCGTCGCGTCGCGAATCACATCCCCGCGTTGATCTCCCGGAAGAACGCGATCGTCTCCTCCAACGTCCGCGCGAACGCGTCCACCTCCTCCCTCGTGTTGTACAGATACAGCGACGCGCGCGCCGACGCGGGGACGTTCAACGCCGCGTGCAGCGGCTGCGCACAGTGATGCCCGCTCCTCGTCGCCACCCCGGACGCGTCCAACAGCGTGCACACGTCGTTCGCGTGCAGCCCCTCGACGTTGAACGCCGCGAGCGACGCGCGGCCCTGCGCGGGCGTCGGCCCGTACACGGTCACGCCGTCGATCGCGGCGAGTCGCTCGTACAGACGCGTCCCCACGTCCACCTCGTGCTCGTGAACTCTGTCCATGCCGATCGCGGAGAGGTAGTCGCACGCCGCGCCGAGCGCGATCGCCTCGCCGATCGCGGGCGTTCCCGCCTCGAACCTCGCGGGCGGGGGCGCGTACGTGCTCCTGTCCATGAAGACGTCCTGGATCATCTCGCCGCCTCCCATCCACGGCGGCATCGTCTCTAGGACATCCGCGCGGCCCCACAGGAACCCGATCCCGGTCGGCGCGCACATCTTGTGCCCGGACGCGACGATCCAGTCCACGCCCAACGTCTTCACGTCGATCGGCATGTGCGGCACGGACTGGCACGCGTCGAGGAGCACCTTCGCGCCGACGCTCTTCGCAAGCTTCACCAGTCGCGGGACGTCCACCTCGCTGCCGAGGACGTTGGACACGTGCGCCGTCGCGATCAATTTCGTTTTTCCCTCGCGCGCCGACGCTTCCAACGCGTCCATGTCGATCCCGTTCCCGTCCGGCGCGAGCCCGACGTGCCGCAGCGTCGCGCCCGTCTGCGCGCACACGAGCTGCCACGGCACGATGTTGCTGTGGTGCTCGAGCTCGGAGATGATCACCTCGTCCCCCGGTTTCAAGTTGGCGACGCCCCACGTGTACGCGACCAAATTAATCGCCTCCGACGCGTTGCGCGTGAAGACGATCTCGCGGTCTGTCTCCGCGCCGATGAAGTCCGCCACCTTGACGCGCGCGAGCTCGTACGCGTCCGTGGCTTTGCCGCTGAGGTAGTGCACGCCGCGGTGGACGTTCGCGTTGATCTCGCGGTAGTAGGCGGCGTGCGCGTCGATGACGACGTTCGGCTTTTGCGACGACGCCGCGGAGTCGAGGTAGACGAGCGGCTTGCCGCTGTCCGGGAGCGTCTGATGCAGGATGGGGAAGTCGCCGCGGAGCTCGTCCGCGAGCGTGGAGCGCACGGACGTGCTCGCGGCGGCCGTGGAGACGGACGCGCGGGTTCGCGCGGTCCCCGGGAGCCGCGGCGGATTCGGCGGCGACGCGGCGGCGACGCGCGCGCGAGATCCGTGCGACGCGGGGGACGCGCCGCGCGGGGGCGGGGCGCCGTCGCGCGACGCCGCGGACGCGGACGCGCGAGGCGCGGACGCGGACGCCGCGAGCGTTAACGTAGCCATCGTCGCCATCGTCGAGAACGACGCGGACGCGGCGGCGGTGTCGGGCGTGCCGTGCGCGACGTCGAGCGCGCGGGGATTCTGTCGTCGTCGACGTGTCGAAAGCAAGCCAGAACCCTACGTCCCGAAACCTCAACACAGTCTGAGAGCCACCTGAGTCGACGAGACGCCTCCCGCGCCGTCGTTTGATATCGCGTCGATAACATTATTACGTACTACCCGCGCGACCGGCTAGAGGTCACGTCCTACTACTCCGCGAGTCGACGCGCGCGCGTCGACCCGCGAGCTACGCGCCTCGTGTCCGACACGAGGCGCTCGCTATCCTCCCCTTCCCTCTCACGGCGTCCGCCGCCCACGAGCGGAAAAAAAAAACACGAGGTTCCCGACGCGCCCGCCTCTCGTCACGCGTCCTTCCTCGGCACGTACGCGAAGCCGCTCGGGAGTTTCGCGTTCGTCTGCTGCAACTCGCCCGCGCACATCATCCGCTCGCGGCTCACCGGCGTCGCGGTCCCGTCGTCGTCCGCGGTGGGCGCCGCCGCCGTCGTCGCGCCCGCGCCGCCCGACCGACGCGCGCGCTTCGGCCATCGCCCCTCGCCGCCGCCGCCGTCGCCCGCGCTCGGCCCGGACGACTTGGAAGTCCCCTTCACGCTGCCGCTCCTCGCGCGCTTCGGGACCGACGGACTCGTCTCCCCGCCCCCGGGGGGGTTTCCGCCGCCGCTATTCGAAGACGCAGCAGACGCGCCGCGCTTCGCCGTCTCGCTCTTGAGCACCGCCTTCCGCATCCCCCCGCGCACGCGTTGGAGATTCGAACGCAGCCGCCGGATGCCGCTCGACTCCTCGCCGCCGCCGCCGTTTAGGGTGTTACTTTTACCACCAGCATCGCCCGGGGTGTTACCTCCGCCGCCGCCGCCCGCCGCCGCCGCCTTCGCGACGACGTGCGCGACGCCGCCCCACGACCCGGGGGTCATCGTCACCGGCGCGAGCTCCGGCGGCGGCGGCACCGAAGCCCTCGGGACGCCTTTGCTCTCGTCTCTCTCGCGTCGCGCCGCGCTGTGCTTGTCGCAGTACGCTCTGTAGTGCGGCCGCGTGCCGTCGCTCGCGCGGACGTGCATCCCCGCCTGCCGCGCGCACAACGGATGGAACGTCGTCTGGCAGTGCCCGTACGAGCACCGCATGGGAACGCCGGCGGCTTTCCCGCACGCGAGGCACCGCTGGTTCGCGCGTTCCTTCGGGATGCTCTGCACGCCCTCGACGCACTGCAAATCGTTCGCGTCCTTGATGACGATCTCCGGCGTCCACTGCGCGCAGACGACGTGGCACCACCGCCCGTCGACGCACTGTTTAAACGCGCCGAGCTGCACCGGGCACAGGAGGCACGACACGCCGCGGTACATCGCCATCTTCTCCTGCATGGACGGGCGAGCGCCGCGCGCGAGCGCCGTCGCCGCCGCCGCCGCCACCGCGGGGGTGTTCGCCTTTCCCTTATCCGTCGCGTCCTTGCACACCCAGCACATCCACGCGCCTCCGGCGCCGGCGGCATTCTTCGCCTCCGCGGCGCTGGACAGGCCGTAGCACCGCGGATGCACGGGGAGCGCGCAGCGCGCGCAAGTCAGCGTCTCCCGCGTGAACGCGACGTCCGCGGTGCCCGCGCACACGGCGCAGTCGCGCGGCCCGCGAGCGCCGCCGAACGCCGCCGCGGCGTGGACGGTGTCCACCGACACGTCCGGCGCGCTTCCCCCGGGGGAGGCGTAACATCCCCCGGCGCCGGGCGTTGGGGCGCCCGCGCCGGTCGGGGTCGTGGGATACGAAACGCCGCCGCGGCTGTTGTTTTGGTCCTTCGCCGCCGGGCTCGCGTCCCTCGCGCCGACGCCGCGCCTGGCCGCCGCCGCCGCCGCGGCGTCGTACCCGCGCTGCGGCTTCGGCATCGCCGCGAGCGCCTTCCTCTCGCGCTCTTTCAACTCCGCAGCCTTCGCGTCCGCGGCGGCGATCTCCAACGCCGCGGCCGCGACGTCGGGCGGGAGGCCGTCGAGCGCGCCCATCGCGGGCGCGATGACGTTGCCAGCCGCGTCTCTCCGCTGCGCGCCGACGCGGCTCGACGCCGCCGCCGCCGCCGCCGCTCTCTCGAGCGCCAAGCGCTGATCCGCCTCGCGCTTCTCGCGCTTCTGCACGCGCCGGACCTCGCGCGTCTTTGCGACGTACCCACCCGCCTCCGCGTGCTCGCCCTCGACGCGCGCGAAGTGCGCACCCTCCTCGTCCACCTTGTCGCGAACCCGCCCCAACGCGTCGAGCAGCGCCGACCGGTTCGCCTGTGAGGGTCGTTCCATACAAAGCGATGGCGGGGTGGAGTTCATAGGCGTCAGGTGGAGTTCAAAGGCATCGCGCGCGGGGATTGAAAGCGAGGCGTGAGCGGAGAGAGACGACGGCAAACGTCATTAAGGATCGGCGTTCACCACGCCGACGCGGTCGTATGGGGACCAGCGTACAGAACGCGCCTGCGTCTGCCACAGGAGCTCGTACTGCAACGCGAGGATCTCGCCGTCCACCTCGCACGTCGGCGCCGCCGCGCGCAGCTCCGGCGCCGCGTTCAGCGCCTCGGTCAGCGCCTCGAGCTCGTCCTCCGCGTCCGCGGGGTCGGACTCGGAGTCGGACGCGTCGGACGCGGCGTCGGCGTCGTCCGACGCCGAGCCTTTTTTCCCCCCGCCCGCCGAATAGCGTCTCTCCTCGCGCTCGCGCTCTCGGCGCATCTCCGCCTTCATCGCGGCGAGCGACGCCGTGGACGCCGCGAGCGGCGTCGTCGGCGCGCGGCGCGTCGGCACCGCGGCCGCCGACGCCGCGGCGGCGACCGCGGCGTACGCGACCGAGGGCTCGGGCGACGCGCCTCGCGACGGCGCGTCGAACGGATCGTCCAGAGACCCGGCTCTGAACCCGCCGCGACGCTGGCACTTCAACGGCGCCGTGTCCGTGCCGCATCGCCCTTTCTTCTGGACGACGCACACCGCGCATCGGCCGCTATTCGGGTCGACGGCGCTGGCGCGCGAGGAGGAGTTCCTCCCCTTCTTCCCCCCCTTACAGGCGCCCGCGTCGGACGCGAGCCCGATCGGCGACGGCTCCGGCTCGGGCGGCGACGCCAGCCACGGCGTCGCCGGCGGCGGCGCCGGGAGCTGCGACACCGAGCTCGCGAGCCAGAACGACCTGTCCAGAAGCATCTCCGTGTGCAGCGGCATCGTCTCGTCGATCGCGGTCGGGCCGTGCGCGTGCGGGAGGTTGCCCTTGTCCCCGAACGCGCGAGTTATCGTCTCCTCCCGCGCCTTGTCCGCTTTTTCCTCAGCCGTGGGCTCCCGCGCGGGCTCGACGCCGCCGCGCGCGCCTTGGTTCCCCGGGGGGGCACCCGTCGCGATCCCGCCGAAGATCGGCTCCTGCTTGACGTGGGGATAGGGCGCGGCGGCCGCGGCGATCGCGGTGAGCGACGCGTGCGAGGACGACGGCGTGACGCCGCCGCTGATCGTCGTCGCGACGGACGCGTCGGAGGACACTTTGCCAACCTTGCCCAGCGCGCGTTGCGTCAGAATCCCCGCGGCCGCGGTCGCGGGCGCCGCCGCGAGCGGCATCACCGCGACCGGCGCGGGAATGGCGTTCGGGATCTCGCCGCCGACGTACACGCCGCCGTTTTCGTCCGTCTTCATCACGGCGACGACCTCGGGGGGAGGTATCGGGAATGCCGGGGGCTGGTCGGAAGCCGCCGCCGCGCCCGCGGCGGCGGCGGCGGCTGCGGCGGCTGCGGCTGCGGCGGCGGCGGCGGCAACCCCTCCCACGGCGGCGATCCCGGCGACCCCGCCGCCTGGGATCTGATGAAGACCCCCGCCCATCGCGGCGTCCGCGGGGACGACCGTCCCCGGGAGCGGCATCCCCGCCTCCGCGAGGCCGACGAGACCGCCCGGGTCGACGGAGACGCTCTCGTCTTTTCGCTTCTCTCTCGCGTCCAACGTCGCGGCGGCGGCGTCGAGCCGCAACCACCGCCTCGCGCCCGCGACCGTCGCGCTCTCCTCTCGTCCTTTACCCCCGCGCCCGAGCCCTTTCCCGGAGAGGAAGTCCTCGAACGATTTCTTATCGCACCCCGCGGTCTTCGCGGCTTTCGCGACCGCCGCGGACCGATCGTCGACGAGGAGTAACAGGTTGCGGCACAACGACGCCACCTCGTCCGGGGTCGTCGCGTCGAGGAGGTCGCCGCCGATGGACACCCCGCTCGGCGGCGGCGGCGGCGTGTACACCGCGTAGGTTGGCAGCGGTGGCGGCTGCGCCATGGCGCCCGACGCCGCGGGCGCGGCGCCGGCCGGCGCTCCCGCCGCCGTCGCGCCCGCCGCCGGCGCGCCCGCCGCCGGCGCCGCGACCGCCGCGCCCGCCGCGCCCGAGATCGCCGCCGCGACGGGCGCGACCGGCGCCGGCTCCGCCTTCGGGAGCCCGTCCTCGAACGGCTCCGAGTGTGGGCGTCCCGCGGGCGGCATCAGCAGATCCCGGTCGCTCTCCCACGGGTGCGACGGCAGCGCGTGCGCGAGGTCGCTGAGGTGCAGCTTCCGGAAGTAGTCCTCGGTGTACTTCCACCACGGCGGCATCTCCTTCTCTTTCGTCTTGTCCTCCACGTGCGAGCCTTTCGCTTTTTTCTGTGGTGGATGGGCGTCGATCGATGAGGCGGAAGACGTGAGCGAGACGCGATGGAGGAGGGAGGGAGGGAGGGCGGCGGCGGCGGCGAATGAGTTTTTTCAGCCTTTTTTTCGATCGATCGATCGATAGATCGACCGATGGCGTCGCGAACGGAAGCGCGATTCTCGTCGCGGGCGACGCCGACGCGTCACCTTCCGGCGCGTCGAGCGCGCGCGCGAACGACTCGTCGCGCCCGTCCTCGACGTGGATTTTTTGTAAAACATCGACAAAATTCGCGCGCGGAGCGTCGAGAAAAACCCCCGCGCGCGCGCGGCGCGCGACGCACCTCTTTCACGCGCGCGGCGTCGATGAGGTCGTACGCCTCGGCCACGGTTTTCGGGGCGGAGACGCGCGGCCTTCCCGGCGCGATCTTCTCCGCGAGCGACCGCGCCTCGAGAAGTTGATCGTGATACAACGCCATGCGCTCGCGCAGAGGCATCTCCTCCTCCATGTCGTCGCTCTCCGACCCGGGCGACGGCGACTTCCGCGCGCGACGCGGCATCGGATCCGTTCGCGAGACGCGATCGTTCCACGGTTGGAAGTCCGCTCGATCTCGCCGCCGCCGAGGAGGTTTCGCGCGGTCGCGACGACGCGCGCGCGACGGAAACGCCGCGGAAAAAAAACGCAAGCTTCCCACGCGCGCGATCGACGAAAAGCGAGCGGCGCGGGCGCTTTCGAGCGCGCGGAAGTCCTCGAGCGCGCGGCGCGAGATGGCGAGCGCGACGCGGAAAGATCCCGGCGAAGTCGGGGTTCATCGCGTCGACGCGCGGGCGCTTCGGGCGCGTTTTCGTCGGCGGTTTCTATATTATTACCGTCGCCGGTTTACGCACACCGTCTCTCCCGCGACGCTCCCGCGCCCGCGTCCCTCTCCCGTCCCCTCGCGCTCACAGCTTGCTCATGATGTGCACGCCTCGCCTCGGATCCGCGTGCGAGCGCGGCCCGTCCGTCGCGGCGGCGTCGACGCCCCCCTCGCCGCCCCCCGCCGCTTTCAACGCCGCCGCGGGCGTCCGACGCGCCACCGCCGCCGGCGTCCCCGCGCCCTCGTGCGCCGCCCTCGCGTCCTCGCTCCTCTCCTCCAGCGCCGCGGCCAAGAACTCCCCCAAGACGCGGTCCGTCCAGCACGGCCCGAAGAGACCGACGCCGCGCTCTAAGAACGCCACGTGTCCCCCCTTCGCGACGTGCGCCAACGCGACGTGCGCGGTGCCTCGAATAACGCGCTCCACCTCGACGCTGTCCGACGCCGTGAACGGATCATCGCGCGCGGAGAGATACAACGTCGGCGTCCGGATGCTCGGTATGATCCTCGCGGGGGAGAAGTACGCGTAGTACTCCTCGACGTCTTTGAACCCGTGCGTTTTCACGATGAGCGATTCCTCGAACGCGCGGATGGTCCGCATGGAGGAGAGCTCGAACGCGTCGTCTTCGACGTCGGGATGCTCGGCGACGTTCTTCCGATGCCGCGCGAAATACCGACGCAGCTCGGACGCGATCGCGCCGTTGTACATCATCCCCGCGGGGCGCTCCGGGTCGGACAGGCTGCGGTGCGAGCTGTGCGGGTCCATGGGGCAGCTCACGAGCACGGCGGCGGCGACGCCCGGCCAGCCGTCGTCGCCGTCGGGACCGGGCGGCTTCGGCTTACTGTCCTCCTCCGCTAAGTACGTCCCGATGACGTACGTCCCCAGCGAGTACCCCGCGAGCAACACCGGCGCGCGCGGGAACCGAGCCCGCGACGCGTCCACCGCGGCTCGGACGTCCTCCGACGACGCGGCGCAGTACACCTTGGGCGACGCGAGCTTCACGCCGTTGCACCCGCGCAAGTTCAACGCGACGCATCTCCACCCGCGCGACGCGGCGACCGCGATCGCCCACTTCGTCGGGCCCTCGTGCGACCCGCCGTTGATGCCGTGGAGCATGATGAACACTGGCGCCGTGGGCGGGAGGTCGCGCGCGGGCGGGATGTCGTCCGCGGTCACCGTCCGTCGTCGCGTCTTCGACGACGGCGGCGGCGGCGGCGGCGGCGGCGGTCCGCCGCCTCGGCCGAACCTCGCGCGGACGAGCCAGTCCAGCCCGACCTGCCCGCCGTCCGCGCATCGAACGATCTGCCGGTCGTACTTTAAGAAGATCGTGAGCGTTCGCGCGTACCCCGCGAGCGTCTGCGCGTGCGCGTTCCTCAGCCATCGCGGCGGGTGATACTTCGCGTCGCGCCGCAGCGATGGGCACCGCGCCACGAGCTCTCTCGTCAGCGCGCCGCCGCCGTGGACGACGAACGGCTCGCACTCGCCCGATTCGTCGGGGCCGGAACGCGGTCCGCGACGCGCGGAGGAGGATGACGAGGAGGAGGGGGACGCGGCGCAGAGGAGCCCCGCGGCGGCGGCGACGGCGGCCGCCGTCGCGAAGGCTGATCCTCCGACTCGACCCGAGCTCGACGCGGCGTCCTCCGCCGCGGTCGACGGTTCCCTTCCGCGCGCGTCGTCCGGACGCGCCTTCGCGCGATCTGGCATCGCGCGTTCGGCGTTCGCGACGCCGACGCGCGCCTCGAAGCTACGGCGGCGCGGTCGGCTCGGCGCGCGTCGACGACTGATCTGTTGGTTGCACTTTTTCGGCCGCTTGCGCTTTTTCAGATGCGCCCGCGACACTTTCCTCGGCGCGCGCGGCGCGGGCGGGGCGCGGGGATGCCGTCCCCGACGCCGCGCCCCGCGGCGTCGCCGCTTCCCGGCGTCGTGTGCGTCCTCGGGCAGACCGGCGCGGGGAAGTCGCGCCTCGGCGCGGAGCTCGCGCGCGCCATCGACGGCGAGGTCGTCAACGCGGACGCGATGCAACTCCACGACGCGCTCCCGATCGCGACCGCGCGGACGACGAGCGAGCAGACGCTCGGGGTGCCGCATCACCTGTTCGGCGTCGTGCCCGTGCCCGTGCCGACGAGAGGAGGAGAGTCTTCTGCGAGCGCGCGCGACGAGCGCGGCGGCGGCGGATACGGCGTCACCGTGCGAGACTACAGAGCGATGGCGTTGCCGGTGGTGGAGGGCATCATCGCGCGAGGGAAAGTCCCCGTGCTCGTCGGCGGGAGCGACTACTACGCGCGGGCGATCGTGTCGCGGTCGCTGCTGGACGACCAGCTCGGCGCGGGACGAGAGGGCCCCGGGGCGGAGGCGAGAGGCGAGGACGACGGCGACGCGCGCGACGACGGCGCGTCGGCGTCGGAAGAGGAAGAGGACGGCGACGACGACGACGACGACGACGTCGCCGACGCCCCGCCGCCGAGCCGCGTGAAACCGAACGAGAACGACGCGGCCGCCGCGCTCGCGCGCCACGCGCGCCTGCGCGAGGTCGATCCCGTCTCCGCGGCGAAGCTGCACCCGAACAACGCGCGGAAGGTGCGTCGATACCTGGAGATTTACGACGCGTTCGGCGAGCCGGCTTCGGTCGTCTTCGCGCGCGGGAAAGCCGCCGCCGCCGCCGCCGCCGACGACGACGACGACGAATCGCCGTCCGACACGTCAGCACGGTACCGATCGCTGTGCCTCGTCCTGCGCGCGGACGCGAGCGAGCTCGAGCCCGCGCTCGCGCGCCGCGTGGACGCGATGGTGGACGCGGGGCTCGTCGCCGAGCTCGAGGCCGCCGCGGCGGCGAACGTCGGCGGCGGCGTCGGCGTCTCGCAGTCGATCGGGTTTCACGAGTGGGTCGAGTACTTACGCGCGCGCGCGGCGACGCCCCAGCGCGACGTGGACGCCGCGATCGACGCGATGAAAGCGGACGCGATCGAGGCGATGAAGGCGGACACGCGCCGGCTCGCGAGGGCGCAGTTGAGGCGGTGTAAGAGGCTCGAGAGAACGTTCGGGTGGCGACCGACGTATCTCGACGCGACGGCGACGCACGCGGGCGCGCGGGTCGGGGACGCCGCGCGCGCGGACGCGGCGTGGAGAGAAGACGTGTTCGAGCCCGCGCTCAGGGCGGCGCGGGCGTTCGTCGCCGGCGAGGACGACGGCGGCGGCGGCGGCGGCGGCGGCGTCGCGGAGGAGCCGGCGTGGGAGGAGCGTCGCTGCGACGCGTGCGAACGAACCTTGCGCGGGGACGCGGAGTGGCGCGCGCACGTCTCGGGAAGGCGTCATCGCAAGCGCGTGGCGTCGTTGCGGAAGAAACGCGAGGGGAAGCACGGAGTGCCACCGCGCGAGAAGGGTTGCTCCGACGCCGGGTAGCGCGAGCTCGGAGAGTTTTTCGGCGGTGGTTTAGTTCATAAAACTACCAGTCGTCGGTTTACACGCCGTTCTCGCGCGCGCGCACACGCCGCGATCGCTTCGTCTCGCGCGTCGGAGTTTATCTAATAGGTTCTAGGAGCGCGTGAGCGCGTAGCTTTACATCGAGCCGGAGTGGGGACCTTCTTTCCCGTCGCCGCCGGCGCGAATTTTCTCGACCGCCGCGGCGCTGTGGCTCAGGAAGAGAAATTCGTCGAGAGTCTCCGAGACTCCGACGGATCACCGCACGCTGAGCGACCCGTGCGCGTGGTGGGTCGCGTCGTCGGACCCCACGCCGCTGATGTCGTGCGCCGCCCCGAGACCACCCACGGCGCCGGCCGTCAAGACTCCGTTGGGATTCATCGGATCCACGCCCCCGGAGGCGATACTAGGGCTCACGGCGAGGCGCGCCGCATCCGCACTGGCTTCCGCGGCCAGCGGATCGTCCGGCTTGGGA